>JADMIO010823353.1_pt1 | contig 118554 bp, 99 predicted proteins | sample 8958161 | NCBI WGS metagenome assembly JADMIO01 (sample SAMN16585339, study PRJNA669376) | soil metagenome | isolation source: Crop rotation soil | place: USA: Cullars Rotation, Alabama | collected 2011
CCGCGACAACTTGTCCACGTGGAATTCTAAGCTTAGGATCCCAATGTGCTGGAAAGTGAACCGACCTGTCTTCACATCCCACCCAGCATCCAGAAACGAGGTCAGGGGTAATGCCCATAAACCATCCGTCGCTTTGATCCTGTGTGGTTCCGGTTTTTCCTGCAATGGGATTGTCGAGGTTGTATTTTGAGCCGCGAAGGCGCATGCCGGTTCCGATCTGCACCACGCCCTGAAGCAGGTTCAGCATCAGGTATGCTGTTTCTTCCGAGATGGCCTCTTTTTTTTCCGGAATAAAATCCTGCAGCACCACACCGTTTTTGTCTTCTATCCTGCTTATGTATACCGGTTCAGTCCATACCCCTTTATTTGCAAAGGTGGCATAGGCACCCACCATTTCGAATACGGAAACATCAGGCGTACCAAGGCAGATGGCAGGCACAGGATCTATCGGACTTGTAATGCCCATTTTACGCGCCATGGTGATCATGGCATCCGGGCCGAACTGCTTGATCAGGTATGCCGAAATACAGTTCACAGATTCGGCCAGCGCTGCTTTGAGTGTGAGCATTCCACCATATTCGCCGTCAGCATTTTTTGGCGTCCAGGTCTCACCGGTTACCAGTTTAATGGAAACAGGAATGTTGGGAACCTTATAGCAGGGCGAATATCCTTCCTGCATGGCAACTGTATACAAAAATGGCTTGAACGTGGATCCGACCTGACGCCTTCCTTCCTTCACATGGTCATATTGAAAATAACGGTAATCGTTACCACCTACCCAGGCTTTCACCGCTCCCGTATGCGGGTCAAGTGACATGAAGCCGGTCTGCAGAAACATTTTATAATATTTGATGGAATCCATCGGACTCAGCACTGTATCCGTTTCACCGTGCCAGGTAAATACCGTCATCGGTACTTTTTTTTCAAAGATCTTTTGTATCTCCTTTTCTGTTTTTCCCTGATCAGCAAGCATGCGGTACCGTTCCGAATGCTTCATGGCATCGGTAATGATCTGAGGCTGATCGGCCCATGGAACCTTTCCTTTCCAGTGCTCGAAAAATGTTTTCTGAAGCTCGCCCAGGTGTTCGGCCATTGCTTCCTCGGCGTATCGCTGCATCCTTGAATCGATGGTGGTATAAATGCGAAGGCCGTCGCGGTAAAGGTTGTAGTTGGTTCCGTCAGATTTTTTATGATCACGGCACCACTTCATCAGCTCCAGTCGCAGTGTTTCCCTGAAATAAGTGGCCATTCCGGCGCTGTGTTCTTCCGCCTGGAATTTCAGTTTGATGGGCAGGCCTTTGATGGAATCATAGCTGGCAGGCGTGATCAGGTTGTATTTGCGCATTTGTGCCAGCACCGTGTTGCGCCTCACCAGTGCATTTTTGGGATTTCTGACGGGACTGTAATATGTTGGAGCTTTCAGCAGGCCAACCAATGTTGCGGCTTCCTGTATGTTGAGCTGGGAAGGAAGCTTGTTAAAGAATATCTGCGAGGCTGATTTTATGCCGAATGCGTTGCTTCCGAATTCAACCGTATTGAGATACATGGCCAGGATCTCCTGCTTGGTATAATTGCGTTCAAGCTGAACCGCTATTATCCATTCCTGGAATTTCTGCCTGATCCTTTCGGGCTTGGTATTGGGCTTTTCATGAAATAAATTTTTAGCCAGCTGCTGGGTGATGGTGCTTCCTCCTCCTGCATTACCCTGCCTGAGGATCACGGTTTTGAAAAGAACGCGGAACAAACCCCTGATATCAACCCCGGAATGTTCCTCGTAACGTATATCCTCCGTTGCTTTAAGCGCGTTGACCAGCGCGGGTGACAGGTCACGGAAGTGTGTATTGGACCTGTTCTGATAGAAATATTTTCCCAGCACCACCTGGTCAGACGAATAAACCTCCGACGCCAGGCTGCTGTTTGGATTCTCAAGCTCCTCAAACGTAGGCAATGGTCCGAAATAGCCATTGGCTACCAGCACAATGGTTAAAAAGAGTACGATAACGGGTGTAAGCAGCACCACCCAAAAAGCAAGTATCAGCTTTCCGAAATGCGATGCGTTCTTTTTTGCCAAGGAAATAAAAATTAATTCAGTTGCCGGCACCCCGGACTTCATGATGCCAGACGGTTCAAAATTATATTTTATTGTCTGAACCCTGCCGGTTTTTTTATTATTCTTCCTGACAGGAACAAGGAATTCCTCTGCCCGCCATGCTTAAAATCATCTGATAATGCTAATTTTGCCAACTTAAAATTTTATAGCATGAACAAGGGACCGGTATCAAACTTTATCAGCAGTCATTTCCTTCATTTTAATGCGGCTGCTCTGGTGGATGCTGCCAAAGGATATGAGATGCATCTTACGGCCGGAGGCAAAATGATGGTTACCCTGGCAGGAGCCATGAGCACTGCAGAGCTTGGCATTTCCCTGGCTGAAATGATCCGGCAGGGAAAAGTTGATATCATTTCCTGCACAGGGGCGAATCTCGAGGAAGATATCATGAACCTGGTGGCACACAACCACTATAAGCGTGTTCCGCATTACCGCGACCTCAGTCCACAGGATGAATGGGATCTGCTTGAAAACCATTATAACCGGGTGACCGATACCTGTATTCCGGAAGAGGAGGCTTTCAGGCGCCTGCAAAAACATATTTACAAAGCGTGGCATGATGCCGACAACAAGGGACAGCGTTATTTTCCTCATGAATACATGTACCAGATGCTTCTGAGCGGTGAGCTCCATCAGTACTACGAGATTGATCCGCGGAATTCATGGATGCTGGCGGCCGCAGAACGCAACCTTCCGATGGTTGTTCCCGGATGGGAAGATTCAACCATGGGCAATATCTTTGCTTCCTATGTGATAAAAAATGAGCTGAAAGCTTCCACCATGAAATCGGGCATCGAATACATGGTGTGGCTTGCCGACTGGTACAGGAAAAATTCAGGGGGCCAGGGTGTTGGCTTTTTTCAGATAGGCGGGGGCATTGCCGGCGATTTCCCTATTTGTGTAGTGCCCATGATGTACCAGGACCTGGAATGGAAGGATGTGCCTTTCTGGGGTTACTTCTGCCAGATCAGCGATTCAACAACCAGCTTCGGTTCTTATTCGGGAGCGGTGCCGAACGAAAAGATCACCTGGGGCAAGCTGGATGTGAATACGCCGAAGTTCATCATCGAATCGGATGCTTCAATTGTGGCGCCGCTGATCTTTGCATGGATCCTCGGATATTAACGTAATATTAAATAACTGATCCTCCCCGTGACACGTACAGGATTTAAGCTGTGCAGCAACGGTAATTAATGTAAATTGCGCAGCCGGGCCCGTGTTAGCAGCCAGTGCTGCTTAAATAATACCCTTCTTTGTCAGACAGCTTAGTCATAATTCCCACATACAACGAAAAGGAAAATATCCAGGCGATCATTCGCGCGGTGTTTTCCCTGCGCCATTCATTTGACGTTCTTGTGATCGACGACAATTCACAGGATGGAACGGCTTCCATTGTAAGGGCAGTAATGGGAGGATATCCCGACAGGCTTTTCCTGGAGCAGCGTGCCGGCAAGCTTGGACTGGGCACGGCTTACATCCATGGATTCAAGTGGGCGCTGGAAAGGAAGTATCAGTATATTTTCGAAATGGATGCAGATTTCTCGCATAATCCCGAAGACCTGCTGCTCCTTCATAAAGCCTGCGCCCTCGACGGAGCCGATGTGGCGATCGGATCTCGGTACATCAGGGGTGTCAATGTTGTCAACTGGCCGATAGGCAGGGTCATCATGAGCTATTTCGCTTCCATGTATGTACGCTGGATCACCAGAATGGATGTTCGGGATACGACGGCAGGTTTTGTCTGCTACCGCCGCAGCGTGCTGGAAAAGATAGAGCTGGGAAAGATCAAGTTTCACGGATATGCTTTTCAGATAGAAATGAAATTTACGGCCTGGAAAATGGGATTCCGCATCCTGGAGATACCCATCATTTTCACCGACAGAAAGGAAGGTCATTCCAAAATGAACAGCGGCATCTTCAGTGAAGCGATTTTCGGCGTGATCGAAATGAAGATGAAAAGTTTTTTCAGAAAGTATCCTTCAAAAGATCGCTAAAGAAGGTACATCCAAAAAGCCTGCAGCGTGCAGGTTGATTTTTCTTAGCTTTACGCAAAATTTTTATCCGCATGAGCAGTGAAGCAAATCCGTGGAAGAAGCTCGGTACAGAACTAAAATATGAAAATGACTGGATCCGGATCAATGAGGATCAGGTGATCACGCCAGCAGGTAAAAGCGGTATTTATGGCGTTGTCCATTTTAAGAACAGGGCCATCGCCATTATTCCGCTCGACGAAGAATACAATACCTGGATCGTAGGCCAGTTCCGGTATGCGCCTGGCACATATGAATGGGAAGTGCCGGAAGGAGGCAGTCCGGACGATGAATCACCGCTTGAAACGGCCAAACGCGAGCTGCAGGAAGAAACCGGCCTAAAAGCCGAGTCGTTTGAGCTTATCATGGAAATGCAGCTGTCCAATTCTGCTACTGATGAAGTATCGTATACATATGTTGCAAAAAATCTGACCATCACCGATACCGGCCATGAGGAGACGGAGATCATCCGCGTACGAAAGCTTCCTTTCGAACAGCTGTTCCAGATGACGATGCGCGGTGAGATAAAAGATGCGCTATCGGTTGCCGGCATTCTTAAAACAAAGTTATTAATCGACCAGGGTAAGATCTGAAAATCCTTTTGTGTGTTCAGGAAGTTTCTTTATTTTATCTGCCTGGCTCTGTCAATGCTGTGCAATGTCCGGATGCCGGCAAACGCTCAACAGTCAACCTTTAAACTTTCACCCATGATCATACATGATGTTCATTCTTTTGCAAAGCCTGAAGAAGCCGTAATCAAACATCTTTCACTGCAGCTCGATGTCAGCTTCGAGAAAAAGGTCCTGCGGGGCAAAGCTGTTCTGACCATCGAAAAAAAGGAAAACACCGGGAAGCTGCATCTCGATGCCCGGGATCTTGTTATCGAGAAAATAACGCTTGGCACAAACGAAGAAATGACGACTTTTAAGCTGGGCGAACCAGTTCCTTTTCTCGGAAGCGATCTTGAAGTGGATCTGGCAGCATCCACCACACAGGTGAACATATATTATTCCACCAGTCCCGGAGCCGCTGCACTTCAATGGCTTGAACCGGCACAGACAGCCGGAGGGAAGCGGCCTTTCCTGTTTACCCAAAGCCAGGCGATACTTGCCAGAACCTGGATCCCGCTGCAGGACAGTCCTAACATACGTTTCACCTACGATGCCACCATAAGCTGTCCGCACGACCTGATGGCACTGATGAGCGCCGAGAACAGCACGTCAAAAAATGCTGAAGGCCATTACCGGTTCAACATGCCGCAGGCGATCCCGTCTTATCTGATGGCGCTAAGCGTGGGGGATCTTGATTTTCATGCTTACACAAATACCTGCGGCGTTTTTGCAGAACCTTCGATGCTTGAAGCTGCCGCTGCAGAATTTACCGACATGCCCGAGATGATCCGCGCGGCCGAGTCGCTCTATGGCAAATACAGATGGGGACGTTATGACCTGCTGGTACTGCCGCCAAGCTTTCCTTTCGGAGGAATGGAAAATCCGCGCATCACCTTTGCCACACCGACTATTATTGCCGGCGACCGTTCGCTCGTTTCACTCGTGGCACATGAGCTTGCCCACAGCTGGTCGGGCAACCTGGTCACCAATGCCACATGGAATGATTTCTGGCTGAACGAAGGGTTCACGGTATATTTTGAAACCCGGATAATGGAAAAGCTTTATGGAAAGGACTACGCAGATATGCTGACTGTGCTGAGCTATGAAGAGCTGAAGCAGACGGTAAAGGATATGGGCGATTCGGCTGATACCAAACTTTATCTTGACCTCAAAGGACGTGATCCTGATGATGGTGTTACCGATATTGCCTATCAGAAAGGCCGCTTTTTTCTTACCACGATCGAACAGGCTGTTGGCCGTGAAAAATTCGACGAATTCGTAAACCGGTATTTTAATGACTTTGCATTCCAGAGCATGGATACCAGGCATTTTCTTGAATACCTTGAACTCAACCTGCTCAAGGGAAATGAGGAGCTGAAGAAAAAAATCATGGTCGATGAATGGGTTTACGGCAAAGGTCTTCCTTCCAATTGTCCGGTGATTAAATCAACAGAGCTTGAAAAAGCAGCCATTGCTGCAAATGCGATGAAGGGCGGACAAAATCCGGCTTCCCTTCAAACCAGCGGGTGGACAACGCATCACTGGCTTTATTTCCTTCGCTCGATTCGTGACAGCCTGGAACCCCGCAACATGGCGGCACTCGATGAGGCCTTCAAATTTACCACTTCCGGAAATTCGGAAATATTATGCGACTGGCTCCAGCTGTGCATCAGGAACCATTATGAAAAAGCCTATCCTGCCCTTGAAAAATTTTTGATTACAGTTGGCCGAAGAAAATTCCTTAAACCCCTTTATTCTGAAATGGCAAAAACGCCGGAAGGAAAAAAAAGGGCACTGGAAATTTACCGGAAGGCGAGGCCGGGCTATCATGCCGTAACCGTACAAACAATCGACGAGATACTACAGTTCAGGAAATAAAAAGGTGAAGAAGGCAAAGGTTTTTTGATCTGGATTTTGCCTATTATTGGCGCAGTTAACATGCGCATTTTACCGGTTATACTTATCTGCATTGGATGCCTGGATGCATCAGCCCAGGATACGCATTACTGGAGTCAGCAGGCAGGTCCGCGATCTTCTGTTCTTGGCGGAGCAGTGGTGGCGGGTGTCAGGGATAACAGCGCGCTTTTCTATAATCCGGGAGCGCTGGGCCTGATCAGGAACAAAAATATTTCTGTTTCCGCAACGGGCTACGAATTCGACCAGGTGTATGTGAAGAATGGTGCAGGTACAGGCATAGATCTCAGGTCACGAACGCTTCAGGCGATGCCGCTTATTATTTCGGGTATCTTCAGAATGGATAGCCATCCGCGTCATACACTCGGATATTGCCTGATAACCAGAGACCAGTTCAATATAAAAATGGCAGCCAGGAATGAAGGTGTGCTGAATGTGCTGAATGACCTTACTTCGCCCGGGCCTGAAGATTATATCGGCCAGTATACGTTCAGGTCAAGTGTGTATGAAATGCTGACCGGGTGGGCATATGGTTATAAAATCTCTGAGAAGGTTTCTGCCGGCATCGGCAATTATGGCGCCTATCGCTCTTATCGCGCCGATACCTGGATAGCCACACGGGCAGTCCCGGTTGATTCAGCAAGCCAGTTTACGGCTCGGATCGCTTCATACGATGAAATGAAATCGATCGAGCTGAAGAATATCCGTACTGTTTTCAAGGCGGGGATTGCAGTGGATCTGAACCGCCTGAAAATTGGGCTCACTATTACAAGCCCGAGTATCAATGTGCTGGGATGGTCAACAGTGGGTGAGGATATTGCCGTGCATGACATGGATATAAGCGGCAGCGGAATACCCGTTAATTTTGTTGCAAGCGATCGTCAGGAAGGACTCGCCTCCGATTATAAAACGCCCCCTTCCATTGCGCTTGGCCTGCAGTATACGATGAATACAACCATGATCGGTGCTGCGTTTGAATGGTTCGGTCATGTTGCCAGCTATAACATGGTTACTCCCGACGACAAGGACCTGGTGAAGCCAACAGGCATCGTTCACCTTTCGAGTGCACAATACCTTCGTATTTCCGAATATAAAAGAAGCGTGTTCAATCTGGCTGTCTGTATAGAAAAATCACTGGGCAGTAAATATGTGCTGGGTGGCAGCTTCCGCACCAACCAGACTTTTACTGTCCGCGACAGCCTTAGTGACGTAAGGGTAAATTTTACCGACTGGAACATCAGCCATTTCGTGGCCGGCCTGACCAGGAAAAAGGAAAAGTCGGATATCACAGCTGGCCTGGCATACGCAACCGGTCATAACCAAAACCGTAACCAGTGGATAAACCTGTCGGAGCCTGTTGAGTCGAGATTTCTTACCGGACCTCTCGGTAAGACATCAGTTAAATACAGCAGCGTTTCGCTTATCATCGGCTACACGTATTATTTCAGGTAATAGTAGCGGCACACTGGGCCTAAAAAATAAATTGGCTACTTTTGCGCGATCATTCAATCCAACCATTCCTACATTCATGGCTACAGACCGTTTTCAGGCACCCGATTATTATTTAGTTGATGAACTTCTGACAGAAGAGCACAAGCTGATCAGAAATTCCGTACGGGACTGGGTTAAAAGGGAAGTATCGCCTATCATTGAAGATGCCTGCCAGAAAGCTGAATTTCCAAAGCACCTGATTAAAGGTCTGGCTGAAATTGGTGCTTTCGGGCCCTACATCCCCCAGGAATATGGCGGTGGCGGACTGGACCAGATCTCTTACGGCCTGATCATGCAGGAGTTGGAGCGCGGCGATTCCGGAATCCGCTCCACCGCTTCGGTACAAAGCTCGCTGGTGATGTACCCGATCTATACTTATGGAAGCGAGGAACAAAGAAAAAAATATCTTCCAAAGCTGGCTACCGGCGAATGGATGGGATGCTTTGGCCTTACCGAACCAGACCATGGTTCCAACCCGGGCGGCATGCTTTCAAACATAAAAGACAAGGGTGATCATTACCTGCTGAACGGTTCGAAAATGTGGATCAGCAACGCGCCCTTTGCCCAGATAGCCGTAGTATGGGCTAAGGACGAGGAAGGTGCTATCCGCGGAATGGTGGTGGAGCGTGGCATGAAGGGTTTCACAACACCTGAAACCCATGGAAAATGGTCGTTAAGGGCCAGTGCAACCGGTGAGCTTGTTTTCGACAATGTGCATGTGCCAAAAGAAAATATTTTTCCGAATGTAAAGGGATTGAAAGGCCCTCTCGGCTGTCTGAACTCAGCGCGTTACGGAATTTCGTGGGGTGCCCTGGGTGCGGCTATGGATTGTTACGATTCTGCGCTGCGCTATTCCAAAGAGCGCAAGCAATTCGGTAGACCCATCGGTGGTTTTCAGCTGCAGCAAAAAAAGCTCGCGGAAATGATCACCGAGATCACCAAAGCACAGCTGCTGGTATGGCGACTGGGTGTTCTTAAAAATGAAGGTCGCGCAACAGCACAGCAGATTTCCATGGCCAAGCGAAACAGCGTTATAACTGCGCTTGAAATTGCAAGGGAGGCACGGCAGATCCATGGCGGAATGGGTATCACCGGCGAGTACCCCATCATGCGTCACATGATGAACCTTGAATCTGTGATCACCTATGAAGGAACGCACGACATTCACCTGCTCATCACAGGCATGGACGTCACGGGCGAGAACGCTTTCAACTGATCATCACAACAGACTGAACTGCTTCAGGTGATGGACGGCATGCTTGTGCAGCAGCTGAACCCACTCCTCATAATTGAGCATGCCGAAAAAAGGATTGGTGGTAACCACTCCCGGATCGTTCTGAAAAAAGGAAACAAAAAACGCGATCTCTTCTTCAAGCTCCCTGATGGCTTCCTGCAACGAGGCATTTATAATGCCCGGCGGTTCTTCCCCCATCAGCGCATTTTTCGTATTGGGTCTGAATTCTTTTTCACTCATTAAAAAACCTTTATAGCCCGGGAGCTGATCCTGCGGGGTATGGATGGCATGCCTGTTCTTTTCATCTGCGATCCGGAATGAATCAGTCATATGCTCCACCATCTGCTGCGGGCTCATCTTGCCCCATTCAGGCTTTTCATCACCTTTCAGCTTTTTAAGCAGCTGCGGAAAGGTATGCCTGAGAAAATCGAGCTTCTGTTCGTTCATTTTTTTTTGACAAAAATAATGATCGTCCGCCATAAACCAACAAGCATGCCCGGGTGTTGTATCGTCGCTTACCTGTACTCAGCAAACTGCTGAAATAATTTGTAGGTTTGCCGATGTGAACAACTACCTCCGCATCCTTTTTTACCTCAGGCGTCACAAAGGTCCGGCATTGATGAACATTTTTTTCAATGTGCTCACGGTGCTGTTTTCACTGGTATCGTTGGCCATGGTTGCTCCTTTCCTTGGACTGCTATTCGGAACACAACCGCTCGTGACGGAGGCTCAGCCGGTTTCGCTTAATGCATCGGCCATCCTCAATAACTTCAATTATATCCTAAGCAAAATCATCCTTTCGCGTGGCAAAATGGAGGCCTTGTTTTTCCTTTGCGTGCTGGTGGTGATCATGTTCTTTCTCAAGAACCTGTTCAGGTATCTGGCCATGTTCTACATGGCCAAAATAAGGAACGGCGTTATACGGGATGTAAGGCTTGACCTGTACACAAAGGTGCTGCGGCTTCCGCTCCAGTATTTTTCAGAAGAGCGTAAAGGTGACCTGATTGTAAGGATGACCAATGACGTGCAGGAAATTCAATGGTCGATCATGAGCTCCCTGGAAGTGGTGTTTCGGGAACCGTTGTCGGTGATCTCATTTCTCGTTGCCCTTTTTGTCATGAGCCCACAGCTGACCATCTTTGTGCTGATACTGCTGCCCGTAACCGGATTTCTCATCGGCCGGGTAGGCAAGTCGCTAAGGCGGAAATCCACTCTGGGACAGGAAAAGATGAGTGACCTGATGACGATGATGGAAGAAACGCTTTCCGGTCTGCGCATCATCAAGGGTTTTACGGCCGAAATGATCCAGCGCGCATTTTTTGTCACGAAAAACACAGCCTATACGAAGATCCAGGTGACAATCGACCGCAGGAGGGATCTTTCCGCGCCGATGAGCGAATTTCTCGGCGTCATCGTGATGGTTGTTGTCATGTATTTCGGCGGGCAGCTTGTTCTCGGCAGCCAGGCCGAGCTGAAGGCTGAGGTGTTCATTACATTCATCGTGGTTTTTTCGCAGATCATTCCACCGGCCAAAAATTTTGCAACGGCCTACTATAATATTCAGAAGGGAATTGCTTCTGCCGACAGGCTTGCAAAAATACTGGACGCGGAAGAAGTGATCCAGGATGCGCCAGGTGCAAAAAGCATTACCTCGTTCAATGAGTCGGTGGAATACAGGAATGTAACTTTTGCATATGAAAAGGAGCCTGTTCTGAAAAAAATAAGCTTTACGCTTTCAAAAGGAAAAACGATTGCCCTGGTTGGCCCTTCAGGCGGAGGCAAGTCGACGCTTGCTGACATGCTTCCGCGATTTTATGATCCCTCAGCAGGTGAAGTGCTGATCGACGGCACCGATATACGTCAGCTGAAAGGGTATGATCTCAGGAAGCTGATCGGAATTGTGACACAGGAATCCATTCTGTTCAATGACACGGTGTTCAACAATATTGCTTTCGGAATGGAAAATGCAAAGGAGGAGGATGTGATCGAAGCGGCAAAGATCGCCAATGCACATGATTTCATTGCAGCTATGCCGAAGGGATATCAGACCAATATCGGCGACCGCGGGGGCAAGCTCTCCGGAGGTCAGCGTCAGCGTCTCAGCATAGCCCGCGCCATTTTAAAAAACCCGCCCATCCTTATTCTCGATGAGGCTACTTCGGCCCTCGATACCGAATCGGAAAGGCTTGTGCAGGATGCCATTATCAAGCTCATGCAGCGCCGTACCTCCCTTGTGATCGCTCACAGGCTTTCCACGATCCAGCATGCAGACGAAATTCTGGTGATCAGGAAAGGCGAAATAGTTGAAAAAGGTACACACCAGGATCTGCTTCTTCAAAAAGGCCTTTACAAAAAGCTTTTCGACCTTCAGTCATTTGTTTAGGCTCTCACTGCGGGCTTTTGAAGGCTGGTTCCGGCTCACCATGTAAACGCCGGCGAAGATCATGGCGGCGCAAAGCAAGTGCATGGGGACCAGGTGGTTTTTCCCGCTTATCACCGCAAACAGCACAGCGAATACAGGCTGAAGATAAATGTAAAAGCTCACGACAGACGGGCTCAGCGTCCGCAGTGCCTCTATATTGAAAAGATAAGCCACGAAGGTGGTGCCCACCACCACATAGATAACACCAAGCCATATATGAAATTCCATCTGATCCCAGTGCGCTGAAAATACCTCGTCATATCCGAAAGGAAAAACCATAAAAAGCCCTGCCAGGAAAACCCATTTCATCAAAGTAACGGGATGGTACCTGGACATCAGCGGCTTGATGATCACCAGAAATATGGCGAAGGAAATGGAATTGATAAGAATGAAAAAATCGCCCTTTGCAGAAGCTTCCCGGATGGCCGTAACAGGGTTGAGCAGGATGAGCAGCACTGCGCCTGCCAGTCCCGTCGTAATTCCCGCTATTTTCAAAGGCGATATTTTTTCTTTTATGATAATATGGGCCATCAGCAGAACGGTAACCGGGTTGGTGGTCATGATCAGGGCTGCATTGATGGGTGAGGTGGCGGCCAGTCCGGCAAAAAACATCAGCTGGTTAAGGGCCACTCCGAAAAAGCCGCAAACAATTAGCCTCCTGAGATCGGCGGGCTCGATCTTTTCTTTTATGAAAAGCCCTGACAGAAAGAAGAGCACAGTGCCTATGGCTACTCTTACCAGGATAAATCCGAATGGAAGAATGTAAGCCGGCATGATGGCCTTGGCGATTGAATAATTGCCTCCGTAAATCAGGTTGGCCGTAAAGACTGCGATATGGGCTTTAAGGTTCTTCGACATGGCTGCGAACCGGCAGATCCTTTTATTTTTTTAGCGAGGCTTTTGCTTTTTCAGTTGTTTTAGGCGCATTGCCGATGAATATGTCAGAGCCGTTGATGATTACGGGGCGCTTTAAGAACGTATACTCTTCCAGGATGTATTTCCTGTAATCCTTTTCGGTGAGTGTTTTTTCATTCAGCTTCCACGCCCGGAATTTCAATGCTATCCGGCTGAACAGGGCTTCATACGATCCCGCCATGTTTTTCATTTCGTCGAGCTGGTGAGGGGTAACAGGCTCGGTTTTAATATCCTGGCGGATGAAAGACCCGGGCAGGTCAAGTTCTTTCATAATTCTTTCGCACGTGGTGCAGGTACTGAGATAATATATTTTTTTCATGGTTAAGAGGGCAAAGATGTGCAATTAGGATCACTCTTTTATTTTACGCGTAAATTTCGTTTCTTTGATTCATAATCCTTAAAAGCTAACAAATTGTCAGAAAGTTTTGAAATCAAACTGCCCCAGTTTGAAGGGCCGTTCGATCTGTTATTATTTTTTATTGAAAGGGATGAGCTCGACATCCACAACATTCCTATTGCAAAGATCAGCAATGATTTTTTAGACTACCTGCATCACATGCAGGAGATGAACATCGAGCTGGCAAGTGAATTTATTCTCGTGGCTGCCACCCTAATGCGCCTGAAGGCAAAAATGCTGCTGCCGCGCTATTCGAAGGATGAGAATGGAAATGAGATCGATCCAAGGGAGGACCTGGTCCGCCAGCTGCTTGACTACAAGCAGTTCAAAGCCGCATCGGAAGACCTGCGGGTAATGGAAGAGATCCGCGAGCAGAAGATCATACGTGGAAACATACAGCCTGAGCTTTCACGTATCATGGCTGAAGCAGAAGGTGTGAACAACCTGGGAGAGCTTACGCAGCTGACCCTGTTCAGACTGCTTACCACGTTCGAGCGGGTAATGGACCGCTTCAAACACCAGGCGGAAGACCGCACGCACAGGGTGTTTCAGTATCCCTATACGATTGAACAGCAAAAGGAACATATTTCAGAGCTTCTGATCACCCGGCCACGGCTTAACTTTGAAGATCTGTTTTCCTCCTGCCAGAACCGTCTCCACGGTATTTTTATTTTTCTGGCTCTGCTGGAAATGATCCAGGTTGCAACAGTCATTGTGTATACCGGAACAGGCTTAAATAATTTCTGGATCACCAAACCGGAAACGCCTGCTTTCTATGCAAACTGATGACGGCGTAATACTTAAGAATTTTCGCGCGGGAAAAATTTTTTTCCCGGTCATCCTCGGCCTGAGTGCCGCCATGTATCTTCTGCTCAGAAAATTTGATGTGGAAGCCTACCGGCAGATACAGTGGACCTGGCATTCTACAGGCTGGATCTGCGTGGCTTTGCTGATGATGGGAATCAGGGATTATGCCTACATGATCCGCATCCGGGTGCTGACAGATAATTTTCTCACCTGGCGGAATGCTTTTAACGTGATCATGCTGTGGGAATTCTCCTCGGCGGTGGCACCGGCTATTCTCGGTGGAGGATTTATTTTTGCTATCTTCATCATCAACCGGGAGCAGGTGAACATGGGCAAGAGCATCACCGCCGTTATGTTCACTTCTTTTCTCGACGGAATTTTTCTTGCCGTAATGGCTCCGCTGGTTTATTTCCTGGTGGGAAAAGAAAATCTTTTTTCCACCATTGATCCTACCGGCCTGCAACAGATGGCATTTGGAAAAGGCTTTTACTATTCCTTCTGGACCATCTATGCCCTGATCGTAGCGTACAAGCTGTTTGTTGCCTATGCACTTTTTATCAATCCCCGTTTCATAAAATGGCTTCTTATTAAAATGTTCTCTTTGCCATTGCTGAGAAAATGGAAGCAGCAGGCGCTGGTGACAGGCAACCAGCTGGTGATTGCAAGCGCAGGGATCAGGCAGCAGAACCTTCGCTACTGGGTCTATTCACTGGTGGCTACCTTTGCTTCATGGACGGCACGATACAGCATCGTCAACTGCATAATACTGGCATTCAATAACGAAGGTGTAAATAACCTTGTCATTTATGGACGGCAGGTGGTAATGGGCATCATTATGCTCGGCAGTCCCACCCCGGGAGGCAGCGGCGTGGCCGAATTTATTTTTTCTGATTTTCTGGGAGAATTCATCCCGCACGGACTTTCTGCTTCACTCGGACTTCTCTGGAGGCTGATCAGCTATTATCCCTACCTGTTTATTGGCGCTATCATATTGCCGAGGTGGGTGAGAAAAAGAATCCTGCGAACAGAAAAAATTTTCTGATCAAAGCCGCTGGAATTCAAATTCGGGTGAGCCCTTGATTCCGTTCTCATCATAAAAATCAATAAACCGCAGCTTATAATAAACGCCCAGCTGGTTTTTCAGTACATAACATTTCGCCGGATTCACCACATAAAGTGACTGGTCGAAGTTGTACGTCTTCCAGTCAAACCCTATCGCATCATAAGCTGTTGAAAATTGCATGCCCGTGGCGAAAGCATAATCGATGCTGTCGAAAGGCGTAATGGAATCCTGTGCAACGCTTGTATTCGCCGGATTGATCAGCACACCGTTCACACTGTATGGCAGCATGGGAATGAGATCGTAATAAATATAACGGTAACGGGTGAACAGCACATCATACTGATTGCGTCCTGGCTCAATGGATGAAAGCTTTCCTCCGTCGTTAAAAGTGAAATACATGTAATTGAAAGCCGTGTCATTTAAGATATCGAAGGTGCGCAAATGGCTGCCGTCGGCATCGGAAAAAAGGAGCCGGTAGGATGCGGTGCCTGCAGGCTGGAACTGCAGCTTTTTATATCGCTCTGACGCAGCCGGGCCGCGATCGATAAGGTAAACAAATTCAAAAGGTTTCATATTGGCATCATCAAACCAGTTCCTGAATGCTGCAGAATCCGGATTGCCGTCGGGGCTGTCCCACTGCCAGCCAACTGTATTCACATTATACTGCTGGTTAAAATCGGAGCTGTAAGTATTGAACACCTGAACCTGGTTTCCGCCGTTGATCCGGATGAGCGGATGATCGTTTTTGGTTTCGAAAGCAAGATCCCAGTCAGCCAGGTTTGCCGAACTTTGCTGCTGATCTTCAAATCGGAAATAGACCATCGTTTCATAATCTTCCCCCATATGCACCTGCCCCTTGATCACATTGCCGGGTGGTGGAAGCACATATGGCTTGTCTTCCTTTTCACATGCTGCAAGCGTGATCGAAATAAATGCGGCGAGCAATAACTGTGGTCTCATGGTTTAGTTTTTTCCGATATTAAGCTGGATGCCGCCGAAATAAAACCTGCCCATGCCGGTGAGCGCCTGATCCTGCTCGCTGCCGCCGTGAACATCACCGGTATCGGGATTGCCTTTCGTGGTGATGTTATTGAAGATGTTCTTTATTCCCGCACTCAGCACGAGTGTCTTCCTGAACAGCGATTTACTGAGCGTGAAATCGAGGGTATTATAGCCATTGACGGAATAGGGTACGACCGTATTATTTTCAACTGCATAAACCGTTACCCTGCCGAAATGCTTATAAAACAATCCCATGCTGACACCGCATTTAGCCGCACTGAAGGTGAAGCTCCCGTTGTAATTCAGCGTATGCCTGTAGGGAGTTGATGCAACGTCGTGCAGGTTGTTGCGGTAAGCGGCAGGATTGATTCCGCCCTGGATCTTTACAGGCCCTCTTTCTATCCATGCCTGCAGCTCGCCCCCATAGCTCCGGAAATCATCAATGTTAATATACGTATATTCCAGAGCGTTACTGTTGATCTGTGCAAGCGAGATCTTGTTATAGATATGATTATAATATACACCGGGCTCAACAGACCAGCGGAATGATTTAATATTTCCATGAAGGTCGGCGCCAAAATGTGCATAGTTTGAAAGTTCGGGCTTCAGCCGGGTGTTGCCTTTCAGGTTGTGGTTGCTGTCTTCGAAATCAAGGTACAATTCCTTTACCGATGGCGCACGGAAACCACGAGCAAACGAAGCCCTGAAAGAAAGATATTTAGCCGGATCGAATTTGACATGAATGGAAGGAACCAGCGGCGCATGATAGGCTGAATTGACAATAACACGCATGGCAGGCCGTATCAGCAGCGATTTAACAGGCGTATATTCGGCACTTCCGAAAAAAGCGTAGTCATTCATGCGACGGGTAACGGATCCCGTCCGGTCACCGCGGGCTTCGTCAAGCGTGATATCATATCCTGCCTGGAAATTTATTTTTTTCCAGGAACGGTAGGTGGAGTATGTCCCGCGGAAAAGGTACTGCCTGAAGAGGTTGGTGTAATTATTTCCGCTGAGATCCGACTGCTTGAGATTTACCATGTCTTTGCGGAAGCTTTTCAGGCTGCGCTCGTAGTTGCTGAATGCATTGGTAAAATTCAGCGAAGTATGCTTGCCCGTTTCGATATCGGCAAACAATTTATGGCTCATCCTGAAAGTGGAATAATAATCATCGAAAGCATAGGCCTCATAAGGTGTTGCGATGATATTCCCCTTGTTGATCAGGCGCTCATGTGCCGCACTCCCCTGATAGCGGAAATATCCTTTTGAAAATCGGAGCGCATACCCGAGGTCACCGAGGTATTGCTCCTTGGGTTTCCACAATTGTGCACGCGAAGTATCCTTTTGTGAATAGCCGTCGAAAAAATTGTGTCCGAAGTGAATGGAAACCTCATGCTTTTTTTTGCGTGCCGATGCGCCCGCTCCGGCATTGTAAGTACCGTTGCTTTCATAGTACAGCTTTCCGTTTGCCGATACACCGTCATGCTGACGTTTTTTACTTACCAGGTTGATCACACCTGCCAGTGCATCGCTGCCATAGGTTTCCGACATCGGGCCCCGCACCAGCTCAACACGTTCCACGTTGCTCAGATCCAGTTGTGAGATATCGATGTTTCCGTTCTCACGTCCTATAACCGGCACGCCGTCCTGCAATATTTTTACATTATTTCCCGAAACGCCGTTGATGTTGATCCCCGCACCTAAAAAAGGATCACGCGAGATCAGAATACTGTTTTCGTACTGGAGCAGGTCACTGAGATTATTGGCAGCCCGGAGCTCAATATTTTTCCGGTCAAATACCTGAACATCGTATACGGACGCTGATGCTTCATTGGGATGATACTGGCCCGTGATCACCACTTCATCCATTTGAACCTTCAGTGGAACAAGCGAGTATCTTTTCTGCCGGATGCCGTTAACCGTATCCTGCAGCGGTTGGAATCCGGTGGCATAAACCACCACATAGTTTACGTCAAACGCCGGCCATGCTGCCACGCCATCATCGCTGGTAAAAGCTGTTTCAGACGCTCCTGATGCAGCCGAAAAACGCACGACGGCATCCTTTACCGGAAGTCCGTTATCGGCCCCTACAAGGCTAATCTGTGCAGACGCCGGCCTGAAAGTACAAAGCAGGCCAAGCAGCAACCATCCCCCCCCGATATGTCTGAACATTAATCCAACTGTGATTTTTTTACTGAATTACAATTTTTCTGTGAAATGTTTCTGCACCAAGTCTTGCTTCCAGAAGATAAACGCCACCCTTTAGGGTCGAAGTATTCAATACCAGCTCCTGCCTGCTGCCGGAAGGAATAATACCGGAGATCATTTCAGCACCGCTCATGGAAAAGAGTGCATATGTCCCGGCTTCTGTTGTTCCAGCCCTGTTGATACTAACGCGGGCCACATCCTTTGCCGGATTCGGGTATACAGCCAATCCTGTGTGATTTCCCGCGTCGGCAATACCTGTTGTCGATACAAGTGTTTTATTGAAATAAATATTTCCTGTCAGGCTTCCGTCAAATCCGGTGAAAACAACTTTATAAACTTCGCCGGCATTTGTTTTTACAAAATACACCAGAGAGTCTTCCACCTCCCACATGCTGGTGGTCATGTTGAATGTTTTCCAGTCGTGACCAATCTCATTCAGGTGATTTGAATACAAGGAGAGAAATGGTGCATCCGAATTCGTTGTTGCCACATCAACAGGGCGCACGTCAGCAACTTCCACACCGAAATTGCTGAACACTCCTGTAACAGGATAGTAAAATCCACCGCCGAGATCTGTGGTATACCTGGTAAACACAAAGTCCCAGTCTGCAGAGGCAGGCTCACGGTCAACCGTTGTTCCGTTGATAATGGAATAATAGATAAAGTTTTTTGTATCGTATGTAGTGGTAGGGATTGTAACGGTTACATCACCGGTGTTATCAAGATTTGCGTACCGGAAAATCCAGTCGTGCATGCTGTTATTGGCCCTTTTAATGATCCACAATTTCTTGAAGAATTCGTTGCCCTGCAGATCGGTTACCTTGATGAGGAAAAGTGAATCACCGGTTACTTCATGTGTATTCACATCATAAACGCCCCATGAAAAATCGAAAGTGCCGCCGTTTGCATTTACGTTAAATGCACCGTAATACATAGCGGTGTCGGTGTTGTGCACTTCCTGCCAGCTTTGGTATCCGGCGGAATCAACAGTTGCCCATCCGAGCGTATCAGTTCCGGGAACGGCCCAAAGGTTCACGCCATTCACATCATTGATCCTGATCCCGACTTCCATGGCATTGGTACAAAACGCCAGATCCCAGTTCTTGAAAGGTACGGGAGTTTTAGTGCCGGAATAAAGATTATAGTAAATTTCATCCTGGTAGCCGGTATTCATGCTAACGGAATCGTATACGATGGGCTGGGCCTGTGTGAAGGAACTAAGGGCAACAGCAGCAATCAGTAAAATATTTTTCATCAGAACGCTTGATTTTTTTGTGAATTCAGCGTGCAAACTTACCGCGAATTCAGCCGATAGGTCCCTGAAAAAACAGATTTTTACAGGATTATTACACACGCTCAATCCCTTGTCAATTAAGGGCCTGAGGACAAATTTGGCGCAATTTATCCGTCGCGGAATTTAACCGTTGTTATCCGAAAAAAAGCAGAATAAACGGCTCTTGAAAAGAACCTTAATGAATAATATTAAAAACCTTTTTCATTTAAAACCAGCGAACCCACTTGCGCGGTTCGAACTGGAATTTATAGGCCAGCTCGAGGTTTATGAATGAGTATCCGTCGTTGGTATTGGGGTTGCCTCTGGCACTGGTAGCGGGTCCCGGGTATCCGATGGTGCCTCGTCCGGTCGGGTCTGAAATGTATTTCGCCATTGCCTGCCGGTTTGGATCATCTGGGTAAAGTGATACGATTTCATCGTAATTAGCATACGTATCATGAACATCATCCAGGTAATCGGTCATAAACTTATAATACCCGAATTCCACTGACAGGGTGGTGCTTTTGTTCAGACCGTACCTGAAACCAAACCCGAACGGTATACCTATATGAAGCATGCTGTATTCTTTATTCCTGCCGGTTTCTGTCAGTGCGCCTTGTCCTTCCGTATGCCAGTCGCGGAGGTTGGTTTCATATTTTCCGTCTTTCTTGATAATATTTCCCTTGCCGGTGGATTCAGGCTGGTCACGGATGGTGCCGTCATCCCAGAAGTAATACCGGTTGGCCATATCGGCATCACCCCGGAAGAGGTCTGCCTTTGGTTGCGCATAATAAACTCCTGCACCGGTAAAAATAAAAAGGGCTGCATGCTGGTCACAAAGATTTTTTCTCCTGTCGGCATACAGTGTATAGGTCACATGCACGGATGTTCCTAAAATGTCGGTTCTGAAACCGAGACCCCTGCCGTAGTTGCGCAGCTCGAATCCGCTTTTACCGGAGATGGGTTTGGATTCATCATATCCGATGCGGTGCCAGCTCATGCGCGCTTCGATATTAAACGGGTGATACTCGTACCCGTATTTTGGCTTTCCGAGGAAATTGCGGAGGGTAAGTGAAACACCCGGCCTCGTAGACCCGGTTTGAAGCAATTCCTCGTTGCCAAGGTCACCGAAGTATTCGGTAAACCCGGCCGACAATCCAAGCTCGAACGTTCTCTGTGAATATGCCTGGATAAAACCGGTTAGCATGCACGCTGTAAGTAAGAGTTTTTTCATGATGGCGGGGTTGAGTTAATTTATTCCACAAGATAACATTTCTGATGAAATTTCAAAAAAATTTTACGAAAAAGATCGGTAAAAGATACATGCTGACAGGTTGTAAAATTCAGTGCCGCGATCCGGCCGTCTTCTCAGCCGAACAAATGAGCAAATACTTCCTCCACGCGGGCAACGGGTATGATCTCTATTCCCGGCCGGAGATTCTTTTCAGATTCTTCCATCCTGTAACGCGAGCAGAAAAATTTTTCAAAGCCCATTTTTTCAGCTTCCTTGATGCGTTGCCCGATCCTGTTCACGGGCCTGATCTCTCCTGAGAGACCTACTTCGGCGGCAAAGCATGAACGATGACTGACGGCAATATCTCCGCTCGATGAGAGCACGGCACAGATCACGGCCAGATCAATCGCAGGGTCTTCCACGCGGATGCCACCGGTGATATTCAGAAAAACGTCTTTCAGCGCCAGCTTGAAACCGCAGCGTTTTTCTAGAACCGCCAGGAGCATGTTCAGCCTGCGAAGATCGAAACCGGTTGAAGACCGTTGCGGGGTACCATAAACAGCGGTGCTTACAAGCGCCTGCGATTCGATAAGCATGGGCCTCATCCCTTCCATGATGCATGCAACAGCGGATCCGCTCAAAGCCTCGTCCTTTTGTGAAATAAGCACCTGGGAAGGATTATCCACCTCGCGTAAGCCGGCGCCGAACATCTCATAAATGCCAAGCTCAGCTGTGGAGCCGAACCTGTTTTTCAGGGAACGCAGGATGCGGTACATATGGTGCCGGTCGCCTTCAAACTGAAGAACGGTGTCAACCATATGCTCCAGAACCTTTGGTCCTGCTATGGTCCCGTCTTTCGTAATATGCCCGATCAGAAAAACAGGTGTACCGCTTTCTTTGGAAAACCGCATAAGCTCTCCGGTGCATTCACGTATCTGTGAAATACTGCCGGCCGATGCTTCCAGCAGATCCGTTTGAAGTGTCTGGATGGAATCAATAATGACCACATCAGGTTCAATGGATGCGATCTGTGTGAAGATATTTCTGGTAAATGTTTCGGTAAGAATGTAGCATTTCGTATCGCCGTAACCGATCCTGTCGGCGCGCATCCTGATCTGCTGCTCGCTTTCTTCACCCGATATATAGAGCACTTTCAGACCACTGAGCCTGACAGCCAGCTGCAACAGCAAAGTTGATTTGCCTATGCCCGGCTCCCCGCCAAGAAGAGTGATGCTTCCTGCCATGAGCCCGTTGCCCATCACCCTGTTCAGCTCACGGTCAGGGAGCTGCAGCCGGGGCTGATCGGCAAGTGAAATCTCTGACAGGTGCAAGGCTTTGGCACTAACTGTTTTTTTCCCGCCGATCTTTTCCCAGACATCTGTTCTTCCTCCGGTTTTAACAACCTCTTCCACGTAGGTATTCCATTCATTGCACGAAGGGCATTTGCCGATCCATTTGCCCGACTGTGCTCCGCAGTTCCTGCAGAAAAAGGCAGATTTTACTTTTACCATGATTCCTGCAAAGGAAATAAAAAAACAAAGCAGGCAGGATATCAATCCTGCCTGCTTTAAATGAACCGCGGTAAGCTTTTAGTTTTTTTCGAATTCCCTCTGAATAATGGCCGATCCGTTTTCAGCGGCAATATATAGTGTGTTATTGTCGATATCCACAATGGTCCATTTTCCATTAAGCCCCTGCTTGGCCGATTCCACAACGTTCTTTTCAAGGTTTGAAAGCTTGAGGTAGGCATTGTCGATCTTGGCATCAATGCTGTAATTACCGATATCCATCGAAAGTGTATCGGAGCCATCGTTTTGAACGACGTCAGCAATGCCGTCATCAATTGAATTCGGATTTTTTTCAACACCGGTAATCACAAGCACCCCGTCTTTGAATGTCCATGTTTCTTTTGATACTACCTGTTGCGTGACAAACAGCTTGTTCCAGCTGCCTTCAATTTTGCCGCGCAGCTTTTTTTCGGAACGCAGCCACATGTTTTCTTCACAGCCGGACATGCCGATAACAAGTGAAACAAATAAAACAATTCCGCTCAGTGACCTGATTATTCTGCCGGTTTTAAACCGGATTTTTTCATTGATAAAAAGCTGCCCGGGGGCATGGTTTCCTGCCTTTTGTTTCATTTTCTTATTTTTTACACGTTAAACAAAATTAAATGATTTAATGGTCTGGTCAGCAAAAGGTAGTAATTTATTTTCAACAAACATCTGTTTTATTGCTTGTGCCGTGCGTGATTCAGGATTTTCTGCTCCAGCGCCGTTGTGGAATATCCATCGAGGTAAGCAATGGTTTCCACCTGTCCGCCCCTCCCGGTCACAATATCATACCCCGCAATTTCTTCCTTTTTCCAGTCTGCCCCTTTCACCAGCACATCCGGCTGAATAAGCCTTATAAGCCCGACCGGCGTGGGATCGTCAAACAAAATTACGCCGTTTACATAGAACAAAGATGCAAGCACATGAAGCCTCGTTTGCTCATTGTTGACCGGACGTCCCGGTCCCTTCAGCGCGCTCACAGATGCATCGGTATTCACGCCTATGAGCAATACATCCCCCAGATCAGCTGCTTTTGCCAGGTAATCGATATGGCCAAGATGAACCAGATCGAAGCAACCATTGGTAAAAACAATTTTCAATCCTTTAAAACGCCATATGTTCAGCAAAGGTTTCAGTTGCTCATAAGAAAAAATCTTACCGGCGATGAGATCAGCTTTTTTCAAGAGGTTGTTTCTTTTTATTATACATAAAGAGCATAAGCAGTGAGATCAGCCCCAGGACGATCACAAGCAGGGTCTGATAAGTATGGACAAGCGTGGCAAATGTGATACCGTCGGTAAGAGGTATGTTGAAAAGCAGCAGACCTTTGCTGACAATCCAGTGATAGGCACCGATACCGCCCTGTACAGGCGCCGACATCCCCAGCCCTCCGATCACCAGTACGAACATTCCCGCTTTTACCCCCAGGTGGGAGGTGGGTTCGAGGGCAAAAAAGCACGACCATGTCATAAAGAAGTACATCACCCAGATAAAAACAGTGTGCACGATGAAAGCACCGTTTCGCTTCATTCTTGCTACGGTACGGATGCCGTTCAATACGCCTGCAGCCAGATTTTCAACTTTAATAAACCATGGTTTTTCCCGAAGGGTTTCAATATTCCTGTAGATAAGATAGACCGCTGCTGCCACAATCGCCATCAGCGCCGCCAGGAGCAGCCATACATTTCGCAGAGAAGCCATCTTGCCGGTTAGCGGCAGTATCAGATTCTCCATCAGAAATCCTCCCATGATGTTAAATTCCAGAAAGGCCACCAATATGATTGACAATGCAAGCATTACGAGATCGATGACCCTTTCAATGATCACTGTCCCGAAAAGCGCATTGAATGGAATGTTTTCGGCTTTGCTGAGCGAGCCGCACCGGGTGATCTCGCCGATCCTCGGAATGGCCAGGTTGGCAAAATATCCTACCATGAGCGAATAGGTGGTAGTAGTCAGCGGCGGATGATAACCCAATGGTTCAATCAGCATGTTCCACCGGTAAGCGCGGCTGATGAAAGCCATCAGAGCGAAAAAAAGCGATGCGCTGATCCAGCGGAGATCTGCATGACGGATCTTCATGAAAATGGCCTGCAGATCTTCATGCCTGAACGTTAGCCAGAGAAGCAGGATGCCTATTCCAAGCAACAACAGGTAACGGGCAAATGATAGCAGCTGCTTTTTCAAGTAGGATTATTTGACAGGTCGGTTCTGGTTATCGGGGAAAACGATGGCGGGCCTGAAGGACTTTGCTTTTTCGAAATCCATTGATGCATAAGATATAACAATAACCACGTCGCCAACCATCATCAGCCTGGCAGCCGGACCATTCATGCAAACCGTTCCTGATCCGCGCATGCCTTTAATGACATAGGTTTCAAGTCTTGCTCCATTGTTTACATTCAGCACCTGCACTTTCTCATTCTCGATCAGGTTGGCTGCTTCCATCAGGTCTTCATCCAGCGTAATGCTGCCGACATAGTGCAGTTCAGCCTGGGTGATGGTAGCCCGGTGAATCTTCGATTTTAATACTTCAATATTCATAAAGGCTACAAAAGTAACCAATTACAGCGGCTGCGCCAATGCAATACCTATATTATCGATAAGGCGGGTACGCGAAGTATGGACGGCAATGCAGGCTCTTGCTTCTTTTGCCCCTTGCCAGCTGCTGATTGCCTCCAGCGTTTCCGCATCCACCACATCAAGGTACTCCACCTTGAGAAGACCCGTCCCGTTAATCTCTTTCGTTACGGCCGAACGAAATCCGGAAACCGTGATAAGCGGGACCTGACCTGCATATTTTTTCATCGTCTGATAAATGACTGGTGCTGCCAGCCTTTCTTCGGCGGTCAGGTGAATATTGCGGGAACTCATGGCCAGACCGTCCGGCTCTCTTATGGTTCTGCACCCGATAACAGAAACCGGGAGCCCCAGCTTTTGAACCATAAAACGAATAATGGCCAGCTGCTGAAAATCCTTTTCACCGAAGTAAGCGTTATCGGGCTTAACCAGCCGGAGGAGATGATGAACGATGGTTACCATTCCCTGAAAATGACCGGGCCTGAATTTTCCCTCCATTACTTCCGCCAGGCTTCCCAGGTGGAGGTCGAGCAGCTGAACGCCACCGGGGTAAACATCATCGGCTGAAGGACTGAAGATCAAATCACATCCGGCTTTTTCAAGCATTTCATAATCTTTTTCCGGAGTTCGGGGGTAGCGGGCCAGGTCGTTCGGATCATTGAACTGCGCGGGATTGACAAAGATGCTTGAAATGGTCCTGTTATTTTCGCTGACCGATCTGGTTATCAGGCTTATATGCCCCTCATGAAGCGCCCCCATGGTGGGAACGAAGCCTGTTGTAAGTGCTTTTTCCTTATAAGTGGTAATTTGTTGCTGCAAAGCTTCCGGGCTCGTTATCAGTTCCATAGAAATATCCTCAAGGGTTGGCAATGATAGAGAAAAATGGCATGTTAAGGCAACGCGCGGCAAATATTTGAACGGGTCAGGAAGCTTTGCCGCAACCAACGTAAAACCAGGTATTTAGGTACAACAATACAGTCTAAAGTGTAATAATGGGGACCTCATTCGTTGATTTATTTTATTATTATCCGTACCTTTGCATAGAATTTCAAAAACTGATATATGAAAAAAGCCAAAGTTCTTTTTATTTCGAGTGAAATATTCCCTTATTTAGAGTCGAGCGAAATAGCAAACATTTCACGCTATCTTCCACAGGGAATACAGGAGAGAGGGAGGGAGATCAGAACTTTTATGCCACGTTTCGGCAATATCAATGAGCGCAGGAACCAGCTTCATGAGGTGATCAGGCTTTCGGGAATGAATCTGATCATCGACGATTCAGACCATCCGCTGATCATCAAGGTAGCATCCATCCAGTCGGCCAGGATGCAGGTTTATTTTATCGACAACGAAGAGTATTTCCAGCGTAAGAGCGTGTTCAGGGATGCGAAAAAGAAGTTTTTCAAGGACAATGACGACCGGACGATCTTTTTCTGCAGGGGTGTGCTTGAAACGGTGAAGAAGCTGGGCTGGAGCCCTGATCTGATCCACTGCCACGGCTGGATGACATCGCTCGTTCCACTCTTTATCAAAACATCTTACAAGGAAGATCCATTGTTCAAAAATGCCAAGGTGGTCTATTCCGTTTACAACGACGGATTTGATGAGCCGCTCAATGATGACTATCATAAAAAAGTGCTGATGGACGGAATTACGCAGAACGACCTGAAAGAGCTAAAAACAAGCAGCTACCTGGGTTTGACAGCTTCCGCCATTGCCAAATCAGATGCCGTGATCAAAGGAAGTCCGGAGATCAGTCCTGCTGTTGAGGCACTTATTAAAAAGTCGTCACGCCAGGTGCTCGACTACCAGTCACCAGACAACTATATCGATGCTTACTCGAGCTTCTATGATGAAGTTTTGCAGGAGGATTCAGTGCTGGTTGACTGATCAAAAATATCCTTACACAAAGGAAGCCTCAATGGCTTCCTTTTTTTTTATGTACACAGCACAAGACGTAGTGAATTAAGACGTTAAATATGCTTTTGCTAGTTTTTATTTGATTAATTTCGCCGGATGAATGAAAAGTGTAATAGGCTTCTGGGAGCAGCAGGAGCAATGGTTCTTTGTTTTTTAATGTCATGCAAGGAGCCGGGGACGGCGGGGCTTGAAGTGCTTCCGTCAAATGACCTTCTCCACGTCATATTTTCTGATACGGCAACTGTAAAAGGTTATACTGTGGATGAGGATTCCCTGATATCTACCAATAATTCGTCGTCACTTGCCGGAAGCTATTCGGATCCGGTGTTCGGTTTCAGCCGTGCAGGTTTTTATGCACAGATGATACCTTTAAAGCTGGCTCCCAATTTCGGTGTGGAACCCCAGGCTGATTCTGTTCTGCTTACGCTGTCATGGTCAGGGGCGTACGGCGATACCACTTTTCCATCCGTTGCACAAAAGCTTAATGTTTACCAGATCAATCAGGATCTTCACAGGGACTCTACGTATTACTCAAGTGATTCCATTCTTTACAGCACCTTTCTTGGCGGAAGCGATGTAAATCCTCAGACAGGCGATACGGTCATCACACTGCGGCTCGACACGGCTGCGTTCAGAAACATCATACTCGGCCAGGGCGGACAGGCGACCCTGGGATCCGTCAGCTCTTTTCTTACTTATTTTAAAGGGATTTATGTTACACCCGATCCTGCCAATACGGGAAACAGGATCCATTCGATCAACCTTGCTTCCATTCTGTCACGACTTCATATCTATTATCACAATGCCACGGATACAGGCAGCTATGACCTGGCAGTGGATACGAAGCTCACCTGTGTAACGGTGAATCATTTCTACCATGATTACGTAGGAGCAGCGGTTGATCCATACCGAAACAATCCGTTGCTGGACGATAAAATATACATTCAGGCCATGTCGGGTCTCAAAGCCAAACTTGAACTTCCTTATCTGACCAATTATCTTCAGCTTGGCCATATCGCTATCAACAAGGCCGAGCTGGTGATGAGGGCGGACGTCAGCACCAGTGTTAACATTGCACCGGCATCACAGCTTGCCGTGCAGGGAATCGACTCGAACGGCATCAGTATTTTTACGCCTGATTATTTTGAATCGCTATCATTCAGAGGCGGGGAGTTTGATGCCTCCACCTCTACCTATAAAACCAACATCACCAGATTTGTCCAGCAGGTGCTCACCGGTAAAACCACTGACAGGGGACTCTACCTGGTGGTATACGGAGGCGCGGTTTTTGCTAACCGGAGCATCGTTTTCGGAACAGGTCCGCTTTCGCCTGAAAAAATCAAGTTACAGATCACTTATTCAATATTAAATTAATCATTCATGTGTGGAATAGTTGCCTACATCGGAAATAAAGAAGCCTACCCCATTATTATGAAAGGCTTGCAGCGGCTCGAATACCGGGGTTACGACAGCGCAGGCATAGCGCTGCTTAACGGGGATCTGAATGTTTACAAGAAGGCCGGAAAGGTGAGTGACCTGGCGGCATTTGTAAAGGGCAAAAATTTGTCGGGCAGCGTAGGCATGGGTCATACACGATGGGCCACGCATGGTGAGCCGAACGACAGAAATGCGCACCCTCACTTTTCGGAAACCAACAATATCGCCATCATCCATAACGGCATTATTGAGAATTATGCTTCCATCAAAATGGAGCTGACAAACAGGGGTCATACTTTCAGAAGCGATACCGATACGGAAGTATTGATCCATCTCATCGAGGATATTTATAACCGTGGCAATGTTGAACTCGAGGAAGCTGTAAGGCTTGCTCTTGGCGAGGTGATCGGCGCTTATGCCATCGTCGTCCTTTCGAAAAAGGATCCGAAAATGATGATTGCCGCCCGTAAGGGTAGTCCGATCGTGCTCGGCATAGGCAAGAATGAATATTTTGTTGCCTCCGATGCCACTCCCATCATTGAATATACAAAGAACGTTGCCTATCTCAACGACGGCGAAGTGGCAATTGTAGACGATGGCAAGCTGACGGTAAAAACCATTGAAAACCAGATCAAGATACCGTATGTGCAGGAGCTGGAGCTCAAGCTTGAAATGCTTGAAAAAGGTGGCTATGAACATTTTATGCTCAAGGAAATTTATGAGCAGCCTCGTTCTATCTGGGACAGCATGCGTGGCCGGTTCAATGCGCAGACGGGCATGCTGAGGCTTGCCGGTATCAGCAATTTCGAGCATAAATTCACCAATGCCAAACGCATCATTATTGTGGCTTGCGGTACATCATGGCATGCAGGGCTGGTCGCCGAATACCTGATTGAAGACCTTGCACGCATTCCGGTTGAAGTGGAATATGCTTCCGAGTTCCGTTACCGCAATCCAATCATCACAGAAGAAGATATCGTAATTGCCATATCACAGTCGGGCGAAACAGCCGATACACTGGCTGCTATCGAGCTGGCCAAATCAAAAGGCGCCACCATTTTCGGCGTATGCAATGTGGTGGGATCCTCCATTCCCCGTGCCACACATGCAGGTGCCTATACACATGCAGGCCCTGAGATCGGCGTGGCCTCCACCAAGGCATTTACCGCACAGGTGACGGTGCTTACGCTGATGGCCCTTCAGATCGCATACAAGCGTGGTACCATTACAGAAAACCGTTTCCGTTCCATCCTCAGCGAGCTTGAAAGTGTTCCGGGCAAGGTGGAAATTGCGCTGAAGTGTAATGACAAAGCAAGAGACATTGCGGAACTGTTCAGTAACTCAAGAAATTTCCTCTACCTCGGAAGAGGATACGGATTTCCTGTTGCGCTTGAAGGTGCATTGAAGCTCAAGGAAATATCTTACATCCACGCCGAAGGATATCCTGCCGCCGAGATGAAACACGGCCCTATCGCCCTTATCGATGCTGAAATGCCGGTAGTGGTGATCGCAACCAAGAACAGCTCGTATGAAAAAGTGGTTTCCAATATCCAGGAAGTGAAAGCCAGGAAAGGAAAGATCATCGCCATTATCACAGAAGGCGACACTGTTGTAAAAGGCCTGGCCGATTACGTGATCGAAATTCCCGAAACCGATGATATCCTGCTGCCGATCGTATCGGTGATCCCGCTCCAGCTGCTTTCCTATCACATGGCCGTGCTGCGCGGCTGCAATGTTGACCAGCCGAGAAACCTGGCCAAATCAGTGACAGTGGAATAATCCGCAACGGATAAACCGCTGCAATCCGTCAACTGTTATTTTATTTCTAAGCAAGCAAGAACATGGATTCTACCAGGCAAAATAAATTCTCAAAGCTCATTCTTAAGGAGATGGCAGACCTGTTCAGCAGGGAAGGGAAAAATTATTACGGAAATGCCTTTGTTACCGTTACCGGCGTGAAAGTATCCCCCGATCTTTCGCAGGCAAAAATTTACCTCAGCCTTTTCAAGGAAAAGGAGCCCAAGAAGCTGCTTGAAAGCATCAGGCTTCATACACGGGAAATCAGGGGACAGCTTGGCAACCGTATCCGTAACCAGGTACGTATCGTGCCAGACCTGTTATTTTTTATCGATGACTCGCTCGACTATGCCGAAAAGATTGATAACCTCATGAAGACGATCGTGATACCACCCATCGATCCGGCCGACCTCAAAGGTCAATAAATCACCTATGCAGTACGACCCCATTAAAAGAAGGCTCGGAAATGTGTTCAACCGAACGCCGTTTTTACGAAAGCTTTTTTATAACCTTCTCGATCTGCTGCTGCTGCGCGCCTGGCATGTGCATAAGGAGTTACGCAGCTGGATGAAAAATGCCCCCCGCGATGCACAGATACTGGATGCAGGCGCAGGCTTCGGACAGTATTCCTACTATCTCAATTCAAAAAATAAATCATGGAATATTCTTGCTGTGGATGTAAAGGAAGAGCAGGTGGCCGACTGCAACCGGTTTTTCAACAGAATTGGCTCAGGATCGAAAGTGAAATTTGTTGTAGACGATCTCACCACCTTTACAAAACCCGGGACGTATGACCTGGTGATTTCCATTGATGTCATGGAGCATATCCTGGAAGATGTCCAGGTTTTCAAAAACTTTGTTTCATCGATGAAAAAGGGCGGTATGCTGCTGATCTCCACGCCAAGCGACCAGGGCGGGTCGGATGTCCACGGAGAAAGTGACAGCTCTTTTATTGAGGAACATGTACGAGATGGCTATAATATCAAAGAGATCGAGCAGAAGCTTTTAAGCGCAGGATTTTCAAAAGTAGAAGCAAGGTACTCCTATGGCGCACCCGGAAAAGTTTCCTGGCGGCTGTCGATGAAATATCCTATTTTATTTCTTGGCGCCGTTCCAAAAGCCATCGGCTTTTTGCTGCTGCCGTTTTATTACGTGCTTGTTTATCCCATTGCCTTCGTTCTCAATTATGCAGATACCACCATGCAGCATCCTACCGGTACGGGACTGATCGTAAAAGCCTGGAAATAGCAAACCCTCCATGCGCAAAGGATCCAAGATTTACAGTGTGCTGAAGAACCGCTGCCCGCGTTGCATGGAGGCTCCCTTTTTTGAAAGCGACAACCCGTATAAGCCCGGAAAGATGATCAGGATGCTGCCGGAATGCCCGGTTTGCGGCCTCAGTTATACGCATGAGCCCGGCTTTTATTTCGGAGCGATGTATGTAAGCTATGCACTTGCAGTGGCGCTGGCACTTGCCATGGGCTTACTGATGCATTATGCCTGGAATGCATCGTTCAGAAACATTCTCTTTGGAATCGCAAGCGTGCTCGTGATCACATCGCCTGTAAACTTCAGACTTGCCCGGCTGATCTGGATCAATATCTGGATCAGGTATGACCCCTCCAGTGTGAAAAAATAAACTGACGATTTTTTTTATCATCTTCACCAGCGCATGAATGTGGCGTTTTACATAGCGGGACGATACCTGTTTGCCAGGAAATCGCACCATGTGATCAACATCATTTCTGCCGTATCCATGACAGGTGTGGCAGTGGGAACCCTCGGTCTGATCGTGGTGCTGTCTGTGTTCAATGGTTTTGGGAACCTGGTGGTGTCTCTTTACGATCAGTTCGATCCCGATATCAGGATCACGGTAAAAAACGGAAAAACATTTCTTCCGTCGGATGCTCATTTCTCTGCGCTTGAAAAGATCAGGGGAGTCAGGATGGCAGGTGAGATCCTCGAAGAAAATGCTTTGCTTAAATACCGCGACAAGCAGTTTATAGGCCGCATCAAAGGCATGAGCAATTCATACGGCGATGCGACAGGGATCGGCAGCAAGCTGCTCGACGGAAAATTCATGCTGTGGAACGACTCTGTTAATTTTGCCGTGCTGGGCTCCATGGTGGCTTATTCACTGGGCATTAACCTGAGCGACCCCTTTAACCCGCTCATGGTATATGTACCGGTTAAGGGAAGGGATGCAGCCCTAAACCCGATGGAAGCCTTTTCTGCGGAGATGATACATCCTGCAGGCGTTTTTGCCATTCAGCAGGATTTCGACAGCAAATACGTGATCGTTCCGCTGCAGTTTGCCAGATCCATTACAGGCGAAGAAACTCGGGTGACTTCCATCGAAATGCTTGTTGATGCCGGTGCAGATAAAAATTACGTATATAACGAAGCAAAACGGATTGCGGGCAGTGCTTTCGACGTAAAGGACAGGCTGGCACAGCACGATTTTCTTTTCCGCATCCTGACTTCGGAAAAGCTTGCCGTTTTTCTGATCCTCGGACTGATCCTGCTCATCGCCACTTTCAGCATTATCGGAACGCTGACCATGCTGGTCATCGAGAAGAAAGATGATATGGCCGTGCTGAGCAGCATGGGAGCAGGCAACAGGCTCATCTCCGCCATCTTTTTAACCGAAGGGATGATGATCACCATGGTGGGAGCAGTTTCAGGACTTGCATTGGGGTGGCTGATCTGCTATCTGCAGCAGCGTTACGGGCTGATCAGGCTGGAGAACGGCGAATCGTTTGTGGTAGAGAGTTATCCGGTGGCCATGCAGGCAGGAGATTTTCTGATGGTGCTGCTGATGGTATCAGGCATCGGATTCCTTGGTTCCTGGTTTACTTCAACCAGGCTGGTAAAAAGCCAGATGCAGGCGACAATCAGATAGGCTGTTTTTCAGAAGGGTTTTTTTACTGCAGTCTTTTCAGAAATGACGTAACTTCATCGAGCAGCCATTCAGGCCTGTCGGCATGCACCCAATGTCCTGCACCGGGTGCCGTAATTAATGTGGCTGCGGGATAGAGCTTGTGTATGGCAGCCAGATCGGCATCCTTTATATAATCCGAATTTTCACCTCTGATAAATAAAACAGGCTTTTTGTACGGCGTGCCTGAAACCATTTCTTTACCCAGCTCACCGATCTGAGCCTCTATTGCCGGCAGGTTGAAACGCCAGTCAAGCGTCTGGTCATCCTTCCAGTAAAGATTTTTTAAAAGGAACTGTGAATTGGATTCGCTGATCCCTTCTCCGGCCATCACCGCAGCAGCTTCGTTTCTGGAATGTATGATGCCGAAATCGATTTTTTTCAGCGCCTTCCTGATAGCATCATGCTGCACAGGCATGAAACGAGGTGGCATATCAACCACAACCAATCCTCTTGTGCCGTCGGCGTGCCTGAGCGAATATTGCATGGCAACCTTTCCTCCCATGGAATGACCGATCAATACCGGATCCTTAATTTTCTCACCCGAAAAAAGATTACGGAGGTCATCCGCCATTACATCGTAATTAAAAATGTCATCATGAAATGAACGGCCATGATTTCTGAGGTCAACCGCATAAACCCCGTAGCCCCTGCCTGAAAGCAGTTTCGAAAACCCCTGCCAGTTGTCAGACATACCAAACAGTCCGTGGAGGATCACGATGGAAGGACCTTCGCCCGATTTTCTGAAAAAAAGTGTTTTGCTCACGGTGCGAAGGTAGTGATGGCGACTTATGTAATTGGCGGCCATCTTAATATTAAATTAAAATGCTGAAGGATGTTTTTAAGAAAGGGTTCGCCATTACAATTCTTATTCACTTATTTTTGCCGGTCGATGACGACTTCCATTATCATACGAAAAGGAGAGCCTGCAGACCTTGATCAGGTGCTGGCCTTGATCCGTGAGCTGGCGGAGTATGAAAGAGCGCCTGAAGAAGTGAGCAACACCCTGTCGCAGCTGATGGAAGACGGATTTGGAAAATACCCGGTTTATGGATTGCTGGTAGCAGCCACACCGACGGAAATTGCGGGGATCGCCATTTATTTCACCAAATATTCAACCTGGAAAGGCAAGGGTATTTACCTGGAAGACATTGTGGTAGGTGAAAAATTCCGCCGTCGGGGGATCGGCAGAATGCTTTTTGATGCAGTCATCACGGAATCACAAAAAGCGGGTGCGAGGCAGCTTCACTGGCAGGTGTTGAACTGGAACGAACCGGCCATTGCATTTTACAAAAAATACAATGCATCATTCGACGACACCTGGATCAACTGCAAGCTCAGCGAATCGCAGATTAACATCTTTGGAAAATGAAGGTATTTAAGTTCGGCGGTGCTTCGGTAAAAGATGCTTCTTCAGTGAAGAATGTATGCAGCATCGTGCATGCGTTCGAAGGTGAAAAGCTCGTTGTGGTGGTGTCGGCAATGGGCAAAACAACCAATGCGCTGGAAGCGGTTGTAAATGCCTACTATCATCAAAAAGGCGATCCTCATCAGCTTCTGGCCCAGGTAAAGGAATACCACCTTGGTATCATGAAAGGGCTTTTTGCTTCCGAACGCGAACAGGTATATACGGATGTCAATAATTTTTTCGTGGAAATAGACTGGGTGCTGGAAGAGCCGCCTGCACGCAATTACAGCTTCGTATACGACCAGATCGTTTCGATCGGGGAGCTCGTGTCAACGCGCATTGTCAGTGCATGGATGGACCGGTGCAGCATCCAAAATCAATGGCTGGATGTAAGAAGCTGCATCCTCACCGACAATTCTTACCGGGAGGCAAAGGTCGACTGGGATCAAAGCACGATCCAGATAAATGAAACGGTTCGACGGATCTTTGCAGGCTGTGATACCATCGTGACGCAGGGATTTATCGGCAGCACGAGTGAGAATTATACCACAACGCTCGGACGTGAAGGATCGGATTATACGGCTGCCATCCTTGCTCATGCGCTGGATGCCGAAGCGGTGATGATTTGGAAAGATGTACCGGGAATGCTCAATGCCGATCCAAAATATTTCAGGGATGCACAGATGCTCGAATCCATCAGCTCTCATGATGCCATAGAATTATCCTATTACGGTGCGTCGGTTATCCATCCCAAAACCATCAAGCCGCTTGAGAACAAGAATATTCCGCTGTATGTTAAGTCATTTCTAAAGCCGGAGGCAAAAGGTACAAGCATCAGCCGGGACCTGCAGACCCGGCCTAAAGTGCCCTCCTTTATTTTCAAGCTCAACCAGGTGCTGATAAGCATTGCGGCAAAAGATTTTTCATTTATTGCCGAAGAAAGCCTTGCCATTATCTTCGGCTTGTTTGCAAAAGCAGGCGTTAAGATCAACCTGATGCAGAACTCGGCGATCAGCTTCTCCGTTTGCGTCGATCAGGATGAGTATAAGATCCCATCGCTTATTCATGACCTGCAAAAGGAATTCAGGGTCCTCTATAATGAGAACCTGGAGCTGTATACGATCAGGAATTATTTTCAATCCACCATCGATATGCTGACTGCCGATAAGGAAATACTTGTTGAACAGCGCAGCAGGACCACGGTTCAGCTGGTGACAAGGGGAAAATCCCGGACAGAAAAATGATCACCTCCCCTGCATACAGAAAAGCCATAATTGCCTGGCTGCTGTCGGGATGCTTTCTGGTTTTTGCAATGGTTGTTGTAGGTGGCATTACCAGGCTTACCGGCTCAGGCCTTTCCATCACCGAGTGGAATGTGGTGATGGGAGCCATTCCCCCAATGAATGACGACCAATGGCAGGCTGCATTTGAAAAATACCAGGCTTCACCCCAGTTTTTAAAGCTTAACTATCAATACACACTCTCTGATTTTAAAAATATTTTCTGGTGGGAATACATACACCGCCTCATCGGAAGGATCATCGGAATTGTATTTATCGTGCCCTTTCTGTGGTTTCTGATCAAGGGTCAGATCGATAGAAGGTTGCTCAGGCAGCTTGTATTTATTTTTTTTCTCGGAGGACTTCAGGGTTTTATCGGGTGGTACATGGTGAAAAGCGGCCTTATCGATAATCCTCATGTGAGTCATTACAGGCTTGCCACGCATCTGATAACGGCATTCACCACTTTCGGGTTCATTCTGTGGACGGCGCTTGACATTATTTTTCCGGGATCAGATAATGAAGGGGTAGCGGTGCGAAGGCTGAATAATGCGGGAAAAATATTGTTCTCCGTCATTATCGTCCAGATCATTTACGGTGCATTCGTTGCGGGGCTAAAAGCAGGTTTGCTTTACAACACTTTTCCCAAAATGGGAGATGAATGGATCGCTGAAACCGTTGGCATCGGCTATGCGAACAGCGGATTGGCCAGCCTTGTTGAAAATCCCGGCACCGTTCAGTTCATTCACAGGTGCCTTGCCTTCACCATTATTATCGTATACGGTTGGTTGTTATATGCTGTGAGGAAACACCTCAGGCATGGATATACGATTTTGCAGCTGCGGGTGGTTTACCTGACGGGAGGGATTCTTCTGCTTCAGTTTTTGCTTGGCGTGATGACGCTTATCACGCATGTACCTGTTGTGCTGGGAGTACTGCACCAGAGCGGGGCCTTCTTCCTGTTTACCGTTGTGCTGGTTCTTTTACACCGTACGAAAACAGGCGGGATAATTTCAGTTCAGGAAAAAAATAAATGAACAGGATTCTTTTTGCATGCTTACCGGATTTACCATATGTGATTTTCGGATCTCAAAAAAATTACTGAGCATTGCCTTTGTTTGCCTCCGTTGCTTTTTCATAACATTAATTTAGGTTGACCAGGTGAAGCAATTATCGTTCCTTAATTGAGGTAAATAACGGAACGCAATGCTGTCACTTTCCCGGTGAACAGATGGAATACCTTAACAATCATCAGTTCAGCCGGGCAGTAAATGCTTTTGGTGATCTTCATCCTGTTTTTCATGACAGCAATTTTACATGAAGATAATACCATGTCATCCTGTATAAAATAATTTATCATCAGACAGGAAAAAGTCAGCGCTGAGCACGTTAAAAAATCTTTTGAAAATTTTAAACGGCCTGACAGCCTTACCAGGTGACGTTCTCAGCCGAAATAATTACCTTCGGAAAAAATATCGGAATGAAACAATTCTATTTTCTACTGTTACATTTTGTGGTAGGGTCAGGGAGTATTTATGCACAGGACCTGCCTCACATCATGACGGCCGAAGAAAAACAGTCGGTGAGGGGCTATGCTCTTTCCAGGCAATCTCCGCCGGGTGTTCTCAGCATAACGCCTCCTGTATCTCCCGTGAGGACGATTGCGGAATGGGAAGAGCTGCAGGGACTGCTCATTACCTGGACATCCTATACGCCCATGCTTAAGCAGATCGTGGCGGCTGCCAAAGCCGAAACACGGGTTTACATCGTTACCAATTCTCCTTCCGGCGTGATCTCGTCGCTGGCATCATCCGGAATTGATACCGTGAATGTGACGCTGCTGAACGATCCGTACAATTCTGTGTGGTCGCGTGATTACGGTCCATGGAGCGCTTATACCAATGATGTGGACACGCTTATCACCATCGACTGGATTTACAACCGTCCGCGTCCTCTTGACGATGCCATTCCTCCCATCATTGCCACCCAGCTGGGAACACCGTTGTATCAGACCACCACACCTCCATGGGATCTTGTACACACAGGCGGAAATTTTATGACCGATGGATTCGGCACCGGCTTTTCATCAAAGCTGATACTTGACGACAACCTGCCAGCTGCCGGATTTAACGTTAATCATACCCCTGCTGAAATAGACACCATCATGAAATATTTCATGGGAATTAACCGCTATATCCGGATGGACAAGCTGCCGTATGATCAGATCCATCACATCGACATGCATATGAAGCTGATCGATGAAGAAACGATCGTCATGGGTGAGTATCCGCCGGGCGTTGCCGATGGTCCGCAAATAGAGGCCAACCTGTTATATGTTATCAGTAATTTCAATTCGGTTTTCGGAACGCCGTATAAGGTTATCCGCATGCCCATGCCACCTGACAACGGACTTTACCCCAGCAATGGTGGTGATTACTTCACTTATACGAACGCTTCCTTCATTAACAACACACTTATTTTTCCAACTTATGGAATCCCGCAGGACAGTGTGGCCGAGGCCATTTACCGGGAGGCTCTGCCAGGCTATAAAATTACCGGCATCAATTCAACTGCCAGCATCGGAGCGCTTGGTGCGCTGCACTGCATAACCAAGGAGCTGGGCACATCCGATCCATTGCTGATCTCACACCAGGCCTTGCATGACACCTATGATGACATAAATCCATATACGGTGACCGCGCTGATGAAGCACCGCTCGGGAATTCAGCAGGCCACCCTTTATTTCAGGACCGATACGGCTCAGCCCTATCAGTCGACAGCTATGACGTCTGGCAGCAGTAATTTGTGGTCGGCACAGATCCCTGCCCAGCCTGTTGGTACAACCGTCTATTATTATGTGGAAGCTCAGTCTGTGAGCGGAAAAACACAGGTAAGGCCGCTTCCTGCTCCTGCCGGATACTGGCATTTTAAAGTCCTCAGTCCTGTCTCGGTCTGGGAGTCAAATGATACGGCATCCGGAACTGACCCGGCTTTCCCGAACCCGTCACATGGCATTACCTGTGTGCCGGTTCATTCACGCTTACAGGCCTATGCAACTTCCTGTCTGATGGATAATACCGGGCGGAAAGTTGCCAATGTGTTCGATGGGACCGTTAACGCCGGCAAGTCTTACTGGTTCTTCGACAGCTCGCATCTGGCTCCCGGACTTTATATGCTTGTTACGACCATGGGCCACACGCTTTTCAGGCAGGGAATAGTGGTGCAGTAGGCGATATCCGTTAAGCTTTGTATTGACTCGTATGGGAGGAATGACCTAACTTGCCTGTTCATTACTGAATCACACCTTGCAAAAAGTAAAGAACATTTTAAAGAAGGCGCTGCGAATCGATTACAGCACCTACCTCGAAGAAATCGGTAACCTGGAATATCTCGGGTCACATTTTCACGGTTATTATATACCCAAAGACTTCCTGAACAAGGATTCGGTGTGCTACTGCATAGGTGCGGGCCATGATGTTTCATTCGATACCGAGCTCGTGTTTCATTACGGATGCAGGGTTTTTATTTTCGACCCGGCACCTGAAGCAAAAAATCATTTTATGCAGCTCAAAAACGGGCTTGCAAAGGGGGAAAAGGTGACCGTTGGAAGCCATCGTTTTATGTACAACATTTCACATGAGCAGCTTGAAACGATCAGCTACATCGACACCGGTGTTTGGAGCAGCAACACAAAAATCAGGTTTTATAAACCTGCCAACGATTCTTATCCTTCCCATTCAATCGGATTGTTCAGTACATCCAATGAGTATGTAGAAGTCCCTGTTGACCGTCTGGCAAACCTGATGAAAAAGCTGGGTCATCCAACCATCGACCTGCTCAAAATGGAGATCGAAGGCGCTGAGTATGAAGTGCTGAATACCATTGTTGAGGACCGTCCCGATGTTAAGATGATACTCGTTGAATTTGACGAGCTTTTTCACGCCAAGGATTTCAGGTATCTTTTCAGGATCAAGAAAACCACGCAAAGCCTCATCAGCGCGGGTTATACGCTGGCTCATTCAACACCGTATTTCAAAAGGCTTTTTGTCAGGAATGACGTATTCGAGAAGCTGAAAAGGCGGAAAAAAACAATTCGTTCATCCGGTCAGCTCAGATAATTCTCTCTGCAGCATTCATAATTACTCCTGCAATCTTGGAATAAACATTTAACGGTGCTGCCATTTGCGGATGGTATTTTCTGATAAGCGCAATATTATCTGAGACGAAGGGCGCATAATTCTCACGGTTCAGCTGCACCATTCCATACGAAATGCTGGGTTCGTACATGATGGTGTAATGCCACCAGCCGGTTGAGAAAAGAATGGTCTCGCCTTCATTCACCATCACTTTCAGTGGTTTTGCCTCTTTGAACCTGGGAAATTTTTCAAAATCCGGTTCCAGTGGATTCTTAATGGACGACAGCTTTGGATTCTCCTGCCTCGGATACATCAGGTCACGCTGCTCGGGCGGAAAAAGATAAAATTCCTTGCTGCCATAAACCTGGGTAATCTGCGTATGCAGAAAAAGAGCGTCGATATGCATGGTTGGAAAAAAAGAACCCTTGCCACCGAAAAACAGCTCGGCCACTTCAGTTCCTTTCAGGAATGACCGCGGAATAAGCGGATTGAAGATCCTGTTGGTCTTTCCATAATTAATATGCGGAAGAAAATATTCCATGAGCTCCGGAAAGGTTTTCTCCACGTTCAGGTTGCATGGATATGGAGAGGGACGCTCCGGAGTGGAGGTCATCATCATATCCACGATGTCGCCCAAAAGATAAGAGGTTCCGTCAATCTCGGTGCGGACATGTCCGTATTTTTCCTTAAAAAAAGAAGGAACCAGCTTTCCCATTGCTTTCCAATCTTTTGTGGCATCGGTAAGCACAACCGGAAGGCCTTTCAGAACGTAATCATGATAAAGCTCTTTTTTAGAGATATTGCTCCGTTTATCTATGCTTTCCATGGGTGAATGAGGTTTTTTGTTGGGTTGAATGCGAAACAAAGTTAGAATTATTTTTGATTTTTAAAAGCATAAATGCGAATAAACTGCTTTTTAATGGTCATTTCTCTGAAAGGGCCTGACGACGGCCTATTGCAGGGAGAGCGCACTTTATTTGTCATTCTCACGTATTAAATGGATAATTTTGTCATCCTGCTAAATATGTCATTGCGCCTCCTCAAACGCCTTTTCCTGATCACCTGCCTGATGGCTTATATCGGGGGAACAAGCTCATGCAGGGTTTTCAAAAAAAAATGCGACTGTCCCAGCTTCTCGCAGAAATCTGCCTCCACCAGGCATTCGCGTCCCTGAAAATGAGGTAATAATACAGTCTGGATGAGAGCACCAGCATTACTTTTTATAACTGTGTTTCCTGGTGTCCCGTGGCAATTTCTCATTAAGCCTCAGTAAACAAAGTTTCATAAAACGACCTGAGTCGCTGCCAAAATTTGGTCTTCTTCTTTTGACTTCGTGAAATATCCTTACTTTAGCACACTATTTTGAATAATTCTAAATAAGGATGACCATCCTCCCGGTAAAGCTTTCTACCTTAAAGAAAGGCGAAAGCTGTATCATTCAATCCTTTACAAATGAAGAGCTGCAGTTAAAGCTGATGGAAATGGGTTGCCTGCCGGGTGAGCTGGTAGTGGTATCCAGGCTGGCGCCACTTGGCGACCCGATGGCTATTTCCGTTTCCGGCTATCTGCTGAGCATCCGGCTGGATGAGGCAGCTTCCATTATGGTCACTACCATTAATTAAGTAATGCCCTGCATCCCTGTCGGGAAGCCAAGATGAAAAAAAGCATACAGGTAGCCCTTGTTGGCAATCCCAATAGCGGTAAATCAAGTCTGTTCAATGCCCTTACCGGACTCAATCAAAAGGTAGCAAATTTTCCCGGCGTCACGGTTGAAAAAAAAACGGGTGTATGCGAGCTTGGAAACGATGAGCAGGGCAACAGGCTTTTTGCGCACATCACGGATCTTCCAGGCACTTACAGTCTTTATCCAAAATCAATTGATGAGCAGATACCGTTGCAGGTGCTTTGTGACCCCGACAGCGAGCATCATCCCGATGTGACCATTGTCATAGCGGATGCTTCTAACTTAAAGCGCAGTCTGTTTCTTTGTTCACAGATCATCGATCTAAAGTCGCCCGTGGTGCTGGCCCTGAATATGATGGACCTGCTTCCGTCCAAAGGCATCACCATCGACATCCATTCTCTCTCAAAATCGCTTGGCATTATGATCATTCCCATCAATGCACGGCTGGGTGAAGGAACGGCTGCTTTGAAAAAAGCCATTGCATCAAGCCTGCCGGTTCCTGCGAATGACTTTATAGACATTGCGCCTATGACGGGTGGACTTGAATCTGAGATCAAGACCCTCATCAGGGCCAACAGTGATTATGCTGCCATGCAGGCCGTGTGCAACTTTCCGCTCATTTCCTATTTTAAGAGCAGGCCTGATAAGAAGGTGCAGCTCGTTTCGCTGATCGAAAAACACGGCTTCGACATTCCGAAATTCCAGGCGAAAGAAACACTCAGGAGGTATGGGGTGATCACGGATCTGATGAAAGAAAGCGTCAGGAAAGAGGGACAGGGTGCGCAGCGCGACATTACTCATGCCATCGACCGCCTTCTCACACACCGCATCTGGGGATATGCATTTTTTCTTCTGATCCTTTTTCTGATCTTCCAATCCATCTATTCACTTGCGCAATACCCGATGGAATGGTTCGACAAAGGATTTGCATTTTTCAGTCACTGGCTCGAAAGCATAATACCCACTGGCATTCTTCGCGATCTTCTGATTAATGGCATCCTGGCCGGGCTGGCGGGCATCATCATTTTCGTTCCGCAGATCGCACTGCTGTTTTTTTTCATTGCCATACTTGAAGATACCGGATACATGGCGCGTGTAAGCTTTATCATGGACAGGCTGATGCGTAAATTCGGGCTCAACGGGCGTTCCATCATTCCTCTCATCAGCGGGGTAGCATGTGCGGTGCCTGCCATTCTCTCCACCCGCACCATACAGAGCCGAAAGGAAAGGCTGATCACCATCCTGGTGACGCCGCTGATGAGCTGCTCGGCCCGCCTTCCGGTATATACCCTTCTTATATCGATGGTAATTCCCACCCAAAATTTATGGGGTTTGGTCAACCTGCAGGGTCTCGTACTGATGGCCATGTACATGATCGGATTTCTGGCCGCCATCGGTGCTGCTTTCATCTTTAAATACCTGGTAAAACCGGGGCGCAAGGCCTTCTTTGTGATGGAGATACCGGTTTACCGGATGCCCAGGTGGTCCAATATCGGCATCTCCATCATCGACAAGGTGAAGATCTTTCTGTTTGATGCAGGCAAGGTGATCATTGCCATTTCCATAATCCTGTGGGTTTTATCAACTTACGGCCCCGGTGAAAAATTTGCAAAGGTCAGCGAGCGTCAGCAGGTGCTTTCTGCCTCCGGGGTGCCCGTGCCGGTAGATGTTGAAAACCAGCTCCAAAGCGAAAAGCTGGAAGCTTCTTATGCCGGTGTGATGGGGAAGTGGCTGGAACCGGTGATCAGGCCGCTTGGATTTGACTGGAAAATAGGCATTGCTCTTATCACATCTTTTGCTGCCAGGGAGGTATTTGTGGGCACCATGTCGACCATTTACAGCGTGGGTAAAGACAACGATAACCTGCTGACTGTGAAGGACAAAATGATGGCGGAGCGGGTGCCCGAAACCGGGCTTCCGAGGTACACCCTTGCGACGGGTTTATCCCTTATGCTTTTCTATGCTTTTGCCATGCAATGCATGAGTACGCTGGCTGTCGCCAAACGTGAAACTGGTGGCTGGCGCATTCCCTTATTTCAATTTGCATATATGGGGGCCTTGGCATATATTGCATCGCTTGTAGTTTTTCAGGCCCTTAATTAAACCTTTCTTTCTTTCTTTTTTAAAACCGTGTTTATGAAAAAAGATGACATCCGTCATGCTTTAAGGAATCGTATTCCCCGAAAAGCGCTGGATAAATGTGTGAACCTTATTATCCGTTACAAAATTGATTTCAAAATAACGCCAAGCCGTCATACCAAATACGGAGATTACCAGGAGCCGCATCGCGGAAGCGGTCATAAGATTACGGTGAATGAAGACCTGAACAGATATGCTTTTCTGATCACATTCATTCACGAAGTTGCACATCTTACCACATGGAAAAAATTCAGGCGGGTGAAAACACCGCATGGCATGCAATGGAAAAATGAATTCAGCAGGCTGATGCAGTATCATCTTAAGAACAGGGTGTTCCCGAAGGAGATCGTTGCTGCGCTGAACCGTTACCTGATGAATCCTGCCGCCACATGCTGCTGCGATATTCAGCTGCAGAAAGCGCTTTATCCATATGATAAGAAAAGAAGAGGATGGAAGCTGCTTGAAGACATCGGGTTCAACATTCCTTTTGTCATCGGAAGCGGACGCATATTTATCAAGCGCCGCCAGCTGATCAAGAATTTTGAATGCACGGAAATGTACAAGCGGCACACCTATCTCATCAACCCGCTGATGGAGGTGAGGCCTTTGAGAACCGAACGTCTGCTGCGCAGGGCAGGCTGATCCTGCCGATTTATATTTATTGCAAAACCTCGTGTTACCCGCGAGGTTTTGTTAATTTTACCGGCAATTAATAACTGCAATGAATACCCTTACAACTGAACAAATCCAAACGCTTCCCGTTTCCGACATGGCCGAAAACCTGATCGGAAGTGAAATCATCAAGCTGGCCAACGATGTCAATGAAAAGATCAGGCAGGGTGAGAAAATATACAATCTTACCATCGGCGATTTTGATCCGAAAGTTTTTCCCATTCCTGCGGAATTGCGTGAAGCCATAATTAAATCATACCAGGAAGGGCATACGAATTACCCGATGGCCAACGGCATGCCCGAGCTTCGTAAAATTGTTGCAGCTTTTATCAGTCAGAAGGAAGGACTGTCGTATTCCGCGGATGAAATACTGATTGCAGGCGGCGCCCGACCGCTTATCTATGGAATTTACACGACGATTGTTGATCCGGGCGACAAAGTTATTTTTCCAGTTCCTTCGTGGAACAACAACCATTACTGTCATTTGCTCAATGCAGAGGCCGTGCTCGTTGAAACGCATGCCGACAATCATTTCATGCCAACAGCCGATGAGATCCGTCCTCACATCAGCGGTGCGAGGCTGCTGGCGCTCTGCTCCCCGCTGAATCCGACAGGAACGGTATTCAACAAAAAAGACCTGGAAGACATCTGTGATCTGGTGCTGGATGAAAATAAAAAACGCGGTCCGGGTGAAAAGCCGCTGTACCTGATGTATGATCAGATATACTGGGTGCTGACACATGGCGAGGTGGTGCATTACAATCCTGTATCGCTCCGCCCCGAGATGAGGAACTATACGGTTTTTGTGGATGGACTGTCAAAGGCATTTGCCGCCACAGGTGTTCGCGTAGGCTGGGCGATGGGTCCCGGCTTCCTGATCGACAAGATGAAATCAATCTTATCGCATATCGGTGCCTGGGCGCCAAAGGCCGAGCAGGTTGCATCAGCCGCATACATGAAAAATACGGAAGCGGTGGATACTTATCTTGCAGATTTCAGGCAGTCCATAGGGGAAAGACTGCAGCTGTTTTACAGTCATTTCGAGAAGCTGAACAAGGAAGGTTTCCGTGTACGCGCCATTGCGCCAGAAGCGGCCATCTACCTGACGGTGCAGTTCGACCTCAAAGGCAGTAAAACCGCCAACGGAAAAGTGCTTCGCAATACCGACGACATCACATCCTATATTCTCAACGATGCTAAAATGGCGCTGGTGCCTTTCTCGGCTTTCGGTTCATCTCCTGATTCAACGTGGTACCGGCTTTCTGTGGGAACCTGCAGGATGGAGGATATTCCCGGCATGATGGAACAGCTGCGATCGGCTTTGTCGGCATTGAGCTAATCGCGTCATCATTTTCCATTTATCCCCGATTTTTATTTGCTTTGCACCTTATTAAGGGTCTGACAAGCATGCCTTTTTTTGATTTAATTCCTCTCGGCTTACAATGAACAAAAACAATTACTGCATCATCATGGCAGGCGGCATAGGAAGCCGTTTCTGGCCGATGAGCCGGAATGCATTTCCAAAACAGTTCCTGGACATACTTGGCACCGGTAAAACGCTTATCCAGCAAACCTACCACCGGTTTCTGAAAAACTGTCCGCGTGAAAATATCTACATCGTAACCAATGAATCATACCGCAGCCTGGTTCTCAAACAGCTGCCGGATCTTAACCCGTCACAGGTGCTCAGCGAGCCATTGCGCCGCAATACCGCGCCATGCATAGCTTATGCAAGCTACAAGATATCGAAGATCAATCCGGATGCAAACATTGTAGTGGCACCGTCAGATCATATCATCACCAAGGAAGATGTGTTTGCCGATGCCATCGATGAATGCTTTGCGTTTACGGCAGGAAACGACTGCCTGCTTACGCTGGGCATTACACCCAGCAGGCCCGATACGGGATACGGTTATATCCAGTTCATTCATGAAAAAGGCGATCCCTCCAAGAAGATCAGCAAAGTGAAAACCTTTACAGAAAAACCGAATCTCGACATGGCGCGGTTCTTTCTACAGAGCGGCGAATTCCTCTGGAATGCGGGTATTTTCATATGGAATTTAAAAAGCATACTCAAAGCCATCCATGATCATTTGCCGGAGATGGATACCATTTTCAAAGAAGGCAATGACCTTTACAACACGCCGGGCGAGCAGGACTTTATCAGAAATGCATACGAGCAATGCACCAATATTTCCATCGATTTCGGCGTGATGGAAAAGGCGAAAAACGTGTATGTGATGGGCGCCGATTTCGGCTGGAGCGACCTGGGAACATGGGGCTCGCTGTATGACCTGGTTAAGCATGACGCCAACCACAATGCCATTGTTGGTAAGAATGTGATGACGTACGACACAACCAACTGTGTGATAAACATGCCGAAAGACAAGCTGGTTGTACTTCAGGGGCTGAACGATTACATTGTGGTGGAATCAGAAAACATCCTGCTGATCTGCAAGAAGCAGGACGAGCAGCAGATACGCAATTTCGTGAATGACGTGAAACTGCAGAAGGGCGAAAAGTTCGTTTAGGCTGATCGTTACAGCGCTGCGTATAGCTAAAAAGTTATATTCGCCTGCTGATCCGCTCCGGCGCGTTTGAATTTAACAACGGTGGTTTCGCCTTTCGAAAATTTTCCAAGCGCTTTCATGTATGACATCATATCGGAAACCGGGTAATCGCCGAGCCCGGTCACCACGTCGCCTGCCTGAAGACCTGCTTTGTATGCCGGCTTGCCGTCGCTGATGCCGTCGATACGCATGCCTTCGCCTTCAAAGGCATAATCGGGAACCACTCCAAGCGTTACCTTGAAACGAGGCACTTCCTCGTTGTTGCTGTCGTTGGTTTTTGTAAAAGCCAGCCTGCCGTCGTCGTCCAGCGATCCGATCAGCGATGCAATGATCCTGATGATGGATGCTTCTCCGTCGTAATTGATCTTGTCTTCATCATCACCGGGCTTGTGATAATCTTCATGTGAACCGCTGAAGAAATGAAGCACCGGAATATCGCGGAGATAAAAGGAAGTATGATCCGAAGGTCCCACACCCGATTCGGTAAGCTTGTATTTCACCGAATCGATATGAATGGATTCGATCGCATTTTTCCATCCGGGCGATGTACCCGTTCCGCCAACAATGAGTGTTTTTTCGTTGATCTTCAGTCTTCCGACCATATCCATATTGATCATGTAATTAACATTCTTCAGGTCGATGGTTGGATTTTTTACAAAGTAATTGGACCCGAGCAATCCTTTTTCCTCACCTGAAAAAGCAATAAAAAGAAAGTTGTTGGATGAATATTTTTTGTCTTTAAGAATGGATGCAAGCTCTATCAGCGCTGCCGTGCCGCTGGCATTGTCATCCGCTCCGTTGTGGATGGCCGGCTTTCCGCGATAGAGTGATTCGTGGCCACCCATTCCGAGGTGATCATAATGTGCACCGATGACGACAGTGGTGGCAGCTTTGTTGTTATGATAGCCGATCACGTTGTGCCCGGTGAGCTCGATTTTTTCCAGGTCTACAGCCAGTTCGACCTTCAAAGGACCATCCTGCTGCAAAGTCTGCCAGACGGCTTTCCTGGCAAAAACAACCGGGATGGTGCTTTTGTGGTTGTATTTGTTTGCATAATCGGCAGCCGGATCGTCGTTGCCGGATTTCGAATTAATGAAGATCACTCCGGATGCTCCTTTTGAAATGGCCGTATCCACGCGGCTCTGGAGGTCGGTGAAATCGCTGAATTTGCCGTGGGGGTTATTGCCATCGGGGGTGGATGATTCAAGAATGACGATCTTGCCTTTCACATCGATCAGCTTATAATCATCGTGGTTCAGCAAAGGGGCTGAAATGCCATAGCCTGCCTTGACAGCTGTTGCCGTGATGTCGCCGGAAGTAAAATACGGGAGCGGGAAAAAATCCTCTTCAGCTGTAAAGGATTTTTTGTTGATGACCAGCCGGTTTCCCTTTCCTAATTTTTTCCCGGCCTCAAAAGGAAATGCCTGCAGGTAGCCATCCGTTCCTTTGGCCTCCAGACCTGCAGCCCTGAACTGGGCTTCGATGTAAGCATGTGCAAGCTGCTCGCCCGCTTTTCCGGTTTCACGCCCCTCCAGGCTGTCGGACGCCAGGACCTGAATATGCTGTTTAAGTTTTTTCTTAAGCTGAGTGTTGTCGGGATCCTGTGACCAGGCACAGAAGACAAACATGGAACAGGCCAAACAGGCTGCCAGTTTTCTTATCATCGTAACGGTTTTGGCTCAAAAGTAATTTTTTAGAGCCGTAATTTTTTGTGGGGTCACCCAAAAAATATCTTAATTTTGAAAAAATGGCAACATCTTTACAACATGATTAAACCCTTACTTTTTGCTGCTGCAACCCTTCTTTCGGCCGGATCCGCTTTTGGTCAGATCTCCATTACCCATATCAACGCCCCGGTAGCAGGCGATACAAATATATATGCGGTGGATACCGTGCTGTATCCGGGATTTTCATCCGGCACCCCGGGCGCCAACCAGGTGTACGATTACACGACACTGGCGCTGCATTATTACGATACGATCTATTACCTGGATCCGATGCAGACACCCTACGGCGCCAATTACCCGCTGTCGAACCTGGTGCGGTACGACCAGGACGATACCGCTATGATCTTCTGGCATGTGGATACCATGCAGATCGTTGATGTGGGGCTTGCGGAAGATTCTTATCATACCGGAAACATCCTCCAGTACCATTATGATCCCACGCGGCTGAACATCACCTATCCTTCCACTTACAACACCTATCATCCGAATGATACTTCCATCAGCGATATCGTTGTTGCCGGCAGCCTGGTCAACCAGCCTTACGACTCAGTGCGAAGAAAACTGACGGACAACAGGACCCTTATCTTCGATGGCTGGGGCAAGCTGATGCTGGCAAGCGGATCCTTTGACTGCCTCCGTGAATCGAGGCAGGATGCCTATACCGATTCCATCTGGACGCGGACAGGCACGGGACCCTGGACCCTGCTCAAGCATGGAACCAAAAGCTTTTCCACGATCCGTTTTTTTACCAGCATATCCAACGATCCGATGGTTCGCATCAAATATGATGCAAGCGGAAATGTGAAAGCGGCTTACTACCTGGTCAACCCTGCCCTGTTTACGGGAACAGGCCAGGCTGAAGAAAAGACGGCCATCAGGGTTTTTCCCAATCCATCCACCGGCGAGATTTTTATGCTGCATAACCAGGGACCGGGCCACCTTCTCGTGGTAACCGATTTGCAGGGCAGGATTGTAAAACGTGAAACGATGAAGGAGGGGTTGCATCAACTCCTCACCGGCGGGCTGGTGCCGGGAAATTACCATTTTACGGTGCTGTCGCCGGATGGCCTCAGCAGCGGATCGGGATCATTCTGCGTGCAGCGCTAACGATCACGATATACGAAATTACTTCATCAGCATGCTTCGGAGCTCTGAACGGGATCCGTTAAAAACATTCACATCAACAGGATAATTGCAGCCAAAAACGGAAGCCCGGTCATTGTGCTGCCAGAAAACCCACTTCAGCGATTTCTCCACCACGAGCTCTTCCTCGTAGTAATGCGCCACCCAGAAGCTGTAGCCGGGAAAATCGTCGGATAAATAATTTTCAATGAAATTAATATTGGAATAAATGACGGGCTTAACGCCATAATGCTTTTCTATTTCGAGATTGAAAGCTTTAAGCCGCCTGATGATTTCGGATTTGCTTTTCCCATTTGTTTCTTCAATATCCACAACGGGAGGGAGATCGCCTTTTTTCAGATTTACGCTTGAGATAAAATTTTTTGCCTGAAGCCTGGCATCGGAGGCCGGATTAAAATAATGATAGGCGCCACGAATGATGCCGTTTCCCGCTGCTTCTTTCCAGTTATCTTTAAACATGGGATCTTCCAGCCAGATGCCTTCGGTGGCTTTTATAAATGCGAATGAATAATGCATGGTATCTCCAGAGGCGGTTTTGGATTTCAGCTCCGACCAGTTTATCTCATCCTGCCAGCGCGAAACATCAACTCCATGCACCGCATATCCGTAAGGGTAATCAATGATGCCCTTTTTATACTGCCCGCGGTGCGCAAGGTGGCTGTACCAGCGTCCGGCTTTATAGCCATAACGGATAACTTCCTTGTGATACCTGACCAGGAGCACTAAAATTGCCGCAGCCAGGAACCACCTGATCACGCCGGGGACGCGTTTTTTTTTACGTGGCATATGTCAGGGAAGCTGCTGTTTAAACGGAAACCGGGTCATGGTATTTTAAAGCAATTAAAATAACAGAAAAGGAAAAGCCTGGTCATGACCGGGAATGTAAAAGAACCAACAATGGATTGTTAAAAAGTTATCTGCGGGCCGTAATAGTGTCGAAAACCGCGCGTTAATTTTGCATGAAAATGAAAATCATGAATCCGCGTATTATCCTGTCAACTGCCCTTCTTTCCCTGCTTGTAACCGTTTCATTTGCCCAGCAGCTCGAAAAGGGTCAGCATGTGCTTGCGCCGGGATTCGGCATCGGCGGGGTTTATCCTGTATTCAGCGCAGTGAATTCACAGTCACCGCTGTTCGGCCTGTCATATGAATACGGTGCTTTCGACAATATTGGTCCGGGCTGCATCGGTGCAGGCGGTTTTGTAGGATACAAGGCTTTTAAGCGTGTCACCACCATCGACGGCTATAATTTTTATGAGAAGCTGCATTATTTCGTGATAGGCGGAAAAGGCAGCTACCACTACAATCCTTTTCCGGATGTGAAAGGCCTTGATCCTTATGCCGGCGTCATGCTTTCGCTGAATCTGCCCGATTATTCCAATAACTACTCATCCAAATATAAAAGCCTGGAGAATAAATACCGCGGATATCTTGCTGCCACCGTATATGCGGGTGCACGCTACTATTTTACCGAGAATATCGGCGCTTTCGCGGAAGCCGGCTTTGGCACCTCTTTTTTCACACTTGGGATGAGCTTTAAATTCTGAAAGCTCAGTCAAGCCTCGGAAGCTTCACCTCATCCTTGACAATAAAGGCAGAAGGATAAAAAACAGCGATCAGCTGCATCGCTTTCACGGCTTCAAGCCGGGTTTTATAATCCCCGATCCGAACTTTGAAATTGGGCTGATGATAAACCAGGTACGAATCTGTTCCGGGATGATCCCTGATGAACTCCGTTCTGATCTCGCTGGCTTTTGTGCGGTCGGTTCCAAAGTAGATCTGTATGCGGAAACCTGGCATGGTCTGACGTGATTCATTAAGTGCTGCATTTCTTCTCAGCAAAACGGCAATGGAAGAATCCTGGTTAACAATGATGTGACCACGCTGCTTTTCATCCTTCTGCGAAAATGCTTTGGATGCCGGTAAAAACAGCAGCAGGGCCAACAGGCTTTTATGAATGAAATGCATCGGCGCAAAAGTAAATTTTAATTCACAGGCATTCATAACAGCAACTGATAGCAATGAATGCCTTTGTATGAAAGCCGCGATAATACTAAAATTACAGACCACAATTCTGATGCGGGATTTAATTTCAAATAAAGTTTCAAAAGAATTTTTAAAAAACAATGTTTGTTATAAATTTGCGCCACGTTGTGTAAAAGTTCTGTCAAAATTACGGCAGGAATTTTAATCGTAAGGAATTTAAAATCCGTTAGATATGAATGGTTTTTACCCCGTGAAGCGCTGGTTTTTACCCCTGTTTCTTTTTCTTCTTTTCAACCTCTCCGCTTTACACGTTGTTGTGGCGCAGCCTGACGGCGCTGCGTTGTTTTCGAACAATTGCAAGCAGTGTCACAGCACTACGGATGCGGTTGTAGTAGGACCGGGACTGAAGGGCGTTGAAACCAGGCGCAACAAAGAGTGGATCCTCAAGTGGGTACACAATTCACAGGGGGTGATCAAATCCGGCGACCCTTACGCCAACGAGCTATTTAAAAAATTCAACGGTGCCGTGATGACGCCGTTTCCGAATTTAAAAGACGATGAAATTACCGCCATATTAGCATACATCAAGGCTGAAGGTGCAAAGGCGCCCAAAACTCCTGATGGCGGGCAAGTTGCCGAGCCGGGCAAGGAGCCCAAAAAAGGATTTCCGTGGGCCATCATCGGTATTATCATCATACTCTTAACGCTTTTCAGCGTACTTGACAAAACAAAGCGGGGTCTGGAGAAGGCAATCCGTGCGAAAGCCGGAATTCCTGAACCTGCGCCTGTGACACAGGAACGTGCCATCAAAAACTGGATCCGCGGAAATAAAAAGCTTATTGCCGTGGCACTGATCGTACTGGCAGTGGTAAGCAGCTGGAAAGGCTGGTACGCACTTGCATCGGTGGGTGTAAATATCGATTATCAGCCGGAGCAGCCTATTTTGTTTTCCCATAAGATACATGCCGGTCAGAACGGAATAAACTGTATTTACTGTCACTCAGGCGCTGAAAAAAGCCGGCATGCCAACATCCCGTCACTTAATGTGTGCATGAACTGCCATAAATATGTGAAAGAGGGAAGCATCACCGGGTCGACGGAGATCAATAAAATTTACAAGGCCCTCGATTATGATCCTTCCACCCAGGTGTATGGTCCCAATCCGAAGCCGGTGCAGTGGGTGAAGATCCACAACCTGCCCGACCTGGCGTACTTCAATCATGCCCAGCATGTGAAAGTAGGAAAAGTAGAATGCCAGAAATGCCACGGCCCTGTGGAGGAAATGTCCGTAGTGAAACAGTTTTCTCCCCTGACCATGGGCTGGTGCATCAACTGCCACCGCGAAACTGAGGTGAAGATGGAAGGCAATGCTTATTATAACGAAATACATAAAACGCTGCGGGCAAAGTATGGTCCCGAAGCAAAACTCACGGTTGATAAGATAGGCGGCCTTGAGTGTGCCCGCTGTCACTATTAGACAAACTGCTATATTTTCAAATATGGAAAAGAAATACTGGAAGGGTGTTGAAGAGCTGAATAACGATCCGGAATTCGTAAGGCTTAAAAACAATGAATTTTTTGAACATCTTCCAATTGACGAGGTGCTTGATCAGAAAGCATCTTCACCTGCGGTAACTCCACGCCGGGATTTTCTCAAGTTCCTTGGATTCGGAATAGCAGCTGCATCACTGGCTGCATGCGAGCCACCGGTAAGAAAGGCAATCCCTTATCTGATCAAGCCGGAAGAGATCACACCCGGTATCCCTAATTATTATGCATCCACTTTTTCCGATGGACATGATTATTGCAGCATCCTTGTCAAAACAAGGGAAGGCCGTCCAATCAAGATCGAAGGCAATGAGCTTTCCACTGTTACCAAAGGCGGAGTAAACGCACGCGTTCAGGCATCGGTTCTGAGCCTTTATGACAGCGCCCGTCTGAAAGGACCGGTGAAGTCGAAAAACCCTGTCAGCTGGACCGAAGCAGACAATGACATCAAGACCGCTCTTGCAGCAAATGCAGGATCGGCGAGGAAAATAAGAATCGTTTCTTCCACCATCATCAGTCCGACCACTAAAAAAGTGATCGCCGATTTTATCGCAAAGTATCCCACTGCACGCCATATCACTTACGATGCTGTGTCCTGCTCAGGCATGCTCAAGGCAAATGAATCTTCATTTGGCAAGGCCGTGATACCGGCCTATCATTTTGAAAACGCCGATGTGATAGTCGCCATCAACAGCGATTTCCTCATCAACGGACCATCGCCTGTTGAGCATGCAAAACAATATGCACAGACCAGAAAGCTTCGCGGCAAAAAGAACATGTCGAAGCATTTCCAGTTTGAAACAAACCTTTCGGTAACAGGCAGCAATGCCGACGAGCGGTTTCCGATCAAACCCGGAATGACAGGCGCCGTCATCCTTTCATTGTATAATAAAATTGCCGCCTTGTCGGGCGGAGCTGCACTGACTGCCGTGACCACCCCTGCCGATGCTGCCATCACCGCTGCAGCAAAGGAGCTTTATGAGCACAAAGGAAAGGCATTGGTTGTATCAGGCTCGAATGACACCAATGAGCAGCTTCTTGTGAACGGTATCAACATGATGCTTGGAAGCTACGGTTCCACCATCGACATCGATCAGCATTCCAATCTACGCCAGGGCAACGATGCCGATGTAGCTGAGCTGATCCGGGAGATGAATGCAGGTGAGGTTGGAGCTGTCATTTTTTACAACTGCAATCCTGTGTATTCGCTGCCCGACGGAAAGGGATTTGCTTCAGCCATGTCGAAGGCAGGGCTCAAAATTTCTTTCGCCGACCGCGCCGATGAGACGGCGGCCTTATGCGATTATATCTGTCCGGATCATCATTACCTCGAATCATGGAATGACGCAGAACCATATAAAGGAAAATTCAGCCTGTGCCAGCCGACCATACAGCCATTGTTCAAGACCCGCCAGGCGCAGGAAAGCCTGCTGATCTGGGCCGGCGCTCCTGTAACAGACTACCTGGCCTATCTGCAGTCGAACTGGGGAGCAAGCATGTTTGGCACTCAAACCGGCATTTCATCTGCCGAAGCTTTCTGGAACAAGAGTCTTGAAAGCGGCGTGTATGAAGGTCCTGCCGCCACCCCGGCACCCGTTTCATTTTCAGGAAATGTAAGTGGTGCAGCCACAGCCGTATCTTCTTCCAAAGGCCAGGGCATTGAAGTGATGCTTTATGAAAAATCAGGCATCGGCAACGGCAACCAGGCGAACAATCCATGGCTGCAGGAGCTTCCCGATCCGGTATCAAAAATCTGCTGGGACAATTATTTCACGGTATCGCCATCATTCGCCAAAAAGCAGGGATACCAGCAGGGCGAGGTCATTGAAGCAAAGCTGCCCAATGGTGCATCAGTGAAAGCGCCGGTTTGCATCCAGCCAGGTCAGGCTTCAGAAACAGTGGGCATCGCCCTGGGCTACGGACGCACAGCTGCCGGCAAGGCAGCGAACGAAGTGGGATCAAACGCTTACCAGCTGGCATCCTTCGTAAACGGAACCATTCAGTACTGGGCTACGGGTGTAACGCTGACCAAGACCGTTGATTCACGCAAGCTGGCCACCACTCAGACACATCATACCATGATGGGCCGTGAGATCGTAAAAGAAACAACGCTTTCAAAATATAAAGCAGATCCGAAATCAGGAAATGAAGATGTGCTGATTGTAACGCCAAAGGGCAAGCAAAAAGCCAAGGATGTAGACCTTTGGGCAACGGAAAAAAATCCGGGATTCGACAAGCCCAATCACCAGTGGGGCATGGCCATCGACCTGAATTCGTGCATTGGATGCGGCGCCTGTGTGATCGCCTGCCAGGCTGAAAACAACGTGCCTGTTGTAGGACGGGATGAAATCGGCCGCAGCCGGGAAATGCACTGGATGCGGATCGACCGGTATTACTCGAGCGACATGACAAAGGAGCTGGCCAAGGAAAAAGGGCTTGGCACCATCGACATGTACCGCGAAATGGAAGTGCCTGATTCAGACAACCCGAGGGTGGTGTTCCAGCCGGTGATGTGCCAGCATTGCAACCATGCACCTTGCGAAACGGTTTGCCCTGTTGTGGCAACCACACACAGCTCAGAAGGGCTGAACATGATGGCTTACAACAGGTGTGTCGGAACGAGGTACTGCGAGAACAACTGTCCCTATAAGGTAAGAAGGTTTAACTGGTTCAAGTATTCCGACAACGAACAGTTTGATTACAATATGAATGACAACCTGGGCAAGATGGTGCTGAATCCGGATGTGGTGGTTCGTTCACGCGGTGTGATGGAAAAATGCACCATGTGCGTACAGCGTATCCAATACGGCAAGCTGGAAGCCAAGAAAGCGGGCAGGCGACCGAAAAACGGCGAAATCATCACGGCCTGTGCGCAGACGTGTCCGACCAATGCCATCATTTTCGGCGACTACAATGATCCTGAAAGCGATGTGGCGCAGCTGATCAAGGATGAACGCTCTTATTACCTGCTGGAAGAGCTTAACACCCAGCCGTCGGTATTTTATCAGACAAAGGTTCGCAACAGCAACGAATCCGTTGCATAACAAAAAATAACAGAAAAAGAATATGCATGCAGAATCCGATTTGAGGTTGCCGTTGATACTGGGGGATAAAACCATTCACCAGATTACAGAAGACGTGTGCAGGCCTGTGGAAGCCAAAGCCAATAAATACTGGTGGATGTGCTTTACGGTCGCCTTTGCGCTTTTCATGTGGTGGGTGGTTGCGGTTTGTTATACGGTAGGAACCGGGCTGGGTGTCTGGGGACTAAATAAAACAGTATGCTGGGCCTGGGACATCACCAACTTTGTATGGTGGGTGGGTATCGGTCACGCAGGGACGCTGATCTCTGCGATCCTTCTTCTTTTCCGCCAGAAGTGGAGGCTGTCTATCAACCGTGCGGCAGAAGCCATGACCATTTTTGCGGTTATCTGCGCAGCTTCCTTTATTGTATCGCACATGGGCCGCCCGTGGGTAGCCTACTGGCCTATCCCGCTGGCCAACCAGTTCGGATCGTTGTGGGTGAACTTCAACTCACCGCTGGTTTGGGACGTATTTGCCATCAGCACCTATTTTTCCGTATCGCTTGTATTCTGGTATTCAGGTCTTATCCCTGATTTTGCAGCCATCCGCGACCGCGCCCTGGTAAGCGGAAATAAAACACGTCATTTCTGGTACACCATCTTCAGCTTTGGCTGGGTGGGCACTGCAAAGAACTGGCAGCGTTTTGAAGAAGTATCGCTGGTGCTTGCCGGCATTTCCACACCGCTGGTTCTCTCTGTACACTCTGTAGTAAGTATGGACTTTGCCACCTCGCTCGTACCCGGATGGCATACCACCATCTTTCCGCCTTACTTCGTTGCCGGTGCCATTTTTTCCGGATTCGCCATGGTGCAAACGCTGATGATCATTACGCGCAAAGTGCTGAACCTCGAGCAGTACATCACAATTTATCATATCGATATGATGAACAGGATCATCCTGATTACCGGATCGATCGTGGGTATCGCCTATATAACCGAGTTCTTTATTGCATGGTATTCAGGGGTTGAATATGAAGCCTATGCCTTTATCAACAGGGCAACGGGTCCTTACTGGTGGGCTTACTGGAGCATGATGACCTGCAACGTGATCACGCCACAGCTTTTCTGGTCGAGCCGCCTGCGCACCAGCGTGACCTTTACTTTTATCATTTCCATTTTCGTAAACATAGGAATGTGGTTCGAGCGATTTGTGATCATTGTTACTTCGCTGCACCGTGATTACCTTCCTTCCAGCTGGGTGATGTATTCGCCTACGTGGGTAGAGATCGGCATCTTCATCGGATCCATCGGATTATTCTTTACCTGCTACCTGCTATTCGCACGCTTCTGTCCTGTTATCGCGCTAAGCGAGCTCAAGACCATCGTTAAAACATCGAGTTCACAAGCAAAAAAAGCAGCCAGGGAACATGCCCATCACCCGGAACAAACCGTGCACTGACCAGGCCCTTTACAAAATTGTAAAATCAAATCAATGAGCAAGAAACTGATATATGCCATCTTCGACGACGAGGATATTCTGATGAAAGCCATCAGAAACCTGCGCCAGAAAGGGCTCAAGATAGTGGATGTGATTTCGCCTTATCCGATCCACGGGATGGAAGAAGCACTCAGCATGAAGAGAACCAGAATATCAATCTGCTGCTTTCTTTACGGCGCCACCGGAACATCACTGGCTCTGCTGATGATGTGGTATATGAATATATTCGACTGGCCGATGGATATCGGAGGCAAGCCGAGCTTTGCGCTTTACAAGAACCTGCCGGCATTTATTCCGGTGACATTTGAGAGCACGGTATTGTGCGCAGCGCATGGCATGGTCATCACTTTTTTCCTGCGGAGCAAGATACTCCCGGGCGTGGAGCCCAGGATCATCGATCCGCGGCAGTCGGACGACAGAATGGTGATGGCCATCGAAGTGAAGGAAAACCACAGCGCTGCTGATTTCAGGCAGGCCGTGATGGCAGAAGGCGCACTGGAGGTTAAAGATTAATGATAATAAAGCAACGCTGAACGAACCTATGATAAAAAGCGCTTTGAACAGATTCATGCTCGCCGGAACTGCAGGCCTGATGATCTTCCTGGCAGCCTGCGAGGATGATCACTCACGCCCGGCGTCGGAATATATGCCTGACATGTACCGGTCGCCTTCCTATGAAACCTATTCTACCAATCCGAATTTCAGCGACAGCATTTCAGCACGCAAGCCCGTTGCAGGAACCATTCCGCGTGGTTATACATTCTTTCATTATCCCAATACGCTTGAAGGTTATGAAGCTGCAGGCAGGGATGTAACCAATCCGATCGAAAAATCAGAAGCGAATACCCTTGAAGGAAAACGACTGTTTACGATCTATTGCATGCATTGTCACGGTGAGACAGGAAATGGAGACGGCTCGCTTATCGCTACCGGAAAATTTCCGCCGCCTCCTTCCTACTATGCCGGAAAATCGTCGAGGGGCGGTGACATGAAAGATCTTACCGACGGGAAAATATTTCATACCATCACCTACGGTGTGAACCTGATGGGCCCGCATGCCTCACAGGTCAATCCCGAGGAGCGCTGGAGAATTGTACAATACGTGCATGAGTTGCAGAAAGGGCCGGCAGGCGCCGCTTCCGACAGTACGGTGGCAGCGGGCGATTCCACCGCTTCACATGTAACAGCATCAGCGGGAAAATAATGTTAACCAGAAAACCAGCTTGAATTGATGAACTATAATTTCACGCAAAAAAATAAAATTGTCTGTGCAGTGCTCATGCTGATAGGCGTGGTGTCAATTGCCGCAAGCTTTCTGACACATTCACACCAGGCCTGGGGAAATTTGCTGATGAGCAATTTTTATTTCCTGGCCATTGCGCTTGGAGGTACATTTTTCCTTGCCGTGCAATACGTGGCGGAAGTAGGATGGTCGGCTGTGATCAAGAGGGTGCTGGAAGCGATGGGTCAATACCTGCTGTTCGCTATTCCGATGATGGTGCTGATCTTTCTGCTTGGCAAGCATCACCTGTATCACTGGACGCATGAAGAGCTGTATGATCCTAAATCTCCGGAATACGATGAGATCATGGTTGGCAAATCAGGATTTCTGAATGTGCCTTTCTACCTGGTCCGCCTCGTGCTGTATTTTGCCATCTGGTATGGATTCACGTTGCTGCTGAGAAGAGAATCGCTTGCGATGGAACTGGGCAGCCCGGTTGAGCATTACAGAAAGAATGTGAAATACAGCGCCATTTTCCTGGTGTTATTCGCCATCACATCATCCACCGGTGCATGGGACATCATTATGTCGATCGACGCTCACTGGTTCAGCACGCTGTTCGGATGGTATACCTTTGCCGGGATCTTCATCAGCGCGCTTTCGATACTGGCGCTGCTGACGGTTTACCTGAAGCGAAACGGTTACCTGCAGGAAGTGAATGACAGCCATCTTCACGATATCGGCAAGTTCATGTTTGCATTCAGCATCTTCTGGACCTATCTGTGGTTTGCCCAGTTCATGCTGATCTGGTATGCCAACCTGCCGGAGGAAGTGACGTACTTCATGACCCGCTTCGAGCATTACCGCTTCCTGTTCATCGGAACCTTCTTCGTTAATTTCATTTTCCCATTCCTCGCTCTTATGTCAAGCGATGCGAAAAAGAAAATGAGGTTGCTGACTGTTGTCGGCAGCATCCTGTTTGTGGGTCACTGGATGGACCTGTTTGTGATGGTGATACCGGGAACCACAGGCGAGCACTGGCGGATTTCCTGGATGGAGATCGGCACCACATGCGGATTTGCCGGCGCCTTCCTCTACAGTACATTCTACCACCTGTCGAAAGCTCCGCTGGTGGCGAGAAACCATCCGATGATGCAGGAGAGCCTTCATCACACAACCTGATTAAGATTGATAGTATCGTTTTAAATAAGATAAATTAATTTAGCAATATGAATTTACTGACCTTGATCGCAGTCGTTCTGGGGGTGCTTATCATCATCCGGCTGATGTCGATTGTGCAGCTTGTGGCAACGATTTCCGACCAGGATGATGAATTGGAAACCATCAAGGACAATAAGATTAATGCCCTTTTTATGCTTGGGTTCATGGTGGTTGGCCTGGCAATGGTCATCTACATGACCCTGCGTTATGAGCCTTACATGTTACCGGTTGCAGCTTCCATTCACGGCATTGAAACCGACAGCCTGCTCAACTGGAATTTTCTCGTGATCGGCGTGGTATTCTTCATTACACAGATCGCTTTGTTCTGGTTTGTTTTCAAATACCAGTATAAAAAAGACAGCAGGGCCTATTATTATCCGCACAACAACAAGCTGGAATTTATCTGGACCATCATCCCCACCATCGTTCTATCGGCGCTGATCGTAACCGGTCTGAGCTCATGGAACCGCATCACGCAATCGGTCAACAACAACGGAATGGTTGTGGAGGTTTACGGCAAGCAGTTCAAATGGATAACGCGTTATTCAGGTATCGACAACAAGCTGGGTGCTTCCAATTTCCGCAAGGTTAGTCCTTCCAACGAGGTAGGCATCGATTCACTTGATCCTGCCTCCGCCGACGATATACTGGCCCAGGAGCTTCACATGCCTGTCAATACGCCGATTCAGTTTTATTTCCATGCAAGCGATGTCATCCACAGCGCTTACTTCCCGCACTTCCGTGCACAGATGAACTGCGTGCCCGGTATGACCACACAGTTTTACTTCGTGCCAACCATTACAACTGCGAAGATGCGTGAGATCACCAAGAATGAAAAATTCGATTATGTGCTGCTCTGCAACAAGGTTTGCGGCAATGCGCATTTCAATATGAATACAAAAGTGGTTGTTGAAAGCCGTGAGGATTTTTTCAAATGGCTTAAGACACAGAATCCCGCTGTACCGAAAGCGACGCCTGCAACAACACAAAATGCCGGTGAGAAAAAGATTACAGCATTAAATTAACATTCCTTCCACAGCGGTCAAGGTAAATAAAGAATACTATGGATTTAAGAGAACAGCATGCGGTGGAACATGGCGATCATGCACATTCGCATGGCGACCATGATCATCACGATCATCACGAACAAACTTTCTGGACGAAGTATGTCTTCTCCACCGACCATAAGATGATCTCCAAGCAGTTCCTGATAACTGCGGTATTCATGGCGTTTCTGGCGATGGGCATGTCGATGATCTTCAGGCTTCAGCTTGGCTGGCCCGACACGAAGTTCCAGTTCCTGGAAAGCATTCTGGGAAAATGGGGCAAGGACGGAAAGCTCGATCCGGGATTTTACCTGGCGCTTGTTACCCTTCATGGCACCATCATGGTGTTTTTTGTATTGACGGGAGGATTGAGCGGAACTTTCAGCAACCTGCTGATCCCGCTGCAATGCGGTGCGCGGGATATGGCCTCCGGATTTCTAAACATGCTTTCGTACTGGTTTTTCTTTGCTTCGTGTTCGGTCATGATGGTTTCACTGTTCATCGAGTCGGGACCGGCATCAGGCGGCTGGACGGTTTATCCGCCACTCAGTGCTTTGCCGGAAGCGATCAAGGGTTCCGGCCTTGGTATGACGCTCTGGCTGGCGAGTATGGTGCTCTTCATCGTTTCGGCCCTCCTCGGCGGTATCAATTATATTACAACCGTTATCAACCTTCGTACGGAAGGCATGTCCATGACCCGCCTTCCGCTCACCATCTGGGCATTCCTCATCACAGCGATACTCGGTGTGCTTTCGTTCCCGGTTCTCTTTGCTGCTGCGCTGCTGCTTGTTTTCGACCGCAGCATGGGCACCAGCTTCTATCTTTCCGACATCAACCTCAACGGTATCGCGCTTGAACATTCCGGCGGAAGCCCCATTCTATACCAGCACCTTTTCTGGTTCCTCGGCCATCCTGAAGTTTACATCGTACTGCTTCCCGCACTGGGACTGGCTTCTGAGATCATTGCCACCCAGAGCCGCAAGCCCATCTTCGGATATAAGGCCATGATCGGCTCCATGCTCGTGATCGCCTTCCTGTCGTTCATCGTATGGGGACACCATATGTTCATTACAGGTATGAATCCTTTCCTCGGATCGGTATTCGTATTCACCACGCTGCTGGTTGCCATCCCGTCGGCAGTAAAGGTGTTCAACTACATCGCCACCATGTGGAAGGCCAACATCAGGCTTACACCGGCCATGCTGTTCGCTATCGGACTGGTTTCGTTTTTTATCAGTGGCGGGCTTACAGGCATCATACTCGGCGACTCTGCGCTTGACATCAACCTGCACGACACCTATTTCGTTGTGGCACACTTCCATATTGTAATGGGTGCATCGGCCATCTTCGGCATGCTTGCGGGTGTTTATCACTGGTTTCCCAGGATGTTCGGCCGCATGATGAATAAGAAAATGGGTTATGCGCATTTCTGGCTGACGCTGACGAGCGTTTATGGCGTATTCTTCCCGATGCACTTCATCGGCCTGGCAGGTGTGCCGCGCCGCTATTATGCCAATACGGCCTATGCCGGTTTTGATTCACTGGTCAACATCAACACGATGATAAGCACCATGGCCATCATAGGCGGAATCGCGCAGCTGCTGTTTGCATTTAACTTCTTCTACAGCATATTCAAAGGCAAGAAAGCACCGATGAATCCATGGCATTCGAATACACTTGAATGGACTGCGCCGATCGAGCACCTGCATGGCAACTGGCCGGGAGCCATCCCCACGGTTCACCGCTGGCCATACGATTACGGCAAGCCAGGAGCCGAGCATGATTTTATTCCTCAAACAGTCCCGCGTGATCAGACCATCTCATCGAACAGAAATGACGATGACCATTGATCCCGTCAAATAATAATTGTAATCCCCCGGAGTTTCATAATGACTCCGGGGGATTTTATTTTTGATGCCATTCCGGAATTATATTTTTGCCGCACCGTGAGCTTAAAACCGTTTATCCGAATTAATGGCAAATGCCCAGGCATTTTTTCACTGGTGCTGTTTTTTTTTGCGGCTGAACCGGTGTCGGGTCAGCTGTCGATGGATACGGTCTGGGAAAGTCTGCAGCAGCATCCGAAATTTTTCTTTCAGCTTGATGCAGCCAACTCATTTGTTTCGGGACGTGGCGCCAATGCAATCGGATTTAAGGCAGGACTGGATTTCGGAAAAAAGATCAGGTTCGGTGCCGGCTATTACACCGTGGTTTCCGATATAGTGGAGCCGAAGTACATTGAAAAATACGACAGCACATACAACGCCAAGCTCCAAATGGATTATTACACGACTTTCGTTGATTATGTGCTGTACGACCGGGGAAAGTGGCAATTCACACTGAACAACCAGTTTGGCATCGGCAATTCCTATTTCTGGTATTATCCAAACAAGGAAAGCAAAACTAAAACCGAAAGGATCAACCAGCAGGTGATCGTGCTGTATGAACCTGCGCTGATGGGGCACTATAAGATCCTGAAATGGGTTGGAATCGGATTCGGAACGGGGTACAGGATCATGCTGATGAACAACAAGGAAATCGATCACCGCATCAGCTCTCCCATCTATTCGATCAGGCTGAAAATATTTATGAATGAAATTGTGAATTCGATCTGGCCCAACGGATTGTTCCGGAAAAAGCCGAAAACCACGGAGGACGTTAAACCGTCATGATCTCTTTTTCCTTGGTTTCCAGGTGTTTGTCTATTTTTTCAATGTAGGTGTTGGTCAGATGCTGGATCTTATTCTCTGTTTCCTTGGCTACATCTTCAGGAAGGTGGTTCTTGATCTCTTTTTTGATCATTTCGTTTGCATCCCTGCGGAGGTTCCGGATGGTAATGCGGGCATGCTCACCTTCTGCTTTTGTTTTTTTGACGAGCTCTTTTCTTCTTTCTTCAGTAAGTGGCGGCACGACGATACGTATGATCAGGCCGTCGTTCTGCGGGTTGAAGCCCAGGTTGGCAACGGTAATGGCCTTTTCGATAGGCGTGATCATGCTTTTTTCCCAAGGCTGGATGGCAATAGTTCTTGCATCAGGCGTAGAAACGTTGGCTACCTGTGAAAGCGGCGTGCTGGTACCGTAATAGTCTACATGAACGCCTTCCAGCATCTGTGTGGATGCCCTGCCCGCCCTGATTTTGGAAAGCTCCGTTTCGAGGTGGTCAATGGCTTTGTTCATGTTCTGCTGGATGCCGCTTAAGAGATTCTGCACTTCGATCATTGCAATTAAATTTTGGTCTGGTAAAATTATAAAATCGTCGCAATTTAGCACCATTGAGCCGCTAAAAAAACAGCCTGCCACTTCCTGGGATGGCAGCTTTTAAAGGTAGTCCGTCCATAGTTGAAGCGGCCCGCATCATGCATGATTGGGCTTAAAATATTATCTTTGCGGCAAATTTTTATTCCATGTCATTTCACTCCTTTGCCAGCCGTCATAACGGACCCAATCATGCAGAAGCCCAGAAGATGCTTGCACAGATGGGACTTTCGTCAACCGATGAGCTGGTCCGTAAGATTGTGCCGCCGGCCATCCTTCTCGACAAGCCGCTTGCATTGCCCGGTGCACTCACCGAATTCGATTTCCTAAATGAGCTGAAAAAAACGGCTTCGCTTAATAAAAATTTCAAATCGTATATAGGTGCAGGTTACTACAACACGATCACACCCGGTGTCATACTACGCAACATTTTTGAAAATCCGGGCTGGTACACGGCCTATACGCCATACCAGGCGGAGATAGCACAGGGACGAATGGAGGCGCTGCTCAATTTCCAGACCATGGTATGCGAGCTTACCGCCATGCCGCTCGCCAATGCATCGCTCCTCGACGAAGGTACGGCAGCTGCCGAAGCCATGAGCATGTTTTTTCATACCCGCCAGAAAGACAGGCAGCAGTCTGTTAAGTTTTTTGTAGCCGATGACTGCTTTCCGCAGACGATCGATGTGATAAAAAGCAGGGCCATTCCGCTGGGAATAGAACTCGTGATAGCTTCTGCTTCGGCATTCAGTCCCGACACAGCTTTTTTCGGCTGCATATTTCAGTATCCGAACCTGCACGGTGAAGCAAAGGATTACAAAGCGCTGGTTGAGCAGTGTCACCGCTCGAATACATCGGTAGTTGTAGCAGCCGATCTGATGAGCCTCTGCCTGCTGACACCTCCCGGCGAATGGGGTGCCGATGCCGTTGTTGGAACCACGCAGCGTTTCGGCGTGCCGCTTGGCTATGGCGGTCCGCATGCAGCGTATTTTGCAACCAGGGAGCAATACAAGCGTGACATTCCCGGCCGCATTATAGGGGTTTCCGTTGACACCACCGGCCGACCGGCATTACGCATGGCGCTGCAGACGCGGGAACAGCACATCAGGCGCGACAAGGCCACTTCCAATATCTGCACGGCACAGGTGCTGCTCGCAGTAATCGCCGGCATGTATGCCGTGTATCACGGACCGGAAGGACTAAAGGCCATTGCCACGCAGATCCACCAGCGGGCGCTGCTGCTTGCATCCGGGCTCAGAAAGCTGGGCTATCAGGTTGCGCACGATCAGTTCTTCGATACGGTCAGGATCATCTCCGACAAAAAGGAATCCATCCGTAAGGCAGCGCTGGAAGCATCCATGAATTTTTACTACGATACGCAGGGAATCACCATCAGCCTGGATGAAACCACAGGAACGGAAAGCGTATACGAAATCATTCATGTATTTGCCGCTGTTGCCGGCGTGAGCTTCAGGAAGAACGGAATCGATGCGGCAGCCGGTGTTTCCGGTGACATCCTCAACCTGAAAAGAAGTTCGCAATTCCTGCAGCAGGGCGTTTTCAACACCCACCACTCCGAAACGGAAATGCTCCGCTATATCAAGAAGCTGGAGAACAGGGATCTTTCACTTAACCATTCCATGATACCCCTTGGTTCCTGCACCATGAAGCTTAATGCAACAAGCGAAATGATACCGCTTACCTGGCCGGAGTTCAGCCAGGTTCATCCTTTTACGCCTCTCGACCAGGTAGAGGGTTACCAGCAGATGATCCATGAGCTGGAGGAGTATCTTGCCGCCATTACCGGCTTCAGTGGTGTATCGCTGCAGCCCAATTCAGGTGCGCAGGGTGAATATGCAGGACTGATGGTGATACACGCTTATCACCGCGACAAGGGCGAAGCACACCGCGATATCGTTCTTATTCCAAGCTCGGCTCACGGCACCAATCCCGCCAGCGCTGTTATGGCCGGCCTGAAGGTAGTTGTGGTGAGGTGCGATGAAAACGGAAACATCGATGTGACAGATCTTCGTGAAAAGGCGGCAAAGCATGCTGCAAACCTTTCATCGCTGATGGTCACCTATCCTTCCACGCATGGGGTATACGAAGAATCGATCAGGGAGATAACACAGATTATCCATGAGCACGGCGGTCAGGTATACATGGATGGTGCGAACATGAATGCACAGGTCGGACTAACGAACCCCTATACGATTGGCGCCGACGTATGCCATCTCAACCTGCATAAAACTTTCGCCATTCCTCACGGCGGCGGCGGTCCTGGCATGGGTCCCATCTGTGTGGCAGAGCACTTGGTGCCTTACCTTCCGGCTCACCCGCTGATTCCAACGGGCGGAGAAAAAGGCACCCATGCGGTTTCTGCGGCACCGTGGGGCAGCGCAAGCATCCTTCTCATTTCATATGCCTACATAAAAATGCTGGGTCACGACGGTGTTAAGGAAGCAACCATTGCAGCCATGCTGAATGCCAATTATATTAGGACAAGACTCGAGCGGCATTATCCAGTTCTTTATAAAGGCAGGAACGGTTTCTGTGCCCATGAAATGATACTCGATTGCAGGCACTTTAAAAATACCGCCGGCATTGAGGTGACCGATATCGCCAAACGCCTTATGGATTATGGATTCCATGCGCCCACTGTTTCATTCCCTGTCGCCGGCACGCTGATGGTCGAGCCTACGGAAAGTGAATCATTGCACGAGCTCGACCGGTTTTGCGAAGCCATGATCGCCATCAGAAATGAAATCGAGGAAATTGCAAAGGGAATGTTTCCACGTGAGGATAACGTGCTGGTGAATGCTCCGCATATCGCAACCGAAGTGACGGCTGACCAGTGGCTCCATCCGTATTCCAGAACGAAAGCATCCTTTCCGCTGCCTTGGGTGGCTGAAAATAAATTCTGGCCATCGGTGAAGCGTGTTGACAATGCATTTGGCGACCGCAACCTGATCTGCACCTGCCCTTCAATTGAAGAGTATGCAGAGGCCGAGGCCTGAACAATTCCTGAAACCGGATGAAAGCCGTTACATGGCGGCCTTTTTATTACATCCTTTTTATTGCCGCTGATGAATGCGGCAAACAGTTTCTCTTTCGCAACGTTATGGTCTGAAGATGATTCATCAGATCGGGGAAAGTAACGGTATACGAAAACTGCTTTTTATCGTACGAAATCTTACAACTGCAACATCTGTTTTTTTTCGGTCTGCCGGAGGTGACAGGCAGGAGTAATTTGCCTGAAAAAAAATGAATAGTCTGATGATTTCAAAGCATGGTGAAAGTGATTTTCCGGTAATCAAACTGGGACTGGATTTTACGGTTATGGACTGCAATGTTTCGGCTCTGCCCCTGCTGAACCACTGGAACTGCAAGGTCAACAACAGGATACCAGAAAAGGTGATGACACAATATCCGGAGATCCGGAATTCCCTTGAACAGAATGGTGAAGGAGGCCTGCATGTCAACTTCAAGGAATTTTTGATCCGCTTTACCATTGTTCCTTTCCCTGAAGCAGGCTACATCGGATTATATGGTTACCAGGTTGAAAAAGCCGACCGCCCGGTCCGGATTTTCAACCAGAATTAGCACCCCGTGCGGATTTCAGGAATTCTCAGGCATTAGAGAACAATTTCAGCGGAACGCCGTACATAGTGTATCGTGTTACTCCTTAAAACCGTTGAATATGAATAAAAATTACGCTGCTGATGCCGTACTGGACCGGTCGGCCCGGTACCAGACTGTTATGCTTATCGACGACAACCCGCTCGATAACCTGGTGAACAGGAAGATGGTTGAAAAGGATCACTTCGCCAAGAGCGTGCTGGTCCTTGAAAAAGCGAAAGATGCGCTTGCATTTCTTTCAACAGCCTCTCCCGCCGAGCTTCCTGACCTGATCTTTCTCGATATCAACATGCCTGAGATGGATGGGTTCGAGTTCCTCGAAAAGTTTGCCTGTCTTCCTGAAAGCATTTCAGGAAAAATCAAGATCATCATGCTTTCCACGTCCGACAGCTTTAAAGATCTGAACAGGGCCAATCAGAGCAGGTTCGTATACAAGTTCCTGAACAAGCCGTTAAACGACCAGGTGCTTTCTGCCATTAACATCTAAAAAAAAGAGGCTGTTGTATGCAGCCCCTTTTTGTTTTTTGCAGTTCACCTCATGTGCCAGGTGATGGCAGGATCGGGAATGCGCTGGCTGTTGACATATGAAATTTCTTTTTTCAACGCCGGCTGAAGGATCGCGCCTTCGGCTGCCGGCAAATGCTTTGGAATGCTTGGCGCAATGATCAGCGAAACAATGGATGACAGCTTGATCAGGATATTCATGGACGGACCTGAGGTGTCTTTGAATGGATCGCCTACCGTGTCGCCGATTACAGTTGCCTTATGAGGATCGGAGCCTTTGTAATACATTTTACCATTGATCTCAACGCCTTTCTCAAACATCTTTTTGGCGTTGTCCCATGCACCTCCCGCATTCGACTGGAAAATAGCCATCAGCACACCTGATACGGTAATGCCTGCAAGCAGCCCGCCAAGCTCTTCAGCGCCACCAACAAAACCAACCACAACGGGCACGCCCATGGCGAGCAGACCAGGCAGGATCATTTCACGGATAGCGGCGCTGGTGCTGATCTCGATACATTTTTCATAATCCGCTTTAACGCCTTCCACTCCTTCCAGCAGACCTTTGATGTCGCGGAACTGGCGGCGCACTTCCTCCACCATGGAGTTGGCAGCCTTGCCTACGGCCATGATGGCAAGCGAGGAGAACAGGAACGGGATCATGGCTCCAATGAAGAGGCCGCCCAAAACACGCGGGTTTGAAATATCGATGGCTGTCAAATGTGTGATGCTCATGAAAGCGGCGAAAAGTGCCAGTGACGTAAGCGCTGCAGAAGCGATGGCGAAACCTTTGCCGATGGCTGCAGTGGTGTTACCTGTGGCATCGAGCACATCGGTTACCTCGCGAACTTCTTTCGGGAGCTTGCTCATTTCTGCGATGCCACCGGCATTGTCTGCTATCGGTCCGAAGGCGTCGATGGCAAGCTGAATGCCTGTTGTAGCCATCATACCTGCCGCAGCCATGGCAATGCCATAGATCCCGGCAATGCTGTATGAACCAATTATTCCGAGTGCAAGCACGATGGTGGGAAGTGCAGTGCTCTGCATGCCCATGCTCAGTCCTGAAATAATATTGGTGGCAGCACCCGTTGACGACTGCCGCACGATGCGTAACACCGGCCGACGACCCATGGCGCAGTAAAATTCTGTTATCCAGCTGATAAGCGCGCCCACAATAAGACCGATCACAACGGAATAAAACACATTGAGTGAAGTAAAGGTAACGCCCGGCCGGTCGGTGATGGTAAATTCGGCAGGAAGGATATACGTAATTGCAAAATACGAAGCGGCAGCGGTGGTAATGATCGATATCAGGTTACCCAGGTTAAGCGCCTTCTGTGGGTCGCCATTGTCTTTCACCCTTACAAACTGGCTTCCTACAATGGAGAAGATCACGCCAAGAGCAGCGATCACCAACGGAAGAATCACTCCCGATATGCCTCCGTAAGCGTCACCAGGCGTTACCACTGTGGCGCCCAGCACCATGGTTGCAACAACGGTGCTCACATAAGATCCGAAAAGATCGGCACCCATGCCGGCCACATCTCCAACGTTGTCTCCCACGTTATCGGCAATTACAGCCGGGTTACGCGGATCGTCTTCGGGAATGTTGGCTTCCACTTTTCCCACAAGGTCAGCGCCTACATCGGCGGCCTTGGTAAAAATACCGCCGCCAACGCGTGCAAAGAGGGCTATGCTTTCTGCGCCAAGCGAAAAGCCGGTGATAATATTCAGCACCTTAAGCAGCATCGGACCATTGGCGCCGTCAGGATTAAATATATGCTGGAAAACAATGAAGGTAATGGCCAGGCCCAGAATTCCAAGCGCCACCACGCCGATGCCCATCACCGAACCGCCGGCAAAGGAGATATCAAGCGCCTTGCTTAAACCTGTCCTCGCCGCCTGTGTGGTTCGTACGTTCGATTTGGTGGCGATCTTCATGCCGATAAACCCTGCCAGTCCGGATAATAAAGCGCCTGCGACAAATGGTATGATGATCAGCATGGACGATGATTCGTCGCCATATGCCAGATAGCCCAGCAGGCATGCTGCGATGAGCACGAATATGGAGAGCACCCGGTATTCTGCAAAAAGGAATGAAACGGCCCCGCGCTGGATATAACCGGAGATCTCTTTCATGCGATCGTTGCCTGCATCCTGCTTCAGCACCCACAGCGCCTTATAAAGAATGTAAAGGAGAGCCAGCACTCCTATCACCGGAATTGCATAAATTAAATCCATATCAATTGATTAAGTTAAATTATTGGAGGCGCGAAATTATAAAAAAATTCGATGGGCGCAAGATATGATGGCCAAAATTCATAACTAATTTTTATGCTTACTTACTGATTTTGAATATCTTGAAAATGACCTCGGGGATCAGTGATCCCATGGCCGGCAGATTCCTGTCATGGGATGTCAGGCGGGTTGAAAATACATTACCTTTGGACTATTGCTGGCCGGCTTTTTAATCCGGGGCCATGCTGACTTTTTAACTTCCGGCGAATGAAAACTGTAAAAAGGATTTACAGGAACGAGATGCCTTTTTTAAGGCTGATGATTCCGTTTATTTGTGGCATTGTATTGCAGCTTTGGCTGGATATGCCGCTTGTTTTTGTGGCTTCAGTGTTTATTACAGGAAGCCTGGCCGCAGCCTTGTATGCTGCCGGTCGTTTTTGGCCGGAAGGATGGAAATGGCGATGGATGCCGGGATCTCTTCTTCAGCTGGCATTTCTATCAGCCGGCGCGCTCGCCACTTGCCTGCATACACCTGTAAACAGTGGTCATCACCTGATGCACCAGCCCGGCCAAACGTTTATGGCTACCGTTATTACGCCGCCGGCAGAAAAAGCATCGGGATTCAGAGCGACAGTTTCTCTTGTTGCCTTACGCCGGAACGGGTCATGGAAGGCAGTGGAAGGAAACGTGATGGCATATTTTAAAACCGGCAGGCATTTAATTCCACCGCAATACGGCGACCTTATCTGCTTCACAGGTATTCCGGTAACGCCTCCCGGACCACAGAATCCAGGTGAATTCGATTATAGAAAATTTCTAAGCAACAGGCAGGTGTATCACCAGGTATTTCTTGAGCAGGCTGACTGGCGCCACCTGGCAAGCGGTCAGGGAAACTGTGTGATCGCAGCGGCATATCATGTACGGGATTATTTTGTAAGTGTGCTCCGCAGGAATTTTCATGACCAGCGGTCGTTTGCAGTGGCCTCGGCGCTGGTGGCAGGGTATGACGATGAAGTTGACCAGGAGCTGATGGGTGCCTATTCGGCGGCAGGAGCGCTGCATGTTCTTTCGGTATCGGGCATGCATGTAGGGCTTATTTATCAGGGACTGTTTCTGATGCTTGGATTCATGAACAAAAGAAAATGGAGCAGGCATATGCTGTATGCTTTCCTGATCTGCTTTATCTGGTTTTACGCATTCATTACCGGGTTCACGCCATCCGTGGCACGTTCCGCCGTTATGCTTACGGTTGTGCTAACGGGCAAATGGCATGGCGGTCATGTGAATGTCTGCAATACACTGGTGGTAACGGCCTTTGCCATGCTGGTTTACAATCCGTACTATCTCACAGAGGTCAGTTTCCAGCTTTCTTTTCTGGCGGTATGGGGTATCGTTTATCTGCATCCCAGGATATTTGAGCTGCTTGAACCTGCATACCGGCCTCTTCACTGGGTGTGGCAGCTCACATCGGTATCGCTTGCAGCCCAGCTGATGACATTCCCGGTGGGATTATTTTATTTTCATCAGTTCCCGAACCTGTTTATGCTGGCCAACCTGGTGGTGATACCACTTTCGAGCTTCGTTATTTACTTATGCATTGCGGTTCTGATTGTGTCGCCGGTGGCTTTTGTTTGCCAGGTAATTGCAAAGGTCACCGGCTGGATGCTGGAGCTGCTGAACGGTTCAGTGGTGTTCATCGAGCATATGCCGGGGGCGGTCACCCAGGGCATCAGCATCACCTCCGCCGAAACGGTTATCCTATACGTGATGATAGGTTCAGCCACGCTTTTTTTTCAGACCAGAAAGGCGATAACTTTTTTTTCAGCCATGATAGCTGCCATATCGTTGATAACCTGCCAGCTATACGAAAAATATGAAACCGGACACCGGCATTCGCTCATCGTATACAGCGTACCCCGGCACCGGGCGCTGGATGTGGTGACGGGCAGCTCGCACCTGTTTGTGTGCGACAGCCTTCTTGCAAAAGATGCAGGATCAATAAGCTATCATATCTGGCCCAACTGGTGGATGCTTAACCTGGCGGAGGAAATCAGCGTAAAGGCAGGAAGAGAGAAGGATGTGACGCCGACCCTTGTAATTTCAGACAGGTTCATCCGTTCAGGCAACAGTACCCTTGTGCTGGTTGACCGCGAATTTTTGAAGCGCCTGAAAAATGTGACACCGCCAAAAAGACGATTATCGGCCGACTATGTCGTGCTTTCTGAAAACAGCTGCCAGGACCTGAAAAGGCTGACGGAATTTTTGAGCTTCAGGAAAGTGATCATTGATTCATCCAATTCAGCGAGGCAGGCCGGGCGCCTGATGGCCGAATGTGCAATGCTTGGCATCAGCTGCCACTCTGTGCTCCACAGCGGCGCATATGTTTCGCCGTTATGACACCTTGAAAATTGCCTTTAGCTCGTTCGCGTCTTCGGGCTTCATCTTGCCAGCCAGTATCAGGCTGAGCTGACGCCGCCTGAGTGCACCTGCGTAACGCTCTTTCTCTTCATCCGTTTCGGGAACCAGCTCGGGCACATTGATGGGATTACCCAGCTGGTCGACGGCAACAAACGTATAGATGGCCTCGTTACACTTCGTTTTTTTGCCTTTTGTATTGTCTTCCACCCATACGTCGATGAACACTTCCATGGATGATGTAAAAGCCCTTGATATCTTGGCCTGAAGCGTAACGATCTCTCCGAGGCGGATGGGCTGACTGAACGATACGTTGTTGACCGAGGCCGTTACCACAACCCTGTTGCAGTGACGGTGGGCGGCAATTGCCGATACAACATCCATCCAGTGAAGCAGCTTTCCACCCATCAGGTTTCCCAGAACATTGGTATCATTGGGCAGCACCAGCTCCGTATGAATCGTCAGACTTTCTTTCGGTGTTTTTGATTTCATATCATCCTGAAATTTCACCGGCAAAGATAACATTCGCGGGGACGAAGAAACGTTATGAAAAAAAATTTTAAACAATTCTTAAATCCGGCGATGTGACTTGAATCCCTTCACTGTAAAGGGTTTCAGACTTAGCGGCAAAAAACCGCCACCGTATTTTTCAACGGCATTAAGAGGAAAAGTTTTTTAAGATAAATTTAATTTTTAAACATCATTATGTTACATTTGCATTAACCAATACCAAAAACACATGTCAGGAATCAACAAAGTTATTTTAGTCGGTAACCTGGGGAAAGATCCCGAGGTACGCTACCTGGAAGGAGGGACTGCCGTAGCCAAGTTCCCCCTTGCTACTTCCGAAACTTACAAGAACAAGGAAGGCCAGAAAATCGACTCGACCGAATGGCATAATATTGTAATGTGGAGGGGACTTGCAGAGATTGCAGAAAAATTCCTGAAAAAAGGAAGCCTTGTTTACATTGAAGGTAAAATCAGGACAAGGGCATACGATGACAAAGAAGGCAATAAGCGTTATGCAACAGAGATCATTGCCGACAGCATGACCATGCTTGGCCGGAGAAGCGATGAAAGCAGTCATTCACCTGCCAACCCTGAATTCCAGAAACCTGCCCAGGAAACACCGGCTGTTGTTCAGGCTGCCGATCAGACCACAGGCGACGATCTTCCGTTTTAAATATCAGTGATCACATCGGGTGACGGTCATTTCCATGTGATCGTCACCCGATTTTATTATTTGCTCAAATCATTCATTTGCTGCCATTGCTTGTTAACAACATGTCCATTCTCACTGTGCTTCTTCATGCAGATTTGCAGCTGTTCAGCTATTTTTCCATCCTGCTTCTCCTGCTGATCTTTTCAGGATTATTCTCAAGCTCCGAAGTTGCCTTTTTCTCACTGGCCCCCGCACAGCTCAGCCATTTGGATGATCCTGCTGCCGGCCGCACCTACCAGCTTATACGCCAGCTCCTCGACAATCCGAAAAAACTGATTGCAACCCTGCTGATTTCAAACAGCCTCGTTAATATCGGCATTGTGCTGGTTTCAAACAGCATTATTCACCGGATGTTCGACTTCAGCCGCAATGCAGCGCTCGGTTTTGCCGTTCAGGTGGTTGCCGTAACCTTTGTCATTGTGCTCTTTGGCGAAGTGATGCCCAAGGTATATGCAACAAAACGCAATTTCCGCATGGCCCAGCTGATGGCATTTCCACTGTTCATCATCGACAAGGTGCTAACACCTGTCAGCTTTCTTCTGGTGAGATCGACGGGCCTTATCGAAAGCAGGCTCAAAAAAAGAGGATATGAGGTCAGCATGGACGAGCTCACGCATGCCATCGATATTGCTTCCGACACCGATACGCCCCCTGATGAGAAAAAGATCCTGAAAGGGATCGTGAATTCAGGAAATATCGATGTAAGGCAGATCATGAAACCCAGGATGGATGTTGTGGCTCTCGATGTAAAAGCGCCATTTTCACATGTGCTGTCTGTTATACATGAAGCCGGCTACTCACGGTTACCCGTGTACGAAGAGAACCTCGACCGGGTGAAAGGCGTGATCTTTATCAAGGATCTGATCGCACATCTTGGAAGCGGCGATGAGTTCAGGTGGCAGCAGCTTATGCGGACTCCATTTTTTATTCCTGAAAGCAAGCGAATCAACGATCTGCTGCAGGAGTTTCAGCAGAAAAAGATTCACCTCGCCGTGGTGGTGGATGAATACGGCGGCACGCTTGGAATCGTAACCCTGGAAGATATCCTGGAAGAGATCGTGGGAGAGATGGCTGATGAATTCGATGATGAGGAGCCCCTCTATTCGAGGCTCGATGATGAGAATTTTGTGTTTGAAGGAAAAGCCCTCCTGAACGACATCTGCCGCGTAATGGGCATCGACCGTGATATATTTGATGCGATACCAGGCGAAACGGCCACGCTTGCCGGAATGCTGCTTGAGCTCGCCGGCCGCATTCCGGGAAAAAATGAAGTGATCGATTATAAGGATATCCGTTTCACCATTGAATCGGCAGACAAACGAAAAATTAAACGGGTAAAAATCTACAGGCCATCCGGCCTGCAGCCGGCTTAAGCAGCATGATACAACTACGCACCACCCTGAGCATACTGCTTTTTTTCCTGGTGATTTCCGGTTGCACCTATGATTATACACCAAAGCCGAGGGGCTTTTTCAGGATCGGATTGCCCCCAAAAAAATACCAGGCCTATGATCCTGCCGAATGCCCCTACTCATTCGATCTTCCCGTGTATGCAAGGGTGGTGCCCGACAACCGCCGGTTTGCAGAACCCTGCTGGTCCGATATAGAGTTTCCCGCTTTCAATGCCGTGATCAATCTCAGCTACAAGCCGCTTGAAAACAACCTCAACAAATACATCGAAGACAGCAGAACACTTGTGTACAAGCATACGGTGAAGGCGGATGCCATTGATGAGAAGGTGGTTTCTCATCCGGACAACCATGTTTACGGATTGCTGTATGATATCGGCGGTGATGCAGCGTCGTCGGTACAGTTTTATCTCACAGACAGCACGCATCACTTTCTCCGGGGAGCGCTTTATTTCAACGTAGCGCCGCAGCACGATTCGCTGGCACCGGTGATCAGCTTTATTTCCGATGACATCATCCGCATGATCACCACACTGAGATGGAAGCAATAGTGGCTGCCTGGCATTTCAGCGATATTAATAGCCATCTTTGCATTTAATTTTCCATGCAGGTACAGGCCACATACAGGCAGATCTGGCACATCGCCTATCCCATCATGATCGGCAGCCTGGCGCAAACCGTGCTGGGCATTACCGATACGGCGTTCCTGGCCAGGGTTGGCGAAATCGAGCTGGGAGCTTCCGCCATCGGAGGCGTTTTTTATTTTGTGCTGGCCATGATGGGAATGGGGTTCGGCATCGGTGCACAGATCATGATGGCCAGGCGGGCAGGAGAGAACAACCATCCGGCTATCGGGCGCATCTTCGATCATACCATCATCCTGCTGCTCTCGCTTTCGCTCGGTATTTTCCTGCTGGTCAGCTTTTTTCAGAAAACTATTTTCGGATTTATCATCCATTCACCGGGAGTAGAGACCGGGGCCGTGATTTTTCTCCGTTACCGGATCTGGGGAATTTTCTTCGTGATGCTGGCCATGGCTTTCCGCGCTTTTTATACAGGAATCTCGCAAACACGAATCATCACTTACAGTGCACTGGTAATGGCCTCGCTGAACGTGGTGCTCGACTACCTGCTGATCTTCGGTAATTATGGATTTCCAGCGATGGGCATCGGCGGTGCAGCGCTTGCTTCTGCCATTTCGGAGGCAGTGGCTGCCGCATACCTGGTGATATATACGTTGTTTAAGAGGGATATTAAAACCTTTCACCTGCTTACCTTCAGGGAAATGAAAAATGAAATGTACAGGCAGCTGATCCGGATTTCTTCACCGATAGTCATGCAGAACATTATTTCAATGGGCGCCTGGTTTACTTTTTTTGTTTTTATTGAACGGCTTGGCGAACATGAGCTGGCCATATCCAATATCGTAAGAAGCAATTATATGATCCTGATGACGCCCATCTGGGGATTTTCATCGGCAGCAAATACAATGGTAAGCAATCTCATCGGGCAGTCGAAGGCCGACCAGGTAATGCCGCTGCTTAAAAAGATCATGGTGCTGAGCGGCAGCGCTGCATTGGTGCTGGTGAGCTTCAATGTTGTCTTTGCAAAGCCCGTCCTTCACCTGACAGCCTCTGCCGATATGCTGGTGAACGATGCGCTCATCAGCTTTTACATCGTGTGCTTTGCCACCCTTATCTTCAGCATCAGCATGGTTATGTTCAGCGGTGTGTCGGGAACAGGCGATACCAAAGCTGCGATGATCCTCGAAATTTCCAACATTGTCATTTATCTCACCTTCGTGTATGTTTGTGCCGTCATAATCCATACTCCCATAGAAGTGGTTTGGTGCTCGGAAGTGCTTTACTGGTTCATGATGGGCATGTTCTCCTATTATTATCTGATCAGCAAGCGCTGGCAGGTAATATCGATATAACGCCAGTCATATATGAAAATAATCTTTTTCTCACTTGCCTTCTTCATGGTCACAGGCTGCGCACGCAAATCAGCAACATCATCCGGCAGGACCGGGGCCGACGACGGATACCTGCAGGTAACAGTCAAGGATATGTCGGGCCTTGACGGCTGCTCATACGTATTCGCCGACCCGTCAGGCAATATTCTGCAGGCTGTTAATTTTCCGGACTCACTGCGGATAAATGCTCTTCCTGTTCGCATATTGTTTGTTGAAGATAACAGTATGGGTATATGCATGGCAGGCAGAATGATCCGGCTGACGGATGCAAAACCCGGCATACGATGAATGAAGCAGGAGATCCTAGGATCATTTTCCTTGGCACGCCTGTGTTTGCCGTAGCCTCCCTGCATGCACTGGTGGAGGCGGGATACCATGTGGCAGCAGTGATCACGGCTCCCGACAAGCCATCGGGGAGGGGACTGGAAGTGCACCAGTCCGAGGTAAAAAAGTATGCGATCCAGCGCGGGATACGGGTGCTGCAGCCCGAGAAGCTTTCGGATCCTGATTTTCTTGCGGAAGTAAAAAATCTTAAAGCCGATCTGCAGGTAGTCGTAGCCTTTCGCATGATGCCCGAAAAGCTGTGGAGCATGCCCCCTCTCGGAACCTTTAACCTCCATGCCTCGCTGTTGCCGCAATACAGGGGTGCCGCACCGATCAATCATGCCATTATCAACGGAGAAAGTGAAACCGGCGTCACCACTTTTTTTCTCAGGCATGAGATCGATACCGGCGATATCCTGATGAATGAAAAATTGCCCATCGGTGAAAATGAAACCGCCGGCGAGCTGCACGACAGGCTGATGATGGCAGGCGCCAGGCTGGTGGTGGCAACTACTGCGCGCATCCTCGACGGAAGCATTGCACCCCAGCCACAGCCTGCACCCGCCGGACTAAAGGCGGCACCGAAAATTTTCAGGGAGCAATGCAGGATCAGGTGGGAAGAAACGGGAGCTGCCATTCATAACCTGGTGCGGGGGCTTAGTCCTTATCCGGTTGCATGGACTGAATTTATTTCACATGACGGCAGGAAAACGACGGTGCGTATTTACGCGTGTGAGCCCGTAAAGACGGGGAACCCATTGCCTCCCGGCCTGATCGACACGGACCGTAAGAGCTATATTCACATTTCCTGTGCCGATGGATATGTTAATATTCTCAGCATACAGCTTCCAGGCAGGAAGAGAATGGATGTACCCGGGCTTCTGAGGGGCTTCCGCATCAATGAAGAATGGCATGCAGAATAATTTTCTGATGAAAGCACGCTGTGAGAATCATTGTTGAAAACCTTGTGATCAGCGGTGTCAAAGCCTTTTGATCTTTGTCTAAATTTGCCTTCTTAACAGTATTTTATCAATCGGAATGAAACGGGTGGTGGTTTTTACCGGCGCCGGCATGAGTGCTGAAAGCGGCATCAGAACCTTTCGCGACAGCGACGGACTGTGGGAGGAGTATAATGTTATGGATGTGGCCACACCACAGGCCTGGGAAAAAGATCATCTGCTGGTGCTTGATTTTTATAACAAGCGTCGAAAGCAGGTGATGGAAGCCAGTCCGAATGCAGCTCATGAAGCGCTGGCCAGGCTTGAGAAGAAATTCAGGGTGGATATCATCACGCAGAACATCGACGATCTGCATGAGCGTGCCGGTTCAACAGCCGTGCTTCACCTGCATGGCGAGATCCGCAAATCCCGAAGCAGCCGTTACCCCAACCTGGTCTATGATGTTGACGGATGGGAGATCAAAAGCGGCGATGTATGTGAAAAGGGCTTCCAGCTAAGGCCGCATATTGTTTGGTTTGGCGAGATGGTGCCTGAAATGGACCGGGCCATCATGATCACCAGGCAGGCCGACTGTTTTATTGTTATCGGATCATCACTTGAAGTTTATCCTGCAGCGAGCCTGGTGGACCATGCTCCCGAAGAGATTCCGAAATACCTCATCGATCCAAAAGCCAAAACACTGGATCATATCAGCCACCTGGAAGTCATCAGGGAAAAAGCATCGTTGGCAGTCCCCGAATTAGTAGATAAATTATTAAGCAATGATGTTTAGCCAGGAATTTATCAATTCAGGTGTTTTTAACTGGGTCATCCTGCCCTTCCTGATATTCTTTGCCCGTACATGTGACGTAACCCTGGGAACGCTGCGCAATATTTTTCTTTCCAAAAATATCAAGTACATCGTTCCTGTGCTGGGATTTTTTGAAGTCCTTATCTGGCTTCTGGCCATCAGCCAGATCATGAAAAATCTTCATAACGTGGTCTGTTACCTGGGCTGGGCTTTTGGCTACAGCATGGGCATCTATGTGGGAATAAAGATCGAGGAAAGGCTGGCGCTGGGTCTGCAGGTGATAAGGGTGATCACCAACCAGGACTGCCATGATCTGGTGGAAGCTTTCAGGCAGGAAAAGATGGGAGTAACCATCATCGACGGCCAGGGGGTTCAGGGACCGGTAAAAATTCTCTTCACCATCATCAAAAGAAAAGACAAAGCATATGCAGTTCAACTGATTAACACGCATAATCCAAAAGCTTTTTATTCAGTTGAAGATATACGAAATGTGAACCAGGGGGTGTTCAGGGGTGGATCCTCGGCCTCACGGCTGGAAGAATTCGGCCGGATGTTCCCGGTGCGGAAATAATTTTTTACATAAACCGTTTTGTTTATGCCCCAATTACACTATATTTGGGATACATAATACAACGGGGGATGAGTTCGCAGAAGACTGGCAGCGATAAACACAAGCTTACCGGATTTGCCCGGGTAGAAAGATTCCATCCCTATAAAACATTTCTTTTTTTTGGTCTGGTTGGAAGCGCTGTACTTTTTCTCGCGCTGACGCTGATGTTTGCCATTAAGCTATCCACAGCGGCTCCCATGGAAAATTTCAGATTGCCGAAGGCTTTTTCTGTTAGCACCGTCATCATGCTGTTTTCAAGCTATGCGCTAAGCCGTACTCAACGGGCATTTCACAACGACCGTGTAACGGAGCTGGCCTATGCGCTTTCAGCTGCGTTTGTGTGTGCCGTTGTCTTCTCCGCGCTTCAGGTAACAGGCTGGTACCAGCTGTATAAAGCCGGATTTTTTCTCCGGACACAATCGGGGGTTGCCTTTCTATACATGATCACCGGGCTTCACCTGATGCACGTGATTGCCGGGATCGTTTTCCTTATTTCGTGCATTGTACCGGTTTACAGGGCTCACAATGATATGGTGAAATCGCTTGTGTTCTTTACAGATAAATACCAGCAGACAAAAATCGAGCTGCTTAATATTTACTGGCACTATGTTGATTTCCTCTGGCTGTGCCTGTTCTTTATGTTCCTATTCACCCTCTGATTTTCCGCGCTAAAAAAAATTGCCACGATGATGATCGTGGCAATCGCTGCAGCTTTATTTTTTTGACTGCCGTTTTCTTTCATTCTCGTCGAGGTAGATCTTTCTCATTCGTATAGCCTTAGGCGTTATCTCGAGGTACTCATCCTGCTCGATGTATTCCATCGCTTCTTCGAGCGAAAAATTAATTTTGGGAACGATTCTGACATTATCGTCGCTGCCCGATGCGCGCATATTGGTGAGCTGCTTGGCCCTGGTAACATTGATCACCAGGTCGCCCGGCCTTATCTGTTCGCCGATCACCTGTCCGGCATAGATATCCTGGCCCGGATCGATAAAAAACTGGCCTCGGTCCTGAAGCTTGTCGATGGAATAAGCCGTGGAGGTGCCGTTTTCCATGCTGATCAGCACACCGTTGATGCGACCGGGAATGTTGCCTTTCATGGGCTCATATGATTTGAAGCGGTGAGCCATCGTTGCCTCACCGGCAGTGGCAGTCAGGATATTATTTCTTAACCCGATCAGCCCACGCGAAGGAATGTTGAATTCAAGGTGCTGGAGATCGCCTTTGGGCTCCATGATCATGAGCTCTCCTTTCTTCTGGGTGACCAGCTCGATTACTTTTCCCGAGGATTCAGCAGGAACATCGATTACCAGGTTTTCAACCGGCTCGCATTTTACCCCATCGATCTCCTTGATGATCACCTGAGGCTGTCCTACCTGCAGCTCATAGCCTTCACGCCGCATGGTTTCGATAAGAATGGAAAGGTGCAGGATGCCGCGTCCGAACACGGAATAGGCGTCAGGTGAACCTGTTTCTTCCACGCGAAGGGCCAGGTTCTTTTCCGTTTCCTTATAAAGCCTGTCGCGCAAATGCCGGCTGGTTACAAACTTTCCGTCTTTTCCGTAAAACGGTGAATTGTTGATGGTAAAGAGCATGCTCATGGTAGGCTCATCCACATCGATGGTCTTGAGCGCTTCCGGATTTTCAAAATCAGCAACGGTATCCCCTATATCAAAATCCTCGATGCCGACAAGGGCGCAGATGTCGCCGGCTTTCACCTCTTCCACTTTTTTCCTGCCAAGGCCTTCAAAAACCATGAGCTCCTTGATCCGGGTCTTCACAGCTTTACCATTCCGTTTTACCAGCGAAACAGGCATGTTTTCCCTGAGCGTGCCTCTGAAAACCTTACCGATGGCTATCCTGCCCACAAATGACGAATAGTCGAGCGAGGTAATCAGCATCTGGGGCGTACCTTCGTGCATCTTTGCAGGCGGAACGTACTCCAGAATTGAATCAAGAAGCGGGGTAATGTTGTCTGTCTCCACCCGCCAGTCGGTCGACATCCAGCCGTGCTTGGAAGAACCATACAGGGTAGGGAAGTGCAGCTGCTCTTCGGAAGCATCCAGGTGAAAGAAAAGGTCGAAAACGGCTTCATGCACCTCATCGGGCCTGCAGTTTTCCTTGTCCACCTTGTTTATCACCAGAATAGGACGAAGACCAAGGGCCAGCGCCTTCTGGAGCACGAAACGAGTTTGCGGCATGGGTCCTTCGAAGGCATCCACCAGGAGCAATACACCGTCGGCCATCGTCAGCACCCGTTCCACCTCACCTCCGAAATCGGCGTGGCCGGGGGTGTCGATTATATTGATCTTGACATCCTTATAGTTGATCGAAACATTTTTTGCCACGATGGTGATGCCTCTTTCCCTTTCCAGGTCATTATTGTCGAGAAAAAGCTCATTAACCTGCTGATTCTCACGGAATAGCTGCGACTGGTGAAGGATCTTGTCGACAAGCGTTGTTTTCCCGTGGTCAACGTGGGCAATAATGGCAATGTTTCTGATGGACTGCATGTTGATAATTAGTTCTTTTTTTGCGGCTGCAAAGGTAACGTTTTTATTTGGAATTAGCTGCATGGAGCGGTCTCCATGATGCTGAACGGAAATGCATTAGGATGTTGATTGTTTCATAAAAATTTCATCCCGTTGCCATTAATTGTGTGCTTCTTTGCTTTTTAAACGGGTAATATTGTTTGTAAAGCGCTTTCGAAACAATAATTTTGTCTCCCTCAATCTGCTTAGTATTCAATTTTAGATATCATATGATGAAGAAACCGGTCTTAGTGCTCCTGATTTTCTTTTCTGCTTTTTCGGCGTCTCATGCCGAAGGTTATAAGATCAAGGTAAAGATCAGGGGTTTGCAGGATACCCTGTGCCATCTTGCCAACCATTATGGCGACAAGCAATACATCACCGATTCGGCCCGCGTGGATCACAATGGCGTCTGCACGTTTGAGGGCGATGAAAAGCTGCCGGGCGGTATCTACCTGGTGGTGGTTCCCAGCCGTAATTATTTTGAAATTGTGGTTGACAAGGAGCAAAAATTTTCCGTAGAAACCGATCTCGACAGTCTCACGCAGCATGCAGTATTCACAGGCTCGCCTGACAACAAGCTCTTCAACGACTACCAGCGGTACATGATTAGAAAGCAGCAGGAATCGGTTGCGCTTCGCGACCGCTACAATGCCTCAAAAGAGAATGCGGATTCATCTAAATTTTACAAGGCAAAGCTTACCGCCATAGATGATGAAGTGATGGCTTACAGGAGAAAGCTCATGGCCGACAACCCGAAGTCGTTTGTAGCTGCCATTATCAGGACCATGGAAGAGCCTGATGTTCCGGAGATCCCGAAAGACGAGACAGGCAAGCCGGATTCAAGCTTTGTTTTCAAATATTTCAAATCACATTTTCTCGACAACGTCGATTTCAGCGATGCCAGGCTGCTCCGTACACCGCTGCTGCAGCAGAAGATCCACCAGTACACCAATAATCTTACCGTCCAGATTCCTGATTCCATCATCATTGCCTGTGACACCATTATCGAACGGACAAGAGCCAACAAGGAAGTATTCAAATACGCAGTGGTTACGCTGACAAATAATTATGAGACTTCTAAAATCATGGGTTTTGATGCCGTATTTGTGCACCTGGCGCAGAAGTATTACATGAGCAATGATGCCTACTGGGCCGATTCAACGCTAAAGGCCAAAATCGCTGACAGGGTATACAAGATCACCGGCAACATTCTCGGCAAGCAGGCGCACAACCTTTCGATGTGGGACACTTCGGGAGCCATGAAGAACCTGAATGATGTCAAAGCTAAATATACGGTCGTTTATTTCTGGGATCCCACCTGCGGACACTGCAAGGTGGAAACACCCAAGCTGGTCGCCTTGTATGACAGCATCAAGGTTCACAGCGTGGAAGTATATGCAGTTGGGATAGAGGCGGATCCGGAGATCTGGAAAGCATACATTAAGGAGCATAAGCTGAGCTGGATCAATGTTTCGGATCTTTACAATGTCACAGGCTTCAGAAATTACTACGACATCTACAGCACGCCCGTTATATACGTTCTGGATGAAAAGAAGAATATCATCGCAAAGCGCATCAGCGTGGAAACGCTCCGTGACATGCTAACCGACCTGATCGAAAAGGACCAGAAGAAAGACAGCAAATAAAATTACTTCACCCGCTCTACATAGGTCGACGTTCGTGTGTCGACCTTTATTTTTTCGCCCTGGTTAATGAAAAGGGGAACATTGATCACAGCGCCTGTTTCGAGCGTTGCCGCTTTCAGCGTGTTGGTGGCCGTATCACCTTTCATACCCGGCTCGGTATACGTAATTTCCAGGTCGACAAATGTTGGCGGCTCGGCGATCAAAGGGGTATCATCTTCAAAAGCAACTTTTACTTCCATTTCTTCTTTCAGAAACTTGACAGAATCGCCGAACAGCGCTTCGGGCACATACACCTGCTCGTAGTTGCTGTTGTCCATGCACACCAGGTTGGTTCCGTCCTTGTATATAAATTGCAGGGTCTTGTATTCGATTCTTGCCACTTCCACTTCTTCGCCCGCCCGGAACCTGTATTCTGCAGATTTACCCGTCTTGACATTCCTCATTTTGGCCTGGAAAAATGCCCTGAGGTTACCCGGGGTTCGGTGCTGGTATTCTGTTATGACGCAAAGCTCGCCGTTAAAACGAATGACGCTGCCTACGTGGATGTCGCCTGTGTTTGCCATTTTAGTAGTTGGTGGTTAGTATTGAGTATTGAGAAGGGTGTATTGAGAAGTGAGTATTGAGAAGTGAGTATTGAGTATTGAGAAGAGAGAGATTGGTGGGGAGAAGAGAGAATTGAGAAATAGGTGGTTTGAAATAAGCAGGTCGATCGTAACGGCAATATTTTTTTAAGAGGTGCGAAGATAATAAAAGGGGGTGGAATGAAAAAGCCTGCTGGTGATGCAGGCTTTCTTTCCACTATCCTCATTTCAGGTATTTATCGAGCCAGTCGAAGAATACACGCTGCCACAGGATGCTGTTCTGCGGCTTGAGCACCCAGTGACCTTCGTCGGGGAAATAAAGCAGGCGGCTGGGGATTTTTCGCAGCTGGGCGGCTGTAAATGCCTCCATGCCCTGACCGACGGGCACCCTGAAATCCTTTTCATTGCTGATGATCAGGATAGGTGTGTCCCAGTTCTGCACAAACTTATGAGGGGAGAAAGCCTCATAGCTTTTAGGCTTTGGGGTCTGCCAGTAAGGCCCTTCAAGATCATGGTTGGGAAACCAGATCTCTTCCGTTCCGCCATACATCGATTCAAGGTTATACACGCCATCGTGAGCGATGAAAGCTTTAAAGCGTTTGTTGTGATGCCCGGCAAGCCAGTAAACTGAATATCCTCCGAAGCTTGGCCCTACGCAACCCAGCTTGTCACGGTCGACGAAAGGCTCGTTTGAAACATTGTCGATGGCGCTGAGCAGATCTGCCATGGCCTGACCACCCCAGTCACCCGTGATATCATCGTTCCATTTTTCACCGAATGACGGCAGCCCTCGCCTGTTGGGTGCCACAACAATGTAGCCATTGGCGGCCATCAGCTGAAAATTCCACCGGTATGAAAAAAACTGGCTGACCGTGCTCTGAGGGCCGCCCTGGCAGAACAACAGTGCAGGATATTTTTTCGTCTTATCAAAATCAGGAGGATAGATCACCCATGTGAGCATTTCTTTTCCATCCGTTGTTTTAATCATTCTCTTTTCCACGTTTCCCATTTTAATGGCGGCAAGCGCGGCCGTGTTCACCGACGACAATTGTTTGGTGGCACCCGAATTGAGGTCGACCGAAAAAATTTCATCAGGCATGTTAATGGCCATCACAGTAGCTACCATCACCGGCACCGGCGAGGAGGCAGACACGCTGAAGTCATGTATATCAGCATTCATGCTGGTGATCTGCCTGAGTGGCTTTTTGTTTTTCGGATTCAGATCATAGGAAAACACCTGCTGTGTTGCATTGATGCCGGCGATAAAATAAACCATGCTGCCTTTGTTGCCGAACTCTGCCTTGTCGACGCTGTAATCAAATCCGGTGATCAGTTCATTTCGCTCTTTCGTATCATAGTTATATACGAAGATGCGGTTCCGGTCGGCTTCGTAGCCCCCTGTTTCCATGCTCAGCCACAGAATGCTTTTGCCATCAGGGGAAAAAACGGGATTGATATCATAGCCGGCCATGCCGTTGGTTATATTCTCATTCTGCCCTGCAGTGATGTCATATACGTAAATTTCGGAATTGGTGCTTACGGCGTAATCGGCCCCGAAAAGCTTTTTGCAGGTATAGGCGATCTTTTTACCATCCGGGCTGAAGCATATCTGCTCATCACCACCCATGGGCTTAAGCGGTGTATCAAACCTTTCGCCTTTCATCAGGTCGGCAGGCGTGCCGGTGAGCTTTCCATCCTGGTAACCGGCAATAAAAAGATGACTGTAAGTATAATCGCTCCAGCTGTCCCAGTGGCGGTAATTGAGGTTGTCGATGATCCTTGCTCCGTCAGTCCTGGGCAGATCGGGGTAAATTTCACTCGGCCGCTTGTCGAGCTTCACATCGGCGGTATACCAGATTTTACTGCCATCAGGAGAATATCCGAAGTTGCTGATGCCGCCTTCCACCGCCGACACCTTCTGTTTGTTGCTTCCGTCAGGATTCATCTCATAAAGCTGGTTGCTTCCATCCTTGTTGGAGAGATATCCAATGCGGAGACCATCCGGGCGCCATTTTGCAGCAGTTTCATTTTCCGGTCCGGCAGCCAGCCGTGTGGCATTGGCACCACCGGACTCCATCCTGTATATATCATAGTTGCCCCTGTTTGCGGCAATGTCAAAATTCCGTACGTTATAAATAACAGTTTTGCCATCGGGTGAAATGCGTACTTCAGAAACCCGCCCCATCTTAAAGAGCATTTCAGGCGTTAATTTATTCTGACCATTGGCCAGTGAAGCTGCAAAGCAAAGCAGCAAAGAAAAATTCTTTTTCATAACAGCAGTTGGAAAGGTTAAAGGATTAAGATAATTATTGGATTTCAAAAGTGTAAAAAAAACCGCCACCTGCCAAATGAAAAGAGGAGCACGGGTTGAACGGTACGGCTGACGGCTCAAATGATGTGCCTGCCAGCTTGTGTTTACTTTTAAATGTTGCCTTTATGAAGGGTAACCCCGTTATTTCAAAGCCATACACGGCAGAATCAGTTATGGCCCGGAAGCCGCCGGCCCCAAAGCCTTTTCACAAGCCACTCATAGCCCTGCACTGAAAATGCCAGCACAATAAATGTGGCAGGTACCAATTGCCGGAATCCATAATTGCCGATGTGCGCAATCAGTATCAGCACCAGGTAATATGCTGCGACAAAAAAATGTCCGCTTACCTCCGCTGTTGTAAGTTCACGTAGGTGATTTCGTTTGCCGAGCCAGTAAATCCCATATCCGGCCCACATGAGGATCCAGTGCGGGCGCCAGCGGTAGTGTTCGTCAATAGGAGTAAGAATGCCAAAGCAGAAAAGAATTTTCTTTAACAGGTATCCCGCCGAACCGCCCTGCCCGTGCCAGAATTTACCGGCAAGCCCTGTTCCGCCCGCAGGAAAATAAATAAAATGACCGGTAACCATCAGATTTCTATAAAGTAAAACGGAGGCAGGCAAAAGAAAAATAATCAGCGAGATTATTACATAGGCAGGCTTTTGTTGCCTGATAAAAAAAATACCGGCGATCAGCATATACACCATGGCAAATGGAAATACATTCGGCCTTACTGAAACCGTAATCCCAAGACAGGCAGTTGCCATCCATAAATAACGGTAAGACCATTTAGAAAAACCCTGATTCTGCAATAGGAAGAAAAGCGAGATCGTGAATAAGGCAAGATTTTCACTCAGGAGCCGGAAGGTATAAAATTTAAAGACATCAAGAAAGCCAAAAACAGTGAGCAATATCAGGAACAGGAGTGCAGTCTGCAATTGCATGCTTTTGCGGAACGCCGAGTAGATCAATGCGACGGAAAGGCCGAGCATGATTCCCTGAAGCAGATAAACGGCCAATACATTGTCTCCAAAAAGCAGGAAACAGCCGGCGACAAAATAATTATAGAGAAATCCTGCCGGAAGAAAATAATCATCGTCGATGGAGGGCAGCAGCAGTCCTCCGTTTTTTATTTCCAGGGCATTGTGCGCATACGTAGCCCAGTCATCGCCTTCGCCCAGCATGGAAGTAAGATTATTTTCGGCCGGGTACAGCCTGACCATCGTGGCAACTGCAAATATGATCAGTACGCAGATGACACCGGTTACATGCAGGTTGCGAAATGTTTTGTGGCTGTTTGAATCGATCATCAGCTGCCGGTAAGCGGGGCAGACAAATCAACGAAATTTTTTTTGGCATTCCTGCGATTATTGTTATATTCGCCCTACGGTCAGCATTTTAACCCCTTATGCTGCATGAGAAGTCCGGCATTATATTTACTGATTTTATCCGGTGCGCTGATGGCGGAGTGTTGTCAAACAGCCACGGCAGCTGTATTTACGGTTTCCACTACTTCCGACAGCGGCACCGGATCATTCAGAAATGCGCTGATTGCTGCCAACGCTGCCGGTCCCGGCGTACATACGATCAATTGCCCTCTGAACGGAACCATTACTTTTCTCTCTGCACTGCCAACCATCGACGTTCCGCTAACCATCAACGGCCCATCCTCGGCCATCCTTGAATTCACCAAAACCGGGACCGGCGGTTCCCTTTTGCAGTCATCAGCCGCAACAAAGCCTCCCATCACGATCAATGATATCACTTTCTGCAATTTGTATATCACTTATGCTATATACAACAGGGGCGGGCTGACCCTTAACCGTTGCATCTTCAGGAATAATCTTAACAGTTTGCTCATCTTCAGCGACCACAACGTCAGTATTTCAAACTGCATGTTTCATTCAAACACTGATTGTGTGGGAATTTTTTATTCATCCATGGCCTATTTCACATCGCTTGTAAATATTATCAGTAACTGCTCTTTCTTCAATAATTTTTCTGTAAGCACATCTCTCAGCAACTGCATCAATAATTTCGGAGCCACGCTGACCCTTATCAACTGCACGTTTTCAAATAACTCCGCGGGTGCCGGGGCAGCCATTTTCATGACTGGACTTTCCAATGGAAAAAGCAAGGCCATCAATTGTACGTTTTATGGCAATGTTGCCAACAATGGTTCAGGGGGCGCCATTTTTGTCAATGCCCTGAGGAGCATTCGCCTTGAAAACTGTATCGTTACAGGGAATACAGCCACGGTAAGTGGAATGGATATGATGGGCATCGATTCATCCGATTACGGTCACAACATTATCGGCAATACAGCAGGCATCACTTTCCGCGGATCAGTGGCGGGAAATATCACCGGTGTTGCATCAACATCTGTTTTGAACGCCACGCTTGCTTTTAACGGAGGGCTTACACCCACTCAGGCGTTGATCGCGGGCAGCCCGGCCATCGATGCCGCTTCAACTGTGCTTGCACCTCCCGCCGACCAGCGGAATTTCGCCAGGGTGAACGGCCCCGATATAGGTGCGTATGAATATGGCGCCAATACGCCATTACCCGTGCAGTTGCTTTCTTTCGACGGCACACTTCATGCAAACGGGATTGTCCTTAACTGGAAAACGGCAACAGAAATTCATGCTGCTGCTTTTTACCTCGAGAAGCACAGCGAGGAGGGTGCATGGCAGCCACTGAGCACGGTAGTTGCGCATGGTGATGCTTCAGAAATCAATACGTATGATTATCTGGATGAAGATATCAGTCCGGGCATGAACTATTACCGTCTGCTGCAGCAGGATGCTGATGGAACGGAGCACCTGCTGAAAACGGTTGCCGTTCAGGCATCAGCCAACCGGTCATTTTCTGTTCGTCCAACACTTGTAACCGATCACAGGTTTTATATTTCAGGTGGAAACAAGATTCATGAACCTGTAGAGGTTTCCGTTTTTGATTACTCCGGAAATCTGATATGCCGGCGTTTTTTTGAAATCACTCCTGGTTCATCCGCAGAATTTGACACCGGCTCAGAGCTTTCCAATGGGGTTTATCTGGTAAGGGTCAAAAATGAATTTGAAGAAAGTTGTAACAGAATAGTGATCTGCACGGATTGAATCCAAAAGCTGATTAAAACAGCTAAGGATCATAACCGACTATGAAGCATAACGCCGCAGGTACTTCCCTTACGATTTACCGGTTGCCTAATGCAACAAAACTTTTCCCTCTGCTTTTCCACCCTGCCATTGAATCGTATAAAAATAAACTCCATTTAACAAAGCAGCCCGGCTCCATGAAATCACCTGATCACAGGCCGTAAGGATTATATTCTGCCGTGCGGCCAGTCTTCCTGCCTCGTCATAAAGCGAGCATGAAGCCGGGCCCGGAACAGGTGAATTTAACCTGATTTGAAATTGGTTTTGAGCCGGGTTCGGGAAAGCGATGGATCCGCCATTAAAATTATTTTCGTGAATACCTGCTACGATCTGGAACCAGTTCTCGCTTGCCTGGGTCAGCTGCCAGTTACCGCTTTGATAGGCATAGCTGTTTTGATACTGCCCCAGGTTATTGATGTCGAGAACGGTTTCAAATTTCACCGACGGTGTCCACTGGCTGTTCGACCAGTAAAAATTAGTGACCAGAATTTCTTTTCCGCTGCTGTGATAAACGCGGTCCTGCTTTGAGCTGTTCTGCCATGAACCTCCGGACCACAGCTCCATCATACGCGTAAGAACGTGGTGATTGTTGTCATAGGTCATGGTTGAACGGTTGTAGTTCTCCCATGATGTGAGTGTGGCATCGGCCACTTCACTAAGCTCTGTAAGCATGTTGTTGGCGGCATCGTAGGTATACGTATAGCGGTTTGAAGTTTCCCAGCCGGTGCCGTTGTAAGAATAGCTGCTGCCGGAAAGAAGGTTATGCTGTGCATCATAGCTGTTGCTGTCGACCGAATACGTCTCCCAAACCGAACCCGACCAGCTTTGCCAGAAAGCCAGCACCTGATCATTATTGACATCATAGGTGTACGAAATAAAAAACACATTGTCCCATCCTGAACCGTTCCAGGTTATATAATATTTTTCCGTCATCCGGTTGCCGGCGTCATACACCATTGAATCCTTGCTGAAAAAATCGAAGCCGTTTCCGCCGTTCGTGTTGATAAGAATATGAAGAACGGTATTGTGCTGCGAATCGTAAACAACAGAATCGGTGTAGAAATCTTTCCAGCTATTATTTATGGTATCCCACGACTGCTGGTTGTAGCCGAGCAGGAAATCAGAAGCGTCATAATGATAAACGGTACGCTCGAGGTTTCGCCAGGAGGAATTAAAAGGGGATTCGGTGAGCATCACGAGGGGCTTGCTGACAGCAGAATACGTATTTGTTTTCCGCTGGTAAGGATTCCAGCTTCCCTGTATAAATTTATAACGGAGATATTCGTCAAACTGAGGGGAATTCTGCGATGTTTCATCGCCTCCCCGGTTGCCGCTGTAGGTATAATGCAATGAATCTGTCAGCTGGCCGGCGCCATCGGCTGACCTGACAGCGTACAGCCTGACGATTGACTGTGACCGAGCCTGGCTAATCACAAAGCCACATGCAAAAAGCAGGAGTAATATATGTTTATTCATCATATCAGGTTTATCGCAAAATTACAATTTTTTGTTTTTTTGGTTGTAGGTAATGGTTTATAGATGATGAGTAAAAACTCCGGAAGCTAACGTGTAAAAAGAGTGATTGATTTTTGAAAATCGCGGGAGGAAAAACTGCAAAAGAAAATACCGTTGATGGATGGTGGAACGCTGAATTTCAGCTCATGATATCCTGAAAGTTTTTTTTCCTGAAGGAGCGATCTGATATTTCTTCCGGCCAGATCGTAAAGATCTATATTCACGTCGGCGTTTACCGGTATCGTATACTGAACGGTTACAGTTTTTGCTTCGGGATCTGCAGAGACCATTTTAAATAAATATCCATTCACTGCTACAGCAGCCTCGGGTACCCACGTTAGATTGTTAGAATACCGGTAAGCTTTCTGCCCGCAGGCATAACCGGTTGAATCAGATGTAAACCGGAAACGGTTCAGCCGGGCACCCCAGGTTACAGTGGTCCAGCTCAATCCACCATCGGTGGTTTGAAAGGAAACAGGATTGTTAAAGTCGCCACCGATCCATCCCGTTGTGTCATTTACAAAGCCAATGCCCTGACAGAAATAATTCTGGCTTGTAAGCGGGAATTCACTCCAGGTGGTGCCACCATCGGTTGTTTTGATAAAATTTACCTGGTTGTTTCCTGTCTGAAGGGAAACGTATCCTGTTTGGTGTGAAGGCCACGACTGTTTCCAGCACCAGGTGTTGCTGTCGGTTGTAACATATTGTGTTTGCCAGGTGGAACCGCCATCAACCGTTTTCAGAATTATGCCATGTGATTGAAAAAAATCAGCATTCGTTCCTCCGACGATAAATCCGGTGTCGGGCGAGAAAAATTTTACATCCACGAGGTCTCCGCAATAAGCGCTCATATCCTGTGACTGCCAGGTAAGGCCGCTGTCGGTTGTCTTTGCGAAACAAACGGGACCTTCAATTCTTCCTGTCGCAAAAATGTGTTGCGCATCGAGCACGTTCAAGCCGCAAATACCCATAGGCTTCGTTCCGGAAATAGTTGTTACCGGTGACCAGGACATTCCGCCGTTATGGGTTTCATACAGGCAGTTGGTATCGGTGGCACCTCCCCACGATTGTGCGCCAAGGTTGCCTGCCCATCCATTGAGGGGTCCGGCAAAACCGATACACCTGAAATAAGTTCCCGGCTGGTTGCATTGCATGTTCCATGAGTTTCCCATATCACCGGTCCGGTAAATTTTTCCGGTATTGTTCACGAGCCATCCGGTTGAATCGTTGACAAAGAATATATCATCGTGACGACCGGTCAGCTGGTTTGGCGCGCCTGTAAGTGTTTGCCAGGTACCGGTCTGTGCGAGGCAACAGGTGGGTAACAACCATGCCATCAGCATGACGAGTTTATTGAACAAAGGCTTCATCTTTCGGAAATAAAGATAGCCTAATAAATTAATACCACCGCGATCTATTCAGCCTGAATGGAAAACCGCATACGCAGAATCGCCTGGATGCTTTTCCTGTAGCTTTTGCCTGTCTGTAGGCTGACATTCCGGATCCTGAAAAAATAATCTTTCACGCGTTCCACCTTGTTCATGTTAACGATATAGGACCGGTGAATGCGTAAAAAATTTTCCACCGGTAATACGCTTTCGATGGCTTTCATGGTATGCAGGGAGATCACCGTCCGGCTTTCACATACGATCTTGATGTAATTTTCAAGGCCTTCGATATACAGGATCTCCTGGTAGTCGATACGCGTGAGTCCTGAGTCAGATTTGATAAAGAAAAATGTACGCGCAATCATGGTTTTTTCCGCGGATGTTTCCATTGGTTGCTTTCCCCGGCGCATCCGTGCATAAACTTTTTCAATGGACTTCAGGAATCTTTCCAGCGAAACCGGCTTCAGCAGGTAGTCGACGGCATCGAGCTCAAAGCCGTCGATGGCAAAGGAAGGATAGGCAGTGGTAAAGATCACCATCGGTACTTTGTGCAGCGAACGGATAAGGTCGATGCCGTTTATCTCAGGCATCTGGATATCGATTAAAAGCAAATCGACATGGTTGTTGCGGATGGCCGACAAAGTTTCGATGGCATTGCTGCAGGTTCCGACCAGGTGCAGCTCCGGCAGCATTTTTACATATCCTTCGATGATCTCCTGTGCGATGGGTTCGTCATCAGTAATAAGGCAGTTCAGTTTCATGTCAGCTCAATTTTCAGCTTTGCGGAAAAAACAGTTTCGTTGTCGGTGATCTCCAGTGAATGTTTTCCATTATATAAAAGGTCAAGTCTTCTTCTGACATTTTTCAATCCTATTCCGCCGGCAGCAGGTTTTTCATTTTTGAATTTGTTTTTGTTGTGATTGCTGTTGGAACATTCAAAATAAAAAAGATTCTTTTCAAGATTCAGCCTGATGTCCACCCAGGCGTTCTGCATGTGCCTGCCCAGTCCGTGACGGATGGCATTTTCAATAAACGGAAGCAGGATAAGCGGAACGATCCGGCGGTCACCGGAGTCGGCCTGAACATCGAGGCTGATCTTTGCACGGTTGTTTCTCAGCTTTGCGAAATCAACGAAATAATTCAGAAAAGCAATTTCCTTTTCAACGCTTACAAGGTCCATGTTGCAGTCGTAAAGCACATAGCGGAGTATATCAGAAAGCTTCATCACGGCCTCGGCCGTATCGTGATCGGTTCGGCGCGCAAGACCGTAGATGGTATTGAGTGAATTGAACAGGAAATGCGGGTTAAGCTGCGATTTCAGGCTCTCCAGCTCGCTGGTAAGACGCTGGTTCTCGAGTGATTCAAGCTTGCGCTGATTATGAAAAGCATCAGCAGTGAATTTTGCGGCGGCAAACATTACAAACATCAGCAGCGAAGGAAAGGCATGAAACGGCAGTGCCACATTCTTCAATGAATCCATGTAGTTGAGGCCGGCAAAGGTGCTGTTCGACCATTGTGTAACGCAGTATGATATCACCGTGGTCAGGGCAAGCAGTAAAACAAAGCTGCTGAAATAAGCCAGATACCTGCGCTTCATCAGGAGACGCGGAAGCAACAGCAGGTTGTTAAGATAGCAGGCAGGCGCATACGAAACCAGCAGAACCGCCAGCATTACGCCATACAGGCTGACTGCACGATGCTGTCCCGTGTAATGAAAAAAGGCGAAAAGCAGCCAGAACAGGATGTTGCGACTGATCCTGCCGAATAAATATTTTTCCAAAAGACGTAAGTTCATAAGGGGTCCAGCAAATTTATAAAGTATAGCGCCGGCCGCTGCAGCTTATTTTACCTAAATGACGAAGGTATCAGTATGACTGACAAACAGCCTGAATGGCTGCATGAAGGGAATTATCCCTTATAAAGTCAGGTGGTCAGTTTACACAGCCGGTTGATCAAAATAATAATTCGTGGGAAAACAGGCCGCTTAGATTTGCCTCATCATTTTTTCCAAACAGTATTAACCTTTAAAAAAAATTTCATGAAAAAACTTTTCCTTTTTCCTGCTTTGATGTTTGCAATGGCAATTTCCGAAGCACAGATCCCGAATGGTGGTTTTGAAGCATGGACCAGCATGGGGTCTTACAGCAATCCCGGCAGCTGGGACTGCTACAATAATTTCACAGGCTCCATGGGTGTTTATACCTGTGAACAGGGAATGCCGGGCAGTCAGGGCATGTATTATCTGAAGCTCAGCAGCAAGAATGTCACCGGCTTAGGACTTATCCCCGGCGTAGCTGTGAGCGGACTTATCGACATGATGACCATGGAACCGGCATCAGGTTTTGCATTTTCACAGCGTCCCGCATCGCTTACCGGAAAATGCCAGCACAACAACAGCACAGGCTATGTGGATGTGCAGCTCACAAAATGGAATTCGATGATGCAGATGCGTGAAACGGTGGGATCGGGTCACCTGGTGTTCAGCGGCAGCCAGCCGGGGTGGACAGCTTTCAGTGTTCAGATTTCGTATATGAACGGCAACAACCCCGACAGCTGCATCATTTCGCTTTCAAGCAGCGGCGCAACGGGATCGGCTGCGGATTACCTCAGCATCGATGACCTTTCCTTTTCAGGCACCACGGGAATTGCAGATGCAAAGGACATCAGCAGCATGAGCGTATTCCCGAATCCCGCATCTTCTTATGTAGAGGCAGGCATCAGGCTGGATGGTGTAAAAACTTTTTCATACAGGATCACCGATATGCAGGGCAGGCTGGTTCAGTCGGCAACGGATATCGATGCAGGCATTAGGGCTGTAATAGATGTGGCATCGTTGCCCAAAGGATCCTATATCATGGAAATTACAGCCGGTAAAGGTGTTTACCAGAGCCGCTTTGTAAAAGAGTAGGGGTTATTTATTTATGTTTTGAAAGCCTGCAGGATATCGCAGGCTTTTTTATTTGAATGAAAAGCAGAATAGATAAAAAAAGCTGCAGGATTTCCTGCAGCTTTTTTTCTTCTTTCATCGTTGTCTCACATCTCCGGCATCGGAGCAATCTCGCGCACTTCGATGTTGCCTTCGTTTGCAATGTGCGGACATTCTTTGGCGATCTGCGTAGCCTCGTCGATGTCTTTTGCTTTCACGATCAGGTATCCGCCTACGATGCCTTCGGTGGCAGAGGTTACGGCATTGGGAACGGTTGATTTTCCCGAAACGGTTTTGCCGCCCGACTGCAGCGGGAGACCGCCGGCCAGCTGGCCCTTTTGCTGCAGCTTGCCCATGTAAGCGCCCCAGGCCTGCATTTCAGCCTTGTTCTGTGCATCTGTTTTGCTGGTGGCAGGTATGCCGCCGCGGAGTAACAATAGATAATCTTTCATGTTTTTAGTTTTTAAGAGTGATTGTTATAACACCATGACGAAAAGAATCATGCAATATGGACAAAGCTATTTAAATAATTTTTCGCCGGGCACGGTTAAGGAAGATTTAACAATTCGTTTACACGTTTGGAAAGCCCGCTATGAAACACCGGCGCCTGCAGCCTAACCCTGATTGAAGGGAGCGAGCGGACTGAAAGCAGGACAGGTGTGAAATTGAAAACTGAACGTTTCGTTTCAAATTTTAAAAGACAGCCGGATAACCCGGAAAAGGATCAGTTGCAACGGATGAATGGAAGCAGGATTTTTTTTGGAAACAGGCTCTACCGCCTCACCATTCACCCGGCCCGTCATTCGCTCCGCTCTGCCGGGTTTAGCTTATAGCCGCCTGTGCAGGAAAGCCGCGGATGAGGCTTCCCGCTTGTGCGCGTTTCCTGAATATGTTGTTGGTATCGTGAAGCTTCAAATGATTATTTTTGAGGTTGAAACACGCATCATCATGAATCCGCAACGCTTTTTTATTCTGGCGGTCTGGCTTTTTTCGTTTTTTGCATCCACAGGCAAAGCACAGACCGTTACCGACACCATTGGCAACACAATCGTTGATATTTCCGTGGTTCTCGACACCTCTCATTTTCTGGGCGGCTACCTGAGCGGGCCGTGGGATCTTTACTGGGGCCCCGACGACCAGCTGTGGTACACCAACCGGACCCGGCTCTGCCGCTATGATCCGCTGACACAGACTGGCGACACGCTGCTGGAGATCACGCACGGGTTTATCATGGGTGTTGCCACGCACAGCCATTTCACCGATACGCCGGAAGTTTATCTGACCATCGATACATCGGACTATTACGGCGGCGGCAACCACATCGATCTTTATAAATTCGATTACAGCATCACCGGTGATTCCATGTTCAACGCGCAGGTGCTGCTGGGCTGGAACCACCCGGGCGAGCATTCCGGCGGACGCATTGTTTATGGATTGGATGGAAAGCTTTACGTTTCCACCGCCGAGTACTGGACCGGCTATGATACCCTTTTTTATAATTCGGGAAAGGTGCTGCGGCTCAACACCGACGGTTCGGTGCCTGTGGATAACCCGCGCCCCGACTACACCTTTACCTTCGGGCACCGTAATCCGCAGGGTATTGTCCAGGTGCCGAACGGAAATCTTTTCGTTTCAGAATACGGCATGCAATGGGATGAGCTGAACCTGCTGCAGGTAAACCGTTACTACGGCTGGATCGTATTCGACGGCGTCAGCTGCATCTCCAATCCGGATACATGCAACTATTATGATTCCATCACTGTTTTTCCGCTTGATGTGGGCCTGAATCCGCCTTCGGGCATCGACTACTACGACCATCCGGCCATTCCTGAATTCAACGGTCTCATACAGGCCGTCACCGGCGCGATCAAGCAGGGAATCATCGCCTACACCATGAATTCGGCCTTCGACAGCGTGACGGCAAAAAATTATTACCTCACCCAGAAGTATGCACGTGTTCGCGATGTATGCAGCGCTCCTGACGGCTCCGTTTATTTTATTTCGCACGACCGCACACTTCCCGACATCAGGCGGATCAGCAATCCGCTGTTCAATGATGTTCCGGATCAGCCTGCAATGTCGCGGCTTCATTTATATCCCAATCCGGCCGGTGATGTCGTTCACTACCGTTTAACGGCAAAAGAAAACACCACCTTTATACTGACGGATCTGCGTGGCAGGACAGTATGGCAAAAGGAGGAAAATGAAATGTCAGGCAGCTTCAACTTAGCGGCACAGGCTCCCGGCTGCTATGTGCTTACGGCATCCGGCGGCAAAAGGATGCTGAGGGAAAAGGTGGTGATGATAAGGAGGTGAAAGTTGTTTTTGAAAATCATCTACATCAATTATTTCAGCCTGTTAATAATAAAGCTGCTCTGCTGCCTTTCAAAGCCAACCTTGGGGTAATAATCCATCGCAGTGGGTACTGAAAGCAATAACAGCATCGATTGATCGCCGATTTTCTCACGGGTAATCTCAATCAGCCTTTTTCCAACACCTGATTTTTTGTAAGCACTTCCAACCGCAAGGTCCGAAAGATAACAGCACCACACCCAGTCGGTGATGGAGCGTGCAATACCTGCCAGCGCTTCACCATCCCAGGCCGTTACAATTAAATCGGCATTGGCGATCATCTTGCCGATACGCCCTGCATCGCCCGTAGGTCGCGGCAAACCAGCATCGTTGAAAAGAGCGATGACCTGTTGGGTTGTGGGAATGCGGCTGGTGCTATATTGAATCGTCATGATTGATTTTTTGTTATTAAGCTATTCAGTTTTTGTGCAATTCGTGTTCACAGACTAACATCACTTTTTCCACATCCAAAAATTTTCATCAAATGTGAATTCGTCATAATACAATTATCCTGCTCATCACCCCGACTGCGAAATGATAAATGCCGTAGCCAGCAGGTTGTTGATGCTGTGAAATACAATGCCCGGCAATAGTCCGCCGGCTTTTCTGTTCAGCATCCCTGCCAGCAGTCCGAATGCAAAGAAGACAGGAAACAGGAAAAGGCTTTGGTGAATGCTTGCGAACAACGCAGCCTGGAGCACATTCGCCAGGCCGAAATGAAGGTATCTTTGTGCAGATTCAAGAATGACCCCCCTGAAAATGATTTCTTCATAAAACGGAACCAGAAGGCCCAGGAGGAGCAGGCCGTTGATATTTCCATAGGTGGTAAGCAGCGCTTTTATGTCTTCCGTTGTGGCCAGCATCAGCTGGGGCATCATCGTGATCTCGTCGATTTTCAAATCAAAAAGTTTTGTTCCTGCTGTAATATAAACCCCCGTCATTACTTTGAAAATGACGAACCACCCTACACTCAGTGCAATGGCTCTGCCGGCTGTGCAAAGCTTCGGCACAAACACTTTCGGGTTTACAAAAAACAGCGTGAGCAGCAGCAGCACGGCCATCGACAAAATAAAAACCAGCTCGGTAAGACCTTTTTGCGCCGTGGTGAGCACATCTGTGAAGGTATTGCTGTCGAGATAGGCATAAATGATCCCGGGAGCATACATAACGGAGATCAGCGATGCAACTAAATATGCAACACTGACATACCAGAAGCTTTTTAACCCCCAGTTCAGATCATTCCAGCTTTCACGTTCCACGATCTTCCATTTGTGCCCGATGAAATAAACGGGCAGTATCCACACCGACGGAATAACGGTTAACAGGATCAACGTAAGCAACAGCGTCAGCAGTCCGGCCATATCGTGCAGCTTCCATGATAAAAACGGATGGGTTGCAAAGAGCCTGAGGCGGTAGATCCCAAGCGCATCCATTGTATAGCCACCCTGGCGGAAGGCATTATACGTTGCGAGAGCTGTCGGGCCGTCCTGGTGTGCAAGGTCATGCAGAAAAAGGTTGAGCGAGGCCGTGCTGTGTTTCCAGTTGCGGGTGGTATCGGCTACCAGGTATTTTCGTGCTTTGTCATATTTGCCGATGCCAGCCATCACAGTGGCGAGCTCTGCATTATTGTTGTACGACGAATCCTGTGCGCTGATCCTGTCATAGATCCTGAGGGCCGGCTCGTATGCCTTAAGCTCGAGCAGGAGCTTTGCTTTCTGGCTCAGGTGCCACGAACCGGTGTTGGTGTCGTTAGCCGAAGAAAGCACTTTCGATGCTTCATCTTCTTTTTTAAGCTCGATCAGGATGCGCGCAAACTCAATGGCCGACCTGTAATAGTCGTTGTTCTCACAGGCAAGGCGCATATATTTTTCCGCTTCCCTGTATGATTTTTTATCATAGTAATGATCGGCCATCTTAAAATAGATGGTTCCCAGGTTTTCTTTGCTCCATCCGGTTTTATTCGAAAGAATGGATGCATGGACTTTCTTAAATATATCTTCAAGGTCGTCGCCGTATGAAAAAGTGCTGAAGTACACCAGCACATCGGGGTTCGACGGATAGCGCCTGAGCAATTCAGCCGTACAGCTGTCAAACGCTTCCTGGTTGGGGTTGTAATCTTCGGTATAGTCGTATTCAGCCAGTTCGATGAATTTACATTTTTCAATTTGCACGGCGATATCGTCGGGGTGCTCGCGCAGGTATAAATTGTAAAGGGTCAGAAATGACAGGTAGGCCTCTTCCTGTGAATGATTCAGATGACGGATAAAAATGCTGTGGTCGTATGATGCTGCCGTCGAATCCTGGGCTTTGACCGGACAGGCGGCTGTCAGCATCAGCAGGATGAAAAAGGTACTTGAAAATTTTTGAAAACCGAAAGTCACCGGATTGGAGGGCATAAGTGGTAAATATAGAAAATATCAGATAAGCATCACCGTACTGCTGGCTTAGGGCATTGCCTTAGTTTGAAGTAAAAAACCGGATTCGTTTCTTGTTGTGTTCCCGAATGCCTCGTGGACGGAATTTTTTGCCACAAAGACGCAAAAACACAAAGTTTCGCAAATTAATGGATCCGAAAAATCGTCTTTTCTACATCGAACCCTGGTGAATCCGCAGCTTTAAATCCTGCCATCCAGGGGCAAAACAACAGAAAATCAAATCATTCAGCGCCTGAAGGCGTCTTTGCGAAACTTAGCCGTTTTTGCCTTTCCTGGAACCGGATATTGTTGTTTCTTAGCGAGAATAAATTAAAATGAGACAATGAAAAAGGTTTTTGCAGCAGTGCTGACTGTTGCCATATATGCAGTTGTTATCCATCAGTCGCATGCACAGGATGTTTCGACTGCCGGTGCACCACCGCAGTCCGTTGCCATAGTATTGAAATTTACCGGTAAAAACGGGATTCCCGAATCTTTCCAGGTTTATGGTAAGAATACTTTCATGGGAAAAGTAAAGAACCTGCAGGCCAACAGGGATCGTGGTAACGGCGATGGCTACCGTCTTAAATTTTTCGATGGCAATGAAAAGCTGCTGCATGCAGAGGATATCGGAAATCCGCTGAAAGAGCAGCTCGAGGCTTTTAATCCTGACGGCACCATGGAACAAAATCAGGTGGAAAGCGAAACAGGATATGCAAACATCCGCTTTGAAATTCCTGACAAATTAAAAACCATGCATGTAACGCTATCAAAAAACAGCGGCGACGGTGAAAATATCATAGCCACTCTTAACCTTTCCATTCAATGAAGACAGTTCATTCCCTGGTGACGGGTTTTTTCATGCTGATGCTCACCGCCATGCAATTGCAAGCGCAGGTATTTAAGGTTGACACCATCTTTTATTCAGGCGATCCCGGAAAACGGATCAACCTGGTGGTGCTCGGCGACGGATACAGGATAAACGATACGGCCAAATTCAGGGCCGACGTGCTCGATCTGAAGTTCAATTTCTTTGGTGTTCCACCATTCGATAAATACCAGAATTTTTTTAATTTTTTCTCCATCGAAGTGATTTCAAATGACGCAGGCAACGACCATGCGGGCAACGCGAACGATGAGCCGGGGGGGCAGCCTGTTACTTCGGTCGACAACTACCTGGAGTCAAGATTTGATTTCGGCGGTACGCACCGCTGCATTTATTCTTCGAATACCGGATTGGTGTTTTCCATTCTTAATGCCAGCTTTCCGCAATATGATGTGGCGAATGTGATTGTCAATACTCCCTATTACGGTGGTTGCGGCGGTAGCGTGGCCTATACGGGCATGAACATCGCCGCGCATGAAACATTCGTGCACGAATTCGGCCATTCGTTCGCCTGGCTGGCAGATGAATACGAATATGGGACGCCCTGCAATCCGGGCAACAAGCAGGAGGTGAATGTCAGCCAGGAAAAGGATACAAGCAAGCTGGTATGGAAAGAATGGCTGACGACTTCACCGATTCCCACCGTCAACGGCACCTACTGCACCACCATCGGCCTTTACCAGGGCGCCAACTACTGCAGCACCAACTGGTACCGCCCAAAATGCGACTGCAAAATGCGCACGCTCAACGAGCCGTTCTGCGAAATCTGCACCGAACGTTTCATCAGCAAAATGGATTCGCTTGTCAACCTCATCGATGATTATTCTCCCAAGACCGCTGCAATGTCCATTTGCAGCAACGCCACGCAGCAGTTTAACGTGACGCCGATGCAGACTTTTCCCAATACCATCTGCACGAGCTGGTTCATCGACAACAACCCGGTTCCCGGCAATGATAATATATTGCTGTTCGACGCTTCGCTGTTTGCCCCAGGCATGCATACCATAAAAGCTTTGACGTCGGATACCACACTGGAAGTAAAAATGGCGCTGGCCAGCTATAGCCGTGTATGGACCGTTAACGTTTTCCAGCCCGCTGACGGAATTCCCTTCAGTCATTCAGGCGACACGCTTGTCTCTCCATTCAGCCAGAACTCCTGGTTTGATGCAGGCGACTCCTCCTTCGCAAGTAGCTCCGACACAGTGCTGATCACCCGTGACGGAAATTATTTTGTCACCGGAACCGACAGCAACGGCTGCCCTGGCACAAGCGATACCATTTTTATTTCCCGGCCTGCACCTGCGGGTGGCGGCATCCTTATCCTGCCAAATCCCTTTACCAGCGAAATAACCATAACGGGTCATGCCATCAGCGATTCGCATGTAACCATTTCCGTGACCGATGTTTTAGGCCGTGCAGTAAGCAGCGCTAAAGCAAACGTTGCCGGAAACACTTTTTCAACAAAGCTTGACACGCGCAAGCTCATCGACGGAGTCTATTTTTTGGATGTGAGAGGAGAGGGGTGGAAGGTGGTAAGGAAGGTTGTGAAGGAGTAGGCATCCAGACGATCATTTTTTTTGGAAACAGGCGCTACTGTTTCAATCCTGCTGCAGTCCCGCTGTTCCCCTTCCGGCCAGCCTGTAAAAACGGTCTGGCCGGAAGGGTCCATCGGGTTTAGCCTGAAGCTGCAGTGTTTCATGGCTTCTTCGATACAGGCGATTGAAGAACTACAAATACCGGTTATCCACCAGCCATTTGGTGATTCTTTTGATCACCTCCAGGTTGCGGTCGCCCATCAGCACTTTCACGTTCCTGTCTTGAGATGGCGTGGGTACAGCGCGTGTCATGTTATCTTTCATGGTGGTGACCTCGCATACCTGTGCGTCGTTTCCGTCTTTAAAATTTACCCTGGCGACCTTTAATCCGCCAGGCAATGAAAATTCATAATAATCCACGTTGCTTCCTTTAGGCGTGACATCGCGGTAATTTGCAATCAGCTTTCCCTGCTGCTCGATGTTGCCCGGTTCGCGAAACTCGAGCGGCCACGAACGGTCGCGCTCCACCAGCATGTATTCCACCCTGGCAGCCGGCGGTGTCTTGCCGTTGCGCGCAATGAACTTAAACAGCGCATCCTGATCCAGCTTGCCGTCTTTGATGATGCCGCCGTTACCTACCAGCTTGGCCAGCGACTTTTCGGCGCCCAGCTTCGAAAGGCTGAAAATACCGTCCTTGTCAAGTCCCACAAAGGTGAGCTTGTAATAATAGCTCATGTTGTCATTGGGATTTTCAGGCAGATCGCTCGCATACGCCGCCACGATCAGCAGCTCGTTGGCCATGTTGTAAACTTCAAAGTCATGCACCATACCCAGCGAACCTTTGCTTTCCAGGCTTTTAATGGTCGCCACGGGCTGATCATCGATCAGTATCTGGTTGTTTTTATAGGTGGTTTTCTGGGCGTGAAGGGTAATGACCTGAATAAGCAGGACAAAAAGGATGAGATGTTTTTTCATGGTGATGGAATTTGTGTAGGGACAAGATAACATTTTTGTGATTAATGGAAGCACTATCGTTTGTTCGGAGCGGAACAAATACTGATAACGTGATAGGTATTTGCGAAGACCTGTAAGCCATTTGTTCGTTCAATTATGATCAGACGTAATTAAAGGATTCCTAACTATAAAATCAGCTGAGAGCCCGGTTTTTGTAAATACCATGTTATACCAAGTGGTTCTGCGATTAAATAATAATTACAAAACCTTCTATCAACTTTTTTTACGGGTTCACTCTATTACAACTAATTTCCCGCTAACTGCTGTTGATGATTTATCGGCTATCAGGTAAAAATAAATTCCAGCTTTTAAGTTCTCTCTGTCAATTCGGATGTTATACCCTTTTAGATGGTACATCACTTTAGCTTCCTGTCCAAAACAATTAAATACAGTCAGTTTGGCATCAGATAATTCCTTTTCAAAAACTATGGTGGTATGATTAGAAAATGGATTCGGGGATGGGGTTGGATAAACGGATTTTTCTGCTTCTTCGGAAATTATCGTAGTGGTACCGGTGCAAGATGTATCAATTGTAACTGGGGAAGCTAAAGCAGGTTGATAAAAAACTACCGATAAATTTCCATTATCAAAATAATCAGTGATAGTCGAGTCAAGATGCTGGCTGCTGGTGCCGTTCCAATAATTGCTATCGGCATAGATATTTGGAGAACCATATGGTATGTTATTATAAAGTTCGCTTGGTGAAGCAGGATCATTGAAATTATTGTACTTGATGTAGATGAAATCAAGATTGATGTTACCGGTATTATAACCAGTTAGTTTAACAGATCCGTCAACGGTATTGTTCATAAAGTTATTATCATGAATCTGCAGCAGCTTTTGATTAACGATATTAGGAAAAAATTCAATACAGGGCCCTGTAGGAGATGAATTATTGATTACTGTATTGTTCACAAAATAGCAGGTGTCCAAAGTATACGTACCGTCAATTCTTGCACCGGATCTTTGATTTGCTGATGAATTATGATTTCCGTCAAAAATATTTTTGCTGATTAATGTAGGGCCGGCCATGTAAACATACAAAGCTCCATCCGCACTGTTGCCGCTTTTGTTATTTTGAAATAAATTGCATTCTATGTTAACTTTTTTGCAGATTTGAAATGATGCAGATGCTGAAGAATAATCTCCAACTATATTATTAATAAAACTGTTCTGTTTCAGGACAACGGAATGAAATCTTGTAGCAAACATGATAGAGGTTCCATCCTTTGCCGAATTATTATAAATATAATTGTTGGTAAATATCAATACTGATTGAGTATCCGGAAAAGATATTATAGGGCATTTAAGAGCTATAAGGCTTCCAATAGTATTTCCTAAATATGAATTGTTAAGAAAATAATTTCCATCGAAAATAAATGAATCACAGCTGAATGAAATTATCGCCCTATCAAGTAATTGATAGTTATCATAATTATTATCATCAAAATAACTATTGGTTATGGATACCAGGTTTCCTATGTCATTGTGTGAATAGATGGCTCCATTCAGGGAATTATTATAAAAATAGCTATTCCTGATGATTATGCCACAGGTAAGATCAAGAAACAACCCTCCCTTCAGACTGTTCTTAATGCTGTCATTTATTACTGCTGCACCGCAACCCGAATAATATATTCCATAGTTGGTGCAATCATTCACCGTAGTCGAATCCGGTAAATTGGAAGAATTATTGCTATAAACACCGGATGTGTTGCTATGTTCTACAGTGCACTGACTGATGTAAGGTGAAGAACTTTCAACGTGTATTAATCCAAAATTGTTATCGCCGCCATAAAGCACATCACAATATTTTAAGATGCAACCTGACAAATAGTTTCCAGAACTATCAAAAACGGCATCGGATGCATGATCTGAAAAGTGCAGCTCATCCCAATCTCCTTTTTGTGGTGAGGCTTGGTTCGAAGTAAATGTAATGTGGTTCGACGAGGTGCCGATGGCAATTAGGGAGCCATCTATCTGAAGTGTGGTAGCTGCATCGAATTTCACCGTTACTCCCGAATTTATCATTAAGGTATCTCCTTGAACCAACAAAGCATTTCCGGTAACAATATATGGTGAACCAGCCACAGTCCATGTGCTGTTTGGACTAATGAAGCCGCTGATATATGTTTGACTGTTTCCCGATAAGGTGAGGAGAGCGAAAAGAATAGATATTGAAAAATATTTCATGGTCATTATTTTAAGTGTTTGTTTTGCGGGCTGACGCAGGCGAGATTACTTGCAATGGCCTGGCTTCCTACAACAAATTTAATAAAAGGCACGAACTTTCAAATACCCACAGCCACCCGCTTGCTTGAGCCCGCTGTTAGCAGCCGTTTTTTACTCATGATATTAGGTCTTTAGTAAAGTCACGCAACTCCCCAATGCTTTTTTCCATATTTGTATTCGCACGATCAAAATCTTTACCTAATGTTTCGCTTCGTATTTTAATTTCGCTATACAGCCACGTTGCTTTTCTACAGTTATCTGCAATTCTCATTGCTTCGGGTATATGTCTGAAATTAGAAATAATTGCAACCTTTATTGGATTGATGAAAGCTGTTTGCATATATTCAATTGTTTCGGGGATAGGTTTGTTCTGATGGTAATTAAGAATTGAGTTATTAAGTAGATTCCAAAATGGGTTTTTTAAATAGTTAGGGTCACTTTGCTTAATGACATTAATGAGTTCAGCACAATAGGATTTTGTTTCTTCTTCTGCTAAATCTTTGTATTTTAATTTTGAGTTCATAAGTTCTTCTTGCAGTTTCTCATGAAGTTTGATGGCGTCTTGATAGATAGCTTCAATAAAATCAAGTCTGTTAAAAATCTTCTGGAATATTTCAATCCTTGCAGTGTCAGTGTCGAACCTGGAGAGATAAGAATGAAAAACTCTTTCATGGTCAAGCTTATGCAAAATACGATTTACATCTTCTGCAATAACTGTATTTAAGAAATGTTGTTCAAATGGTTTATTAGTTAAATTATCGCTATGTTTTTTGTAATAGCCCGATTGCTTCTCAGCAATTTTAAGAACACTTTTCAATAATGCAATAAAATAATTAAGAGTGTTTGTTTCTCGTTCATTTCTATCTGCCAACTTTTTAGCCTCATCTTTATCCTTATCGTGTTTGTTTTTTTTATAATACAATAATAAGGAGCCACCAAATCCAATTAATGAGCCGAGAATGCTTGGAAGCATCTTCCAAAAAAAATTACTACCATCGCCCTGATTGAAGAACTCGCCTGATTGAAATACAATATCGAATAGAATTAGCATTATTTAATTTTTGGACAACTATTTGTTAGGATCGATAAAATGGTTGATAACTTATATATAATCGCAACCAAAAATAACAAACTCGCTTCTATTCCTCCTTTTGCAGGGTCTAACCCTCAACTAACCTTCTTTAAAACTTTCTTTTATTTGCCTCACCACCTCCCTATCCCTCTCCATCACTCTGTGCCCGCACTCCAGCACCGTTACCACGTCTTTTTTCTTCAGCCTGGGTACAATTTTCTTCGCCAGCCGTGGGGGTATTACGCCGTCGTAACGGCCGAAGAACAGGAGGATGGTGATGTTGTGCTTGTTGATTAAGGAAGCGATCGTGCGGAGGCCGGGGATGAATTTACGGAATACCATCCAGACATCAAACACGCGTTTGCGCTTCCATTCGGTGTTCATGTGGTAACTCATGAAGTAGTTGATCTTGGCCTGCATCCATTTGCGTTTTTCAAGGTAGTCGCCGAGAGCAAACAGCCGTTCAGGATGTTTGATCATCCGCTCAAAAAGCAACCGTCCAAGCCAGGTACGGGTGCCGAGAAAGTAGAAGGGGTTGACTTTGAGTCCGTCGGGCGCCAGCAGATAAATAGCTTCCACGCGCCTGCCGAAAACTTCCAGCGCGCCCAAAGCGATCTTGCCACCAAGGCTGTAGCCCATCAGCGAAAAACGGTCGATGCTTTTTTCATCGAGGAAGAGCGTGAAAAGCGACATCATTTCGGTTTTGGTAAAGACGGGGTAAGTGGTCGTTTCCATAACAGCGCCCTTGCCATGGTAGGGGAGGTCGAAAGCATACATGGTAAACCGGTCACCCAGCGAACGTCCGAAACCGGCAAAGTCTTCACCGCTGCGGCCGAAGCCGTGAAAGGCCAGCAAAGCTTTGGGGCCATTGCCATAAACCCGGTAAGGAAAAGTATACTTAGCGTTTTTTAAAAAGTGCTCCATCGGCATCAAAGGTAACAAAGGAGAGAAGGAGCAAAAACAAGAGCGGGAGTGGGAGTGGGAGCGAAAATCAATTAACCAGGAAGACACCTGCCTATATGAAAACGATGAAACCTGTGGTTTTATGCACCATACCCCTATGTCCTTTTGTCCCTATGTGGTTAAAAAAAATCATGCTGTTCAGTTTTGACCATCAGAAAACAAGAGCGAGCGTTGGAGTGGGAGCGAAAATCAATTAACCAGGAAGACAACTGCCTATATGAAAACGATGGTTTTATGCACCAGACCCCTATGTCCTTTTGTCCCTATGTGGTTAAAAAAAATCATGCTGTTCAGTTTTGACCATCAGAAAACAAGAGCGAGCGTTGGAGTGGGAGCGAAAATCAATTAACCAGGAAGACAACTGCCTATATGAAAACGATGAAACCTGTGGTTTTATGCACCAGACCCTATATCCTTTTGTCCCTATGTGGTTAAAAAAAATCGTGCTGTTCAGTTTTTCGATCAGGTGGCAGGTGAAAAAACACCAACTACAGGCAGATGGGCTACAACGGTCAAAAGCGGGCACAGATGAAAGTAAGCCAGGCCTGATAGAAATGAGCCGGTGAGAAGCAACAGATTCTGACGGTATGGTAAACGTCATATGAACAAGCGCATAACAGGGATGCTGAGGCCCGGCGAATGAATAGCAGGTCAGCAGCAGTTGTAAGGCACAGGCGGTTGCCTCCAAAAATAGTTCAGTCTGATCCGCATGGGATCGCATGGCCAGCCAAAGTATTTACCAAGGCGGCTTTTTCGCGTATGGTCACCTATCAATTCTTAAATTATAGAGCTCATCGCGATGACGTATTCCATCTCCAAAAAATCGAAAGATTTTCCATAATTTCGCCCTGCATTCCTTAAAACTGATAAAAACGTAAAACTTCACAAGTGCCTAAAGACCAATCAATAAAATCAGTCCTCATCATCGGCAGCGGCCCCATTGTGATCGGCCAGGCCTGCGAATTTGACTACAGCGGAACACAGGCGTCGCGTTCGCTGAAAGAAGAGGGCATAGAAGTGACGCTGATCAACTCAAATCCCGCCACCATTATGACCGACAAGGTGACGGCTGACAACATCTACCTCAAGCCGCTCACCAAGAAGTCAATCGTTGAGATACTGGAAAAGCATGAGATCGACGCCGTGCTTCCCACCATGGGCGGACAAACAGCCCTGAACCTGGCCATCGATTGCCAGAAGGCCGGCATCTGGGACAAATACGGAGTACGCATTATCGGTGTCGATATCGATGCCATCAAAACGACCGAAGACCGCGAGCGTTTCCGCCTGCGCATGCTGGAGCTCGGCGCAAAGGTTTGCAAGGGACGCACGGCCACTTCGTTTCTGGAAGGCAAAGAGATCGCACAGGAGATAGGATTCCCGCTGGTCATCAGGCCTTCGTTCACCCTTGGCGGAACTGGCGGCGGATTCGTAGAGACACGTGATGAGTTTGAACAGAAGCTGCAATACGGTCTGCACGTATCGCCGATACATGAAGTGCTTATCGAGCAGAGCATCATGGGCTGGAAGGAATACGAGCTGGAGCTGCTGCGTGATTCGGCGGGTAATGTCATCATCATCTGCTCCATTGAGAATTTCGATCCGATGGGTATTCATACCGGTGATTCCATCACGGTGGCGCCTGCCATGACGCTGCCCGACAGCGTTTATCAAAACATGCGCGACCTGGCCATCAAATGCATGAACGGCATCGGCCAGTTTGCCGGCGGCTGCAACATACAGTTCTCGCTCAACCCGAATAATGAGGAAGAGATCATCGTGATCGAAATCAACCCGCGGGTGTCGCGTTCATCGGCCCTTGCTTCCAAGGCAACGGGTTATCCCATAGCAAAGATAGCAGCCAAGCTGGCTATCGGTTACAACCTCGATGAGCTGAAAAACCAGATCACCAAAAGCACTTCGGCCTTTTTTGAGCCCACGCTCGATTATGTGATCGTAAAAATACCACGCTGGAATTTCGACAAGTTCAAGGGCGCCGACCGCCACCTCGGGCTCCAGATGAAATCGGTGGGTGAAGCCATGGGCATTGGCCGCAACTTCCAGGAAGCGCTGCAGAAGGCCTGCCAGAGCCTGGAAATAAAACGCAACGGGCTTGGCGCCGACGGAAAGGAGATCACCAACCAGGAGCAGATCCTCGAAAGCCTCAGGCATCCCAGCTGGAACAGGCTGTTCCATATTTATGATGCGTACAAGCTTGGCATACCTTTCAAAACAATACAGCAGTTAACAAAGATCGATACGTGGTTCCTCAAGCAGATCGAGGAGCTGGTGGTGCTTGAAGCGGAGATCGGGAAATACACGCTCGAAAACATTCCGGCCTCACTCATTTTCGATGCCAAGCAGAAAGGCTACGCCGACAGGCAGATAGCGCACCTGCTGCGATGCCTGGAAAGCCAGGTATACAACAAGCGAAAGGAGCTCGGCATCCAGCGCGTGTACAAGCTGGTTGACACGTGTGCAGCGGAATTTCCGGCCATGACGCCTTATTACTATTCCACATTCGACAGCGAAAATGAATCGGTGCCGACGGATAAAAAGAAAGTGGTGATTCTCGGATCAGGTCCCAACCGCATCGGGCAGGGGATTGAATTCGATTACAGCTGCGTACACGGCGTGCTTGCCGCGAAGGAATGCGGGTATGAGACCATCATGATCAACTGCAACCCTGAAACGGTTTCCACCGATTTCGATATTGCCGATAAGCTGTATTTCGAGCCGGTGTTCTGGGAGCATATTTACGATATTATCCAGCATGAAAAGCCGGAAGGCGTGATCGTACAGCTGGGCGGGCAGACGGCTCTCAAGCTGGCCGAGAAATTAAACAAGTACGGCATTAAAATTATCGGCACATCGTATGAATCGCTCGATCTGGCGGAAGACCGCGGCAGCTTTTCAACGCTGCTGAAGGAGCTGAATATTCCGTATCCGAAATTCGGTGTGATAGAAGATGCCGACCAGGCCGTTGAGCTTTCCCGGAAGCTTGGATTCCCGCTGCTGGTAAGGCCTTCGTATGTGCTCGGTGGCCAGAGCATGAAGATCGTTATAAACGAAGAAGAGCTCGAGCAGCATGTGGTGAACCTGCTGCGTGACATTCCCGGCAACAAAGTGCTGCTGGACCATTTTCTCGATCATGCCATCGAAGCCGAAGCCGATGCGATCTGCGACGGAGAAGAAGCGTACATCATCGGCATCATGGAGCACATCGAGCCGGCAGGGATACATTCAGGCGATTCATACGCCGTGCTGCCGCCTTTCGACCTCAGCGAAAATGTGATCGCGCAGATCGAGGCCTATACGATGAAGATCGCAAAAGCCATGCAGGTGAAGGGACTCATCAACATCCAGTTTGCCATCAAGAACGAGCAGGTGTTTGTGATCGAAGCCAACCCGCGCGCTTCACGCACCGTTCCCTTCATAGCCAAAGCATACGACGAACCCTATGTGAACTTTGCAACGAAGGTTATGCTGGGTGAAAAGAAAGTGAAAGACTTTAATTTCAATCCGAAGAAAAAAGGATTCGCCATCAAGATACCGGTGTTCTCTTTTGAAAAATTCCAGGATGTCAACAAAGAGCTTGGACCTGAAATGAAATCAACCGGCGAGGCTATTTATTTTATCGATACGCTTGAAGATGATTTCTTCACCACCATCTATTCCGAGCGAAACCTTTACCTGAGTAAATGAAATTTATTCTCTGGCTTATTATCATTTTCCTGGTGGTTCGCATGTTCAGGAAAAGCATCTTTATGTCGGTATACAAAAGCTATGATTCACAAATGAAAAATCAGCAGCGTAACCAGCCACCTCCAAAGCCGCAAGGGACCGTGACGATAGAAAATAAAAATAAAAAGAACGATGACGGGGAGTATACGGAGTATGAGGAGGTTAAATAAATTTAGAATTTAGAATTTAAAATTTAAAATTTAGAATTTAGAATTTAAAATTCGGGAGGCGGAGATAAAGGTTGGATAATAATATATAAAACTGAAAGCCGATTCCTCAGGCCCGTCCAGCATTCCGGGAGTCCTTTCGAAGAAGGCAAAATTGATCTGAATTTTACTCATATATATTTTAGCACACAGAATTTAAATTTTAAATTATTACTCAATCCACAGCTGATACATGACTTTCGATTTTAAAAAGCTTGTTCCCCACCTGATCGCCATCGGTCTGTTCATTGCGATCGTATTCGTTTATTTTTCTCCGCTCCTGCAGGGAAAGCAGCTTGAACAGCATGACATAAAGCAGTGGGAAGGCATGTCGAAAGAGCTGCAGGATTTCAGGAATAAAACAGGGAAGGAAGCGCTGTGGACAAACTCCATGTTCGGCGGCATGCCGGCTTACCAGATCTCCGTTCTCTATCCCGCCAACCTGCTTCAATACGTAAACAAGGTGATGTGGCTGGGACTGCCCGGTCCGGCGAACATCATTTTTCTCTGCCTGCTCGGTTTTTACCTGTTGCTTGTATCGCTCAGCATCGATTTCAGGCTGGCCATTGCCGGTGCGGTGGCGTACGCTTTCTGTTCCTATAATTTTATTTATATAGTAGCCGGTCACAACTCACAGATTCATGCCATAGCCTACCTGCCGATGGTCGTTGCCGGCGTGCTGATGGCATTCAGGGGCAATTACCTGACCGGCGCAGCCATTACCGGAGTGGCGCTGGGCTTGCAGCTTTATGCGAACCATTTGCAGATCAGCTATTATTCCATGATCCTTGTCGTCCTGCTTGGCGTGATCGAGCTTATTTTTGCTATCAGGGAAAAACGCATTGCCCTCTTCGCCAAAGCCGGAACAGCCTTGCTCGTTGCAGCAGGCATTGCCGCCCTTACCAATATCACCAACATCATGGCTACGTATGAATATGGAAAATATTCAACACGCAGCCAGAGCGAGCTGACTGAAAAAAAGGTAAGCACGGGCCTCGACAAAGATTACGCTTTTGGCTGGAGCTACGGCATACTGGAAACATTTACGCTGCTGATCCCCGACTTTATGGGAGGTGCATCGCAGTCTGACATAGGCACCGGCTCCGCTACGTATAAAGCCCTGCAGCAGAATGGCGCGGGTGCCCAGGCCGCCTCATTCGTTCAGAATGCCCCGCTGTACTGGGGTGATCAGCCGTTCACAGCGGGTCCGACTTATTTTGGGGCCATTATCGTCTTCCTTTTTATACTGGGTGTTTTCCTGGTGAAAGATGATCTGAAATGGTGGCTGATCTCAGGTGCCTTACTCTTCACCATGCTGTCGTGGGGGAAAAATTTCGAAACATTCAATAACTTTTTCTTCTTTCATTTTCCTGCATACAACAAATTCCGCGCGGTATCGATGACGCTGGTCATCACCTGCTTTACGATGGTGCTGATGGCCATGCTGGGTCTGCGCAGGTTTTTTTCGGGTGAGCTGAAGCCGGCCGAGCTTAAGAAACCGCTTCTCTATTCATTTTACATTGCAGGCGGCCTGTGTGTTTTCTTTGTGCTTGCAGGAGGTATGATCGATGTATCAGGTCCGGCTGACGAAGGCCTTAAGCAATATCCCTGGCTGCTGACTGCGCTTAAGGAAGACAGGGTTTCTACATTGAGGATGGATGCGCTACGGTCACTGTTTTTTATCGGGTGCGTATTCGGACTGCTGTGGTTCACGCTGAAAAATAAGATCAAACGGGAATATGTTTTCGTTGCCATCACCTTGTTATTCCTGTTTGACCTGTGGACCATCGACAAGCGTTATCTCAACAATGATAATTTTGTTAACAGCTCGAAAGTTGAAGTGCCGTTTCAGCCTTCTCCTGCTGATCAGCAGATCAAGGCGGATGCTTCGCTTGGTTACCGGGTGATGAATACAACGGTGAGCACATTCAACGATGCCAGCACCTCTTATTTTCATCATTCAATCGGAGGCTACCATGGTGCAAAGCTCAAGCGTTACCAGGAGCTGATCGAGAACCAGATATCGAAGAACAACATGCATGTGCTCAACATGCTCAATACAAAATATTTTATCGTTAAGGATCCTCAGACCGGAGAACCGGTTCCGCAGCTGAATCCCGGAGCATGTGGCGCTGCATGGCCCGTGCATGAGATCAGGATCGTCGCCAATGCCGATTCGGAGATCACGGCGCTCACCGATTTCGATCCGCTGATGACCGTGATCGTAGATAAGCGGTATGAAAATGAGATCGGCGGTTTTAAGCCCGGTGTTGATTCGTCGGCTTCCATCAAAATGACAGCCTATGCACCCAATCACCTGGAATATGATTACCAGGCTGCCTCCGAACAGCTGATCGTATTTTCAGAAATCTATTACGACAAGGGATGGAATGCCTATATCGACGGCAGGCAGTCGCCCTATTTCAGGGCCAACTATGTGCTTCGCGCCATGCTTGTTCCTCCGGGTCATCATAAGATAGAATATAAGTTTGAACCTGCCGTTTATGCCACCGGGGAACGGGTGTCGCTTGCCAGCTCAGCTTTGTTGCTGCTGCTGTTTGGGGCCATGCTTTTTATGGAATTTAAAAAACCGCAACAGGAGATGCCGGGCGTTAAAAGCAGCCGGTGAAAATCACATTTGCTTTTCAGCTGTTGTGATATCTGTCAGATAAAGTGAAAAAAGTGCTGATCATTACCTATTACTGGCCTCCGGGGGGTGGTGCCGGCGTACAGAGATGGCTTAAGTTTGTCAAATATCTTCGCAGCTTTCAGTACGAGCCTGTTGTTTATACACCTTCCAATCCGGAGAACCCCGTTGACGATCCGTCCCTGCTGCGTGACGTGCCGCCGGGGATTGAGGTTCTGAGAACGCGTATATGGGAACCGTATGATCTGTACAAACGGTTTGTTGGACGCAATCCCGGTGAGAAAATAAATACGGGTTTCCTGTCGGAGAATAAAAAACCCGGCACCACTGAAAAGATTTCGGTATGGCTGCGTGGCAACCTGTTTATCCCCGATGCGCGTAAATTCTGGATAAGGCCGTCGGTAAGATTTCTGACCAATCATCTTAAGCAGCATCCTGTTGATGCCATCATCAGCACAGGGCCGCCGCACAGCATGCACCTGATCGCGCTTGGATTGAAAAAGGCGCTGAACATTCCATGGCTGGCGGACTTCCGCGATCCCTGGACCAATATTGATTACTACCGCGACCTGATGCTGTCACCTGTTGCCGACAACAAGCATCACCGGCTGGAGAAAATGGTGCTGAAAGAAGCAGATGAAGTGGTCACCATCGGCAGAACGATGAAGGAGGAGTTTGAAAAGATCAGCGGACGTAAGGTTGAAGTGATCACCAACGGTTTCGATGAGGATGACACCCTGAAGAGCGAAGTTATTCCCGATAAGGTATTTTCCCTTGCGCACATCGGCACACTGGTGAAATCAAGAAACCCGGCTGCACTCTGGAAGGTGCTGAAGGAAATGGCTGACAGGGATAACGAATTTGCAAAAAGCCTGAAGATCAAGCTGGTTGGAAAAGTGGATGCTTCGGTGATGGAAGACATCACAAAACATGGTCTAATGACGTTTGTTAAAAAAATTGATTATCTTGATCATGATGAGGTGGTAAAAGTGCAGCAGCAATCACAGGTGCTGCTACTCCTGCTGAACGATACGCCAAATGCAAAAGGAATACTCACAGGAAAATTGTTCGAATACATGGCTGCCGGCAGGCCGGTGCTTTGCATCGGTCCTGTTGATGGCGATGCGGCAAAGCTGATATCCGAAACGGGATGCGGACTTACTGCAGGCTTCGGCGATCAGGCGAAAATCCGTTCCGCAGTAGCCGGCCTGTATGCTTCCTATAAAAGTGGTAAGGCTGTTACATCAAATAAGAATACGGAAACATACAGCAGAAAAACGCTGACAAAAAAGCTGGCATCGCTTCTCGACGGCATGACGGAAAATAAAATGATGAAATAAAATGTGCGGCATTGCAGGATTTGTTGATCCATCGCTGGGCAGAACGGCAGCTGAGCAGGTGATTGGCGCTATGCTGGAAAGCATTGCACACCGTGGTCCTGATGCAAGGAGCGTCACCTTTCACGATGCCGTTGTGCTGGGTCATAACCGCCTTAGCATCATTGACCTGAGTGAAGAAGCCAACCAGCCGATGACGCGCAATCATCTGACGCTGATCTTTAACGGCGAGATTTATAATTATATAGAGATCCGCGACAGGCTGAAAGAAAAAGGTCATACGTTTACCACACAGTCTGATACCGAAGTGATCCTCGCATCTTATGAAGAATGGGGCAGCGCCTGTGTAAATGAGTTTACCGGCATGTGGGCGTTTGTGATCTGGGATTCAGCCGCACGCAGGCTTTTTGCATCGCGTGACCGTTTCGGCATCAAGCCTTTTAACTACATACATACAGGTGAAAAATTTTATTTTGCATCTGAATTCAAGGCCCTTAAGAAGTCCCCGGTTTTTACAGGCGACATCAACGTATTGCAGGTATACCGAGGTTTGCAGATGGGCTGGACCTGCTATCACGATGAAACATATTTTTCGTGTATAACGGCGTTGCCGGCGGCCCATAACCTGGAATACTATAATGGTGCCATTACGGTGAAACGGTACTGGGATATTACAACGGGAAAAACAAGTGACCTGTCGTTCGAAGCCAAAGCCGAAAAATTCAAAGAGCTGTTTGCCGACAGCATCCGCCTGCATATGCGCAGCGATGTAACGGTGGCAAGCTGTCTCAGCGGCGGGCTCGACAGCTCGGCGATTGTGAGCATGGTGCAACAGCTGAATCCGGGTCTGCCGTATAAAACATTCAGCATTTATTATGAAGGCAGGAATGATGTGGATGAAAGGCCGTTTATCAACGAGGTCATTTCGGCATACCCTGCCCTGGAGCCGCATTATTTCTCTCCCGCTGATTCCGATGTGGAAGAGAGCTTTCATCATGCACTGTATCATGCAGATGTTCCGTGTACAGGCTCGTCGTTTATATCACAGTATTTCCTGATGAAGCTTATCGGGCGTCACCGCATCAAGGTAGTGCTCGACGGCCAGGGTTCCGATGAGTACCTTGCCGGTTATATGCATACTTTTTACAGGCTGGTGGCCGATCTGATCAGGGCTGGCAAAGCAGGTGATGCGATCAGGATCACGCGTGAGGTGGTAGCCAAAACGGGCGGAGGATCGAAGCGCCTCCTGACACATTTCGGTAAAAGCATGCTGTCAGCCATACATGAAGAGCAGTCGCTTTACAGCCTGGAATACAAAAATTATTTTCCGTTTATGGGAACCGATGCTTCACAGGATCCATTCCAGCTGAAAAAAGTCGCGGGCAATAAAACCGATAATTTTTTATACCACCAGGTGTTTTCGACCAGTCTTCCATCCCTGCTTCAATATGAAGACCGCAACAGCCTTTCCAGCACAGTGGGATCCGAAGCTTGGAATTCACGTGACTTGAAGTCGCGGC
>JADMIO010976090.1_pt1 | contig 118520 bp, 107 predicted proteins | sample 8958161 | NCBI WGS metagenome assembly JADMIO01 (sample SAMN16585339, study PRJNA669376) | soil metagenome | isolation source: Crop rotation soil | place: USA: Cullars Rotation, Alabama | collected 2011
CCGCGACAACTTGTCCACGTGGAATTCTAAGCTTAGGATCCCAATGTGCTGGAAAGCGCCAGGCGACCCGCGGGGTCTCGCGCAACCACGACGCCATCTGGCGCGAGAAGGCCGCGGCCGCGGGACGCCTGCGGACACACCGGCCGCCAACCAAGGTCGGGTCGGCGGCCCGCTCCACTCGTCTGCAAGCCGCGGATGCATGGGGCGAGATCGCGAAGGCCCTGCGGGCTTCGTCCCTCGCAACGGACGGCAGGCTGGCGCAAGCGGCGCTCGCCATGGCGCGACCCGGTGTCAGCCGGGAAGTCCCGGTACCAGTGTCAAGCGTACCGACTCGCCAACAGGCCGAACAGGCGAAGCGACCGCCAGACAGGTGGAGGTAGTGATGTCGACGATCGCGCTTGAAAAGGCCGAGACTGAAACCGGAGGCCCCAATGGTTGCAGCCATGTTGTCAGAAAAGGTCAGATGGCCATTCCCTTGGAAATCTTCAAGCGCTACGGGCTCACGGCCGGGACGCAGGTCGAATTCGTGGAGGACGGCGGCGCGATCCGGCTGTTGGTGCGTCGCAGGGTCACGCCAGCGGATCTCGCGGCGCGGTTCGGTCTCGTGCGGGGCCAAACTCATCCGCAAAAGTGTGGGCACGAGCCGACGGATTTCGCCGCCGCCACTCTGGTGCGCAAGAAGGGCGGGGCGTGATCTCCGTCGAGACCAACATCCTCGCGCACTCCTATTGCGAGGATCCGGACAATCCGGAGGCGAAACGGCAACGGTGGATGGCTCGCCGGGTCGTCGTCGACTCGCCGGCGCTCTCCATTCCGCTGACCGGCGTCCTGGAGGTCGGTGGGTCATGCGCGCTTTCTATGAAACGAGCCGGGAAGCGTTTTGCGCCGTGTTGATTACCTGCTGGTGATGGCGCAGCGCTGTGCGCAGCCGACGGCCACTGGCGGGGCGGTGTCGATCGTGGCGCCTGGTATGAGCAGACAAGGACCTCGCCGCTGAAGCGGCCAACAGCGTGAACTTGGCGCAGTCGCCCTCGAGCGCGGCGGCCGTGTGCTTCACGGCGCGCTTGCCCGCCGTGAAGCCGTGGCAATCGAAGATCGCTACCTCCGGCTTGGCCTAGGTCGGCTTATGACATCGATCCAACCACGCTCAGCTCAGCATGGGGCCCTCAGCCGTCGATGGGCTTCCAAGGTGTGCCGTCGGCTCCACATTTTGGGCGCGCCTCACGCTACTTCTTCTCAAGCAGCAACTGTCCCGCTTTTTGTAGGCGGCTCTTGAAGCCGCTCGCGATCAGGCCGAGGACGCCGGGAAGGTGGATCTCCATCGTAACCGCGGCCTCGCCAACGTCGACGAAACCGCTGATCGTCTGGGCCAGCGCCGAGACGCTGAACACGAGCCGATCTCCTTCCCATCGTTGGCTGCGATGGCCGGTGCTACCCGCCAGGCCGCCGAGAGTTTTTGCGAACCCGGTCTCGATCCGACGGCGCGCCTCCGCGCGGCCGAGCTGGTGGGGTATGGTGACCGTGAGCGGCGTCGTCATGGGGGCGAGGGTGCCGCGATGGGTCGCATGGTGCAAACCGTTCCCTTACAGAGCGTGTGGCGAACTCGCTCGCTGGACTCGGGCACGAGTGAGCCGTGAGCGCCGCCGTGAGGACCATCTCGACGAGCAGCCGACAAGGTTCAGCTTGATCGCCAATCTCAAGCCGGCCCGGCTGCTCCGCCTGGCAATCCACAGTCGATGTTGCTTCTCCCGGGAGAAGTGGTCCAGTCATCAGACGGATGACGGTCGGCCGGATTCCAACTGAGTATGCCTAGCCATTGGCCATGCAGTTTCCGCCAAGAACGTACATGAAGGAGGTGGTCCAATGCATCTCTGACCCACCATCGCGGGGACGGGGGTCGGCGGCAACGGCCGGCCAAAGGCTGCGATCAGATGCTCGCACGGCGACGTCCGCTCAGCCGTCCATACCGGGACCCGGACTGCGCCGCGTTCGGCAAGGTTCGCCCAGCAACCACGTATTTATGAGAAGACCGACGAAATGGCGAACTTGGTCGACGCCATCAAGACTGCCATGAGCAGCTCATGAATGTCACCGCCTTTCAGTTCCCGGTTGAGCAATCAGTTTCATGCGGCTTGCCCACGCACTGCGTCCCTGAGCCCGGTGTCCTCATCAACATTTCGCGAGCACTGCGAGTGGCGCTGGCGTTCTCTGACCTTATTGGTACTGCCTTGGCTCGCGTTGGGGGGCCTGCGCCCCGGAGCCATGGCCTTTGTCGGCGGTTTCGGAAGCCGGGCGTTCATGACCGCACCTTGAAACGTTACAAGCTCTCGCCAACCGCAGGTCTTTTCGCCTAGAGGGTTCTTGTCACTTCGTGCTGGCGGCACGTGGATTGCCACGCTAGGTGAAGCGTCAAATATCCACTCCTTTCTGAAGGCGCAGATCTTCGAGGCTGACCCGCATGCATCCGCAGAACACTTTCCGGCGTGCCGTCGGAGTAAGCATCGTGGTGTCTTTGCTGGCCGGCTGCGTGCACACTGAAGCGCCTTCGGCGCTTACGGTCGATCGGGGCTACGAGAGTGTGTACCTCGGGCTGCTGAAGGACGCGAGGCGGTGCTATCCAGCAACGTCCGGTGCAGCTGAACGCGAGGTCAATGGAACCTTGGACGGACCGAGTCGTGGTGGCAAGGTCACCTTCTCATTTCGATCAACCGCGGGCTTGGAGACGTTCATGACGGCCGAGATCCGCGGCGTCGAACCTAACCGCACCGTGGTCCACATCAAGGTTGCCCCCGAGTGGGCGTCTCACGCCAAGTTACTTCGAGGCTGGATCAGCGGCACATCGAGCGAATGCCCATAGCTCGACTAATGGGCCGCCTAATCCCGCGTGCTTCGGGGACGTTTCGCTTGATGCCCGAGGCAGGCAACTCCTTGCCACCCGGGAAGGCATCCCGCAAATGAATCTTGGCGAGCCGATACGACATCACGCTGGCGTACCGGCACCGGAAGCACGTCCACTGCGGGTACCAGCGTTCCTTGAGCGCGTCGGCGGCCGACCTCCAGATGACGCAGCGAGCCAAATCCCTGCACGATTGGGTCGCGGACTACAGACTACCGTGCCCAGGCTCATCTGAAAGATCTTGGGAGACGATCACCATGGCATCAGTTCCCGTAGGGCAAGAATCCTCGTCGCAGACGATTATTCCGACGCGGCGGACGCGATGGCGCGCTCCTGCGACTCGACGGCCAATACGCGGCGGCCGCCTGCGACGGTCTGCAAGCAGTGGAAGCAGCTCGGTCCTTCCAGCCGGACTTGGCAATCCTGGACATCGACATGCCCCGCATGAACGGCTTTGAAACGGCAAGCCGGCTTCGGCAAGAGCAGTGTCCCGGCTCCCGGCTCGTCCTGATTGCGCATACCGACCGGGCTGCCCGATCGCCGTTCAGAACACGCTCGATGGGGGATTCAATTCGGTATCTTGCGGAGGCATCGCCGGGGGCCGAGATCAGCGAGCTAATTGCTGCGTTCCAGGAGAATTCCCTGCGGGGCGTTGGCCAGCCTTCGAACGAGATCACCGAACGTCCTACGACTTCAGCCCTCGAAAGCGTCGTCCAGAAGAGCCAGAACCTGTCGGTTGCCAAAAGGTCGCTACGGTCGGACCTCGGCTGGGTACCTCCGGGGCAGCAGGACCCGGAACGTTGTTCCGCTTCCCTCGTCCGTTTGCACTTCCACGGTCGCATCCAGCAGATCGGCCAGCCGCTTGACGATGGAAAGTCCGATGCCTTCTCCGACTTCTTGCGGGCGAAGCTCAGGCTTCGAGGCCGAACCGGTGTTGGGCCGCGGCGCTTCGGCGACCTCATGGTTCATGTCGGTGGCTTCCTCCAGTGCCGCGGTCAGCGGTCGGGCTCTACCGCCGCTGAGCCCTGGGCCCGTGTCTTGAACGGAGATCATCCATCGCTTCGGGTCGTCGGGGGCACTGTCGGACCAGCAAACGGTGACACTCCCCTCGCGGGTATACCTGATCGCGTTGAGGACGAGGTTCTGCGCGATCCGACGGACCTTCAACGAATCGCCCTCCACGAGGAACGGCGTCGGGCCATTAGACTTCAGCGCGAGGCCGCGCTGGCTTGCGAACTCCTGCATGTCCTCACCTAATTCGCGCAGCAGCCGGGCGGCATTGAAGGGCGCGACATGCCTGCGCTCCTTGCCGGCCTGCAGGCGCGCCATGTCGAGCACATCGTCCAACAGGTGCTGCAAGTTGAGCACGTTGCGATCAAGCACCTGGAGGAACCTGTAGTGCGGCGCCTCCGCGACTTTCGTCCGAGTAAGGGCGGCCGTCGTCGTCAGGACGACGCTCATGTTCCCGCGCAGGTCATGGGCGACCTCGTGCAGCAGGTCCGCGCGTTGTTGGCTCAGCTCCTGCAGCTGGGCCACGGCGCGCTGCAGATCGCTGATGTGACCATTCGCCTCGAGCTGCTGCAGCCGAAAGTACTCGGCGACGCTCGCGCTCGACTCGAGGCCGCTGACTTCTGCCCAAAGTCGACGGGCCGTGGCCATCACCTCGTAGTCGAGATGCGGCATTGACCTGGCGTAGTCCTCGAGCTCAAGCACGACACATTCGTTCAGCCGGCCGAGCTCCCTGCAGACTTCCTGGAGGTCGTAGCCCTGCTGCCAACGATGCAAGCCGTGCGCGGCCGCTGTGGTTTCCTGCGCTTCCTGGGCCTCAGCGTTGCTGCTGACGAGACTCGGAACAAGCCGCCATTCGTACGTCTGGAGGAGGGTCGGAATGTGATCGATCAACTGTGCGCGCGGCAGCGCAGCGCTGGTCGTCAGCATCGGATCCTTCCTAACAGCCTTCTGCCAGGCTTGGAGAATGGCGTCGCGCCTGCCATGCAGGTGAACTGCCAGGGCCGCGAGTTCCCGGCCCTCATCCGGCATCGAGCGCATCTCCTTGTCCACAGAGCTTCATTCTGCGACATGTCCGGGCGCCTTCTGAAAATGGTGGTGGCAGACCTGCAGCGTCACGCTTGACACCGCCGACGCATCCTGCGCGTGAGGACGCCGAAGTGCCGATCTTGGGCGTCAGGACTAGCGTCGAACCGATCGGCGTCTGTCTTCGGACGCCGCGGCCGTGGACTTCTTGCCGGACACCGGACTGACCGCGAAAAACGCCTGCGCACCGCAGGCTTGGCACGCCTCTGGCGCCGGGCGGCGCTCTTGTCCGAGCAGCACCCTGCCGCACGACAGGCATCGCCACGCTAGACTGGTCGCGGGCTGCATCTGAGAGTGGAGTGGGCGCGAGGGAAGGCTCGATCAAAAAGACTTACTCAAAAGCAGCGAGCACGAACGAGGACGGCGCACCTTTCGGGCGTAGGACATGACCGACGGTTCGGAGGTGCAGTTGTCGCCCCAGTGCGGCAGGAGGTCAAACGTCTGGCTGGTCCCCCGTCGCGGCGTTCAAATCCCCAGACCTCACATGCCGAACCGGTCGGCCTGAAGTTCGATCCTGAGGGCCTAGGCACTTGGGACGCAACGCGAGCATGGCGGGCAGAATTAGCCCCTGCTCAACGGTTCTCGTACTAGCCGGCCTGATCAACCGGCCTTCAGCGCCCCCCTTTTCGGAGGCGTTGTCGTTTCTGATCCATAAATGGTGCTTGAAGTTGAGCCCGACGCGATCGCAGACAGGGTTAGGCTCGCTTGTTGGAAAGTGCGAATCGAACGGGCAGGCCGCCCCTGCCGTTGTGACTCGGCGTTTCGGCATGGGTCTAGCATCCGGCTTCGTACCGCGCGGCCTTTTGGGCGGGGAGCCGAACTTCGCCGGGCAAACGAATGGTCTATGGCTCTATCAGAACGGAGTCGGCGCGATTGTTCTCGATCAATTGCGGCGACGCTGATCCGCGCCGGCACCGTCCAATGCAACCAGCGTCGCGCAGCCGGCGGTGCGCCCACTGGTGAAGCACGATCGACAGAAACGCCGGGCCGCTCATTACGTATCGTCGAGATAGCCGGCGTGGCTGCAGACTCAGGCGAAATAGCCACTCGAATCCCAGTTGTGACATCCAGTGTGGTGATGCCGGCCGTCAGATCGAGTGCGGCATGGCGAGACGGTTGGCGCCAGAGCGGCACGAACCTCTGCTGCCAGACCTCCTGTGGTGGAGAACCGAGGGCGACCACGGCGAATGCCGGTTGTGTCGCGACGATTTCCGGGCACACGCGACTGAAGGGATTCTGGTTCGCTTCGATGTCGCGCGTACGCGGCCCGACTCCGCAAATAATCAAACCGGGATAACGCCTGCAAGCGCTCCTCCGCAAGCGACCCCGCCCCTCGCGTCCACCGAAAAAATAGACACTTAGGCGAGATGGCTGCACTCGCCAAGCAAGGGTTCGAACCAGTCGCTTCCTGAAATCCTCTGCGGAAGAGGCGATCCTCGTAGGTACGAAGCCCATACGAGCGCCATGCCGTCGACGATGCTCAGTGCCACGTCGCTGTATGCATTTCGAAGCGCTTCATCGCCCTCTGCTGGCACGACGTGATGGACATTTGGCGTAAGACCGTCCCGCCGTCGCCCACTTTGGCGATCTGCAGCATCTCACGCAAGGCGTCCCCGAATGTGAGTGTGTCGACGGGAGGCGTTCCGATCCTGATCCGGGTGGGTCGACTTAAACCAATGCGTGAGGGATCTGTCACCGGTCGTATTCCGCCGCTCCGCAATGCCGCGCCGTCTCGCAAACCTGTACTGCGCATGGGCGTCCATGTAGGCCGGCTGCACCGGCCCGTAGTGGGTTCCCCGAATCCACCGCTTGACCAATCATTCTGCGCGCGAAGGGACTCCCGCAAGCGCACATCGGGTCGGCGCGGAACGCCTGACGTCTCATCGGGGTCGCCTTGACTCTCCGCTGGAGACTTGGGCCTGTACCGGCCGTATGCCAACCATCGCCCGGCGCGCGGCAGCGTGACGAATTCACTCCCTGCGGCCCGGGGGTGCCCGTTACATCCGTTTGCATGGAGACTGCCCGTCCGCCAGATCACCTTCGCAAATTGGAGAGCACCGATGGCCGTACTCGGCTGGATCAGCACCGGGTCAATGTGGAGCAGAGAACGACTTCTCGAGGCTCGTGACTTCTATTCGCCCGCGAAAGCGCCCCTGCCAGCTGCGCTCGCGTTCGCCAAATGGACCGCGCAGTCGGGCATGCAACCGGAGATCACGATTGCCCGCGGCTTGGGCGGGCTGACCGAAGACGAGCTCGCCGCGTTGGAAGCGGAGTCATTCGCTGCCCTGAGCGCCCGCCGGCCCTATGGCGGCGGCAGGCGGTTGTCGCGGGCGTGGTCCTTGCCTTGTTGGGTGGCATTGCACTGGTTGCCGTTGAGATTCAAGGTACGGCATCGCAGACCGCGCTGGTCTCGAGCGCGGCCGCCGTGCTTGCGGGGATCCTTATGACCGCTGCCGCAGCCTTCGCCGGCTTCGCCTCGATGCACCTGGACCTGAGCCACGGCAGGGTCGGATTGCTGGTAGGTCAGCTCGATGAGCAACATCCTTGGATCTACCAGACGCTTCATCTGCTCTGCAACCCGTGCGCGGAGAGCTATCGGCAGCAAGTCATTGGGGAGCGCGGGTGCCTGCGCGGGCTCGACTACGTGACGATGCGGGAAATCGTTTCAGCGAACCAATCGTTGGCCGGCACGAGATCGACACATTCGGTTGTCGAGCAGCTGCGTCGAGGCGCAAGCACCGGACAGTCGAGGCACGCAACGGTGTTCCGGCTCCCGTCTGGTGTCGACCATCGCCGGCGCTCCACGGACACCGAGGGGGACGCACAGCCGTCGCCACGAGTCGCAACGGTCTCAGCCCACCGGCGGGGATAGATACAGTGAACGAGGAACATCACATCCGAACGAACGTTCAAGACCGTCGATGGAGCGGCCACCGCATGGCGCCGCAGCCACGTGACGAGACCCTTTCAACCGGCACTGTTGCATGGCTGGAATCTTTGCCACCCGAGCACCACCCTCACAACCTGTGCTTGGCTTACCCACGCATTGCCAATCGCATCGCCCTGTGCTGGCCGGATTGGGCGTTGACGGAAATCTTGTTCGATGAATTGCTGGTCGACAGGCGTGGAGGTCGACGCGGCTTCCCGCAGCCGGTGCAGAAGGACTTGCTAGTTCTGCGGCAGTGGTCCGCGGCACGCGTGACTGCCGATACTGTGACCTCCTTCTGGACAAATCGACTTGGCGGCGACAAGTGGGACTTGCACCTTCAGAGTCCGAACGACCGCGTGGGCCGGCATCGTTGAGGGTGCTCTCAACTGCCGGGTCGGGACTGTCTGCATTTTCCAGTCAGCGCAATAGTAGGCCCCGAATGGACATGAACGAATTGCTCGGTAAACACGTCCGGCTGCGCAAGGAGCTTAAAGACGCTTATTCCTTGTCTCCGTGGGACACCGCGCACATTGATCGGCTGGTTACCGAGTTAATCGAGATCGAGAGCCAGCTGAGTCGCCGGCCGGAGCGCGGTATGTTTCGAACGTCGTAGGAGTGCCCCCACATGGAGCTGGGAGCGAAACGGACCCGAAAAAGGGGGGTGCAATCAAAGGCCGCTGAGCGCATCATGGACAGACTGGCAGGCAGCGATAGCGCGCCTTTGGAGAACGTTCATGCCGTACGCAGCCCACCGTTTTGCAGCAATTGCCGTCATCGGCCTAAGCGCTGTCACCTTTGCCGCACACTCCGCTGAGCTCACCTTCTTCGAGCACCCCGGTTTCGCGGGGCAGCAGTTGACGTTGCGAGGCACGGCGGCGAACTTCGCCTCAATCGGCTTTAACGACCGAGCCTCCAGTGCCGTCGTCATCTCAGGGGTCTGGCAATTCTGCTCGGATGCTGAGTTTCGAGGCTATTGCCAGACTTTCGGGCCAGGCGAGTACGCGCGCCTCGACCCGCGCCTGGAGGACAGGGTCAGTTCAGCCCGCGAAGCCGACTCCACAGTCGGGAGCGGAGGGCCTGCAGCCTATGGTCGAGGAACGATTCAGCTTTTTGGACAACCGAACTTCGCTGGCCGCGAACTGCAACTTACGGGTGACGCCGCCGAGCTTGTCTCGCAAAACTTCAACAACCGCGCAGCAAGCGTGGTCGTCACCGCAGGGACATGGGAACTTTGCTCGGAGCCCGAATTTCGGGGCACATGCCGCCGCTACGCAGCTGGCCAGTATCCCGAGCTCGGGTATGACATGACGAAGGAAATTTCCTCGGCGCGCCTGGTGCGGCCGCCGGCGCTGGCGCCAGCTGTGATTAGCCCGGGATACGGAGGACGAAGGGACGGGCCACCCGTTGCCGGACGAGCTGTCCTTTTCAGCGAGTCAGGCCTGCGCGGAAGCAGTCTCAGCGTTGGCGGACCTGTGGGTGATCTCCAAGCTAGCAATTTCAGCGGCCTGGCAGAGTCGTTGTACGTCGAGGCGGGAAGTTGGCTGCTGTGCAGCCGCGAGTACTTCCGCGGCAAATGTCAGGTCTTCGGACCCGGCCGATATGACGATCTCGTCGCGCAAGGCTTCCGGCACTCCATCGCGTCAATCCGACCGGGGCAATCCGATGGCCCTCCGCCAGCTGCACAACCGGGCCGAGCACCCGAGGGACCGAACGTAGAGTTGTTCAGCGAGCCCGATTTTGGTGGTACCCGCTTCGAAGCCCAAAGAGATACGCCTAACCTAGACCCTCTGCGTTTTAACGACCGCGCGGCATCGCTCGTCATCCGTTCCGGGAGTTGGGAGCTTTGCACTGACGCCGACTATTCAGGCCGATGCGCTGTCTTTACGCCAGGCCGCTACGCGCGGATCGGGGGCTTGACCAAGCAGTTGTCGTCGTTGCGCCGGGTCGAGTGAGAGCCGAACGAAGCACAAGACAGAACCCTCACTAGTCTCTGCCGCAGCGGCGAGTTCCGCGAGCGACGCGTCGGGCAGGGTTGAGTGCTTGACCGGCGAGTCGGCGCTCGCGGACCTAAGGTGAAGACTTGTTCAGTTTGTTCAAGACCTCTTTCAAAAGTTGGAGCGTCCTGCGCTCGATCGTAAAGTTCCTTGACTTCGTCCTCTATGGGCTTTGGTGCTCGACCAATGGCCTGTTAAATAGCCCAGCCGCACGGATTAGGGAAGTGCATACCGAACGCTGCTGCGGAGTCCAGGCTTCGTAGACGGCTGCCCGGGGCGCTCAGCGCACAACTGGCGGGCAAGGGCTTCGGCAACCGGTTCAGGGGGCGGGAAAAAATCACCGCGCCAGCTTGGCCCCTTGCTGACGGAGTTATCGCGTACGTCTACGTAATACGTCGGGCCGGACATGATGGTTCGCTCGCGGCAGCGAATGACTTGGGGGCTTACGATGCGCACATAAGCTGGAGGGTTCGTAGAGGCGGCGTCGGCGTCCGCTGCGCGTGTCGGAGGCACGACTTGCAGCCAAGTCTCCACGGTGCCGTCTTCGCGGACAACCGTGCGGCGGTCGTTGTACGTGTACTGGCGCCACACCGCGTCCGTTGCCGAGAACACCCAGTCGCTTCTGCTCACCTTGACGCAGCGCCGGCCGCCGCCTTGTCTTCGCTGAGCGTATTCGTGTAGTCGTTAAACCCACAGCGATATACTGCGCCGGCTTGCGCATGCGTTGCCGGCGTTGTAATGGCTGAGAGGGCGCTAGCAAGCGCGAGCAGTACTCGCATCAAGCCGCGGCAGGCAGCGAGGCAGGCGGGGCGGGGCACGGCTGAATCTCTCAGATGGCAGTCGGACAAGCGACTGGCGTGCGGTGGATGCCGGCGTTAGTCCACAGTGGGATCAGTAAAGCCGTTGCCTGCAATGGCAGTGCTCGATCTGCCCTTCCACAAAAAGCTGCAGCTCCTTAGAGCGGTCATGTCTACTGAACGAGGGGCCGCTGTCCGAGTGACCGCAAGGAGCATGGCGGCTTGGGCGCCACGAGCGGCCGCTCAGAACCTTCCGCTTTAGGGTGGCGGCTGTGCGACAGATCCGGTCCGACGCCGCGCGACTTCTACGGGAGCCCAGTTCAGCTCGGCCGCCGCGAAATCGTCTGTGCATTTGCCGTGGGATGCGCAGGCAAATTGGTAGACCAGCCGTGTGGGCGTTTCACGTGTGCGGCATCACGAGTCCTTCATGCATGGCAAGCCTCGCGAGCGCGGACTCGAACGTGGAGCCGCGCAGCCGCGGTGATGGCCGAGGTAGGTGTGGAGTGCCGCGTCCTTGCTATCGAGGCGCTTGGCGATGCGACATTTCGACTTGAGTCCTACACGAGCCGACCGTGCAAACGTCGATGTGTCAACCGCATCACGCACCTGGATGGCTCGCTTCCCCGCGAAATGTTTTCTGAAGCTCCCCTGCATGTATGCCCGCTGTGACGTGTTGAGTTCAGGCCGGCGCGCCGGCCTCCAATCGAGGCCACGTACTGCAAGACGCCCACCGTGCGGTGGTCCCTGCGAGCTACTCAGGCGTCTCGCATACGAATGCAGAGAACGGCTCGAAACGCCGGCGTCGATTCGGATGTGTGCTGGACGAAGCAGACATCGAGCACGAGTCCGGCAAGCAACTCGTTGCCGACGTCGGAGCCGCCGATGCGTCCGATTCCCACGACGACTCCAGCGTCAAGGTGCTCGGCGAGTACGTCGTCATCATGCGAAGGAAGAAGAGAACGAGTTGTTTCCCGCGTGCCGTAAATCGAGGATGGACTTGAACTCGCCACAAGTCGCACTCACACGACGAGGGCACAAGTAAAGCGAGCTCGCGAGTGGTGAGCTGGCGCACTGAGCAGTCAAGCATGTTTGGCGTTGCGGATTCGTCTTGACTGCGATTGGGCACAAGGTGACAGTGATCATCCGCCGTTGAGCCATTCAGTAAGGGAGGACGTCTGGCGGCTTTGCGGCCGGCGTGCTACGCGCCGATCCGGGGTTGACCAAGCACTTGTCGTCGTTGCGCCGGGTCGAGTGAAAAGCCGAACGAAGCGCCAAACAGAACTCTGACTAGGCCCTACTGCAGTGGCAGGTTCCGCGCGCGACGCGACGCTCTTTCGCTTGGCGAGCAGGACATTCTTTTGGCGTCGGTTGCCTTGACCATGGTCCCGATTGGCTTAGTGATGACGCCGGCCGCCTATCATCGCCAACGCGAGCAGAGGCCAGCAGCGCGACGTTCCTCAGGCGCGCCTCGGCGTTCGTCACTGGCGCCATGATTCCCCTGGCGCTCGCGTTGGGACTCGACATGGGAAGCGCCCCTCGATACGGCTAACAGCAGAAAACACTCGGTCAGAATTCTCGGTCAAGTTCTATCAGGGCGGGCTGGGGAGTGAGGGGATTCCCGGCGGTATTGGCAATCACATTATTGACGAACGCCAGCTTCTCGACCGTTTTGGGCAGCATGATCGGCAGCTTAGCCAGTGACTCGATGCAGGTGAGACAGGTGACGCGCCGAGACAGACTCTCAGCAGAGGTCCGAGCCGAGACGCTCGTAGCGTTTAAGGGTGCGGCGGAGACGCTCGAATCGCTGGCTCACTCGGCGATTGCTCTAGAGCGCACGGAGGAGTGGTGGTCGCTGACTGCGCGGCTTGCGATCCTCTGCGGGAAGCTCATGGCCGGCGAGGGTGGAGACGAGCTGGTGACGGCGTCGGAAGCCTTCGTGAAGGATTACTTGTCTTTTATCGAGGCTGCGCGCTCTGTCTAGCGTGGTACGGGCAACGGGTGAGGACGTAACAACCGTCGGTCGAATCGAGTAGCGCGTTGTTGGGGCCCTCGACGCAAGTACAAAGGTGTAGGCAGTGGGCACCAAGGCCTTCTTCGAGCTCGACGTTCGAAAGCAAGACCACTTGGCCATCGCTAAACTCTCAGCCGGTTGGACGGTCGCGCCCTGCGGCTGTCCGACAGTTCGCTGGCCACGAGAGCTAGCGAATTGCTCTGATGGCGACGGCCGCAGAGTCATCAGCTGGGTTGGCGCGCGCAAGAACTTCTGCACAGATCCGGATCGTGACGGAGGGCGACGCGGGCTTGGCGATGTGAGCGATGAAGCCGCTGCGCCGGATCCTCTGCTTCCGGCTGAACGAGCGCGGTCAAGGCGATGACTGAGACGTCGCTTTATTTTTCGGATTCGCCACAGAAGCTGGTGCCCATCGATCACCGGCATGTCGATGTCGCAGACGATCAGGTCCAGGTCGTCGTTGCTGACCGCATCGAAAGCAGCATCCACGTTGTCCGCGGCCGCGACATTTGCGCCGTATTGCCAAAGGACCTCCGTCAGCATCTCATGGCCCTCCGGGTCATCATCGACGATGAGAATGCTGGCGCTCAAGAGGCCGGCGAATTCCGTCCAAGAGAACATGTCGGCGTCTTCAAGACTTCCGCACGTAAAAGGCCGCGCTCGTCGGACGAGTCCGCAACGAGCGGCAAACTAACCCTGAATCCGGATCTCGTCGAGCAGTGCTTCGAATTTGCAGGACCGGAGCCTATTCGAGGAAGAAGAGACCGAGCTCTTTCCGGCGCACACCTGCAGAAGCAAGCAACAGTTGCTGCGCAAGGCGCTGGGTGACGCGTGATCGTTGAGCTCGGCGGCCGGCAATCAGCGCGGTGCCCCCAGGCTCTCCTGCATGCACCTGCTAGCTAGAGCAAACGTCGAACGACGGACTATCGAAGCTGGTCCACCACAACTCAGCCGGAACCATTAGCCTCACGCACTCGATGGGCGCCTCAAGAGCAACTGGGCGAGTGACGCAAGCTACCAAGCGCTGAGGGGCCTACTCCCTGCGTCGTAGCACTCGAACTCGAAGCGCGTGCCGCACGCATCGCCCAGCGTTGGGAGAATGAGCTTGATGTCTTTGAACGTGTTGCGTTTGCGGGAGATGAGGTCTCCTCCCTCGATGTACGCCGTGTCGAGCGCGCCTACTGGATTCGGGACATCCCTCGCCAGCTGGCGGATGCCGTCCATCAACGCGCGCGCGCCGCGTACGAGCGGTCGCTCCCGAAGAATGTCTGCCGCAACGGCTGGCAAGCTCTGAGACAAAGGGATAGCGGCTGCTTCTCGGAAGCAGTACTTACCTCTTACGTATCTTTTGCCCTTTGCTTGCATCGCTGACTCGACGACATCTTATCTCCATACAAGCGAGCGCCATGCGCCACAGTCCGAAACTCTCATCGTCTGTCATATGAGGCGAACGCCCAGCAAGGTAGGGGTCGGCCGACCGGAGGCACCCCTGCGCGTTTGGCGGCACGCCCTTCTCGCTCGGGCGCTTCGAGCCTGGAAAATTTCATCTCCCCGGCGGAGCAACCAATATTCCTGTGGTTGCTCAGTTATTCCTCGCGGCGTTGCGCGCCCATCGTGACGGGCTTCGTCGCCTGCGTCGGCTGCCGCGCCGTCTGCTACTCGACGGACTAGCTCCATTCGCCAAGGTTAGTGCAGTCCCCGGTTTACCCTGGAGCGGTGACTGCGCAGCGTCACGCCAACCGCACTTAACCAGGCGCCTCAGACGTCAGGGAGGCCCAGCCGAAACCACCGCGCGGCGCCTCGCCTGGCGGTAGCGGGCCCAGTTCAACGTCGTCTTTAAGCCGTCTCGCAATCGCCTCAAGGTCCGACGCATCAACCGTTCGCCAGCGCTCCCGCAGTCAGCGGCTCACCGCAGAGCGACATCATTGAATCACGTCATCCGAGCCGAGCAGTGGCGACTGCGGGCTTGCGAGACCCAGGGCCTTTGCAGTTTTCATGTTGATGACAAAATCGAATTTCGTCGCCGCTCGACGTGAATATCGCCAAGCTTGGCGCCAGGCAGTATCTTGTCCACCTGTCTTGCCCATGGGCGGCAACGGAGACCAACCCCAAGGAGTCGCCATGAGCGTTAGCCATCGAATCGCCTTCATTGCCACGGTCAGCATCATCGGCGTGGCCGGATGCGCAGGCGTGCAACCGTCGGGCCCGGCCAGACTAAGCTTCTTCGTTACCAGTTCCAACCCCGGCAAGGGCGGCGACTTGGGCGGGCTGGAAGGTGCGGACCGGTTCTGCCAGTCGCTCGCTGATGCCGCGGGTGCGGGCAGCCGCACGTGGCGAGCCTACCTGAGCACGCAGGCACCGGCCCTGAACAGCCCCGCCTTCGTCAACGCCCGCGACCGCATCGGGGCTGGCCCCTGGTACAACGTCAAGGGCGTGCTCATCGCCCGCAACGTGGCCGAGCTGCACTCCGACGCGAATAACATCAATAAGGACACGGCGCTCGACGAGAAGGGCAACGCACCCAACGACCGTACCAAGACGCCGAACCAGCACGACATCCTCACGGGCTCGCGGCCCGACGGGACGGCTTTTGCCGGCGGCTCAGGCGGCGGCGTTCCCTTCCCCGACATGACCTGCGGCAACTGGACCAAGGGTACCGCCGAGGGCTCCGCCATGACCGGGCACTTCGACCGCAGCGGCCCCATTAGCGCCTCGTGGGCCAGCTCGTGGAACTCGAGCCATCCCACGATCGGATGCAGCATGGAGAAGATCCGACCGACCGGCGGCGATGGAAGGCTGTATTGCTTCGCCACGAACTGATGAAGGGCGGTTGGGCTCGACGACGGAACACAACGCGTTCGCGCCCCAGTACGGCATCCCGCACTGCTCTCCAGCAGTGCGGCGGATCCAGGCGCGCGCGCGTGGCCGGCACCTACTAGCCATCTTCGCGCTCAGAACCCTGGGCCGTCGGCAAGCGAACGAAATCCTCGAGAGCCGCAGAGCGGCCTTGGTCAGGTGGCGGGTGAGCCGCCGATCACGACAGTTGGGAACGACCGCTATTGCGCCGACATAGAGCGGACGTCTTTAGACGAGCCTATGGCCGCGGCGCACGTGGCGCTCATGGGAGCTTGGTTTGCGCCGCGTGGTCACCCGAGAGATGGTGACGGCGATTGCCATCGAGCGTTCTCCGCGACCCGTTAGATCCTGCAACGGAACGCATCGTCGCGCGCAGCCCGTGCCTGTCCCGTTAGGCCGCGTTGGCGTAATCTACGGCCCTTTCTCGGAAGCTCGAGCGAGACGGAGGGCCTATGACGCTGGAAGTGGCTGAAAACTCTGTAGTGGGGTGGAAGGCGTTTAGCGATTCGGCGGGGTTCGTTCCAGATCCGATGATCCTCCGGACAGGCGAGGTTTTCGCCAATGGCGTGAAGGCGGCGGCGGCGCTCGGCAAGTCCGACTTCGAAGTCAGAGCGGCGCTGCGCGAGAACATCGCAGGACTGATCCAGTTTTTCGACCTAATGGTCATCTACGACCGGGTCCCGTTGATCAACTACGAGTACACGTTCGACGGCGGGTCTGTACAGCTTCCGATTGCGACGCTTTTGGGAGAAAAGGCCCTCCCGGTGAAGATCCGCTACGGGGTCTATGAACAGATCAAGATCGGGGCGCTCGCATCACTCAGTGCCATGGACGTTGGTCGGATATCGCGCTTCGGACACCAGCTCGCCGAGCTCGATGCGCTTCGTTACGACTGGCATCCAGGGTTGGAACCTAGGAGGTCGCAGGGTTGGCTGGCAGATGAAGCGAGCTTGGATTCGCCCACACGACTGGCAGCGCAGTTCTTGCTGGGTGGTTTGATCTTCAGCGGCTTCGCGCAGGCGAGCCTCACAGACCATGTAGTCCAGCCAAAACGTTCACGCTTTTACCTGGCGCTGACCGCCGTGCCAGAGATGGTCGGCGGAGTCACGCGCCAAGATGAAGACGCTGTGTTCGCGGCCGCAGAGCAAAGCCTCAGAGGCACGAATGCTGAGGTAAGGCGCATTGATGCGCTGCCGCCCGTACTGCCGTATTTGCTTGCAAATGCGCCGGAGGACGTGAGCGCTGGCGACCTGTTGAAGCGCGCTCTGGATTTCGCCAAGACAAAGGATGGCGAGGCCTATCAACGGGCGGCGAGGATCATTCGTGCGGATGGGCCTAAGGCGCCACAGACCGCTGACCTGGCGAAGGCCGCTAAGGCGGAGGTCCAGGCACTTCTCGCGCCTTATTCCAAGCTCGTCCAGACTGACGGCGGGTTGAAGATCCATGCTGAGGTTAAGGCGAAGGTGCCCCTGGTACCGGGCTTTGTGGACGCCACGGCGACCGCTTCCATCAGCAAGAACTTGGGCGCGCCTGCGTGGCTGAAGCTATGGTGGAACGACCATGCGCCGTTCGGAGGGCTTAGAAAAACGTTTAGTCGTATGTGGCTCGCTGCCGAGAGCTATGAGTCTCTTGAGAAGCGGCTGTTGAAGGCCTGGTCGCAACCTTGACCGGCTCGGTGACCGCTCGCGGCATGAGCTAACGTTCACCGTGGCCGCTTTTGAAATGCGGCCGCAGCGGAGCCATCGACCCACACGGCGTGCGTCAGCCTGGAGAACTACATTTCACGAGTTGCGGCACAAACGCCGGCTCCGCGGTCATCCACCGGCGGGTCACGGAACCTGCTTGCCCGGACGAGCAACAGGCTGTGCTACGCTGACTTTTCTCCTGCGCCCCAGCGGCGCTATTGGCCTTGACGAAGCTTAGAAAGATTAGAAAGGAGGGTGTCGCCACTGCGACGGGCATTGGCCAGTTCGATGTCGTCGAATACGACACTGAGCAACAGGTGCTGACCATCACGGTCAGGCCGTCGTTCACTTTCGAACAGTGGAGGCCCCCCGCGGGGGCAGATCCCGACTTCCTGGCGCAACTACCGGCCTTCCTCGCCAACATGCGGGCCGCGTGCAAGGACACGTTCAGGCTGATGGTGGAGGCATGGGGAGGATGGCACCGCTTTGTGTGCACCGAGCCCGGCGTCAGCAACGTCTATGTGACCGTGCGATTAGAAGTCGACGAGTTGCCTGCTGCGTCGATTCGACCGGGAACACCCTACACCCCGGTGACTTTCGGCAACGTAGGGCAGTTCGCGCGGGTGCACATAGGCGGGCATTCCATGTCACTTGACCATTCCGACGGCTATAGGACCGTGGGCGGTACGACGGCGCTTCCCATCTTTCCGCGGGAGCATCTAGCGGCACAGCTCGGGTTCCCGCCGACGGGGGACTATGCCGACTACACCATCATGCATGAGCTTGGGCACATCTTCGGCCTGGACGACGAGTACGCGGCGGCAGTCCCCGGCTATGCGCAAGGGAACCCCACCGCCCACACGGCGTTGGCGATGCAGGAGCTTGGCCAAAACGTGTACCACGGCTGGAACAAAAAGAGCCTCATGGATCATGGCGGAGAAATACTCGACGTGCATGGCGTCTGCTTTCTCCAAGCGCTCCGTGACGTGACCGGCCAAAAGTGGAAATTCGCCGGTACCGCTTAGGCCAATCATTGGCTGCGGATATGACGAGCGGCGCCGACGCGTCGCCGCATGGCCTCAGGGTGCCTGCCGGACGCGGCTCGTCCACATATCGATGCTCGAGCCGTCCACAGCACGTGAGTTCGCCTACTGATCTTCGAGCGCTGCCGGTACTACAGCAGTTCTCGCACGAGCGCGGTGGGCGCAGGATTTGTCCCCTTCGTTGACGACGCGACACTGTCGCGCGGCACGGGACGCGACGTTATAGTCGGCCGAAATCCCAGTTCGCCCTCGGTCAGAATGGCTCGCGATCGACAGTTCTATCTCGAGCGTTCCTATACAGCCGCTTTCGGGCAATACGATCCCGATGCATGGGACCCAAACGCCGGCTTCGCCGCTAATGAGGCGCGAATCCTCAAGGTGTACGACTACTATCGCGACACCTTTCTGAAGCGCACGGACCAATTTCTTTGGGCCGGACTTGGACGGCTGGCGGGCGGCGCAGTCGTAGGCGGACTGCGCATGGCGGTGTCGATGGGCCCGGAAACGTCGTTCACGCGCGCGATGGTGGGCGTGGGCAAGGCGATCTTCCACGACCTCGCGTGGCAGCACGAGGCGATCCTGGACGATCCCGTCAACGCCCTGCAACTGATCACTGCTCACGACGCGTCGACCAGGGCCCAGCGCCCTTATTTCGAGGCATGGACATTGATTCTCTCGAACGATGTGACGCGCGTTCCAACCGGCAACCGCATGCTGCTCGAAAACGAGCAGATCAGCATCATCCAGCCGCTATACCGAGCCGAGTTGAAGAACGAGCCAGGCCGCGGACCGCTTTGCGCGCCGATGCGTTATGTGCGCGCTTTCACTAACAGCATTCATCCCTACCACCGTGATTTCCTGCTTTCACGACCGCAAGGAGACATCATCAACGCTGTCGACCGCTGGGGCTGGATCACCGAGACGGGCGGCATGTGGGAGAAGTGGGGCGAGATGCGCGGAACTGTGCATGCGCCCATCGTGATGTCGCGTGACGAGCGCGTCCGGCTCGTGTCGTTGGCGATGGACCAGTTGATCCGGCGGCAGTTCGCGCCGATTAGGCAGGAGCTCCTGCCCCCGGGAGCTTTCGACATCTGACGGTCGCTGGCCGGCAGCACTCGAGCGCAACTGCACGCAGCGGCAACGCATATGGCACTCGATCGCGAACAGGTGCTCGCCTTGCTGGACAGCGAAGAACCCGACTATCGAGCCGCTGCGCTCCAAGCCGGCGCCGACAGCTGGGACACGCTCGAGGCGATGGTGGCCGAAGACGACATTGCGGTGGCAGCACGGGCAGCGTCGCTGGTAGCCACGTTGACGCAGGACGCAGCGCTGGCGGCTCAGGCCATTTCGGCAATCGAAAAGGCAGCTGCTCACCCCGACCCGACCGTGCGGGCGGTCGCGGCGTACGCCGCCGCACGGCTCGGTGAGCTGGCCGACCGACTCGTCGCCGCGCTGATGGTGGACGAAGACCCCGGGGTACGCCGGCTCGCGTTCCGAGGGATCGCCGCGCCCGTGTCCGCGCCCGTGCAAGCGGCCGTCTTGGCGCGCGCCGACATCGACGTGAATACAGGCGTCCACGAAGCGGCGGCGGCACTGGTGGGCCGTTTGCCCAACCTGTCTCTGCTGCAGACTTTGCTGGCCGGCATCATCGAGTTCGCGCACCGCAAGCTCTCTGAACTGCGCGCGGAGGTGCTGGCCGACGTCCGCGCGTTCGCGGCCGCGCTGGGTATGCCTGCGTTCGACGATGTCGACGGTAGCGTGCAGGCACAGCTCGCCGCCGCGCGGGCGGCGCTCGACGCCTTGCCGCCGCGCCTGGCTGCCGGGGACTTTCAGGGGGCCGCCGCGCAGCTCGGGCTCGCACTGCGTTCGATCCACGACGGCACGGTGACAGTCGGTGGTGCGACGCTGGTCGATGTGCTTCTTGCCCGGATCGATTGGGCCGGTGCGCCTACCACCGGCCTCGCCAGACAGCTCGGCCTGCCATCAGTTCCTGGACTGTCGATCGCGAGTGGCGCGCTGCAGTACGCGCTGACCGCGCCCGGCCGCGTTCTGATCCCGGCGCCGCTGACGCTTGGTTTTGATCGTGCGACGTTACGCGGACAACTCCGGCTGGATGGCGGAAGTCCGCCGCTGTCGGTGGCGCTGGATATCACCGGGGTTGAGGCCGGCTTCGGCAGCGGGCCATTAGCGAACTTGCTCGGCGGCATCGGGTCGGTGCAGGCGGACGTCTCGATTGGCGTGGATCCCGTGCACGGGTTGATGCTGGGCGGCGGCGTGGGAACGCGTGTGACGCTGCCGGCGCGACCGAAGATCGGACCGTTCGACGTTCGCGAGCTGGCGCTTGAGCTACCGCAGGCGATGGATGGCACGCTGGATATCGGCGCGGCGATCACCACGAAGCTGGGCCGCGCCATGGTCGCGATCATCGACGGTGCTGGCCTGCACCTTCACTTCGATCCGGCCCGCGTCATCGACGGTGACAACCCGCTCACCGTGTCCGTCAAGCCGCCTACAGGGATCGGCTTGCAGCTCAACACCGGCCTGGTGCGTGGCGGAGGCTTCCTCAGCGTGCGCAGCGACGGCTATGGCGGTGCACTGGAACTACGACTGGGTCCCGTAGAAGTGAAAGCCGTGGGCCTGCTGACGCTGGAACCCCGCTTCGGGATCGTCGTGGTGATGTCGATCGGCTTCATGCCGCCGATCGACCTCACTTTCGGCTTCACGTTGAATGCGGTAGGTGGTGTGTTGGCCGTAGAGCATCGGCTCGACAGCGACGCGCTGCGGGCCGGCATCGCCGATGGTGCGCTCGACCACCTGATGTTCCCGCCGGATCCGGTGGCCGCGGCACCAGTCATTCTTGCCTTGCTTGAACGCGTGTTCCCGTCCGAGCACGGTGCGGTCGCGGTCGGCCCCATGATTGAACTCGGCTGGGGCCGGCCCGTGAGTCTCCTGACCGCGCAGCTCGGCGTGATCGTGTCGTTGCCGGATCCGCGGGTGATCATCGTCGGCCGCGTACGAGTGGCATTGCCGGCACCGCAGTTGCCGATCGTGGACTTGCGCGCCACCGTCTACGGCGAGATCACCTCGGACCACCTACTGGTGCTGGTCTCGCTGAACGGTTCGCGCATCGCAGGCTATTCGGTCTTCGGGGACATGGGGCTGTTGCTGCGCTACGGCGGCAGCCCGGAGTTCGCGATTTCTGCCGGCGGCTTCCACCCGCGCTACGACCCCCCGCGTGAACTGTGCGGCATGCGACGGATGGGCATGGATCTGTCACCGCCGGCCCTGCTGACGCTGCGCTGCGAGTCGTACTTTGCGCTGACCACGAACAGCGTTCAGCTCGGCTCCAACACGGAGATGGGTGCTGACCTTGGACCGGTGCAGGCCAACGGTCACTTCACCTTCGACGCGCTGGTGCTGTTCGCACCGCAGTTTTCGTTCTTGGTCGATGTTGGTATCGGGCTCACGGTGCGCGTGTCGGGCACCACGGTCGCCGGCGTCAACATGCTGCTTCACGTGTCCGGCCCCGCGCCTTGGCGTGCCGAGGGCAGCGCCGAAGCCGAACTGTTGTTCGTGACGGTATCGGTCGACATCGGACCGATCACCTGGGGCGACCACGAGAACCCGCCACCCTTGCCCGCCGATCCGCGCCAGCTGGTGCACGACGCCATTCACCACAACCCGGGCGCCTGGCAGGCGCTGCTGCCGCCGGATGCTGACCGGGTCGTGCGCGTTGCCCCCGTGGATGTGGGCAACGCCGAGGTCGTTGTGCACCCGATGGGAATGTTCGATGTGCGCCAGCACGCGGTTCCTCTTGAGACCGTGATCACGAAGGTCGGCGCGAGCCCCGTGCCGGACGGCAGGCGGCGCGTGCATTTTGGCGTGCCGCTGGTGAACGCCGTGCCTGCGGCGGCCCTCAGCGAGGTCACGGAACTCTTCTCTGCGGGTAGCTTTCTGGACTTGACCGACGACCAAAAGCTGTCGCGACCGAGCTTCGAGCCCATGCCCGCGGGTGCGCGGTTGCGTTCGGCGGGCGAGAACGCCCCGTTTGCAGCGTCGCTCGAGGCGCAATTGCGTTACGAGACCTTCGTCTGCGACGAGGACGGCGTGCCGGGGGCGAAGGGCCCGGCCCGCGCCGACGTGTTGATGATGAGCGCCGCTCCTTTGGCGCTCATGGCGGGTGCGTCGGGCGCCAGCGAATTGCGGGCACGCAGCCGCTATGCCGCGCCGGCAGATCCGATCGTGCTTGCGCATCCGGGCGAGGTACAGGTGGTGTCCAAAGCCACCGTGGCGGCGCAGGGCAGCCCAGTCATGACGTACACGCACGCGGCCGAGCAGGCGCTCACGCCGGATCTGCAACTGGCGCGTTTGGGAGTGGCCTGATGGCTGATACGCTGAAATCGCTGGCCGGGGCGCGTTTCAGGGTGAGCGATGTCATCGGGGCGCTGCATGCGTCACTCGAACCTGAGCAGCTGGTCCTCGATCGATACGTGTTCCTGCCGTACGCAAGGGCGGGCATCGCCGCAGCACTAAACGCACCGTTCGACTGGTCTTTGCCAGTGCGTGCGACCGCGAACGTACGTGTTCCCGTCATCGACGAACGCGGTGGTGTGAATGCCGAGATGACGGTGCACGTCCACGGGCCTGCCGACGTCACCGAAATCGATCCTCGGCAGGTGATCCGCACGTCGCCAAAGCCGGACGTGACGAACGCAGAGGTGGACGATCTGGTGCACGTGGAGTTCGACCGTCCCGACCTGCCGTGGCTCTTCACCCCGGCCGGTCCCGACGCGGCTGGCCGGCTCGTGCCCTGGCTGGCGCTCGTCGTCGCCGAGCGCCGCTACATCGAATGGGGCGAGACGCGCGGCGCGGTGCGGCGGGCCCGTATTCGCCGCGACCAGCTGCAGCCTTTGCACGATGCTTGGGCCTGGGCACATGCCCAGGTGATGGGTGCGAAAGGCGCTACGCCTGAGGCTGCACCAACGCTGGGGCAACGCCTCGACGAACGCAACGCGCCGCAAAACCTCAGCCGTCTGGTCTGCCCTCGGCGGCTGAGCGACCACACCCATTTCGTCGCCTGCGTGGTACCGACGTTTCTCGCCGGTGCACAGGCCGGCCTCGGCATGACGCCAGCCCGCACACTGGCGCCCGCGTGGGGTAGTCGAGACGACTTCGACGGCGGCGACCCGCTCGACATGATCGCGCTACCGGTCTACTACAGCTGGAGCTTCGGCACCGCCGAGGCCGGCAACTTCGAAAGCCTTGCCCGCAAGCTCCTGCCTGCCGTCGCGCCGCCCGGCGTCGGTCGCCGCCGCGTCGACGCATCGCATCCCTGGTCGGGCCTCGCGCTCGCTCCAGCGGACCCGGGCGCTGAAATCGTCGTCACCGGGCCCGTGGCGTCGCCGCAGTCACCACAAGACAAGCGCGACGAGCAATGGCCGTCTGAGGACCAGCAGCAATGGGCGCCGGAGGTCACCAATGCGTTGGCCATCCAACTGAACCGTCCCGACGCGCAGGCGCACCTGCCCGACCCCGGGCCGCCGGTCGTCGCACCGCCGCTGTACGCAGGCCACCACGTCCGCCAGGCGCGGATCGAGACAGAGGAGCGAGCCGCGTCGACGCAACCGCGGTGGTTCCGTCAAATCAATCTGAACCCGGCAGATCGGATCGTTGCCGGGCTTGGCACGCGAGTCGTGCAGGCGGAGCAGGAAGACTTGATGCTGGCGGCATGGAACCAGCTCGCCGGGATCGAAGCGTCGAATCGCGCGCTGCGCCTGGCACAGCTGGCGCGCCACGTGAGCGCTTCCCTGCACCGACGGCACCTGCAGCACCTGCCCGATGCAGCGGTGCTCGCGATGACGGAGCGCGTGCATGGCAAGGTAGTCGATGTGGCGGGGCGCAGCGTCTGGGCATCGCTGCGCTCCTCAAGCCTGCCCTTGTCCGTCACCAGCGGTGCGTTCCGCCGGCTGACGCGCGTCCGCGGCCCGGTCGTCAACAAAGCACTTCGGATGCGCACGCCGCTGCAGCGCCGCGAAGCGGTCGACGGTTTGAACGTTGCTGCGGATTTGCTGACCACCTCCTGGGTCGTGGCTTACCGTGGGCCCGACGGAATACGCGGCGTCGGTTCGGCGGGCGCAGCGATGATCGATGACGGACTCGCCGCGCGCGTGCAGCCGGGCGCGGATGCCCGCACGTTGCTTTCTTTGTGGCAGGGCGCGCTGGCACGACCGTCTGAACCGGACCTGCTCGCGGACCCTGCGATGGCGCACGCGCAATTGCGCCAGCCTCTCACTTTGCAGCGTGGGCTGTTGGCGACGCTCGCCGATCGCCTGCTCGGCACGATGCCCAGTGATCGTGAGATGCAAGGCAATCCCCAAGACGCTTACACCGGCGCGTCGCGCGGGCCGCTGCTGGAAGTGTTCGTGGGGCTGGCCGCTGCGGCGGACCTGCCCGTTGTGCCGGTGCGAATCGGCGACGCGAAGCGGCTGCGACTCGAGCCTGTGCAGCGCGATCAGGACCCGCAACGAGTGCTCGTGGCGACGGAATTGCTGCGCGCCCTCAGCGCGCGCGCAGCCGGCTTCGCCCGCGCCCACCGGCTGAGAGTGCCGCTTGACGATTTGCAGAGATCCGCGATCGCGATGCGCGATCGGCTGCAACCGGCGCTGAGGCTCGAAGAACCGGCGGTGCTCGGCGCGTTGCAGGCCATTGGTGCCAAGGCAGTGCTGCGCGACGACTTCGCGGAAGCACCGCGCGACCGGCTGCGCGCGTCCGCGCTGGATCTGGTCGCGAAGCTGGATCCGGGCCGTACGGTGCCGGCGCGCGTGATGGGCCGACTGAAGGGTGGCAGCGGACGCTTTCCGGGGTGGCTTCGGCCCGACTGGTTCGACGACGGTTTCATCGAGCCCGTGATGGCGCACCCGCGGTTCCGCTGGCCGATGTACGAGCCGCTGCACCGCTACGACCCCGAATGGATCGTTCCGGGGTTGGGCCTCATCCAGCGGCCAGACATGGCGACGCTGCTCACGACCAACAACCGGTTCATCGAGAGCTACCTGGCGGGCCTGAACCACGAGATGGCCGGCGAGCTGCTGTGGCGCGAGTTTCCGACTGACCAGCGCGGCACGTACTTCTCTTCGTTCTGGACGGGTGCACCGGAATTGGTCGCGGACATGCACGAGGCACCGTGGCGGGTGGGCGCCCTGGGCACACACGTGGATCCGGCACTCGACGGCCAATTGGTGTTCTTGGTACGCGGAGACCTAGTCCGCCGCTACCCTGGCGTCGTCGCGCACGCCGCTCTCCAGCAGGGCGCTGAGCCAAACGGGATTCCCATCTTCGCCGCGGCCGCGCCGGTGCGCACGCTCTTTCACGTGTTCCTCCCGCCGAACGTGCTGCTAGTGGGCTTCTCTATGGATCGCGCCCGGATTGAACGGCCCGGCGAGACTTGGTGGTTCACGCTGTCGGAGAACCCGACGGAACCGCGCTTTGGCTTGGATCCGACGCGCGACGCCGCGGCGGGGGCGTCGCGCGACGATTTGATCTGGAACGACTTTGGGGTTGATCGCCCCGGTCAGTTTTTAGACGCGACGCAGCACGGCGACGTGTTGTTCGATGGCGTTCGGTGGGGAGCAACCAGCGCCTCGGTCGCATATCTGTTGTTCCAGTTGCCCGCCCGTGCGGCATTCCTGGCCAAGACGATGGTCCAGAAGGCGATTCCCTGATGCCTGATCTCGAAGGACTCCGCCAATTGCTGGCCGCAGCGGTCGCGGAACGCGAGCGCTCGACGCACGACGCGTCCGCGGGAGCGCTGTTCGCGGCCAACGACAGACTGCGTGCAGAGCTCGAGCAGTGGCTCCGACCCGAGATTGCACTTGAGGCCGACGTTCCCCTGGTGTTGCTGCCGGTGCGAGTGGAGGTGCGCTCAACCACCGACCTCGCATCGCTGCGCGTGCGTATCTATCACGACGCGCTGCACGCTGAAACCCTCGACGAGGGCCTCAGTGCAGCCGAGCGCGACGCGGGTATCGCCTTCTGGACCGCCGCATGGTCAATGGCCGACACGAAGGCGCCGTGGCCAACGCTCGTGGCGGCGGTGGGCGCACGGCGCGCGACTTGGGTCGCCGAAGCGCTGCGACCAGTGAATGCAGCAGGGCGGCCTGCCGCGGCACCGATCTTCCCGGCGACCGATGAAACCAGGCAGCGCGGAGCCGTCGCCCGCACGCTACCGGATCGATTCTTTGTACGCGTAGAGCAGGAGGGCGCGGCCGCAGTCACCGTCTACGGCAGTGCGATCCCCGACGAGCTGCCGGTGGGGATGGTCACCAAGGGCGAGATCGAGCCGCTGGCGCTGGATGACAAGGACCTGCCCGCGATCGACGCGTCGCTTCGCTGGCTGATTGCGTTCGATGAGGCGGAGCGCGTCGGCATGGCAGTGACCGTTGTACTTCCCCGGCCAGGCGAGCCGGTGCGGCGACTGCTGGTCTACGGTGTGAGGTCGGCGCTCGACCGCAGCGCCGGGGCTGCCCGTCTCACGCGATTGCTGAGGGCGCACCACCATACTGACGGCGCGCAGTTCCTCTCGCAGGGTACGCCCACCAACAACACGGACCATGATCGCTCCGACTGGAGCCGACGTGCGCCGCCTGGGCCGCCGCCGCTGGACCTTCCGACTCCGTCGGATGCCGGGTCAAATGCCGCTGTCCTGGCGCGCGCCTTGGGCATCGACGTTGCGGCGCTTGCCGGCCTCGAGGGGGCTGACGATCCGCAGCAGGCACGTGCATCGGCCTTCAACACGGCGCTCTGGACGACCACCTGGGGCGAGGCAATCGAGCACCTAACCCCGGCGGGCCGCGCGGATGGCGACCATCGACTCGACAGCCCAGCCATCGACGAGGTCCGGGACCATTGGGTTGCTCACGTGCGCGGACGTGGGCCGCTGCCCGCCTTGCGCCTCGGGCGACAGCCGTATGGTGTGCTGCCCATCGTGGCCACCGGCGCCACGTGGAAACCATTGCGGGGCGGCTTCGTCGAGGATCGGCTGGTTCCGTTCATCGACCAGAAGGTTCGGATCTTCTGGCGCCAGGCCGCGACCGACGCGCTGAGCATCATGCGCGGACCACTCGACGAGACCCTGCCTCACATTCTCGGCACGGATGCCGTGCTGCAGGGAGTGCGCGTGCGCACAGCGTTGTCGCCGCAACCGTTCTTGGGAACGGCCACCGCGCTAACGCTCCCCGACCTCGGCAGCTCGGCAAGCGGCCAGGCCGTGACGCGAACGTTGCTGCTGCTGTCCGGCGTTTCAGACGACGCCCTTGTCGACGGCGATGTGCTCGGCACGAAGACTCGCACGCTCGCACTTCCGCTGGTGCACGAGACTGACCAGGAATTCATCCGCGCACTGCTGGAGCCGGTGCCCCGCTACCTGCAGCACCGCAGCGTGTTGCAGGTGCTCCTCGGGCACGCTTTTGAGGCCGATCGCCATCGACTCAACGCCGTGGTGGACGCCGACACCCGCGGTGCGCTGCGAGAAGCTATCGCGGCGAACACCGTCGGTGTGGATAAGGCGATGATCGTCCGGGCGTTTGACGCCGTCACTGCGAACGGCGCCGACGTCCACGCCGACCATTGGGACGCGGTGGTTCGCGATGCAACCCGACAGCTGACTGCGACGGTCGGTGTGCTCGATCGTCGGGTGCTGGCCGACCGCAATCCCTTGCCGGCATTCGCACCGCCCACGGTGGCACAGCAGGCAACGGGTGTGCGGCCGCAACTCGATCTGTTGCGCGGCGTCGCTGGCATGCAGGTCGTCGGCGAGCTGTTCCGCCGCACAGATTGGTCTGCCCAGGTTCGAGCGGCGTTGCAGGACATTGCCGCTGTCACATCGCTCCAGGAGCGTCGGCTCCTGCTGAGCGAAACGCTGGACTGCTGTTCGCACAGGCTCGACGCCTGGATCACCGCAGCGGCATCGCGTCGCCTGCACGAACTGCGTAGTGAGGGCGGGCAGGGAGCGTTCATCGGCGCCTACGGCTGGCTCGAGGACATCGCACTTGTGGCACCGCAGGCCGCCGGACAGGTCGACGGCCGGGACGTGCTGCATGCGCCCGACGACGGCGGATACGTCCACGCCCCCGGAATGACGCACGCCGTCGCGGCCGGCATCTTGCGCAGCGCTCGACTGTCGCACCGCCGCGGTGACCCTAATGCGGATGCCATGGACATCGACCTGTCGAGCGCTCGAATGCGCGAGGCCGCGTCCCTGCTCGATGGCATGCGCCGCGGACAGTCGCTGGGTGCGCTGCTCGGCTATCGGCTCGAGCGGCGACTGCATGAGGCATCCGGCCCAGGCATGGAGCTCGACCGGTTCATCTACGTGCTACGAACGCTGGCCCCGCTCCGCGCGGGCAAGCTCACCGAGCCCGGCCAGCCGGCGCAGGAAAGCCTCGCTGCCGCCGATGTTGTCGATGGTCTGCGATTGATGACCGTGCCGGCAGCCGCTGTGCAGCAGAAGCTGGTCTCGGGGCCCGACGACCCGCGCTACATCACGCCGCCGGACGCTTGGCAGCCGCCCGGTCCGGGCGAAGCCGAGGCGGTGCTGCGCGAGATCACGGCTCTCGAGGAGACCCACGACGCGCTCGCCGATCTGCTGCTCGCCGAATCGGTGTTCCAGCTCGCCGCGGGCAACCCGGCGCGCGCAGCGGCGACGCTGGACGTGCTTGGCGCCGGCGAGGCAGTCCCGCCCGAGCCGGAGGTTCTCCGCACACCACGGACAGGGCTCCCGATCCAGCATCGGCTTGCGATCCTGGTGCCTGATCCGGTGCCAGCGCCCCTCTCGGGCTGGAATGCCGCCGCGCCGCGTGCACGAGCGGAGCCTCGGCTGGAACGGTGGGCGCAGGGTGCGTTGGGGGCCGCAACCGCCATCCCAGTCGGCGCCGACGGGCGCTGGACGCTCGCCGACGCCGACATGTCCGCGCTCGACTTGCTGTACGACGCCGACGGCGACAGCGTCGAGACGAGCAGCCTCGCCGCTTGGCTGCGGTCGCGGCTGCGAGGTTTCGGTGATGCCGACTTGCCGACGATCGCTGGCCTGTGGGAACTCGGGGCAATGCTGCGCGCGGTGATGGTTGGCGGGCGGCCGCTCGCGGTGGCCGACGTGGGTCAGCCGGTCGGCGAGCACGACGTCGGCCGCGCGCCAGACGTCGATGAGCTGGTCGCCCGCGCCACCGAAGCAGTCGATGGGTTGCAGACCGCCGCAGTCGCTGGATTTACCCAGCTCAAGTTCGCCCAGTTCGGGTTGCGCACTCCGCCGGCGCAGCGGCTGCTGGCGGCGAGCGACGTTGGACGCCTGCAGGCCGACGCGGCGCTGGCGGCCAGCGCGCAGCAGCGCTTGGTGGCCGCCCGTGCGCTGCTCTCCCGCGTTGAGACGGTGGCCTCGCCGTCCTCCCGCGTCGAGCTGGCTTCGCAGGTGCTGGCAACGGTCTTCGGCGGCCAGTTCGTCAGCGTCTCACGTTTGTTGCCACCGCCGGCGGGTGAACCGGACCTCTGGGCGGACGCGGTGGGCCTCGGCGGCGTGACCGCGCTGGCCGGTGCGCAGATCCGGCCGTGGCTGCAGCGCGCCGGCGTACTGCGCAAACCCACGGCGGACCACGGCGAGACACTGCTCGTTCGCGACGCCCAAGGACGTACGCCGCGGCTGCGGGTCATTCAATCACCGGTCGGCGCGTTCGGCCGCTGGGCCGGGCTGCCGTTTGAAGGCGACCCCCCCACCGTACCGCTGTCGACGATGGTGGCGGAGGTCGTTGGGGCCGGTGCCGCGGCCCCGGAGCCAGACCTTGCTGCAACAGTGGCGGGTCTGGTAGTTGACCAGTGGACCGAGGTCATTCCGCGTCGTTTGAAGAAGACGGATCCGGCCCGGCCCGATGCTCCGCCCTTGTTTTCGGACGTCGCCAGCACCGCGCTGGCGCTCAACGCGAACGGACCCGGTGCCCGCGCCCCGCAGGCGATCCTGCTTGCCCTCAGCGCCGACGGTGCGGCATGGAACGACCAGCGGCTGGTCGAAGTGCTCGAGGAAGGTTTGGCCCTGGCGCGAATGCGCACGTTGACGCTGCAACAAATCCCGTATGTGGGCCGCATGCTGCCGGCGCTGTACTTCCGCGACTGGTCCCTGCAAGGCGAGCCGGTCATCGACTGGCTGCGGGTGGCGACGATGTCCGACCCGAATCAGGCTCTGAAGTATCTGGCGATCACGGAGTAAAGGATGCCGTTCGACTTCATACGTACGGACCGGTTCACCATGTCGGAGGCCTTCGCGCTCGCGGATCCTCCGACCTGGACTCGGCTCGAGCCGCAATCCACCACCGGTGACCCGCGCCCGGGCATCGAGGCGCGCGTCCACGATCCACTGTGGCTGCTGGCGCGCCAGTGGCAACTGGGCGAGTTTCAGGGTGAGGACGCCGGCACACCGATCACCGTGCGCGTCGTTTCGCAAACACAGGCCGTCGACCGCTGGGCGCCCGCCGGCGTTCGCGCCGGCCGCTCGATCAGCCAGACGCCGCAGGATCTCCTCGACCCTCTCATCGAACGAGAGCCGGTCACTGAGGCCTCGCCGGGGTTTCGCGCGCGGGCCGAGGCGGGTGCCGCACTGCTCGCTTCGCTGGATGAGGCTGGGTTCGCCGACTCTCGTGCCTCGATTGTTGGTAGGTGCGCGCTCGATCTCGACCCGCTCTCGCACCCGGACGGCGCGCACGCGCAGCTGGATCCGCAGTTCCAGCGACTGGTCCGGCTGCTCGGCGCGACGCCCATGGCGGACGCAGAGCGGTTCGCCCGTGCGTTCGAGGCTGCGGGCGATTTGCCGGACTGGCTCACAGCCGCCGACGTGGCGCGTCACGCGCCGTTGAGAGCGGTGATTGATCCGTGGCTCGCTTGGTATCGCTCCGAGGTCTCGCCGCTCCCAGGGGGCGAGGACTGCTGGCGTGGCGAGCGCCTCGAATACCAGTTCAATGTCGGCGTCGGTGCGACGGTGCTTGCGGCGCCGGAGCACGGTGGAGGGGACATCGACTGGATCAGCTTCGATCCCGCGCCGGACGTCCCGCTGGATGCCCCCGCAGGTGCCGAGCCCGGAGCCGTGCTTGAGCCGGGGGAAGGTGCGGTGCCGGGCGGGGCCTCCCGCGTCGTGCAGACGGTGCTTGCTACACCGCTGCGATATCCCGGCATGCCGGCCGACCGGTTCTGGGAAATGGAGGACGCGCAGGTCAACGTCGGCGCGATCGAAGCCGAACCGTGGGACTTGGCGCGTCTGTTGGTCGCGGAATTCGCGCTCACCTGCGGCAACGACTGGCTGGTGGTGCCAGTTGACGTACCGTTCGGCTCTCTGACGACGCTGGAGTCGGTGACCTACACCAACAACTTCGGCGAGCGCTATCGGGTGCAACCGACGACGCAGGCGAGCCCGGACGGCCGCTGGCGGATGTTCACCATTGCCGGTCGCAGCGGGGACGCGCTCGACGGACTGCTCGTGCCCCCCGGCGCCGTGACGGTGCAGGACGGTCCTGCCATCGAGGAGGTACTGTTCCTTCGCGACGAGATGGCCAACATGGTGTGGGCAGTCGAACGTGCCGTGCAAGGGCCGTCCGGAGCCGCGCGCGACCGCGCCCGCGAACGCGAGGACGTGCCGCCTTTCGGGGCCGGGCCGGTGGAATCGGCGCAGCTCGACTACCAACTGCAGTCCGGCGTGCCCGCCCGCTGGATCCCGTTCCTGCCGCGCAGCGCCGGCTACCGTGCGGTCGATCTCGTGCAGGGGCGGATCACGCGACCCGACGGCACGCCGGTGATGCCGCTTGGTCGGATCCTGGCACGCGCGGACCTCGCCAGTCTCAGGGATGCCGAGGTCCCTCGCGAAGGCGTGTTGGTCCGGCGTGTGCCGTCGATGACTCGTCGAGCCGACGGCACCGTGCTTCGTTGGGTCACGCGCCGTGTGAACGTTGGGCGGGGTGAAGGCGCGAGCAATCTGGCCTTCGACGCCGCGGTGCCGCGTCGTCCCCGCGGATGAGGGACGGATTCACCAGTGGGCAGACACAAATGCACTGACGTGCCGCGCCCGCACCGACGACTGAGCGTTTCGGGAGACGCATGCCGAGCCTAGACGAGATTCTCAAAGACACCCTGGTCAGGTTGGGTGGCGCGCTGAACCCCGCGGGGCTCACTGAATTCGAGCCCGGCATCGAGGGCCTGTCCCCGCGGCCTGCGCCCGATCCGCTAAAGGGACCGGCCCCCCAGCCGGTCTGGACCTGGGACTACACCGGCGTGCGCGAGATCAACCAGGGCATGCCGATGAACCGCGTCGAGAACCTGGAGGTGTGGTCGCGCACCGTGGCCGATATGCACGGGACCGATCAGGGCTGGATGACGGTGGCGATGCCGGTGGAATGGGGGCCGGTCGTCGTGACGCTGCCGCAGGAGAGGGTGTCGTTGCCGTTGACGCAGAAATATTTCGTCAAGGGGTACATGCTGTCCTCAGCCAATTACGCCGGCGGCAACAGCTGGTGGCCACTGCCCGCAACGATGGACCAGAGCTTTGCAAGCGTCTTTGTTTACGACCTCACGTCGCGCCAACCGATGCAGCCGCCGGCGCCCGTCGACGCCGCCCACTACAACAGCCCGACATTCATGCCCGACCCGAACGTTGACGTCGGCGACGTGCCGGTCGGCGGCACCGGCGTTACGGAGGATCGGCACTTCATCTGCGTGGTATTGAGCTTGGTTTGCATGCAGGAGCGTCCGGACTTCGAGCCAGGCGGCATTGTCGGCATGGGGCGCTTTTATCCGCACTTCATGATTATGAGCAATAAGCGGATGCCGGCGAAAGGCCTCTTCGGCGCGGCGCGCCAAGCGGTCGAGGGCTATCAGGAGTGGGGTCGCACCCTGACGGACGAAGTTCGCGCTGAGTACTACGGCATCGGTTTAATGACGATCGCGGGTCAGAGTCCCTTGACGGGAATCGACGCCACGGTGCGTGTTACCCGGCCAGATCGTTCTGGCTATTACGGCTCCTTCATGAACCCTGGCGGCGCGCCGCGGGTCATGCAGCACGCAGACATGGACCCGGTGATTTTGCCCTTGCTGATCACCGAGCCTAACGAAAAGCGCGGCATCGACCCGCTCAATATGCTGGCCGTGCCGTACTGGGACGTGATGTTCGACTACATCGTGCCCCTCGACTACCGCGCGGGAGCTCCCAATCTCGTGGGCCTCAACCAGATGACACGCGTGGTCGATCGCGCGCTCGCGGGTCAGCGCCGGTTGAAGGGCGTGCTCCGACACCTGGACTACACCAAGTGGACGAACCTCGTGGCGTCCGCCTTGTCAGGCGCGCCGGCGATCACGCTGCTGCCCCAGCCATTGCAGCCACTTGGCGCCGCCGCCGCTGCATTTGCACTGTCGCGGCCGAGCCTTCAGGCCGCGGTGTTCGGTAGAAGCCCGGGGCTGTTGCCGCGCTTCGTCGACAAGAGCGACTTCCTGCCTCGCATCGCCCACGACGTGCTCAAGTTGGCGGGGCAGGGCACTTTCGATAACCTGCACATGGCGCCACGGATGAAGATGGACCAGGTGATCGGCACTCCGCAGATGAACAGCCCGGCCTGGCAACCGCACCAAGACACCCTGGACACGGTGCGGATGGCACCGTTCTGCGATCACGACTGCATGCACACCCACTGGCGGTGGGGACTGGCCTTCGAAGGCGGCATCAACCCGAACCAGCTGCCGATCAAAGGCTTCGTCGCCAGCGCTGACGCCAGGTTCGCCGGCACTGGCCAGCCGTACCAAAAGATCGGCGAGCCGATGATTCCGTTGAACCAGAACCTGGACATCGGATTCGGCAGCAACAACCAGCTGCTCTACTCCGCGCACATCACCGACATCGCGCCGGGTGTCTGGCAGCCCGTTTACCACCACGGTTCCGCCTACGTACTGGGTTTTTCGGCGGCGGGCGCTGTGCTGTTCGCCGCCGCCAAGCAGGGTATCGCCAACTCGCAGGAGTCATCGGAGTTCTACTGGAACCTGCGGTATCAGGCGGCCCGCGATGGAGCGCTCGAGCGTGTCCAGATTGACGCGTTGGACCTGCACCGCGCGATGGTGGCGAGCAATACGGTGCGCATTCACACCAAGGTGCTCGAGGAACCCGAGTCGGTGCGCATCGAGGCAATGCTGGTCAACGCGCAGTCGCTGCTTCGCATGCACGGTATCGAGCTGGTGGAGGAGTCGCGAGAGACCTTCACCGACACCGACGACGAGATCACACGTTTCAACGCTCTGGCGGTTAACGAGACGGTGCCCACCGACGATCAGTGCGCTCTCTTCGCGTTTCGCGGCGAAGCCGAGCCGGACGAACCAGTGGTGTATTTCGTGCGTACGGTGGTGCCTGCCATGAACGGCTGCGCGGCGCACCCGCCCGACCAGCCCGGCGTCATCATCGCGTCGTCCCTTGCCAACGAATGGACCTTGGCCCATCAGATCGGGCATCTCCTCGGTTTGCCCCACGTCGAAGATGTCGATCGGCTGATGACTCGTAGGCGCACCGACAACATCGAAGCCACGCCGCCCGAAGTGACAGAAGCCGAGTTGGCCTCGATGCTGGAAAGCCCCTTGCTGAAGGTGTAGCGCCTCGTCAGACCGTGGAAGCCTGCTGCGGGTCAGCGGTGGCATCACGGGACAGGACTTGCGGACAGTGCCTCTCGTTCGCGAGTCGCTACGCGTTTCGGGGGATGCGAGGCGAGCGAGTCGGTCTTAGAGCGTGGACTCCTCAGACGAGGTGACACAAGCGCCACCCGGAGTAGCAGACGTCGGACATTTCACAGAGCGCGCCACGACCCTAAGGTAGCGGGTGGTGCGCATCGGGCAGATGGCCGGCGCCGCAGGTGCGTTCGGCTGAGCGGTCGCCGCGCTTTCCCCTTAACCACCTGACCACGACTGTGCACGCTGCTAGCTGACGGCGCAGAATATGCGACGCTCGCCGCACGGCTGGAGGTGAGGCAATGCGGGGCGCCTCTCACCCACAGGGAGCACCATGAAACGGAGAATGCTCTGCAGTGTGGCCGTCGCGCTAGTCGCTTCAACAGTCCGCAGCGAAGCCCAGCCCGCCGCGCGCAAGTTCCGGATCGGCTTCCTCGGCAGCAGCACAGCCGACCCCCTGACCGTCCGCAGCCAAGTCGATCCGCTCCGCCAAGGGCTGCGTGAGCTGGGCTGGACTGAAGGGCAGAACCTTGCGCCTATCGAGTTCCGCTGGGCCGAGGGGAGGTATGAGCGCTTCCCCGCGCTGCTCGACGAGTTGCTCCGCCTAGACCTTGACGTGCTGGTCACGGTGAGCCCGCGACCGGCCCTGCTCGCTAAGGAGGCGACGAAGACGCTGCCGATCGTCACCCTCGCGGTTGACGACCCGGTGGCGACGGGTCTGGTCGCGAACATCGCGCGGCCGGGCGGCAACATCACCGGCGTGTCGGCGGCATTTTCCGGCCTGCTGGAAAAGCGCCTGCAACTGCTGAAGGACATCCTGCCCACGGCGCGCCGGTTCGCGGTTGTGTTCAACCCAGCATCCGTACCACCGAAGGCGCTGTCGGACCTCGTGCCCGGATGGGAGCAAAGCTTGGGCGTCGCCGTCAGCCCGGCCGAAGTGCGCGGCCCGGACGACTTCGACGCCGCCTTCGCGGCACTGGTGAAGGAGCGCGTGAACGGCGTTGTATTTGTCGCCGACCCGATGGTGTGGGTCCAGCGCGCGAAGCTCGGCCAACTGTGCCTGAAGCACCGGCTTCCCGCCGTGTGGGGCGGCGCAGCATACCTCGACGCTGGCGGCCTGGCTTCGTATCAGGGAGACTGGCCCGCGCTTTTCCGCCGCGGCGCGGCACTCGTCGACAAGATCCTCAGGGGCGCGAAGCCGGGTGATATCGCGTTCGAGCAGGGGACGAAGCTCGAGCTAGTCGTCAGTCTGAAGGGGGCACGCGCTCTCGGCATCACTATCCCGAAGAGCGTGGTAGTGAGCGCGGACGAGGTGATCGAATGACGCCTCGGCAGACCTTCGTCGGCACCGTGACAGCTCCTCGTGTGAAGGTGCGGTGTAGGCAGGACGTTCCGCACCGGCAGGCTGCCGAAGGCGCCATCACATGCCGACAGAGCGATTGCCACCGGGTGATCGCCTGTCGCGCCGGTCGTTCACGATGTCGTCAGATGGCCGCTCTGAGCCGCTCGGCTCGTTCGCTGGTCGACGCCTCGCGACGCTCGCAAGGGGGCCCTGCCGGCCGTCGTAGAGGGGATAGACGCCATCGGCGACGGTTGCAAAATTCATCGCCCCTGCAGCTTCGGTAAGGGACTTCAGTTGCACTTGTCAAACGTGCAGCGACCGGCCCGATAAAGACTAGCGCCGTGTCGCTGTTACGAGGGGATCGCCGGCCCCGAGACCGATGTTTGCAGGTCCACGAAGCGCTCGAACTGCTCGCGCAGGCTGATGCGCGACTTGCTCAAATCGTCGAGATGCGGTACTTCGGCGGCGCGAGCGAGGCCGAGGTGGGCGAGGCCCTCGGCCTCTCCGACCGCACGGTGCAACGGTCATGGCACAAAGCACACCTGCTTCTCCTGGCTGCGCTCGATTGACTGTTGCACCTCTTAGCGAGCGGCATCAACCGCGTCATTGCACGCGGGCCGTGCCCGCGGATACCCCAAAAAGGAAGATCTCCTTCCAGGTGAAAGGGACTCGGGCGACGCAGACCGGTTTCGCGGAAGCGATGTTCGTCGCGCGATTGGCGTGCCCGCCTTGCGGCGAACCCTTCTTCGCGCCGACGACGTCGTCCAGTGGCTTAGTGACCGACCTCGAGCGGGGGGGCGCCGACTCACCTGGCGAGCGCTTGTTTCGAGCAAGCCGCGTCCCGGCGCTAGGTTGGATACCTCATCCTCGCGATCAACCCGGCAAAGCGAGCATCGCCGTGCAGGCCTTTCCAGCGCGGATCGAGACGGAGCCAGACAAGCCAGTGCGAGCGCTCGTCGAAGGCGCGGTCGAGCCATCGGAACGCCTCGTCGCTCTGGCCCAGTCCGGCATGGACCAACGCGAAGCCGTACGCAGTGACAAAGCGCCGCTTCGAGAGCGCCGTCATCTCCTGCAGGACTGTTTCGGCTTCCTTGGTCATGCCCGCCTTCCCATACGTAAAGCCGCGCGCTGCGACGAGCACCGACCACTCGCGGGCCTTCTGCTCGGCGGCGGCTGTCTCGGCGAGCGCGGCGCTGTACTTGCCCTGCTCCAGGAGGGCACGCGCCAACCAAAGGTGCGCCAGGAGGAAGTCACTCTTCATCGCTATCACGGACTGAAGCTGGGACACCGCTTCGACGAAGCGGCCGTTGTAGTAATGGTGAAAACCGATGTCCGTGTTGATCGCAAGCGAGAGCGGATCGAGCCGATGCGCGGCTTGCACTTCAAGAAAGCCGCGATCCGGCCGGCCACTCGCCAGCAGGTACACCGCGTACCACTGGTGTGAGACCGGGTCGTTCGGGTTCAGCTGAATCGCGCGGGTGAACTCCGCTCCCGCTCCTGGCCAGTCCCAGTCGAAGTAGAACTTGATGTAAGCCAGCGCCGCGTGCGCCTGGGCGAGCGTTGGGTCGAGTTCCAGCGCTTTGAGCGCGTACGGGCGTGCGACAGGAAACGTCGCAGCCGGTGCGACGTAGCCGAGGTAGCCGAGACTCGTGTGCGCGTCGGCCAGCGCCGCGTACGCCAGCGCAAAACGCGGGTCAAGTTCGATGGCGCGGCGAAATCGAACGATAGCGCCTTGCAGGCTTGGCTCGGAACGCTGGTTCCATAGGTAGCGCCCCTGCAAATACGTTTGGTAAGCCTCGGCGTTCGGCGTCGGCGCCGGCGTCGGCCGGACGTTCTCTGTGCTGGGCAGCGAGCGACGCAGCACGCCGGCAACGTCGTGCGTGACACGCGACTCGAGGTTGGGCAGGTCCGCAAGCGCCACCTCGTAAGCCGCGCTCCACACCTGCGCGTCTCGTGCGACGTCGACCAGCTCGACGTGAAGACTGAAGCGGTCGCCTGCCCGTGACAGCCTGCCGGTGACGACTGCGCTGGCGTCAAGCGCGCGACCCGCGGCGGAAGGATCGGCCGCCGCATCCTTGAAGCGGAATGCCGATGCTCTCGGCGCCACGCGCAAATCCCTGGTTCGGGTCAATCCGTCGATGACGCTTTCGACGATGCCGTCGGCCAGGTAGGCGGTTTGCGGAACGTCGACCTCGAACGGCAGCACGGCGACCGACGAGAATTCGCGGGTTTCACGCCGACGCAGCCAGCCCCAGCCGCCCAGCGTTGCCGCCATGGCGGCAAGACCGCCGACCACAAAGGCAACCGTCCGGCGCGAAACGAAGGCCACCGCGTCCGACAGGGGCGCTGGGGGCAGCCCATCCCCGCTCAGAGGTTGCTCGCCGGGCGAGGCAACCCGCGCATCCGTGGCGACATCGCCCACCGCGACCGCGGCGTTGAATCGATAACCTTGTCTCGGGACGGTCTCGATCCATTCGCCTTCAGGTGCGGCGCCCAGCACTTTGCGAAGTGCCGAGACGTTCACGCTCAGGTTCACTTCCTCGACCACAACACCGGGCCATACGGCTCGAAGCAATTCGTCCTTGGTCAGTAGGTGCCCGGCATGTTGGACGAGCGTCACGAGAAGAACGAACGCCTTGCCCGTAAGGGCCACCGGCTTGCCGTCCGCCAGCAGCAGGCGTTCGCTTGGCACCAGCATGAAGCGGCCGAAGCGAAAAGTTGCTTGCTCGTGCGGTTTCATGCTGCTGCGCAGGCGATTTGCAGGCGAAATCCAGGCGTTTCGCAGGGACGACCACCAGGGGTCATCGAGATCATGGCACGGCCAGCGCTCAACCACGTCTCCTGGAGGCAATCATGAAGACACTCACCCTTTCCCGCCCTCGGCGCGCCACGTTGATCGGAACCGTGTTCGTTGCGGGCGCCCTCGTCATTCTGCCGACCGTCGCCAGCGGGGCAGGCGACGAAGACGTCCGTGCGGTCTTCGATCAGTTCGTGAAAGCCCAGAACGCGCACGACCTCACCGGCGTGCGCGAGTTGCTGCTCGACTCCCCGAATTTCCTGTGGGTCACGCGCGGCGCGCCCATATGGGGGCGCGACGCGGCCGTCAAGCGGTTCGAATCGCTGTATCAGGGCACCTGGAAGCTCTCGCCGGACATGTCCGAGCTGAAGGCGGTCCTGGTGAGCGAGACGACCGCGCAGCTCTACGTCCCGATCACCTTCAACATCGGAGCGCCGGGTCAGCCAGCGCCTGACGCATCATTCCTAATGAATCAGACGCTCGTCAGGACGGCCGGCGGCTGGAGGATCGCCAACATCCTGCCGATACCGGTCCCGCCAGCCGTCGCGGCTCCTCGGAACTAAATGTCGCCTAGGCCCAGCAGCCGCTTGGAGCCGACGCAGCCATTCGGCCCTACCAATGGCGCTTGCCGGTCAAGAGCGGCTGATCGTGGAAGTCAGCACTCCGAAACTGTGGTTAGAACTGCGCGTTTGCGCGCTCGCGTCCGACGTGCAACGTCGTTCGTAAAGGGGCCAGGCGCAGCGCGATCACAACCTGGTAGCCGTGACGGTGCGGGCGCCAGTGCGCTTGCCGGCTCGCCGGTCGGGTCGGTGGCCGGTCCGGTCGGATGGCGGCCGGCGCTGCGCTCGGTGCGCTGACCGGTGGTGTCGCTGGCCGTGCTGCGCTGCCCCCGTGAATCGGTAGCGCGTAGTTTTAGAGTCCGATTGACCCGAGACGGAGATCGGACGGATGAAGAAGCGATACAGCGAGGAACAGATCATTGGCTTTCTGCGTGAGGCCGATGCCGGCTTGCCGGTTAAGGAGCTCTGCAGGAAGCACGGCTTCAGCGAGCCGAGCTACTACGCCTGGAAGGCCAAGTTCGGCGGCATGAACGTCTCGGACGCGCAGCGCCTGAAGGCGCTAGAAGCCGAGAACGGCAAGCTCAAGCGGCTCTTGGCTAACTCGATGCTCGAGCTCGACGCGATGCGCGAGGTGCTGCACCGAAAGTAGTGGCCGTGGCGGCGCGCCGCGAGGTCGTGCGTCAGTTGCAGGGGCTGGGCTTGAGCGAACGCCAGGCCTTGAGGCTGGTGGGCATGAGCGCCAGCACCCTGCGCTACCACCCCCGCGACGACGGCAACGAGAGCCTGCGCGAGCGCCTGAAGGAGCTCGCCGGCCAGCACCGCCGTCACGGCTACCGGATGCTGCACAGCCGGCTTCGAATCGATGGCTGGGCCATCAACGTCAAGCGCACCTACCGAATCTACCGCGAGGAAGGGCTGATGGTGCGCAAGCGCCGTCGCAAGAAGCTCCCCGTGCTCGAGCGCCAGCCGCTGGCGCGGCCGCGGCAACCCAACGAGGTGTGGAGCATGGACTTCCTGTTCGACGAGCTCGCCAACGGCCGGCGCGTCAAGGCGCTGACCGTGGTCGACGACTGCAGCAAGGAGGTCGTGCAGATCGTCGCCGACACCTCGATCCCGGCGCTGTACGTGACGAGGGTGCTCGACCAGGTCAGCGCCGAGCGCGGGCTGCCCAAAGTCATCCGCACCGACAACGGACCGGAGTTCGCCGGCAGGGTCATGCAGACCTGGGCGGCGCACAACCAGATCGAGCTGCGCTTCATCCAACCCGGCAAGCCGGTGCAGAACGCCTACATCGAGAGCTTCAACAGCCGCTTCCGCGACGAGTGCCTGTCGCAGCACTGGTTCGCCAGCCTGAGCCACAGGCGCAGCGTCATCGACAACTGGCGCGACGACTACAACCACCACCGGCCGCACAGCACGCTTGGCTACCTGCCACCGGCCACGTTCGCCGCGAGGTGGCGCCAGCTCGCTGGCGCCACCTCGCCAACCACCGCATGACTACGATGCAAACCCCCGGGCCCTAGATCGAAGTGCTACGAAAGCTGGGGGCAGCGCAGTGCGCGCGAGCGGTGGTGCCGTGGCGAGCGTCGAACGACTGATTGACCCAGCTGCTCGCCCAGAGAGGCAGCCGCACCTGAGGGTGTGCAACAAATTCTTTGGTGACAAGTGGCTGACGACCAGATACGAGCGGTCCAAGCTGGAAAGCGGATCCGCTCGGGCGCGAATCAGCTAGGTCTTGGCACCCTCGTCTTACGCTGCCGGCGATTACGTTGCTTCGAGACAGCCAAGAAACGCGCTCCGGCGACTAAGCCAATAAGCATGAGCGCCGTCTCTGGCGGCTCCGGAATCGCCGATACGGGCACTTTGAAATTGCCCGGATCCGCAAAGCTGTAGAGCGTCGGGTCGCCGGGCTTGTCGTACTTCACGGTGACGTTGCCAAGCTGGCTTGGGTCTTGCGGGCTCCCATAGTCAAGTCCAAAGATTTCGTCGCCACTGCTGAAGCTCAGTCCCTGTCCAGAAAAACGTACTCGCCCTGAAATGGACCTCCTATCCAGTCGGACGGCAGGAGGTTGTGTCCGGGTGGTTTGATGCCGAAGCCCGGGGGCGCGATGATGTGGAGGCTCGATATCGGAGTGCCGTTCGCGAACACGTCGACAAAGAACCCCGAACCGTCCACGAAAGAGCCGAAGATTACGGTGGGATCAGCTGCCGTTGCAGTGCCAACGATACCGGAACAGATCAATCCGATCGCCAAGCGCTTAAGGTTCATGCATGTCTCCTCGGACGGTTCATTCTGCAATGATAGTCAGTCACTTTCTGAATTTCTAGAAACAGGCTGGCAAGCACGTCGGTCTGCCAGTGAGCGCGATTGCGTACACGCGCGACCGCCTCGCCTCCGACGGCTGAACTAAAGGAAATTTGCCAGGCGCCGAAGCGCGCAGGTGAACTTTTTCGCCGCTCCGACAGTGAGGTCAGGCACAAAGGCGCCTGGTCCTCTTGCTGCCTTAGACAGGCGGCGCAAAGCCCGATGGCTACGGCAGAAGTCGCTGGCGTCGTTTTGCGATGACCCCCAAGACACCAACGCCTGCCAGCATCAGGGCGTAGGTCTCTGGCTCGGGAATAGCTACCGTGATTGTGAGCGTGGGACCCAGGGAAGTATTGAACCCGTTGATGGCCATGCTCCCAATCGCGTCGAATCGAAAGCCTGCGAAGGGAGCTTGCTGGTTGTAGAGGACCTGCACGAAACTCGTGGCGTCGAACGACTGAGGACAGACAAAGTTAGGGGGCGGTACGCTCGGCAGACCGCCCCTCGAGGCCGGGAACAAGGTCGGTTGGCTGAAGTCAGCAAGCGTCAATACCCCGTCAGCGTCCCGGTATCCGGAAACGAGCATGGTGGGGCTGCCGATCGAGCCACCCGGCCCCGAAGTTACTTCCCCCTGCGTAGTTCACCGCCAAAATCGCAGAGGTGACGGTATAGCCGCCCATTGGCTGCAACGAATTGAGTGGCGCGAGGGAGAATTCGAATGCCGTGGCGTTACTGCTCGTCTGGGTGGCTAGGCCCACGCCGAAAACCTCACCCGAAGCGGATCCGCCTGGGACCCGCTCACGGGGACGACGACGAGATTGCTGATCGGTGTGCCGTTGCTGAGACCGGTGGTCAATTGAGTGCGGCGTTTTGATAGGTACCTCGGCGCAATCAATCTAAACTGGGAGGAGGGCAAGGCACGGCCGCGTGGCCGACACCTACCAGCAATCTTCGCGCTCAGGAACCTGGGGCGCCGCCAGGCCAACGAGATCCTCGAAAGCCGCAAGGCGGCTTAGTCCGCAGGCGAGTGAGCAGAGTCGCTGGTCATGACTTGATCGCTTATGTGAACGGGGAGCACGAGCCTTTCTGAGGTCCTCTTCGCAGCGCCCTGACCCTTGGCCCATTCGCCCCCGCCGGCCGACGTCTGCTAGCTGCTCGGGCTCGCGGAAATTACCTCCTTCCGCGATGAGCTGAGGCCGAGGAAGCGGCCCGGCCTTCGGGGCGGAGCGCTGGGCGCTCAATCGGGTTGTAGGCGCGAAGTGCTACGCCGTCAGGCCTTTCGCGCGCCAACGCGCTCGAGCGCGCGCCGAAGCGTCGCGACCGCCACATCGAGCTGCTCGCGCTCGATCGTGAGCGGCGGCGCCAGGCGGATCACGGTGCCGTGCGTGTCCTTGGTGAGCAGCCCCAGCTCGAGCAGCTGCTCGCAGACGCGCCGCGCGGTCGCGAACGCCGGATCGATCTCGACGCCGACGAAGAGGCCCTTGCCGCGGACGTCGACGATCGCGGGGTGGTCGAGCTCGTGCAGCCGCGCGAGCAGGTGGTCGCCCATCCTTGCCGCGCGTGCGCTGAGGTTTTCGCGTTCGAGCAGCTCGAGCGCAGCCTCGCCGACCGCGGCGCCGAGCGGGTTGCCGCCGAAGGTGCTGCCGTGATCGCCGGGCGCGAAGACCGCCATCACGTCCGCACGCGCGAGAAATGCGCTCACCGGCAGCAGGCCGCCGCCGAGCGCCTTGCCGAGCGTGAGGCCGTCGGGGCGCACGCCTTCGTGGTCGCAGGCGAGGACGCGGCCAGTCCGGCCGAGGCCGGTCTGCACCTCGTCCGCGATCATCAGCACGTTGCAGCGCGTGCAGATCTCGCGCACGGCCGCGAGGTAACCCGTGGGCGGCATGATGATCCCCGCCTCGCCCTGCACCGGCTCGACCAGGAAGGCCGCGGTGTTCGGCGTGATCGCCGCCTCGAACGCGGCCGCATCGCCGAACGGCACCAACACGAAGCCGGGCGCGAACGGACCGAAGCCGTCGCGGTATTGCGCCTCGCTGGAGAACCCGACGATCGTGGTGGTGCGGCCGGCGAAGTTGCCGGCAGCCACGATGATCTCGGCGCACCCGTCGGCGACGCGCTTGACCTTGTAGGCCCACTTGCGCGCGGCCTTGATGGCGGTCTCGACGGCTTCGGCGCCGGTGTTCATCGGCAGGGCGCGATCCATGCCCGTCATGCGGCAGAGGCGCTCGAGAAAGCTGCCGAGGCGCGTGGTGTGGAAGGCGCGGCTCGTCACCGCGAGGCGTGCGGCCTGCTCGGTCAGCGCGCGCACGAGCGTCGGGTGGCCGTGGCCGAAGCTCACCGCCGAATAGGCCGACATCATGTCGAGGTAGCGACGCCCCTCCGTGTCGTAGAGCCAGACGCCCTCGCCGCGCGCGAGGGTGACCGGAAGCGGGTCGTAGTTGCGGGCGCCGTAGCGCCGCTCGAGATCGACCGGGGAGCGGGCGAGGGGAGGAGCGTCGGCGGAGGCCATGGCGACGGCGGGGGCGGGGCGGTTCAGCGTGGTCGTGGCCATGAGAGGCTCCTCGACGCAATTCAGCATGGTGCAAATATGCGCCGATCACTGTGCAATGTGCTTGCCAGTCGTTGCGCTTTTCGCATCAGAATCGCAACTTTCGTGCATGACGACGAGGGAAACGCATGAAATCATCGCTCGACGCCATCGACCGCAAGATCGTCACGGCGCTCCAGCGCGACGGGCGCGCCACCAACGTGGAGCTCGCCGCCAAGGTCCACCTCTCGGCGCCGCAATGCCTGCGCCGCACCCGTGCGCTCGAGCAGCGCGGCGTGATCCGCGGCTACAGCGCCCGCGTCGACGCGCAGGCGCTCGGCCACGGCGTCACGGCATACGTCAGCGTCAGCATTGCGGGTGACCAGTTCGGCCGCGTGCGCGCGATCGAGCGCGAGATCGCCGCCTTTCCGCAGGTGCTCGAATGCCAGGCCGTGTCGGGCGATTCCGACTACCTGCTCAAGGTCGTCGCGCACGACCTGAAGAGCCTCTCGCAGCTCCTCACCGACCGGCTGATGCAGATCGCCGGCGTCGACGACGTGCGATCGATGATCTGCCTCGAGGAGATCAAGCCGCCTTCGCCGGTGCCGGTCGACTGAGTCCGGCGGCTCAGCGGTTCAGCGCCGTCATCATGTTCTCGGGATAACGCTCGCCCCGAGCCGCGCCGAGCGGGAACATCGACGCGATCTCCTCGAGCTGCTCGCGGCTCAACACGACGTCGAGCGCGGCGACGTCAACGCCTATTTGGCGAGCGGACTCAACGGCAATTGAGCTCGCGGAGCTTGGGTTCACCGCACCCCAGGTGAAGATTGCAGAAGGCGCCGGCAAGCATAAGGGCAGGTGCTGCCTCGAGTCCGAGCCGTCGTGCCGCTGGGGCTGCCTGGTGCGAGCTCCGCCACGGCTCTTGCGCGCACTGGCGCGCCGGACGATCAGCGGCTCTCAGCCGCGATCGGGCGGTTCGTCGAGGCGTCCCGATCGCCCGAGCCGCCACGTCAGAGGCTGGATCGATCGCCGATCGATCGGTCGGGAAGCGAACCAACACGGTAGCCGGTCTCTGCTTATGGAATGACCTCGTCGGCTCTCAGCAGCAACCCTGAGGAAAACGTCACTCCTATGGCTACGGCGGTCTTGCGATTCAGAGATAGTCGGTAGATCGTCGGACGCTCTACCGGCAGGTCGGCAGGCCTTGCTCCGGCCAAGATTCGATGAACGTAGGCAGCGGCACGTCTTGCGAGGACGGATGTGTCAGTACCGAGTGACAGGAGACCGCCGTCTTCGGCGACTCGCGTGTTCGACGACGCCACGGGCAAGCGGCGTTGCACGGCAAATCTGGCGATTTCCTTTCGGACCGCGCTTGTTCCGGCAAGAGCGGCATCATCCGGTATCAATATCGCGTCAGCGCGGCTGTCCAGGATCGTCGCGAACGCCCGCGGCAGGTCAGCGATGTTTCTCGAGTCGATCCGGACCAGTGCGATGCCCATCCGAGCCGCGGGCAAACGCAACAGATCTACGTAGCTGCCGTAGTTCGGATTGTCCGGGTTGACCATGACCGCAATGCGGACGATTCGCGGCGCCAACTCCTTGAGAAGCTGAAGACATTTCTCGTCTTGTTCGCGGCTGTTCAGCGTCACGCCAGTCACGTTACCGACCGGTCTCGCGAAGCTTCCTGCAAGACGCTCGAACACGCCTTCCGCTGCGGGACCCACGACAATCGGAATCGTGCCCGTCGCGCGCGCGGCGGCTTCGGCTCCTGGTGTCGTGAGTGTGTAGATGACGTCTGGCTTCAGGCCGACCAGTTCGGTCGCCAGGGCGTCAAGCCTTGCGCCCACCCCTTCCGCGAACCGGTATTCGAGGGTGATACGACCGTCGCCGTAACCAAGAGCGCGAAGGGCGTCGACAAAGCAGCCTACGTTACTGCCTTGCTTCTTGGAGAGACAATCCGCGTCTTCCCGCCTGCCCGGGGACAGGATCGCAACCTTCGGCACTTGCACTGACGGACCCGATGGTTGCGCCCGAGTGACGACCGGACTCCATATTGCGACGACCGTGACTAGGATGAAAACTGCGCGGCGCTTCGGCACTGCATGACCTTCCGAGAGCACAAGTTGTTCGGGCGGCGCCTGTGCAACCGCCTGCTGCGGCCCGAGACCATCCTACGCGCCCGTCACCAGAACGGCCGACTTGTGCCTTGGGTCCGAGCACAGCCGCTTCCGGAACTGAAGGATCTGGTGCTTTGGCGGGGCGGCAATCTGTTGACCGCACAGTGGCGCGGATCGCCGAAGTTTTCCGTCGGCGTCCTATCGGCGTTGAACGACGACCAAGCTTCGAACAAGCTGCTGAGTCGATGAGCCTGGCGGCGAAGCCGGGTTTCAAGGAAGCCGAAATGAAGGCGTGCGCCAAGGAGATCAGGAGGCGAGCCGAAGCCAGCACAGCCGCCACCGTGGTCAGCTAGCGGTCGTGAAGTCGCGGTTACTTGGCCTGAGTCACCAGCACCAACAGCGGCTTGCCCTTTTCGACGACGTACGTGGCGAGTTCGGCGGCGTTGGCGCTGCCGACGTTCTTGACCGAGTGGACGACGCCCGCGGGGATGAACAAGACCTCGCCCGCCTTGAGTATCACCGCCGGCCTGCCCTCGAGCTGGTACTCCATCGAGCCCTCGATCGCGTAGACGATTTCTTCCCCAGGATGGGTGTGGCCGGTGCGACGGCACCGGGAGCGAAGTCGACACGCACTTGAATGACTTCGCGCCCCGAACTGCTAAGGTCGTGGCGCTGCAGATCGGTGCGTGAAATGCCCGGTGCCTGGGCGTCTGCCGCGTGTAGAGCCAAAGCGCCGGCGGCCACCAGTGCAGCCATGGCGGAGCGATGACTTGATTTCATGTGATCTCCCGGAGGCAGGTCGTTGGAACAACAACAAAGCGCCCTGCGGGGCCATGTGGTTGGCAATCGCAACCATCCTGTCTGGGTCGCGATTGCTCGAGGAAGAGCGGATCATCGGCGACTTCCGGGTCGCCGATGAAGTTTTCTAAGCGCCTGGACGGATCTTTGACTGACGCACCGTTGACAGCCTCAGACTGGGGCCGAGACGCAACTTCGATCGGACAGGAACGCTCGTGATCACCCGTCGAAAGCTGGTTCGCTATCTGCCGGTGGTCTGCGGCGTTGCTCCGGGTCTCAGCCTGGCCACAGAGCCGAAGGTGATTGGAATTCTTTGCCCGTTCTATCGGGCCGACATCCAGGCCAGTCTCCAGCAGCTGGACGATGAGATGGCGCGCCTCGGCTGGGTAAAGGGGCGTCACTACGTCGTCGTCGAGCGGATGGCCGAGGGCCGCGACGACGTAATTGCGGCAATGGCCGAAGAGCTCGTCGCGCGCAGGGTGGACTTAATTCTGGCCGTCGCGAACGCCGCGGTCGAAGCGCGAAGGGCAACCTCCGGCATCCCCATCGTGTTCGTGTCGGTGGCCGACCCGGTCGCAGCTGGTCTGGCCGTCAGTCTGGGGCGCCCCGGGCTCAACGCGACCGGCGTGAGCAATTTTGTGGGCGACCTGACCGGCAAGCGGCTAGAGCTTCTGAAGCAAATGGTTCCCGGCCTGAAGCACATCGTCGTCCTCGTGACGACGATGATGCCGAACTACCCGACATTCGTACCCGCACTGAAGGCCAGCGCATCGGCCCTGGGCATCGGAGCAACGGTCATCGAGGCGCCCGTCCCGTTGCACCTCGAGCAAGTCTTTCGGGCCTTCGCGGCTGCGCGGCCGCAGGCGCTCTACGACCCCGGCGATGCTTATCTGTGGGCGGCACGCAAACAGGTCGCTTCACTTGCGTTGCGCGCAGGATTGCCAAGCTCGTTCGCCTTCGTGGAACCAGTCGAAGCCGGAGGGTTGATGAGCTATGGGGCTGATACCCGTGGCTGGATGAGACAGAGCGCCGTGTTCATCGACAAGATCCTCAACGGCGCTAAGCCCGGCGACCTTCCGATCGAGCAGCCGTCGACGATTCATCTGGTCATCAACACGAGGACGGCTGACATTCTGCGCCTCAGAATCCCTAAGACACTCCTGCTGCAGGCAGCGCGCCTGATCGCATAGGCTAGAGGCGTCTGAGTCGAAGTTGCCCTTCAACTGTCGCCGCCTCGGCGATCGTCGGCAGAGGGCGCCACGGCGGACAGCCACTCCGTTCTTCCGAACTTTCGAGGTTGAGCCGTCAGGCGCCGGCGCATTGCATACTGGCGTCGCCGCTCTAACCATGGCGCACACTCGGCCTCACACCGATGTGAGGCCGCACATGAATATCGCACCAAGTCAAGCACCAATGCATGGTGGAGAGATGATCGTTGCGGATGGTCTAACTTGTCGGCGCCTTGTCGTTTCTTCTCGTCTTCATCTGCTTGGCCGCATACTTCCGCTACCCCGACGTTCTTAATGGCAGCGCGTCCCAGGTTCTTCCTCGACTAGGTGCTGGCGGTTCCGCGATGCGCGCCGTATGGGCGATCTACGCCTTTCTTCCTTTGTTCCTCGTGCTCGGAGCGGTAGGCGCGTATTTCGAATGCCCCTCGAGCCGCGGTCGAATGACATTGGCGCTGGTCGTCTCCTCGCTCGGTCCGTTCGCAAATGTGTCTTGGCCTCCTGCGCTGGCCGAGTATTCATTGGGTCTTGGCTACCGGCGGCGCAACAGTCGACCTACCTGGCGACGGCCTGCGCTGGTAGCGCCGCCGGTTAAAGCTGCGTGGTGTCTGCAGCAGTGCGACGTGTCCAAGGAAGGGACGTGAAATGATCAAACGACGGGTTGCCAACGCGGTACTGGGCTTCGGCCTATGGATGCCTGGCGAGGCGGCGCGAAGCCAATCGCGACTACCGCGCTTGGGCTGGCTGGTGAACAACAACCCGCGAAACACGTCATTCAATGCAGCCTTCGAGCGGCGGCTCGCCGATTTGGGATACGCGGATGGCAAGAGCATCGTTATCGATGCGGCGTTCGCCGAGGGAACGCCGCAACGGCTCGCGCCACTCGCTCGCGAGCTGGTTGCCCGCAAGCCCGACGTCCTGTTTGTCAGCGGCCCCGAAGCGCCCTTAAAGGCGTTGAGCGAGGCTACGTCGACAATTCCCATCGTCGTCTGTGCCTTTGACTTCGACCCGGAAGCGAAGGGGTACGTCAAGACCCTCGCCCAGCCAGGCCGGAATATCACGGGCCTCAACGTTCAGCAGATCGAAGCCACCAGTAAGCGGTTGGAGCTGCTGCACCACCTGCTGCCCTCGGCACATCGCATTGCGGTGCTGGCGGACATGTTCACCGCCGATCAGCTAGAGGCAGCTCGTCACACCGCGCAGTTGCTAAAGCTGGAACTGCTGGTTCTCGAGATGCGAGATTATCCGTACGACTACGGGCCCTTGCTCGCCCAAGCGCATTCGGCTCGAAGCGAAGCCGTGCTTGTTTTGATGTCGCCGCGCGTTTTTCCGGGCCGCGAAAGCCTCGCGGCCGAGGCGCGCAAGCAGGCGCTACCTGCGGTGTATGGCCTGAGCCAGTACGTCGAGGTCGGCGGTCTCATGTCCTATGGCGCCTCGATCGATGCGGTGTTCGCGCGCGCGGCAGGCTACGTGGACAGGGTGCTGAAGGGGGAAGTGCCTGCGAACATGCCGATGGAACGGCCGACGCAATTCGAATTGGCAGTGAACCTCAAGGCGGCAAAGGAACTCGGCATCCGAGTACCGCAGTCGATCTTGCTAAGGGCAACTCAAGTCGTCCAGTAGCGAGCCGCCGTACCCGAAGATCAGTTCGATGTACAAGCACGAGCTGACGCGCCCTGTGCACGCCGTCGCGTGCTGCCCATCCCCGCGGTTTGCTGCTCGCCAAGACCCGTGCTCCTCGACAGCTTGACATCAGCTGACGTTCAACGACGAAAGCTGACTGGCTGGAACGAGTCGAAGCCGAGATTCGCCGGTCCCGGTGACCGACGTTCTGGCCGTGACCAGGTTCAGAGGCCGCGCTGGCCTTCACCGCGGCAGCCACTTCTCGCTCAGCGTGGCCAGCTCGTCGATCGACAGGATGGTGACACGCTCAAGCTCCTCGACCAGGCGCTCGTCTTCCTTCATCCTTACCGTTGAGGCGGCGAAGCGCTGGATCTCCTTGCGCGCGGGTGCGATGCTGATGCCAGGGACGTGCCGGTGCTTGGCGACGACGCGCAGGCTGGCGGCGATGTGGAGGAGCCTCACAGACCTGTCGAAGACTCAGAAGCTGGGTTGTTTAATACCCCGCCCTCGCCGGCCTTTTCGACCTGAGCCACAGCGGTGACGAACGAGGCACGGAACGTCTTTCGGTCGCTGTGCTCGAAGGCCTCGCCTGCTTTTCTGTATACCTCGCGGAGCGGCCCGGCGACGATGTCGGGATGGGTCATCATCCACCAGGCCTGGAACGCTCGAGTGAGAATCGGCATGGTGTTCGTCACCGCATCGTAGGCGAGACAAGCATCGAGCAGGCGCCACTCAGCGGCCTCAGGATTGAACACCAGAGTCTCAGTCGCGTCCTTGTCCGCATGCTTGAAGAAGTTCTGCGGACGGCGCAACAGCCGGCGCACGTCGTGCTGACGTTCCGGCTTCACGAACGCCAAGATCAGCGAGTCGAACGAGGGCACCGTAACTGGCGACCCCCGGTGCTCGGCGACGTCGTGTAGTAGCTCAGCGGCCGCCGTAGCCAGTGTGTGAATTGAGACGACATCACCTGACTGGAAAAAGAGATCGATGGCTGTCGCGAGCTGGCGCCAGGCGGCCTGTACCTTGTCGAGAGTGATTTCCTCAGGCATTTGGCGCAGCCGGCGTCAAGGATACTGGGGGCTCGAGCGGCTCGTTTGCACGTCGCACCCCTTCTTAATGGCCCTGATGGAAGCCGCGTGTGAAGCCGTAGTAGACGCCCAGCCTGTAAGAAACCTGCGTGCGCAGTAGATCGACGCGAGCGTCGCCACAAGGCGCGCGGCGAAGTCCCGGTAGAAGAACCACGAGCAGATGGCGACCACGAAGCCGAGAGTCGTCGACCAGTCGGGAAGCACCCACCAGCGCTCCTTGATGTTGGCCAGCTCATCGGTCACTGGGCGAAATCCTTCTCATCGAACTGGCCAGGCAAGGTCATGGCTGGAGCAGCGCGCACGCTCCGCCTCGATTGCACACGCACTGCACACGCATCCCGCAAACCGGCGCCGTTGCGTTGTTTTCACAACGGTTCATCATTCGGGATCGACGCGACGTCACGGGAAGTCTCGACGACGGACGAGCGGGCGTCGGATTCGAGCTGCCCGCCCCGACGCCGCCCCGCCCATCGCGCTCGCATGCCGGAAGTCTACGAGCGGATCCCACGCATGCGATACCCACTGATCGGGAGTCGACCCGGCGGGGGACGGGCGCCCAGTCGTCGGAAAGGCGAGCGTCAGCGCGGCTTGTTGACGGAGGTCCGCGCGGCGGTCTGAATGGCGGATTGGCGACAGGTCGCCGCGGGGACTAGGCGCCGTCTCGACGTCGGCGGAGCGACGCTCCCCCGCCCCGCGGAAGTCGGTCCCCGAGGCGGCGCAATACCAAGGCGCTTCTTTCAGATTGGGAGCTGCACGGCAGGCAAAACGCAGCATATTTGCGGTGCACATCCGCGACAGCAGCACGACTAGCGACTGCAAGGCCCCTAAGATGCTGACCTGCTCTGCCCAAAGCCAAGCTTATGCCAAACATCGCATCCGCTCTCAAAGAGGAAATCGCACGCCTGGCCCGCAAAGAGATCAAGAAGGAGACCTCGGCTCTAAAGAAGCTCTCGACAAGCTACCGTTCGGAAATCGCCGCCCTGAAACGCCGTGTCCTAGAACTCGAACGTCGGCTGCGCCGAGTTGGCGGGGGAGGGCAGCGAGCCGTCCCTGCTGCCGCCAATGAAGACGCCGTCACGCCAGGCACTCGCTTCAGCGCCAAGAGCATGGCCTCCCAACGGCGACGGCTTGGCCTTTCAGCCGCCGAGTGCGGCGTTTTGATCGGTACCTCGGCCCAATCGATTTACAACTGGGAGGAAGGCAAGGCACGCCCGCGTACGCGGCACTTGCCGGCCATCTTTGCGCTGAGGAACCTCGGACGTCGGCAAGCGAATGAGATCCTTGAGAGCCGCAAGGCCGCTTAGAGGCTGCGCTGGTCAGCAGGGTGGCCGATCACGACTTAGATCGGTTATGTCAACCGGGTGGCGCGCGCCTTCTCAGGTTCTCTTCGGGCCGTCGCAGCGCACGCGGCGCCTGCGAACTCTGCAGTGACGACCCCGAGGTTCAGCCGGCCGCGCCGGCGTCCAGCGACTGCAAGTATGCCAAGACATCCTTCGTTCGGCCATCGCGAACGAGTTGCTCGGCGGTCTTGAAGCTGAACGCGGATAGAGGCTCGTTGCGGAACCACGATGAGGCGGTGTTCGCATGGCCTGATAGGTCGGTTGCGGCCTGGAGCACGCGCGTGGCGTCGGAAAAGGGGGGTTTGTCGGCAACCTCGTTTGCGATCGCGGGTGAGGCGCTGATGGGAATGCCTGCTGAGGAGGGCATGAGAGGGATTGTCTCATTGCCCGTCGAGCTTTGGACCGTCGCGCGTGCTCCGCTCCAGCTCCCGCGTCGAAGACCTACTCACGCCTTCCGAAGATTGGCATCGACGACCCGGCGCGACAGCCATAGGAGATACCCGCCAATTACGACATCAACCGCGCAGCACCATATCGGGTACCAGCCGGGAACTCCCGGGTTTGTGATCAAGCGAGCGTGCACTAGGTCGTAGAGCCCGTGAGAAATCCAGAAGGCACCGACCACGACGGCCGACTGTCGGAGGCTTGCAAACGCGAACACCAGACCAGCGGCCAGGAACGGCAGACCGTAGATCATTTCCTTAACGCCCACAGCCTGCTCACCTGCCTGCAGGGCGAATAGTGCGTACAAGCTGGGCAAAAGGAGCAGGCCGATTGGATACACCCAACCTTCGCCACGGATGGTTCTCGCTGTGACGACAGTAAGAACACCTACCGCAACACCTAGGAGCGCTTCGGTCACCAGTCTCTCCGTTGCCTCAGGCACACCAGTTTGCCGCAACCCTCCTCTGTCAGCGAATCATCGCGCAGTCAGCCGACGACGAAAAAATTCGGTAATGGCCTCATGCAGTACAGGCAGGGCCGCTGCTCGACCGAATTTCGGCGGGTCACTGAGCAGCCGGTCTGCGACGCTCCCGGGTTCGAAGGGCGGAAGTGGCGACAGCATCGCGCCGTGGCCTGCGTCAGCAAGGTCTGCCAGCACTTCGCATCTCGGCTGACATGCCGCTTCGATCGCCTTGACGTGGAACGCAGGCACCTGGTTGACATCCCGCTCGGCGATCACCAATGCAAGAGGGACGGCGGTGTCGCGCAAGGACTCCGGTACGAAGTCTGCGGCGAACGGCACCATCGCGACCACCGCGTGGACGCGAGGATCGGTGTACCTCTGCGGCGTCTCGTCCGAGAATCTGGATCGAATCACGACCTTTGCTGCCCAGAGCTTCACTTCGTCCAGCCAACCGCCGTTGAGCATCGTTGTGAACCCAACACATGACGAGAAGTCCTCGCGGATGTGCGCCAAACAGTGATCTCTGAAGCGACTCGGTGCCCACATGCCGCCGGCTAGCGAAAGGGCGGTGTGCCCACCGGCCGAGCCGCCAAAGACGCCCACAGCGTCGACGCGGAGAAATCGGGTGAGCTTCGGATCGCTCGCCACACGGTCGATGGCCTGGCTGACTTCGAGCGGCCGCCTTTTCCAGCTCGCCGGACCCGGTTGGGAGAAATCCAGGTAGTTGTCCGCGAAGTGCTGCGGCATCGCAACGACAAAGCCGTGCCGGACAAGCGTCCGCGCCAGATCCGTGTGCACCCACGGCGAACCCCCCGAGCCGTGCGAAATGACGATGAGCCGCCCGTTGCCTTGCACGGGTTCGCCATCAATGGCCCAAGAGAGCCGAAACGGCCCTTGTGAAACGGCCGCTTCTTCAGCTTGGGTGGGATAGAAAACCGCGGTCGTTCCGCCGTCTTCCTGCGCCAAGCGACTGAAGCCCATGTTCACGGCGTGTGCCGGTGTCCACGCGAAAAGCCAGACCAGCGTCGGGCTCAGCATGCGCAGGAGTGCAGGCAACCGACCAACCCGCTCGTTCACATTCAGCTCCGCTGATTGCGCACTGAACGCTTGCGCGCGTATTCGAGATCGTAGGCGGCGCTGGCCGCCGCGAGCCGCCCGTACTCCTTCGCGACACGATCGAGCACTTCGTCCAGGGCGTGCACCGACGGTGTGTCCGCAGGCAACGAAACTGTGCGATCCAGACCTCCCTGCACCCCTGCAGCCACGTCCGGCACCACCGTTAGGCCGCCCAGCGTTCGCACCGGCTGCAAGCTTGGGCCGACGGTCAGCGCCTTCACGCCTCGATAAGTCCGCGAGTACACATCGGCCGTTAGCGCGAGCGCGATCTCGTCGATGGAAGACGCTACAGGGATGCCGACCGTTTCCGAGCGGCCGAACCAGCCGCTGACGATCGCAGCGCCGTACATCGCGTACGAGCGAGGACCGAAGTGGAAGACGTCGCTGTTGTGCTGCGTTCCCCAGTCCGTCACCCCCATGGCTCGCCCCAGCTCCGCTGCGCGCAGCCGACCGGCGATTGCTTCCACCAACGCGAAGGAGATCGGGATCGAGGCGCTGACGCCGGCGCTCGAGACGATCCTGCCGTCGGCGACATATCGGACATTGGTCTCCCACCTGGTCTCCGGGAACTTCTCCCGGCGAAGGCTCTGCGTGGCCCAATGTCCGGTCGCGCGGTGGCCGCGCATGAGCCCCGTTTTGGCGACCACGAGCGCTCCGTCGCAGATGCTGACGGTCGTGGCGCCCTTTTCGGCCTGAGCAGTGATCCAGGCGAGCAGCTTCGGATCGTCCGACTTGTCGATCGCGGGCACGATCACATAGTCCGCACCGTCAGGATGGCGGCTGTCGAACTCGTCCATGGTTAGATCGGGCTGGATCCGCACCGCGGGCCGCAGCTTCAGGATGCCGTCGCCCGTGGCCACGGCCAAGACGTCCGCAGCGCCGGACCGGCTCAGGACTCCATACGGAATGACGAAGTCGGTGAGCTCGGTTCCGCTGTTCTCCCCCACGACGGCAATCAGAGGGCGTGTCCTTCCGAAGCGGGGCTGATAGGGCTGGATGCGTTCCGCCGGGGAGGTCGCTTGGGCCTCTCTCACGTCAGTGGCGCGTGCTGGCGCGACCGCAATGAATGCGGCGAGCAGGAGGGCGGCAGCACGCATAAGGGTGCGGAGATGTGCGTGTTTCATCATGGCGTGGCTTTTTCGACGATGGGACCGGAGAGCGTTGCAAGGAAGGCGACCAGGTCTTTGGCCTCCTCCGGCGACAGGCGGATCGGTCTGCGTTCGGCATGGGAGTCGCCTTTCCCCCGTGCGAGCTCGGAGTGGCCGAGCACGGCTGCGGGTGATTGCATGTAGTGGTTGACGACCTGTTCGAGCGTGGCGAACTGGCCGGCGTGCATGTAGGGCGGGCGCAGCGCGACATTCCGAAGGCTCGGGGTCTTGAACGCGCCCTCGCTCTTCGGGTCGTCCGTGACGATGAATCGCAGCTCGGAGCACTGCTCGGGCCGAGCGTCGCTGAAGGAGCCAAGGCAGTTGAACGGGTCCGCCTGGACCTTGGCGACCCCAGCGGCGCGGCCGTGATCCGGCCGCGCCGGATCGCGCGGCGGCACCCCCGTGTTGTGGAATGCTTGGTCCGTCAGCAGCGGGCCGTTGTGGCACGTGACGCACTGGCCATTGCCGATGAAGACTCGCAGGCCGTTCACCTCCTGCGCCGTGAGCTCGCTGCGACCGTTGGCGTCGTTGGCGGCGACGGCACGGGCGTACCGGTCGAAGCGCGACTCGCCGTACGCAAGGCCCTTCTCGTAGGCCGCGATGGCCTTGCCTATGTTCGCGAACACGCGGTCGACGTTCGCGCGCTGACCCTCCGTCATGGACTGCCAGGCCAGCTGCTCATCGGCCGTACCGAGCGGGCTGGCGTCGCTGGGCACCCGCTCGAGCTTCGGCATGGTCCCGAACACTGCCTCGTACAGGACCTTGTAGTGCGTCTGGACGAGCCGTGCGTAGCGCGCTCGATTGCCGCCGTGCTCGACCTTGTCCTCCAGCGGCCCGAGCGCCTGCGCCCAGAGGCTGTCCTTCCTGCCGTCCCAGAAGAACCACGCGTTGTGGCCGGTAGCCATGACAGGCATGGCCCGGCGACTCCCCAGGCCGACGCCTTTGGCCACAGGCAAGCCGTCCTGGAACTGCTTGTCGGGCGCATGGCACGACGAGCACGACACCGAGCCGTCGCGGCTGAATCGCGCATCGTGGAAGAGAGCGCGCCCGAGCGCGATGGCAGCGGGATGTCCGTCGGCCGCATTCGATGGATCCTTGGGCGCGGCGGGCAGCTTGTCGATACTGAGTGACGCAATGACTCCGACCTGGTCCGGAGTCCACTGGCCTGTATTCCTCGAGAGAACGCCTGCGACGCTCGAGGCCCCGCCGCTCAATGCCATTGCGATGAGCAGCACGGCCATGCCCGCTCCGAGCGACGCGGCAAGGCGATGTGAGTTGCGCATGTTCGGTCTCCGCTCCAGCACGCCTAGCGAGCAGCCGGGTCAGTGACCACACGGTTGAAAGTCACCTTGTCGGCGCCCTCAGCCGTCTGGATGGCGAGCTTGATCTCCCACCAGCCGGTCATGCTGAACTTCATGCCCTCTAGCAGGTAGGTGCCGTCCGCGAGCTCCCGGGTGACCTGGGGCCGGGTGGGCAGGCCATGGCCGTGCTGTGGCATGCCGCCGTCGACGTTGATCCGCGCGTGCGAAACGGGAGCGCCGTCCGGCGTGCTGACCTTCACCTGCCATGAGTGGATCTGGTTGATCGCCGGGGGCGTCGCCGGCGGCTGCACCGCGACGACGAACTTCTTGTCCTCGCTCGGGTGCTGCAACGAGAGATCGAGATCGGGCGGCGGGGTCATGCAGCCCGCAAAGGAGGCGAGGGCCAGCGCGGACAGCGTGGTGGCGAGTAGGCGAGTGGTCATGTGGACTCCTGTGGTGAGCGTGGAAGGGAAGGGCCGGTTAGCGGCGTGCAGCGTCGATCAGCGCTTGCAACTCGGGGGAGATGGGCATGGGCCGGAAGGCCCCGACCTTGGAGCCACCCGTGTTGCCTCGCGGCAGCCACCCGAACGCCGTCTTCAGGGCGGCGCCGACGATCCGGAAGAGCTGTCCCAACGCTTCGGAGACATCCCGATTGCGGATGGCCCAGCGCAACATGAACCAGTGAACGGTCGTGTGCAGCCGAGTCGACGTCTGACCGAGGACGTGCGCGCGTTCGAGGTGCCGAAACGCGGCTTCTGAATCGCCGAGCCTTTCTGCGTCATCCGCCGCGGTGAGCTCGGCGTCGACAGCGGGGCGGATGCGGTCATGAAAGTGGGACATGAGTTACTCCTGGGAGATGCATGCGAGAGTCGGCGGAAATTCTTCTTGGCCAGACCTGCGCTTGCTTGAACGAAGCGGCTAAGTGCGACCTCAGGTGGCTTGCGCATGGAGCGCGGCGGCGGTGATCGCGTGCGCTGCGGAGTCCGCGGCCGTCGTGGGGAGCGGCCCCGACGGTTGCCATGCGACGACCGCCGCGGCGGCGAGCACTGCCATCGAGGCGACGAGGGCGACACGGTGGAGCGGCGAGCGGCTGGCGCTTGGGCAGGTGCAGGTGGGCATGACGGTGTCTCCGGTGAAAGTGGTTGAAATGCTCGACCTTGACCTCGGGTCAAGGTCAAGCGGTGCGATCAGTCGCGGCGACCTCGCAAGGCAGCAATCGCCGCGGCGCCGCCCGAGAGTCCATTCGCCGCGATCTGCCACCAGGCGGCGTAGGCAACGGCGTTGACCAGCCAAAGCGCGCTCACGAGCACCATCGCCGCGCGAAGACGAGTGCCACGCAGCCAGAACATGGCGAAAGTGCCCACCAGTGAGCCGGCCGCGGGAAACAGGCTGTAGGCTCCGTGCCACGTGAGCGCCGAGACGACCAGCGTCGCTGCGGTGAAGAGCAGGAAGGCCGCGCACTTGAGGCGACCAGGTCGATCCTGCAGAGCGAGTGCACTGGCCTGGCGGCCGACGCTCAAGGCGCTGAGCGCGGCCGCGGTGGGTGCGCCGATCAGGAGGCTATTGACGGCCCAGAGCGCGGACGCCCAGCTGCCGATCTTGAGCAGTGTTCGATCTCCGGGGCGAACGAGCGCGCCGACGTTGAGCGAGAGAGCGACGAGTCCCGTCGCGTCAATGAGGTGATGTGACAGCATGGCAACGGTCTCTCTGCGGCCTGGCGTGTAGCAAGGCCGGCAGGTTCAACGTTGCCGTGAGGTCAAGGTCAAGGGCCGCCGCACGTGCGCGGGCAGCCGGTGAGAGCGGTAGCTCTGGAGTCGGTCCGCAGCGCGGCGGCGTGCGCTCTGTCAGGCTTCCTGCGGCGCGGATCGCCGGAGCGCGGAGGGCGGCATGCCGAGCAGACGAGTGAAGCTTCGCCGCATGCGCTCGACGTCGCCGAAGCCGCAATCGAGCGCCACGCGCTGCACCGACGCCGCCCCGTTCTCGAGTGCTGTGCGCGCTGCCTCGACGCGCACTCGCTCCACCGCCTTCGCGGGCGTCACACCCGTCCGGGCGCGAAACTCGCGGGCGAAATGGCGCGGGCTCATGGATGCCTCGGCGGCCAGATCCTCGACGCTGAGCCGTGCGCGAAGGTTGCTCCGCACGTGGTCGAGGAGGGAGTCAAAACGCCCGTCGCTCCCCTGCAGCGCGGCCAACGACGAAAACTGCGACTGCCCGCCCGGCCGCCGGTAGTACACCACCAGCTCCTGAGCAACCGCCCGCGCGACGTCTTGGCCGTGGTCCTCCGCGATCATGGCCACCGCGAGATCGATCCCCGCGGTGACGCCGGCGCTCGTCCAGACACTGCCCTCCCTGACGAAGATCCGGTCTGCGTCCAGCCGGACCTGGGGAAGCTGGTGCTCGAACTGTTGCCGGCGCGACCAGTGCGTGGTGGCGCGACGCCCATCGAGCAGTCCCGCAGCACCAAGGAGCAGGCTGCCCGAGCAGACGCTGGCCACGCGAGCCTGGGGACGAGCGGCCACGCGCCTCACAAAGCGGAGCAGAGCCGGGTTCGTGAGCGCAGCGTCGACGCCCGGGCCGCCGGACACGAGCAACGTGTCGACCTCACTTGCTCGCGGCAGGCCTTCCGCCACCCAACTGACCCCCGAAGAACTCCGCACCGGGCCAGGCACGTGGGCAATCACCCGGAGCACATAGCGCTCCGACACCTCGAAGGCTGCCACGGGCCCGGCCGCGTCGAGCAGCTGGAATCCCGGAAAGACGAGCACGGCTACCCGGTGCGACATGGCAGAAAAGGTGGCCAACGCGACATTGCGGCCATGACGATAGGTCAGCAAACTGGCGTCGTCAATGAATCGCCTCGCAGGAGCACGCGCATGAGCTACCCCATGAACATCGGCGAAGCCGCCCAGGCCGCCGGCCTGACGGCGAAGATGATCCGTGACTACGAGTCGCTCGGTCTCATCCCGCAGGCGAGCCGGACCGAAAGCGGCTACCGGCAGTACACGAAGCGCGACGTCGACATGCTGCGCTTCATCCGTCAAGCCCGGTCGATGAGCTTTTCGATCAAGCAGATCGAGCAGCTCCTCTCTCTCTGGACCGACACGCAGCGCGAAAGCCGCGACGTGAAAGCGCTGGCACAGGCCCAGATGGCAGAGCTCGACCGCAAGATGGAGGAGCTGGCGAGCATGAAGGCCTCGCTCGAGCAAATCGTGTCGAGTTGCCCCGGCGACCACACCGCGGATTGCCCGATTCTGGGCAAGCTGTCGGGCAGCACGGAGCCGATCTCCCGGTCCGACGAATGTCGGCAACCAGCGCTGTCGCGACCGGCGCGCGTCCGGCGCGTGCCTGGACGGGCGGAATCACCGGGGTACGCGGGGCTGCTCGCCTGGTCGCAGACGCTCAAGGGCAACGTCACGGCGCACCACGCCTAAACGTCGGCGTGGATGCGCGGACTGCTTGCCGGCGTCAGCGACTGCGCGAGCGCCGATCCGCAGCTCTAAACATTGCGCGGCCGGACTAGTGCTTCTGGCGTCCTGACTTCAGTTCATCGCGACGCCGAGGCTTGGTCTGGGATCCGCGTTGCGCACCAACCGAACTCCCGTCGGCCAGCGTTGCGATGATCGGGCAGTCCGGGCGGTCATCACCGTTGCAGCAATGCACCAGATGCTGCAGCGTCGCCTTCATCGCCTGCAGTTCCCGCAGCTTGGCGTCGAGTTCCTGGATGTGAGCCTGGGCAAGCGCCTTGACGTGCCGGCTCGGCCGGCGGCGGTCTTGCCACAGGCCCAGCAGTTCGCGAATCTGCTCCAGCGAAAAGCCGAGATCCCGCGAGTGCCGGATGAAGCGCAGCGTGCTCACGTCCTTGTCGGAGTACTGGCGATACCCGCCCTCCGTTCGATGCGCTTGCGGGAACAGCCCCACGCTCTCGTAGTGGCGGATCATCTTGGCCGAGACTCCCGATGCGTCGGCGGCCTGGCCGATGTTCATCAGCTCCATGCTTCTTCCTCCTGAAGAACGACCGGTGGGGCGCCCGGAGCCCCGAGCGCCACGTTGTCGAGTTGCTGCTGCGAACGCCAGCGCCGAAGCATCAGCGCGTTCGTGACCACGCTGACGCTGCTGAAGGCCATCGCTGCGCCGGCGATCATCGGACTCAGAAAGCCAAGAGCCGCCAGCGGAATCCCAAGCACGTTGTAGCCGAACGCCCACCACAGGTTCTGCTTGATCTTCGCGTAGGTGCGGCGAGACACGTCGATGGCGTCCGCGACCAGGCGCGGGTCGCCCCGCATCAGCGTGATGCCAGCCGTTTCCATCGCCACGTCCGTTCCCGTCGACATTGCGATCCCCACGTCCGCTGCAGCGAGCGCCGGGGCGTCGTTGATGCCGTCGCCAACCATCGCCACCACGCGACCGTCGGAACGCAACTCCCGCAGGATCGCGGCCTTGTCCGCCGGCAGCACCTCCGCACGGACCTCGTCGATACCCAGCTGGGCAGCGACGGCGCGAGCGCTGCCGGCGTTGTCGCCGGTCAGCATGACCGTCCGGATGCCCAGTTGCTGCAGCCGCGCCAGCGCCGGGCGCGCCGAGGCCTTGATCGTGTCGCCGAAGGCGAGCAAGCCGAGCAGCTCGGTCTGCTCGCCGCGCTTGCGCACCAGCCACGAAACGGTCCGCCCCTCGCTCTCCAGCCGCTGGGCGTCGGCGGCCAGCGCGCCCGGGGGTACTCCGAGCTCGCGCAGCAGCCGGCTGCTGCCCAGTGAGAGGACGTCCGATCCGACGCTCGCCTCCAGACCGCGGCCCGGCAAGGCGCGCGCGTCATTGGCGACAGGCAGATCAAGGCGCCGCTCGCGCACCTTCTCCATCACGGCATGCGCCAACGGATGGTCGCTCGTGCTCTGCAACGCGCCGGCCAGACGCAGCACGTCGTCCCGGGGCACACCTGCAGCGGGGATCACGGCGGCCAACGACGGCCGTCCTTCGGTCAGGGTGCCGGTCTTGTCGAAGGCAACGGTGTCGACGGAGTGCGCCAGCTCGAGCGCCTGCGCATCCCTGATGAGGATGCCTTGGCGCGCGGCAACGCCTGTGCCGGACATGATCGCCGTCGGCGTCGCCAACCCGAGGGCACACGGACAGGCGATGACGAGCACCGCCACGGCGTTGATGAGCGCCTGTTCCCACTGGCCCGTCGCCATCGTCCAGCCGACGAACGTCAGCAGCGCGATGCCGAGCACCACCGGCACGAACACTGCGCTGACGCGATCGACGACGCGCTGGACCGGCGCCTTCGCGGCCTGCGCGGACTCGACCGTGCGAATGATGCGGGCCAGCGTCGTTTCCGCACCAACCGCGAGTGTCTTCACGGCGAGCATTCCCTCGCCGTTGATCGCGCCTCCGGTCACCGCGTCGCCCACTTCCTTGGCGACCGGCAGGCTCTCCCCAGTGATCAGTGACTCGTCGACGTGGCTCCGGCCTTCGGTGACCACGCCGTCGACGGCGACGCGCTCGCCGGGGCGCACGGCGACCAGGTCGCCCACTGCGACCTGCTCGACCGGTACCTCCAGCTCAACACCATCGCGGCGCACCCGGGCGATCGCCGGCCGCAGGGCGTTCAAGGCGCGGATGGCGTCGGCCGTCTGCCGCGTCGCGCGCGTCTCGAGCCACTTGCCGAGCAGCACCAGCGTGATCACCGCCGCTGAGGCCTCAAAGTAGAGATGCGGCGCCCCGGCGTGGCCATGCCGCAGCAGAAGATAGAGCGACAGGCCGTACGCGGCGGAGGTGCCGAGCGCCACCAGCAGGTCCATGTTGCCGGTGCCCGCCCGCACCGCCCTGTAGCCGGCGCGGTAGAAGCGCCAGCCGAGCCAAAACTGCACCGGCGTCGCGAGCGCCAGCTGCAGCCAGCCGTCGAGCGCCCAGGGCACGCCGAAGAGCTGCAGCAGCATTGGCGTGAGCAGCGGCACGGTCAGCACCGCACTGAGCGCGATTGGCCACCACTGCGGCAGGTGAGCTCGTGTGGGCGATGCGCTCGCCTGCTGCTGCTCGACCGTGTAGCCGGCTTGGTCGATCGCCTCCGCCAGCGCCTGGACAGGAACGGTGGAGAGCGCTTCAGCCGAAGCGACTCCGGTGGCAAGGTTGAGGGACGCGGAGAGCACGCCCGGCACCTTGAGCAGCGCCTTCTCGACCCGCGCCACGCATGAGGCGCAGGTCATTCCTTGGACGTGCAGATCGCGCCGTTGGGTCGTCGACTCGTAGCCGGCCTTGCGCACGGCCGCGACGAGCGCCTCCGGGGTCACGCCCGCGTCGGCGCGAACCGAGGCCTGCTCGGTGGCGAGGTTGACGGACGCTTCGTGCACCCCTGGTACAGCGGTGAGCGACTTCTCGACCCGCAGGACGCAGGAGGCGCAGGTCATGCCGGCGATAGGGACGGTGATGACGCGTCGTTCGATAGCGGCAGCGCTGGTCATGCTGTGGGCCTTCGAGTGCCTCTATGTTGTGGGTTCCAACGGTGGGAACGTCAAGCGCGGTGCGAAGGGTAGCTACACCGTTGTGTGGTTATTCGGTTTCGCGAGCTTGACCTTCCAACGGTGGGATGGTTGATAGTTCGCCCATTGCAACAACTTCCCCAAGGAGAGCACAGCGTGATTGCCTTCGAAGTGAACAACATGACGTGCGGCCACTGCGCCAGCACGATCACGAGAGCCATCAAGGCAGTGGACCCGGACGCGAGCATCGACATCGATCTCTCGGCGCATCAGGTCCGCGTCGATGCGTCGGCAGACGCACAGACTTTGAGAGAGGCGATCAAAGCGGCCGGTTACGACGCCGTCCCGCTGAGCACTGCCTCTTTGCAACGGGACATTTAAATCAGGTGAGGGGGATGCGGAATGGACCACTCACATCATCGCCACAGTGAGCACACCGATCACTCCAGGCCGGCCCGGGGAAGCAGCGCCCCGGATTCTTCCAGCCAGTCGGGACTGAACGGGGTCGCCTTTCGCGCCACCCTCCACTGCCTCTCCGGATGCGCGGTGGGGGAAGTGCTAGGAATGGTGATCGGGACAGGGTACGGGCTTTCGAACGGCGCCACGGTCGTCCTGTCGATCGTCCTCGCCTTCGTCTTCGGTTATGCCTTCACCGTGACACCGTTGCTGCGCGCAGGGTTCCCGGCACTCCAGGCCGGGCGGCTGGCTCTCGCTGCGGACACGGCATCTATCACGCTGATGGAGATCGTCGACAACGGCGTCATGCTGCTCGTGCCGGGGGCGATGCAGGCGCCGCTCACGTCCTGGCTGTTCTGGGCCTCCCTCGCGTTTTCGTTAATCGTCGCGGGCATGGCAGCGTATCCGCTCAATCGATGGCTCATCAGCCGCGGCAAAGGCCACGCGGTGGTTCACCAGCATCACCATGGGTGAATCCCCGCCGGTGTGCGGCTCGTCCGCCGCCGTGGCCACCGTCCCCGAGTGCACATCATGAACTTCAGCTCGAACAAGATCGCAATCGCACTCGGTGCTGCGCTCATCGCAACCGTGGCGCAAGCCCAAACGTCTCCGGCCACGCCGGCTTCAGGGCCGGCTCACCAGCACGATGAGGGCGTGCACGTGGACAAGACCGCCGAGCCGAGCGCGACCGACCACAAGGCCATGGGGCACGGCATGCCGAGCGCGAAGGAGATGCCCGCGGGCGACCACGCGATGCAAAGCGCGCTCGGGCCTTATCCGATGACTCGTGAGGGGTCCGGGACGTCCTGGCTACCGGACGCCACGCCGATGATGGGGCTGCATGTCAAACAGCGGGACTGGTCGGTGATGGCGCACGGCTTCGTCAACGCGATCTACGACAAGCAGACCGGCCCGCGCGGCGACGAGAAGGCCTTCACCCAAAGCATGGCGATGCTGATGGGAAACCGACCGGTTGGGCCGGGAACCCTCGGGCTACGCGCGATGGTGTCGCTCGATCCCACGATGGGCAAGAGCGGCTATCCCCTGCTGTTCCAGACCGGCGAATCTGCAGACGGCGTAACGCCCTTGGTCGACCGTCAACACCCCCATGACCTCTTCATGGAGCTCGCGACTTCGTACAGCCTGCGCCTCGGCGCCGACAGCGCCGCCTTCGCCTATTTCGGCCTGCCTGGCCAGCCCGCTCTGGGCCCCAGCGCGTTCATGCACCGCTTCTCTGGCATGCGCAACCCGGAGGCGCCACTCACGCACCATTGGCTCGACTCCACTCACATTACTTTCGGTGTTGCCACGCTGGGCGTCAGCAAGGGCCCCGTCCAGCTGGAAGGATCATGGTTCAACGGTCGTGAACCGGATCCGGCGCGCTGGAACATCGAGACGCGCAGGTTCGACTCCTGGTCGACCCGCCTCTCGTACAACCCGCTGCCAGAGCTCTCGATGCAGGTCAGCTATGGCGACCTGAAGAGCCCCGAGCAACTCGAGCCCGAGACCGGCGTCAAGCGGACGACAGCTTCGATCACCTATCAACTGAACAGGGGCGCGGACAACTGGGGCACCACGCTGGCCTACGGGCGCAACAAGAAATCCGGCCCGGGCCACAACGTTTCCGAGCCCGGGTGGCTGCTCGAATCGACGTACGTGATGCGAGACACCCACACCTTCTTCGCCCGCGCGGAGCAGGTGAAGAACAGCGAGCTGTTCCTCGATGGCCATCCGCTTCACGGACAGGAGTTCAACGTCCGCAAGCTGTCTGTGGGCTACATCTACGACTTCGCCAAGACCGGTCCCATCAAATGGGGCGTTGGCGGTCTCGTAGGCTTCCTGCGCGCCCCTCCGCAGCTCGATGCTTACTACGGCAGCAGCCCGCGCTCGTACATGCTGTTCCTGCAAGGACGACTCTGAGCGGCATTTCGTCCGAACTAGACGAGCACGCGCGCCCGGGTCGCGAGAGCAGGTGGCCCTGTGCGGAATGCCATTGAAGCAGCCGCACGCCCGTACGAGAGTAGTCGCGTAGCCCTGCTGATCCCATTGGCAGCGAGGGAATTGCCTTACCGTGCCACTCATGCATCACGCCGCCCCTGCCCTGGTCTCCCCAAGCGCTCTGCCCGACGCCTGCCTGAATTGCGGTGAATCGTTCGGCAGACGTCGCGCCCGCCGGCTGCTTTTCTGCCCGAACTGCGGCCAGAACACGGCTGTGCGGCCGCCGACGATCAGCGAGTTTGTCCAACAGTTCGGAGGCGCCTACCTGGCGACAGAACGTGCACTGTGGCGCAGCCTCAAGCTGCTGCTCTCGAAGCCTGGCGAGTTGACGGTGCAATACCTCGGGGGGAGGCGCAAGCATTATGTGTTGCCCTTGCGTCTCTATTTGACGCTCAGCCTCGTGGCCTTGCTGCTGGTCAGAATGGTGGGCGGCGGTTCGGCAGGCGTCAAGGTCGATACGGCCGCGATCGCCAAGGAGAACAGCAACCTTGTCATTGGCCTGGGCTGGGGACGAGCCGGCATGCGTGACGGTGCCTTCTTCTGCGAGAACCTGCCTTCGTGGGCCTGCAAGCGCATCCAGCGTCGCGTCGACATCGATCCCGACAAGGTGTTGAGCGAAGTCGAGTCCGTAAAGGACCAATTTCTCGGGAACCTCAGCGGCGGCATGTTCGTGCTGCTGCCGGGATTCGCGCTATGGCTGAAGCTCGCATACCGCAACCGGCACTTGCGCTACACCGAACACCTGGTGTTCGCGCTCCACCTCCACGCCTTCTGGTTCCTTGCGTTGATCTTGACGCTTCCTGGCTGGGGGTTCCTTACGACAGCGGTGTTGTGACCGTCCCGGTTTACACGCTGATGGCGATGAAGCGGGTCTACGGCGGCCGGCGTGGGCCGCGGCTGGCGCGCGCCGGCCTGCTGTTGGCGCTGTACAGCACCACCCTTGCGCTCGCGTTAGCGGGGATCGGCGTGTTCACGCTCTTGTCGTAGCTAGCCAGTGTCGATGGCGCCTGGTCGCAGTGGCGGTGTGCTCAAAGCCGAGCCTTTGAGCCACCAATGACGAGCCGCAAGCCCGGAGGATCGTCCAGTGCCAGAGCACGACACCGCTCTACGGGGGTGACCGGGGGCTGCGGGCTGCTGGCGCCAACCCGGACGGACAAGCGCCTGCTTGCAACGCCTATTCGCTTATGGCGATAGCCCTCGCAGTTCGCGATGGATCTGCTCGAGGCCTTTCAGTTCGGCTGCGTAATCAACGTCCGGATCTACCCTTTCCTTGACTAGCTCCAGCACTTCGAAGACGAGTCCCTCGCCCCCACTGCGATTCCACTCGGCTTGTAGCACGCAGTCCGCGTACTTTTGCATGCGCAGTTCAAAGCGGGCACGATTCAGCGCCGCGTGCACGTTGCGGCTCGCACCAAGCAGCAGGTAACCGCTCGCGCGGTCTCGAATGGCATAGATACCCATCGGCGGGAACGAGTCACGCACTTGCCTCGCGGCTGCCCGCCGCACCGAGCGCGACGCCTGATCGGCGAAGGAATCCATCTTCTTTCTCCTTGTGGCGGTAGTAGAGGCCGTGCAGCACCACCATGGCCAGGAACGCGGCAGGACAGGCCCAGAACACCCCTGCTAAGCCGAAGCGTGCGTCCAGCGCAACCGCCACCGGCACTTCGACGCAGACAATCGCAGCCAGGCTCAGCAGCGCCGGAATCAGCGCCGCACCGCTCGCACGCATGGCGCCAACCAGCACGTTGCTGCATCCGAGAAGGACCACGCTCCAGGCAACAGTTCGCACCATGACGACCGCCTGCGCGAGCACGGGCCCAGGTTCCAGGAACACGCGCAGGCCGACCGGCGCGAGCAGGTCCGCTGCGACGACGAAAAGCGCGGTGACGACAACGTTCAGGCGCAGCCCTGTACCGACGATCGCGGGCAGCCGTTCGCGCCGCCCGGCGCCGACGGCATGCGCGCTAAATATCGTCGCGGCGATGCCCAGGCTCATCGCCGGAAACTGCACCCAGCTCAGGAGCTGCGTCGCCGCCCCATACGCGGCGGTCGCGGTCGACCCGTGACCATTCACGAGGCCCAACAGCACGATTTCCGCAAGCGCCATCGCCAGCATTTGCAATGCGGCAGGCAGGCCGATGCTCAGCATGCGCTGGGCGATGGCCGCACTCGGCTTCCAGTCCTGCCAATGGCGGCCGGGAGCGAGCGGATGGCGGTTTCGACGCCAGCGTCGAATCAATACCGACAACGCGACCACCTGTGCGACGAGCGTCGAAATCGCCACACCCGCCGCGCCCAAAGGCGTCCCCGCGATCATCAGCGGCGTGCACACCGCGGCCACCAGCGTCGCCGCCAGCAAGGACCACATCGGCGAGGTCGCGTCTCCGGTGCCGCGGCTGAGGGAGAGGCCCGCCCATGTGACGAACACGAAGGGCATCACCAGGAACATGGCGCGCGCGTAGCGGATGGCGGCCGGCAACACATCCGGCGGCGTGCCGAGAGCTTGCATCAAGAACGGCGCAAACCAGGCACCGAGCACAGCGACCGCAAGGCCGACGCCAAGCGCAGCCACGAAGGCCGTCGCTCCCACTCGACGCACCCGCGCGGCATCGTGGGCGCCCCATGCTTGCCCAGCGAGGATCGTCGCCCCGGCGCCCAGACCGATGATCAGTGAAAGCAGCAAGAAGAACACCGGGAAGAATGCCGCGGCCGTCGCAATGCCAAGCACGCCCAGCACGTGCCCGAGCCAAAAGCCATCGAGCAGACCTCCTGCGCTTTGCAGCGCGTGCGTCAAGATGAGGGGTGCCAGCAACGCAAGATAGCGCGTGCGAAGCGTCTGCGTCGGCGCAGCTCGGATCGTAGTTTCTGGCTCGTTCATGGATGCTCCTGGTAATCGCGGGCGTGCGCCCGTTCGCAGCGCTGCGGCCACTAGCCGCGCGCCATTGCAAAAAGGGGGGAGAGGTCCGGCCTAGCCGGATGCGGGTGCGGCGAGCTGCAGCAAGTAGGCCTGCACGTCTTTTGGCCAAGAGGCCGTCAGTGCCACGAGCCGCTCGTGGTCGCCAGCAAACAGCGCCCGCGATGCTTCCTCGAAACCGGCGCGGTTGCCGGCAAGCGTAGACATCGCTTGATACGCGCGGTCGTGCGCCTGACGTATCCGGTCCCGCTCACCGCTGTTGCGCCGCGCTTCGTGCACCAGCTTGCGCAAGGCCACGGAGGCGCCGCCAGGTTGCGCCGCGAGCCACTCCCAGTGCTCGGGCAGCAACGTCACTTCTCGCGCGACCACGCCGAGTTTGGGGCGACCCGGCCCCCTTTGCCCTGGCGTTGGGGCGGTCGCGGTGTAGCGGTCGGCAACGGCCTTCTCTCCTCCACGGAGATCCAGGTCTGTGGAGTTACCGGTGGCATCGCTGATGACCAAGGGATGTCCCTCGGAGTGCGCCCGTTGAGCCCGAAACACGGCGAGGGCGACCTCTTGCAGTGGACCGGAAGCAAGGCGGCGTCCCCTCATAAACGCGGTGTAAGTGAGAGGTGCCGCTTGCTCCATGTAGGAATTCTACCCGGGTTAAATCGAGCGAGTCAATAACACCCGGATAGAACTATGCGGACGAGGCAGACGAGTGCCGCATCGCCGGGGCACGGTCGTGTCGCCCCGCGGCTGGCCGCGGGCCAGAGGCGAGTCCGTCCCTGACGTAGCCAGGACAGCGAGCTAGATCCCAGCTGGCCGTGGCTGTCGTCGGTTAGCCGTCGCGGGGAGACACGTGGATTCCGCGAGCAGCGTCCGCGAGTCGCTGGATGCGATCGACCAACCTCGGAACGTCGGCGGGCTTCCGGAGAAAGTCGTCATAGTCAGTGAACCTAGCCCGGACCGTGCTTTCGTCGAGCACCGAATGCAGCGCGATCCGCGTGCGCCGGTGGGGGTCGCAGGCACGCAGCGCGACGGGCGGTCGAGTTCCGGAACGCGTCGTGGTGGAATGAGCGCAACCGGGATTCGACGCTGGCGTTCGAGCGGGAACACGGACTCGTCAACGTCGTCGTGGACGGACCGCAGGTCGGCAACAGCGTGCCTGCCGTCTGGGAGGTGACGTCGCCGAAGCTCGCCATCGTTCGCATGCACGGCCGCAATCACGCGACCTGGAACAAGAAGGGACTGAAAGCGGCCTCCGACCGTTTCAATTGCGAGTACTCAGAGAAGGAGCTGGCGGAGATCGCGCCGAAGGTCGCCGAGCTGTCGAAGGCAGTACAGACCGTCCACGCTGTGATGAACAACAACTACGAGCACCAGGGACAGCGCAACGCGAAGACCCTGACCAGGCTTCTCAAGGCGGCGCCCAAGCCGGCCGCCAGCTCGCAGGTCGAAGCGACGCGAACGAAAGGATCGTGAGATGGCTTATCAGAAGGATCAATGGATGACGTCTTTCGAAGGCCAGTTGGCGATCCTCCGGCCACACCTGACGGAACGCGTTTTGACGACGATGGCCCTGCAAGCGTGGCACCGGCACGGGACGACCGACCCGATCGAGGCGGCTCGGCACGTAGTGGCGGAGCTGACGTCTGCAGCCTCGCGAGCAGCCAAACGACAGCCGTAGCTGCGTAGGCGCCCTGTGGCCAGATGACTTCTTGCGTCCAAATCGCGGTGCGACTCGGCGTTCTTCACTGGACGTTGCAGATGGACGGCTGCGGCAGCTGCCCAATCAACCCTTTCCTCAGGGGTGGCTTCCGCGCGCATTGCTCACACACGCCGCCTGAAGTGGGAACAACAGGCCGTCCAAAGTGTGTGTGCGATAAACGTTGCATCATGACGTGATCTAATGAAGATATGCGGAAGGACTTTTCCTCATGCGATGCGAGCTCCCTTCGGGAGACGCTGACGGACGTCGCGCAGCGCAGACGGAGGCAGCTGTACTGGTGAATCGGACCTGACAGATTGACCCGTTCCAACGAGAGGTCGCGGCCGACCCCTTGCTGGGGGTCACGTGGTTTCGACGCACACCTCACGTGAGATCTCGTTGATGTTTGATGAAGTTGAAGGTGTCATCCTGCAAGGCGTGGAGTGGCTGCGGCTGGTCGTGGAAACGGTCGGCGCCTTAGTGATTGCTGCGGGGATCTTCGTGGCCGCCGGAAACCTCATCCGCAATTGGGTAGCACGACCACGCCCTGACTTTTCGGCGATCCGCCTGTCTTTCGCGCGGTATCTAGCTCTTGCGCTCGAGTTCCAACTCGCCGCGGACATCCTGTCGACGGCCGTCGCCCCCTCGTGGGAACGCATCGGCAAGCTCGGTGCCATCGCGGTCATCCGGACCGGGCTCAACTACTTCCTCACCAAGGAAATGCGTGAAGAGAGCCGCGTCGTCGGATCGGAGGCGGCCGTGACCAAACGAGCCGGCGCCCAGCAGGCCTGAAGTCCCGGCCAGGTGCACCGCATGCAATACCGTCCCTGGATCGTCTTGGCGTTGTCGCTCGCGTCTCTTCATGCCCAGGCGGAGCCCCGCCTCGAGCGTGCGGGCTCTTACGTCCTGCGCAGCAGCACGGCGCCGACCAAGACGATTTCGGCCGAAGCGGCGCGGGCAGAAGGCATCGAGCCTGCCCCGACGCGCGCGGTGCTCAACGTGGTCGTCCGCCGCAAGGACAAGGCGGCCGTCGAGAACGTGCGCGCCCGGGTGACGGCGAGCGTGACGGATCCGGCGGGCGTTCGCCGCGCGATCGAGATGCGGCCCGCCGTCGCCGACGCCATGGTTTCCTACATCGGCGCCTTCGACTTCGTCCCGAGCCAGGTCCTCGAGTTCGAGATCGTCGCCGTTCCCGACGCTCCGGGCGCCAAGCCGATCACGCTGCGCTATCGCGACCGCATGTGACGACGAGACGCCGTCGGCGGTGGCGCGTCGTGGCAGCGTGCGGCGCGACGATCGTGGTCACCACGGTCGCGCTTCTGCTGGTCGCCAACCTCACCCTCGGCAACAAGAAGATCGACTACCGCGTCGAGAGCGTCGCGGCTCCGGCGGACCCGGAGTTCCTGCGCTCCATCGGCTCGCTGCTCGGCCCGCCAGTGGTCGGCGGCAACCGCGTCCGTGCGCTTCTCAACGGCGCCGAGACCTTCCCCGCGATGCTCGGCGCGATTCGCGCCGCGCGCCAGACGATCACGTTCGAGACTTACATCTACTGGTCGGGAACGATCGGCCAGGAGTTCGCGGAAGCGCTCGCCGAGCGCGCCCGTGCCGGCGTCGCCGTCCACGTCCTGATCGACTGGTGGGGCGGCGAGGACATCCAGGAGCGCTATCGCGCGCGGATGGAGGCGGCCGGCGTGCAGGTCGAGGTCTACAACCCGCCGCGTCCCGAGACGCTGGCGCGGATGAACAGCCGCACGCACCGCAAGCTCCTCGTCGTCGACGGCCGCATCGGCTTCACGGGCGGCGTCGGCATCGCGGATCCCTGGCGCGGCGACGCGCAGGACCCGGAGCACTGGCGCGATACCCACTTCCAGGTCGAGGGCCCCGTCGTCGCCGAGATGCAGGGCGCCTTCACGGACAACTGGACGGCCGTCAACGGGCACGTGCTGCACGGCGCGGGCTACTTCCCGCCGTTGGCTGCCGCCGGCACCGAGTCGGCGCAGATGTTCACGAGTGCGGCCGGCGGAGGCGCAGAAAGCGTGCAGCTGCTCTACCTCATGTCGATTGCCGCCGCGCGACAGACAGTGCGACTGTCGATGGCCTACTTCGTGCCCGATGAAGTCGCCGTGCGCGAGCTCGTCGCTGCGCGCCAGCGCGGCGTCCGCATCCAGATCATCCTTCCCGGGCCGCACATGGACCGCCAGATCGTTCGCCGGGCGTCGCGCTCGCGCTGGGGGCCGCTGCTGCGCGCGGGCGTCGAGATTTACGAGTACCAGCCCACGATGTACCACTGCAAGGTGCTGATCGTCGACGACGTGTGGACGTCGGTCGGCTCGACCAACTTCGACAGCCGCTCGTTCAGCCTCAACGACGAGGCCAATCTGAACATCCATGACGTGGCATTCGGACTCGCGCAGGCGCAGCACTTCGAGCGCGACCGCGCTCGTTCCAGGCGCGTGAGCCTCGCCGACTGGGATTCCCGTCCGTGGCACGACAAGCTGCGCGACGCGCTGTGGAGCGCGATCGGCTCGCAGCTCTAGCCGCGCCTATCCACTTCTGCAAGGAGGGGCTTGGCACCCGCACTTCTCCAGCCGGAGGAGAAAACGCCGACAGTACATGTCACGGCGTGATGTTTTAACGGATCGAGTCGCGCTGCAGTCCGGGTCCCTCGGCTCGAACAGCTGACTGTGGGGTGGAGAATGAATCATGGCCATGGCGCCGCGAGCCGTCCGGCGGACCCCCTCGCAGCAGATCCACCGGTTGCAGGCTCCAGGGCCGGCGACGTGTTCGCCACCAGGCGGCTGATCCTGAAGGCGACGCTGACGCTGCCGGCGCTCGCCGCCCTCGGCTGCACCAGGCGGTCCGACCCGCAAGCGACGCCGCGGCAGCTCAGCTACTTCCTGCCGGCCGAACGCGATTTCATCGATGCCGCGAGCGAGCGCCTGATTCCCGATGGCGACGACGGGCTCGGCGCGCGTGCCGCCGCCGTCACGGTCTTCATCGACAGCCAGCTCGCGGGCCCGTACGGACAGGCCGCGGCCTGGTACATGGAAGGTCCGTTCGCGAAGGGCACTCCCGAGCAGGGCTACCAGCTCGCGCTGACGCCCGCGCAGCTGTATCGCGCAGCGATTGGCGACATCGATGCGCACTGCCGGAGCGAGTTCGGCAAGCCTTTCGCGGCGCTGTCGCCAGCCGACCAGGACGCCACGCTGCACGCCCTCGAGAAGGGCGACCTCGACCTGCCGCACGCCTCGGCCAAGGAGTTCTTCGACATGCTGCTGAAGAACACCCAGGAGGGCTTCCTCGCCGACCCGCTCTACGGCGGCAATCGAGGCTTCGCCGGTTGGCGGCTGGTCGGCTTCCCCGGCCCTCGCTACAACTACATGTTCGACATCACCCAGTACGGCAAGCCGTATCCGCTGCCGACGGTGGGGCTGCTCGGACGCAACGGCCAGCAGGTCTGGAGCTGACCGTGGCGACGAAGCTTCCTTCGGTCGACGTCGTCCTCGTCGGCTTCGGCTGGACGGCTTCGATCCTCGGCCACGAGCTCGCCGATGCCGGCCTCAAGGTGCTCGCGCTCGAGCGCGGCATCTACCGCGACACCGTGCCCGACTTCGCGACGACGCACATACAGGACGAGCTCAAGTACGCGGTCCGCAACAGCCTCTTCGAGGATCCCAAGCGCGAGACGCTGACGTTTCGCAACTCGATGGACCAGACGGCGCTGCCGATGCGCCATCTCGGCTCGTTCCGGCCCGGCTCGGGTGTGGGCGGCGCCGGCGTTCATTGGAACGGCCAGACGTGGCGCTTCCTGCCGACGGACTTCAAGATCCGCAGCGAGACCGAGGCGCGCTACGGCAAGGCCTTCATCCCGGCCGACATGACGATCCAGGACTGGGGCGTCACGTACGAGGAGCTCGAGCCCTACTACGACAAGTTCGAGTACCTGTGCGGCATCTCCGGCGAGGCCGGCAACATCCAGGGCCGGATCCAGGCCGGCGGCAATCCGTTCGAAGGCCCGCGCGCGCGAGGCTATCCGCTGCCGCCGCTCCTGCGCAGCGCCGGCACCGTGCTCTTCGACAAGGCGGCGCGCGAGGTCGGATTCAAGCCGTTCGCGTGCCCGGCCGCGAACACCTCGGCCGCCTACAAGAACCCGCTCGGCGTCCAGATGGGGCCGTGCACCTACTGCGGCTACTGCGAGTGGTTCGGCTGCGGCAACTACTCGAAGGCCTCGCCGCAGACGACGATCCTGCCGGTCCTGTTGCAGAACAAGAACTTCTCGTTCCGCACGCGCTGCGACGTCACGCGCGTCAACCTCGACGCCTCCGGCAAGCGCGCCACGGGCGTCACCTACGTCGATGGCGAAGGCAAGCAGTTCGAGCAGCCGGCCGACCTCGTCGTGCTGTGCGCGTTCGCGCAGCACAACGTCCACCTGCTGCTCCTCTCCGGCATCGGCAAGAAGTACGACCCCGACTCGAACACCGGTGTCGTCGGCCGCAACTACGCCTATCAGATCACCTCGTCGGTGGACGTCTTCGTCGACGAGCTGATGAATCCCTTCATGGGCGCCGGCGCGCTCGGCCAGGCGATCGACGAGTTCAACGGCGACAACTTCGACCACGGGCCCGAGGGCTTCGTCGGCGGCGGCTACATCGCCCTGTGGACGACGGGCGGCCGGCCGATCCTGCAGCACCAGCTCCCCGACGGCACGCCCAAGTGGGGCGAAGGCTGGAAGAAAGCGCTCGCCGAGTACTACCTGCGCAGCGCAAAGATCGCGACGCACGGCAGCGTCATGAGCTACCGCGATTCCTATCTCGACCTCGACCCGACGTATCGCGACATCTACGGCAATCCGCTCCTTCGGCTCACGTTCGACTTCCACGACAACGAGCACAAGATGTCGCGCTTCGTCACCGACAAGGCGACGCTCATCGCCAAGGCGCTGCCGGGACTGCGCTCGTTCAAGGTGAACCAGCGCGACGGCCACTACTCGATCGTCCCGTACCAGACGACCCACAACACCGGCGGCGCGGCGATGGGCGATGACCCGAAGACGAGCGTCGTCAACCGCTATCTGCAGAGCTGGGACGTTCCGAACGTCTTCGTGATGGGCGCGAGCGTGTTCCCGCAGAACGCAGGCTACAACCCGACGGGCACCGTCGGCGCGCTCACTTACTGGGCGGCGGATGCGATCCGCAACCACTACATCAAGAACCCCGGGCCGCTCGTGGCCGCCTGAGCAGGGACTTCGATGAACCCGGTCCGAACCTGCGCTGCCGGCCTCGGGATCGCCGTTGCGGCGCTCTGTGCGGCCGCGCCGGCGCACGCCGCCGATCCGGCGCAGATCGAGCGTGGCGCCTACCTCGTGCGCGCCGGCGACTGCGTCTCCTGCCACACCGTCAAGAACGGAAAGGAGCTCGCCGGTGGCCTGCCGATCCCGACGCCGTTCGGCGTCATCTACTCGCCGAACATCACGCCGGATCCCGACACGGGCCTCGGCAAGTGGTCGAAGGACGATTTCTGGAACGCGATGCACCGCGGCATCGACGACGAGGGTAAGCACCTCTATCCGGCGTTCCCGTATCCGTGGTTCACCAAGCTGACGCGAGCCGACGTCGATGCCATCAAGGACTACCTGGCGTCCGTTCCCGCCGTCAAGCAGCAGAACCTCGCCCCCGAGCTGACGTGGCCGCTCGGCTGGCGCGGCGTGATGGCCGCCTGGAACCTGCTGTACTTCGAGCCCGGCTCCTTCAAGCCGAACCCGGCCAAGTCGGATGAATGGAACCGCGGCGCGTACCTGGTCGAAGGCGCCGGCCACTGCGCGGCCTGCCACACGCCGAAGAACAGCCTCGGCGCGGTCAAGAGCAGCGCTGCGCTGCAAGGCGGCAGCGCCGGCGAGCACTGGTACGCGCCTGGCCTCACCGGCGACGTGCGCAACGGCATCGGCGCCTGGTCGGTCGCCGACATCGTCGAGTACCTGAAGACGGGGTCGAACGCGGAGTCGGCGAGCGCCGGGACGATGGCCGAGGTCGTCAAGAACTCGACGCAGTACCTGAGCGACGCCGACCTGAAGGCGATCGCCGTCTACCTGAAGGACATCCCGGCGAGCAGCGACGCAGCGAAGCCCGAGGTGCTGACCGGAGAGACGATGGCACGCGGCGAGGCGCTCTATCTCGACAACTGCACCGGCTGCCACATGCCCGACGGCGGCGGCGTCTCCGGGGTGTTCCCGCCGCTCAAGCGCAGCGCGGTGGTCCAGTCGCGCGAGCCGGGCACCGTGCTGCACGTCGTGCTCGGCGGCGCGACGATCGCCGCGACGGCGGCCAAGCCCTCGGGCCTGACCATGCCCGGCTTCGCCGAAAAGCTGAACGACCAGCAGGTCGCCGACGTCGTCAACTACATCCGCAACGCGTGGGGCAACCGCGGTTCGCTCGTCGATGCTGGCGCGGTCGCAGACGTTCGCAAGGCGGCAGCGCAATCGCCGCAAGGAAATCCAGGCAAGGAGCGGGCGGCGATGCTGATCTGCCGCTCCAAGGGCGCTCCCGCCAGCTGCCGCGAGAACGCGAGCCCGCAATGAATCGCCAGCCGATCGCCTTCGCCGGTCTCGCGGCCTCGCTGCTGACGAGCGTCGCCGGGTCGACACAGCTGCTGCCGCAGGGCGATCCGGCGCAAGGCCAGGCGCTGGCGGAACAGGTCTGCGCCGCGTGCCACGGCGCCGGCGGGTACAGCCGGGACCCCCAGTTCCCGAAGCTCGCGGGCCAGAGCGCGCGCTACCTCTACGACCAGCTTCTCGCCTTCAAGGCGCAGGGCCACCGGCGCGCGAGCGGGATCATGGGGGCGATCGCCGTGAACCTCAGCGACGCCCAGATGCGAGACGCCGCGGCGTATTTCGCCGCCCAGCGGCCCTGGAACGACGCGGCGCAGAGCGTGCCGATCAGCCAGAGTCTTCTCGCGCGAGGGCAGTCCATCTACCGCCAGGGAATCGCGCGCGATTCCGGCGTTCCTGCCTGCGCGTCGTGCCATGCGCTGAGCGGCGGCGGCCTGCCGCCCGAGTTTCCACGCCTGGCCGGGCAGTTCGAGCCCTACCTCGTCAAGCAGCTCGACGAGTTCCGCTCGGAGCGCCGCAACAGCAATCCCAACCAGATGATGTCCGTGGTCGCGCACAAGCTCACCGATCGGGACATCCAGGCGGTAGCGGCCTACATCGCAACCATGAAGTAGGAGAGACGTGATGGCAAATACCCAGTCGATGCAGGTCCGGACCTGCGATGTGAAGCGCACGAGCGCACTGCTTCTGCCGATTGCGGCCGGACTCGTGTTCGGCGCCGTGACGGACGTCCGGGCCGCCCCGGCAAACGCCGCTTCCGCGCCGGCAAGCGCAGCGGCGACGTCGACCAAGGACTCGCGTGCGCTGATGGACGACCTCATGCGCAAGTGCAAGGCCATGAACGGCGACGAGAAGGCGGCCTGCGAGAAGGACGCACGCAGCGCCGCCGCAGCCGAAGCGCACAAGGAGAGCGGCACCGCGCACCGGTGAGCGCGCCTTGCACTCCTCGACCCATCAAGAGCCCACCAAGACCCGTATGCAACGACCCTGCGCCCACCCGATCGCCGTTCCGCTGACGAGGACGGCCCGCCGCGGTCGCGCTCGCGGCGGCCCGCACGCCGTCGCGAGCGGCTCGCTGCTGGCGCTGGCCGTCGTCGCGCTGCTGCCGCTCCCGGCCGATGCGCAAGGCGCGTCGGCGCCGGCGCAGCCCGCCGCGAGCGCGCCCGCCGCGGCGGCGTCGGCATCGGGCCCGACGGCGAACTTCGCGCCCAACGATCCGCCCGGCGAATGGCACAGCCAGGCGCGCGACTACGCGAACACGCGCTTCAGCACGCTTGCCGACGTCAACGTCGGCAACGTGTCTCGCCTGAAGGTCGCCTGGACCTTCTCCGACGGGACGCAGAACGGCCACGAGGCCGCGCCGCTGGTGCTCGACAACACCATGTACCTGGTGACGCCGTTCCCGAACATCGCCTACGCGCTCGACCTCACGAAGCCCGGTGCGCCGATCAAGTGGTCGTACGCGCCCAACCCGACGCCGGTCGCGATCGGCAAGGCGTGCTGCGACACCGTCAACCGCGGCGGCGCGTACGGCAACGGCAAGATCATCTACAACCTGCTCGACATGCACACCGTCGCCGTCGACGCCAAGACCGGAAAGGAGGTCTGGCGCACGAAGCTGGGCGACGTGACGCGTGGCGAGACGATGACCATGGCACCGCTCGTCGTCGGCAACAAGGTCTACGTCGGCAACAGCGGCGGCGAGCTCGGCGTCTGGGGCTGGCTCGCGGCGCTCGACGTCGACACCGGCAAGGAGCTCTGGCGTGCCTACAGCACCGGCACCGACGAGCAGGTCAAGATCGGCGCCGACTTCAAGCCCTTCTACTCGTGGATGAAGGGCAAGGACCTCGGCAAGAGCAGCTGGCCGCCGGGGATGGACCGCACCGGCGCGGGTTCCGTCTGGGCCTGGGTGTCGTACGACCCCGAGACCAACCTCATCTACTACGGCACCAGCAACCCGAGCCCGCGCGTCCCGGCGCAGCGGCCCGGCTACAACCTGTGGACCAGCGCGATCTTCGCGCGCGACGCGACCACCGGCATGGCGAAGTGGGCGTACCAGTTCACGCCGCACGACCAGTGGGATTACGACGGCGTCAACGAGAACGTGCTGATCGACATCACCTGGCAAGGCAAGCCGCGCAAGGCTCTGATCCACTTCGACCGCAACGCCTTCGCCTACACGATGGATCGGACCACGGGCGAGGTGCTGTCGGCGCAGCCCTTCGCGTACCAGAACTGGTCGAAGGGGATCGACCTGAAGACCGGCATGCCGATCGTCGTGCCCGAGATGCAGCCCAAGCCGAACGTCAAGCTGCCCAACGTCTGCCCGCCCGACATCGGCGGCAAGGACTGGCAGCCGTCGTCGTTCTCGCCGCGGACCGGACTCGTCTACGCCGGCATCTTCAACATCTGCATGGATCTCACCGATCACCCGCAGTCCTACATCGCCGGGACGCCCTACGACGGGATGGAGATGAAGCGTTATCCGGCGCCGGGCGGCAACTGGGGCGAATTCATGGCGTGGGATCCCGTCGCGGGCAAGAAGGTCTGGGCGATCAAGGAGAAGTTCATGACCATGAGCGGCACCCTCGCGACCGCCGGCGATGTCGTCTTCTACGGCACGGCCGACGGCTGGTTTCGCGCCGTCGATGCGCGCAACGGCAACGTGCTCTGGTCGCACAAGCTCGGCTCGGGCGTGATCGGTCAGCCGATGACCTACCTGGGTCCCGACAAGCGGCAGTACGTCGCCGTCTATTCCGGCATCGGCGGCGCAGCGATGGTGAGCTCGAAGATGCCGGGCTTCCCGCCGCGCGGCGGCACGCTGTACGTGTTCTCGATCGACGGCGAGTCGCCGCACGGCGGTGCCGGGCAGATGCAGACCGAAGGCGGCGCCGCGGCTGCCCGGCAGGACCACGGAATGGGAGGTAAGCCGTGAGCGACGAACGAGGAGCGCGTCGGTCCCGCGGTCAGGCGGTTCTCGTCGCCGTCGGTCTGCTGGCGCTGGCCTCGTGCGGCCGTTCCGCAGGCGACAGCACGACGGCGGCGCCGGTGGGGATGAGCCCGAGCATGGAGGCGATCGCTGCCGTTCCGCTCGGCGATCTCGCCGGCGCACCGGAGAGCCGGCTCGGCGCGCAGATCCCGAACCCCTACCGCGAGGACCCGCAGGCGGCACAGCAGGGCCACGAGCTCTTCGTGCGCATGAACTGCGCCGGCTGCCATGGCTACGACGCCACCGGCGGCATGGGCCCGAACCTCAAGGATGCCTACTGGCGCTACGGCGGCTCGCCCGTCGCGATCTTCAAGTCGATCTACGAAGGCCGTCCGCAAGGCATGCCGGCCTGGAATCCGGCGCTGCCGCCGCAGGAGATCTGGAAGCTCGTCGCTTACATCGAGTCGCTCGGGGGCTCGTACAGCGCATCGCAGTACGAAGCCTCGGTGCAGGGCGACCGGGTCGGCGACAACGTCGCGCCGGAAGTGCATCGCACGCTCAGCGGCGCGGCCGCGGCCGCCTCCGGGCCGACCGGCAAGGGCGAGGGCGGATCGAGCGCCAACGTCGAGGCGCGCCCCGACGCAGGCGGCGCTCCGCCGACCGGCAAGCCGTGACCATGCGCCGGCCGTCGCTCCTCGTCGCGCTCGCGCTGCCGCTCGCCGCGAAGGCAGAGACGCCGATGTCGTATCTGCGCACGTTCGGCCCCGCAGGCGACCCCGCGACGGCGCTCGGCTACGGTCTCGGCATCGTCTCGATCGTGGTCATGGTCGTGATCACGATCCTCGTGCTCGCGGCGATCTACCGCAGCCGCGCGCGGCCGGCGAGCGCGCGCGAACTGACGGTGTCGCGCGACGAAGGGGGCGTCTCCTGGATCTACATCGGGGTCGGCGTCTCGACGGTCGTGCTCATTGCCTGCGCGGTGTGGACGATGCTCACCGTCGTTGCCGTTGCCATGCCGTCGCACGCTTCCGAGCTCACGCTGCAGGTGACCGCATCGCAGTGGTGGTGGAACGTCCGCTACCGCAACGCCGACGCCAGCCAGGTCTTCGATGCGCCGAACGAGATCCACATTCCCGTCGGCCGCCCGGTCCGGATCGAGCTCACGAGCAGCGACGTCATCCACTCGTTCTGGATCCCGAAGCTCGCCGGCAAGATGGACGTGATTCCCGGCCAGACCAACGTCACCTGGCTGCAGGCCGACCGGCCGGGGATCTATCGCGGCCAGTGCGGCGAATACTGCGGTGTCCAGCACGCGCACATGGCGATGTACGTCGTCGCCGACGCGCCGAGCGACTACGCCGCCTGGGCTGCCCGGCAGCGCGCAGCAGCGCCGGTCGCGGTCGCGACGGCGCTGCTCGCCGGGCAGCAGGCGTTCGTTCGCAACTGCGGTGCGTGCCACGCCGTGCGCGGCACCGGCGCCGGTGGCATCCTCGGTCCCGACCTCACCCACGTGGCAAGCCGGCAGACGATCGCCGCCGGCCTGCTGCGCAACACGCCCGGCAATCTCGGCGCGTGGATCGCGAACGCGCAAGCGCTCAAGCCCGGAACCCGCATGCCGACGATGGCGTTGTCCGGCACCGAGCTGAGCGCGATCGTCGCCTACCTCGACTCCCTGAAGTAGCCATGGCAGCAGTCCTCCCCGGCACCGACGCGCTTCGCGTACCGCTCATTGCCCGGCCCGCCGACGACGCGAGCATCGCGCCGCGCCTGGATCGCATCTGGGAAACGCGCAAGGGCTTCCTCGGCGCGCTGAGCTCGGTCGACCACAAGACGATCGGCAAGCGCTATCTCGTCACCGCCTTCCTCTTCCTGCTGGTCGGCGGCCTTGAGGCGGCGGTCATGCGGGCGCAGCTCGCGCAGCCGAACCAGACGCTGCTCACGCCCGAACAGTACAACCAGCTGTTCACGATGCACGGCGTGACGATGATCTTCCTCTACGCGCTGCCGGTGCTCTCGGGCTTCAGCAACTTCCTCTGGCCGCTGATGCTCGGCTCGCGCGACATGGCGTTCCCGCGCCTGAACGCGTTCTCGTACTGGCTGTTCCTCTTTGCGGGAATCTTCCTGTACGTGAGCTTTCCGATCGGCCGCGCGCCGGACGCCGGCTGGTTCAACTACGTGCCTTACTCGTCGCTCGCCTACAACCCCGGCATCAACATCGACGTGTACGCGCTCGGCATGGTGCTGCTTGGCCTGTCGACGACCGTCGGCTCGACCAACTTCGTCGTCACGCTGATCCGCACGCGCGCGCCGGGGATGTCGATCAACCGCGTTCCGATCCTCGTCTGGGGGACGCTCACCGCGTCGGTCGGCAACCTGTTCGCCGTACCGGCGGTGAGCCTCGCGTTCCTGATGCTCTGGATGGACCGCCGCTTCGGGTCGCACTTCTTCGACGTCTCGGGCGGCGGCCAGCCGCTCCTCTGGCAACACCTGTTCTGGATGTTCGGCCACCCGTGGGTGTATGCGGTCGTGCTCCCGGCGATGGGCATCGTGAGCGACGGGCTGCCGACCTTCTGCCGCCGACCGCTGGTCGGCTACACGGCCGTCGCGCTCGCCACGGTGACGACGATGGTGCTCGGCTTCGGCGTCTGGGTTCACCACATGTTCGCGACGGGCCTGCCGCCGATCTCGCTCTCGTTCTTCAGCGCGGCGAGCTTCATCATCGTCATCCCGAGCGCGGTCGCCGTGTTCGCCTGGATCGCGACGATCTGGACCGGGCGGCCGCAGTTCACGACCCCGTTCCTGTTCTTCGCCGGCTTCGTCGTCGTCTTCGTGATCGGCGGCGTGTCGGGCTTCATGACGGCGGCGGTGCCGGTCGACACGCAGCTCACCGACACCTACTTCGTCGTCGCCCACCTTCACTACGTGCTGATCGGGATCAATGTCTTCCCGGTGGCCGGCGGCATCCACTACTGGTTCCCGAAGTTCACCGGCCGGCTGATGGACGAAAGGCTCGGCAAGTGGAGCTTCTGGGTCATGTTCATCGGCTTCAACGTCGGCTTCTTCCCAATGCACATCGCCGGCCTCCTCGGCATGCCGCGCCGGATCTACACGTACCCGAGCGGGATGGGCTGGGGCAGCGTGAACCTGGTGATCACGATCGGCGCCTATCTGTTCGCGCTCGGCGTGCTGCTCTTCGCCATCAACGTGTGGCGAAGCGCTCGCCACGGCAAGCGCGCCTCCGAGAATCCCTGGGACGCGCCTTCGCTGGAGTGGGCGACGCCGTCGCCGCCGCCGGCGTACAACTTTCTCGTCATCCCGACGGTGGCGAGCCGGTACCCGCTCTGGGAGGATCGCCTGACGGGGCACCATGGGCACAGCTCGACCGCCCAGGGGATGCTGCTCGACCACGGCCGCGAGACGATCGGCACCAGCGCCCTCGACGCCGTTCCCGACGTGATCCTGCGCATGCCGGGCGACTCGTTGGCACCGTTGCTGCTCTCGCTGGCGCTCGCGGTCGCGTTCGTCGGGATGCTGATCCACTCGTGGTGGCTGTTCGGCATCGCGGCGACCTGCAGCACGGTCGCGACGATCGCCTGGCTCTGGCCCGAGGCGAAGCTGGGGCAAACGATGGAGATCGTCCGTGGCGGCCGCTGAAGCCGAAGCCCTCTACCGCGGCGAGGCCTTGCCGGTCGGCAGCAAGGGACGGCTGTCCTCGGGCTGGTGGGGAATGATCACGGTCATCGGCACGGAGGCGTCGCTCTTCGCGTACCTGCTGTTCAGCTATTTCTACGTCGCCGCCCAGACGGTGGGGCCGTGGCCGCCGCACGGCGCGCCCGCCCTCGAGCTCGCGATCGCGGGGTCCGTGCTGCTGATCCTAGGCAGCGTGACGATGTGGTGGGGCGAGAAGGGCGTACGCGCGGGCAACAACGGCCGGCTGCTATTCGGCCTCGGCGCCTCCATCCTCCTCGCGATCGGCTTCGTCGTCCTCGAGGGCATCGAGTGGAGCCGCAAGACCTTCTCGTTCGCGTCGAACGCTTATGGCTCGCTCTACTTCACGATCACGGGCTTTCACCTGCTGCACGTGATCGTCGGCGCGCTGATGCTGACGATGCTCCTGGTCTGGGCGCTGCTCGGCTACTTCGGCGTGCGGCGCCACTCCACGATCTCGATCGCGGTCCTCTACTGGCACTTCGTGACGATCGTCTGGATCGCCGTCTTCCTGACGTTCTACATCGCCCCTCGCACGACATGAACGAGCAGCCTGCAGTGCAATCCGGCGCGCCGACCGGCCGAGGTCCGGCGCAAGGCGTGCACCCCTCGCCGCATCGCGACCGCGTGAGCCCCTGGGCCATGTGGTTCTGCATCCTCGGCGCGCCGACGGCGTGGAGCCTCCAGCAGCTCGTCAACGCCCCGCTGTTCGCGCATGGCTGCTATCCGAAGGACGTTCCGATCGCCGAGCCGATCTGGGGCAACGCCGGCGGGGTCGCCCTCGCGGTCGAGCTGATCGCGATCGCGATCAGCATCGCCGCGGGCCTCGTCGCGTGGCGCAACTGGCGTCGCACGCGAGCCGAGAAGGAAGGCTCGGGCCATCACCTCATGGAGGCAGGCGACGGCCGCTCGCGCTTCATGGCGATGGTCGGCCTCATCTGCAGCGGCCTCTTCCTGCTGGCGACGGTTTTCGCGACCGGGCTTCTCTTCATGGTGCAGCCGTGCAACGGATGACTGCCGCTGCCCCTGCCGCCGAGCCCGCGCAGCGGGCCCGGTCGTCGCGTCGTTGCGCTCTGGCGTGCGTCATCGCGCTGCAGCCATGGGTCGTGGCCATCGCCAGTCCGGTCTTCGACGTGCCCGGCGGAAGCGCCAAGCGCGGCGTGCAGCGAATCGCGCAGCTCGGCTGTGCGGCGTGCCACACGATCCCGGGCGTCAAGAACGCCCACGGCAACGTCGGTCCGCCGCTGACGCGGTTCGGCGAACGCACGTACATCGCCGGCATGCTGCGCAACACGCCGCCCAACCTGATCCGCTGGATCCGCGAGCCGCAGGCGGTCATTCCTGGCAACGCGATGCCGAACATGGGCGTTTCCGAGGTCGACGCGCGCGACATCGCCGCTTATCTTTACACGCTCCGCTGATCTGAAGGGGCCGCCGGTTGTCGACGGCGGAAGGCGCTCCCGCGCCTCGGTGGCCCAAGTCGATCCTCAAGGGAGAAGAGATGGCCGCAAGTCCGAAGATGACCGACGCAGAGCTGCACGCGCTCTCCGAATTCCGCTGCGAGCTGCGCAGGTTCCTGCGCGCGAGCGAAGAGCTCTGCAAGGCGGAGGGAGTGACGTCCAAGCACTACGAGGTCCTTCTGCACACGCGCACGCATCACGACCGCACGTGGATTCTGGTGGGCGAACTCGCCGGGCGCCTGCACAGCTCGCCGCACGGCGCCGTCGCGCTGGTGTCGCGCGCCGAGGCCGCGGGCCTGGTCAGTCGCAAGGTCGACCCGACCGACCGCCGGCAGGTGCAGGTGCACGCGACCGCCATGGGAAATCGATTGCTGCAACGCGTCGCGGCCAAGCATCGCGCGGAGTTGAAGGGGATGCACAGAGTCGTCAACGCCCTCGGCCTTGCGATGAGCATTCCGCCTCAATGATCGAGTCTTTCCACCCGTGCCGGGCGGCGCCTCGGCGACCGCTGTTGCCGAGATCCGGCGCCCGGCTCCTGCTGGCTGCCGGCGTCCTGACACTGTCGCCGACGACGCCGGTGTTCGCCCACGTTGCGGCCGAAGCGCCTGTGAGGGCGCTTTTGTACAGCTGGTCGTTCGAGCCGTGGGTGCTGTTTTGCCTGCTCGTGAGCGCGGTCCTTTATGTCGTCGGCGTTGTCCGGCTTTGGCGACGCGCCGGCCGCGGTCACGGTGTCAGCCTGCTCCACGCGTTTGCTTTCGCCGGGGGATGGCTGGCGCTCGCAGGGGCGCTCGTGACACCGATCGATTCGCTATCGAGCGCGCTCTTCAGCGCCCACATGGTGCAGCACGAGCTTCTGATGCTCGTGGCGGCCCCTCTGCTCGTGCTCGGGCGGCCGCTGGCGGGCTGGGCCTGGGCGCTGCCTCGCGACTGGCTGCGCGCGGTCGGCGGCCTCTTTCATCACCCGGCGTGGCGCGTGCCCTGGCTTATCGTGACGAGCCCGTTCGTGGCTTGGCTTCTGCACGCGCTTGCCCTATGGCTGTGGCACCTCCCCGCGTTCTTCGATGCAGCGCTGGACGATTCGGCGGTCCATGCCGTGCAGCACCTGAGCTTCCTTCTGATGGCGCTGCTGTTTTGGTGGAGCGTGCTGGGCGCCACGGGGCGAAGAGAGCAGGGCGTGGCGCTGGTCTCGCTCTTCACGACGATGGTGCACACCGGCGCGCTCGGCGCCCTGCTGACGTTCGCGCGAATGCCGTGGTACGCACACTACTTCGTGACGACCTCGCTGTTCGGGATCACCGCCCTCGAGGACCAGCAGCTCGGCGGACTCATCATGTGGGTGCCGGCCGGTGGCGTCTACGTCGTCGCCGGTCTGTGGATGGCGGCGCGCTGGATGAAGGCGCCGGCGCAAGTCCACGTCAGCCCCGGCGCGCCTGCCGCCCATCAGGGCTTCGCTCGGCTTGAGGCGTGACGGAGAAGAGATGGCGCGCGGATCCGAAACGACCCGGTCGATCGTCGTCTCGCTCGGCGCGAACGTCGCCATCGCCGTCGCGAAGTTCGTCGGCGCGATCGTCACGGGATCGGGCTCGATGCTGGCGGAGGCGCTGCATTCGGTCGCCGACACCGGCAACGAGGGACTCCTGCTCTGGGGCCGGCGCGAAGCCCGGCAGCCTGCCTCGGCGCTCCATCCGCTCGGACGCGGACGGGCCACCTACTTCTGGTCGTTCATCGTCGCCCTGCTGCTGTTCAGCATGGGCGGCGTCGCCTCGATCTACGAGGGAATCCGAAAGCTGTCCGCGGCCGAGCCGGTCGACTCGCCGTGGATCGCGATCGCGATCCTGGCGTTCTCGGCCATCGCGGAAGCCGTCTCGCTCTATGTCGCTCTCAAGCAGATCAATCGCACGCGCGGCGATCGCAGCCTGTGGAGCTGGTTTCGCACCACGCGCCGGAGCGAGCTCATCATCGTCTTCGGCGAGAACGCAGCGGCGCTCGCCGGTCTCGGCCTGGCACTCGTCGCGGTCTCGCTGACGATGCTGACCGGAGATCCGGTCTACGACGCGGCGGGGACGATTGCCATCGGCGTGCTGCTGGTCGCCGTCGCAGTTGCCATCGGCGTGCAGACCAAGAGCCTGCTCATCGGCGAAAGCGCCTCGCCTCGCGTTCGCCACGACATCAAGGCATTCCTCAATGCGTGGCCGGGAATCGCCGCCGTGCGGGAGTTCATCACCCTGCAGCACGGCGAAGATGTCTTCCTCGCGGTGAAGGCCGAGATCGAGGGAACGCGCTCGCTCCGGGAATTCCGCGCCGCGATCGCCGCTTGCGAAGCGGGCCTGAAGGCCGCGTTTCCGGAGGTTCGCTGGATCTTCATCGAGCCCAGCGGTGAAACGCTGCGGCTAGACGAAGCCGAGTGAGGTGAGGGCGACTCTGCCGCGTGCCGGAGCGCCCAGCGATCAGACCGAATCATCGACGAGGGCCGGTTCCGGTCGCGTGCCCGCGCGCTGCAGAAACCGCGGTCCGAGCTCGCCCACCGAGGACGCGCCGAGCAGGCCCAAGGCATCGGTCGCCTCCTTGGCGAGGATCTCGAGGGCTCGCTTGACGCCGGGCGCGCCGGCGGCGCACAGGCCGTAGAGCGGCGCCCGGCCGGCGAGCACGGCGTCGGCGCCGAGCGCCAGTGCCTTGAGCAGGTCCGTGCCGCGACGAAGCCCGCCGGAAACGTAGAGTGCAATCTTGTCGCCGACGATCTCTCGCGCCGCCGGCAGCAGCTCGAGCGGGGCGACCGTCCAGTCGAGCTGGCGCCCGCCATGACTGCTCAGCACGATGCCGTCGACGCCGCTGTCGAGCGAACGTCGCACGTCGTCGAGGTTCAGGATCCCCTTGAGGATGAACGGTTTGTGCCAGCGCTGACGAATCTGCTCGACCGTGCGCCAGGCGAGCGACGTCGGCTGGTGCTCGCGGATCCAGAACGCGGTCTCGAAGAAGCCCCGTTGGTCCTTTGGAACGAAATCGACGGCGTTCCGAAACACCGGCATGCCGTGGCGCATCAGCGTCGATGCGAGCCAGCGCGGGTGCAGCGCCGCATCGACCATCGTCCACAGCGACGGCCGCGTCTTGGTCGCCCGCGTGCGGCTCGACCACTCGCGGTTGCCGAAGATCTGGGCATTGGTCGTCAGCACCAGCGCTTCGCAGCCGGCGGCGTCGGCGCGCCGGAGCAGCTCCTGCCAGACCTCGTCGCCGCCGAACACGTAGAGCTGCCACCAGTGGCGCAGGTTCTCGACCCGCGCCACCTCTTCCATCGAGTCGTTCGACATCGTGCTTTGCACGAACGGCACGCCGCATTCGGCAGCGGCCTCGGCGAGCGCGGTATCGCCGTGGTGGCGGAACAGGCCGTTCAGCCCGGTCGGCGCGACGATCAGTGGCAGATCCGCCGGGCGGCCGAGCAGTGAGGTCTTCAGCGTTCGCGCCGACACGTCGACCAGTTGGCGCGGCGTGAAGCGCCACTCGGCATACGCGGCGCGATCCTCAAGCAGGCTGGCCTCCTCCTCGGCGCCGCCCTCGAGGTATTCGAGCACAAAGCGAGGCATCCGCTCGTGCGTCATCGCGCGCAGGTCTTCGATGGAGATCGCCCGGTCCAGGTTGCGCCCGGTGTAGTAGCGCCGACGCGGCGAGCCGTCGAGCTGGGCGACCGAGATGCTGCGGTTGGGGTCTCCCATGGCGAGCTCTCATGCCCGCCGCCCGGCAGCGAACGCCGCGCGCGTCGCCGCCGCGACCGCGACGATCAGCGCGGCGGCCGCGCCGATCCGGGCATGCGTGGCGTCGACGATCAGCGCCTTGGGCTTCGCGCGACCGCGAAAACGGCCGCGCGCGGCGACGTTCACGTGCACCGGCGCATGCAGGTTGTCGGCCCGCCCGGGCGGTTCCGGATCGTTGCTGATCTGCTGGTCGAAGCCGCTCTTGCTCACGATCCGGTCGAGCAGCGGCGGGAACAGCAGCTGGCCGACGATCGCCTCGATCGCGCTGCCGCCGACCCAGAGCTCGCGCGGGCCGTCGCGCACCGCGCGCCAGGCGGCCTCGGCCGCCACGTCGGCGTCGAAGACATCTCCCACTGGCTGGTACTTGTGGTCGAACAGGTTCTTCGCCCAGTCGAACTGGATCGTGTTCATGCCGGGCATCTGCAGCATCGAGACCGTCACCTTCGAGCCGGCGTGAAGCAGCTCAGCGCGGAGCGAATCGGTGAAGCCACGGATCGCGAACTTGCAGCTGCAGTACGCCGACTGCAGCGGAATCGCGCGGTACGCGAGCGCCGAGCCGATCTGCACGATCGCGCCGCGGTCGCGCGGCCGCATCACGGCGAGCGCGGCCTGCGTGCCGTAGACGTAGCCCATCAGCGTGACGTCGACGACCCGCTTGAAGTCGGCCGGCGCGAGCTTGTCGATCGGCCCGACGACGGTCGCCATCGCGCAGTTGATCCAAGCGTCGATCGTTCCCCAGGCGTTCACGACCTGGTCGCGCGCCGCGAACACGGCATCGGCATCGGCCATGTCGGTCGGCAGCACGAGCGCTTCGCCGCCGTGCTCCCCGACCTCGCGGGCTGCCGCCTCGAGCCGTTCGCGTCCGCGCGCGAGGAGCGCCACACGCCAGCCTTCGCGGCCGAAACGGCGCGCGATGGCCCGCCCGGAGCCGGCCCCTGCGCCGGTAACGACGACCACGGAATGAGATCGGTCCATCCGTCTTCTCCTTTCGTGCTTCGCGTGCGGTGAAGCGCTCCTTCGTCAAAGCTCGCCGCGGCCGTTCAGCACCTCGATGCGGTCGGCCATCCGCAAGGCCAATGCCTGGATCGTCAGCGACGGATTGACGGCACCGCTCGTCGCGAAGAGCGATCCGTCGCACACCCAGAGGTTCGGGATGTCCCAGCTGCGACCATCGGCGTCGACGACGCTGCTGCGCGCGTCGGCGCCCATGCGACAGGTGCCCATCAGGTGGCTCGTGTCGTCGTTGGTCCAGAGATCGCGGCCGCCGACTGCCGTGAGCATCTCGCCCATGAACCGCAACGCGTGTCGCTGCAGGCGCCTGTCGTTGTCGGAATAGGCGAAGGTCACGCGCGGGATCGGCAAGCCAAAGCGGTCCTTGTCGTCGGCAAGATCGACCCGGTTCTGCGCTCGAGCCTCGACATAGGCGACCGGCACGTACCCGGCCGTGTGGTTGTAGTCCTGCATGGCGCGACGCAGCGGGGGGCCCCAGAGTCCTCGCGCGGTGATCACCGTCTGCGCCCAGGCGCGCGGCAGCGGCCCCTGGCTCATGAACGCGTACCCGCCATCGAAGTCCTTGCCCGCGTCGGTGTAGTTCCAGTGCTCGCAGGTGGCCATGTTCGGCGGCCCCTTGTTCCAGCGCACCTCGTCCTCGAAGGTGGCCCAGACGCCCGGGCCGGCATGCGTGGTGAGGTGGGTGCCGACCAGCCCGGACGAGTTCGCCAGGCCGTGCCGGTGCTGGGCGGTGGCCGAGTTCAGCAGCAGCCGCGGCGTCTCGATCGCGTAGCCCGCGACGACGACGTTGCGCGCCTTCTGGAAGTGCCAATCCCCCTCGCGGTGGTAGTGGACGCCGGCGACGCGATCGCCCGTCGCGTCGGTCTCGATGCGGCCGACCATGGCGAGGTCGCGGATCTCGGCGCCGGCGCGCACGGCCTGGTGCGCCCAGACGACGAGCGCGCTCTGCTTCGCGTTGGTCGAGCAGCCGAAGTTGCAGAAGCCCCGGTACACGCACGGCGGGCTCTTGCCGTGCGGCGCAGAGACGGTCGCGAGCGGCGTCGGCGCCCAGCCGACGCCGAGCGCCTCGGCGCCCCGCGCCAGCAGTTGCGCCGGCGCGTTCATCGGGTGCGGCCGGTACGGATAGGCGTCACGCGGCGGCCCCCACGGGTAGCGCACGGGGCCGGCGACGCTGAGCGCGCGCTCGGCAGCGAGGTAGTAGGGCGCGATCTCCTCGTACGTGATCGGCCAGTCGACGCCGTAGCCAAGGAGGCTCTTCGATTTGAACCATTCCGGGCGCCAGCGCAGCGAGATCATCGAAAAGTGGACGGTCGAGCCGCCGACGCCGCGGCCCGAGTTGTTGCCGCCGAGGGCGATCGGATCGTCTCCGCCGGTGATGCGGTCGTCGGTCCAGTAGAGCTTCTGCTGCTCGGTTTCATCGGACGCGAAGTCCTCGAGCGGTCGCCAGTACGGGCCCGCGTCGAAGCAGATCACCGAGAAGCCCTTACGCGCGAGGCCGCAGGCCAGCGTCGCCCCACCCGCGCCGGCACCGACGATCGCGAAGTCAACGGGTTCGTCGACGCGGTATTCGCGCATCCGCTGCCAGGCGCCGCGCGTGAAGACGTCGGGTGCGCGGCCGTCCCTGGCGCGCGGCGACTCGGCCGTCGCGTTCACGGCAGCGACTCCCGACGGGGCCGCAGAGGCGCCTCCCACGGGTCGCGCTGGTCGAGCCCGATGCGCACGTAGCCGCGCGGGCTGGCCGGCCCGCCGAAGCCGATTTCGCTCCAAGCCCGCGGCTGGCTGTAGTAGTGAGCGGCGGCGGCCTTCAGCAGCATGTGCGTGAAGAAGTGTTCTGCCGCTACGCCGGCGAACGACGCCGTGTCGACGTCGCCGCCTTGCAGTCGGCGGAGCACGTCGTCCTGGTCGCCGACTTCGAGGTCGGCGAAGGCGGCGCCTTGGCGCCGTCGCGCTTCGGCATCGAGACCGCGGAGGCCGGCGCGCCACGCGACTTGCAGCGGCGGCACGTCGGGGCGGCGGAATCCTTCGCCGCGCTGCGCGAACAGGTCGGCGTCGATCCAGTGCGCGATCGGCGGATCCCCTCGCTCGGTCGCGAGCAGCCGGGCACACGCGGCCTCGAGCGAGCGGAACTCGTCGGCCGAGAAGAAGCGAGGCTCCGGCGGGGCGCTCAGGCGGCGCTCGAGCACGCGGCGCGTCGTGTCGTCGAACGACGTGCTTCGCCACTTGTCGAGCACGTCGTAGCCCTCGTAAGGAGAGCCGATCGCCTCCTCAGGCATGTTCGCGCTCCCGAACCCGCAGTGCGGCCAGCCCCGCGAGCGCGAGCGCCGAGAAGCTCGGCGGCGCCGGCAAGGGAGGACCGTCGAGCACGTTCTGCCGCCAGTTGCGCCAGCCTCCCATGGCGCGCGCCACGCCCCACGCGTGGAAGCCGACACCGGCGACGCCGAGCAGCGTCGTCAGGCGCAGCCACAGGCGGGTGAAGAGGCGATCACGGCGGCTCGATCGGTCGAGGGCCGCCTTCGCCGTCAAGGCGGCGGCGATCGGTGGCAGGCTCACGGGCAGCCACATGACCGGGTTCTGGAAGCTGCCGCGGTAATGCAGGAGGGCAACTTCGCCGACCGTGCCAGCGAGCCCGGCCGCCACCACCGCGCAGAGTGCGCGCCCGGCCGCGATGCCCGCCAATAGCGGCGTCGCAGTCCGGCTCTCCGCCAGCCGTTCCGCGGCAGCGCCGAGAGCGCCGGCGAGCGTCAGTGCTGCGGGCGCCCCGAGCGGCGCCGCATAGAAGAAATTCAGCCAGCCGAAGCCGCCCGGTCGCCGGGCGACGTTGTAGAGGTGAAAGCCGAGGCCGGCGATGCCGACCGCGGCGGCGACGCGATAGGTGCCGCCGCGCAGGTCCGACGACAGTCGCCGCGCCGCCGCAGCGTCGAGGCCGACGACGAGGCCGAGCGTCGACGAGAGCAACGGCGCGATCATCCCGGGGTTCTCGAAGCTGCCGCGGTAGTGCTCGACGGCGCTGTCGGCGAGCACGGCGAGGCAAAGCGCCGCCGCAGCGACGCTCACGTCGCGCGCCTCGCGATGCCACGGACCTGCCCGCGCATCTCCGCCGCCCGTGCGACCGCGCCGCGCGCGGGCGGGCGCCCATCGCTTCCGCTCCGATGACAACAGGGCGACCGCGAGCAGCGTGCCTGCGAGGACCGCCGCGCCTGCAACGCGCGCCGTTCCGGATGAACCCGCGAGCGAGGCGCTCTGCCCGGGTCCAGCGGTCATTTCTTGTCGCCCGGAAGGATCGCGCTCAGCACCTGTCGCGCGGCGCCGGCGATCATCGAGCCCTCTTTCGGATCGCCCTCGACGATCGTCGACAGGAAATTCTTTGCTTCCTCGAAGGTGATGTGCGATGGCAGCGGCGGCACCTCCGGGTCCGTCTTGAACTCGAGGACTACCGGACGATCGGCGCCGAGCGCCTCCTCCCACGCGGCGCCGACACGATGGGGGTCGTCGCAGAAGATTCCCTTCAGGCCGATCAGCTCACCGAAGCGGTGGTACGGCACATCGGGGATCTGCTGCGTCGCGTCGAACTTCGGGTCGCCCTGCATGATCCGCTGCTCCCAGGTGACCTGGTTCAGGTCCTGGTTGTTAAAGACGCAGACGATCCAGCGCGGGTCGGACCATCGCTGCCAGTACTTCGAGACCGTGATGAGCTCGGCCATGTTGCTCATCTGCATCGCACCGTCGCCGACCAGCGCGATCACCGGTCGCCCGGGATGGGCGAACTTGGCGGCGATGGCGTACGGAACGGCAGCTCCCATCGAGGCGAGGCTGCCCGAAAGCGAGCACATCTGGCCACGGCGAATGCGCAAGTCGCGCGCATACCAGTTTGCACACGAACCCGAGTCGCTGGTGATTATCGAATCTGCCGGCAGGCGCGGAGAGAGCTCCCAAGTGACACGCTGTGGGTTGATGGGATGCGCGGGTTGCAGCGCGCGGTCCTCGAGCGTCTTCCACCAACCGGTGACGTGACGTTCAATGCGCTCTCGCCAGGCCTCGTCGGTCTTCTGGGCCAGGAGCGGCAGCAGCGCCCGCAAGGTCTCGGCTGCGTCGCCGTGCAGGTTGACTTCCGCCGGGTATCGGATGCTGAGCATCCCCGGGTCGATGTCGATCTGGACGCCGCGCGCCTGGCCTTCCTTGGGCAGGAACTCGGTGTAAGGAAATCCCGAGCCGACCATCAGCAGCGTGTCGCACTCGGTCATCAGGTCGTAGCTCGGCTCGGTCCCGAGATAGCCGATCGAGCCGGTGACCCACCGGAGGTCGTCGGGCAGGGCACCCTTGCCCAGCAGCGCCTTGGCCGCGCCGGCACGAAGCCGATCCGAAACCGCGATCACTTCGTCGGTGGCCTGAAGCGCACCGGCACCAACCAGGATCGCCACCTTCTTGCCGGCATTGAGGACGTCCGCCGCGCGCTCCAGATCGCCTTCGTACGGCAGCACCTTGGGCTTGCGGTAGCCGACCCCGGAGAGGACCGAGCCGTGCTTTCGGGGCGGGTCGCGGTAGGGAAGGTCCTGCACGTCGCCCGGAAGCACCACGACGGCGACGCCGCGCCGCGCGGTCGCGATGCGCAGCGCTCGATCGACGACGTGGCGCACCTGCGAAGGCGCTTCGACCTCCTGCACGTAGTCGGCGACGTCGGAAAACATGCGGTCGAGGTTCAGCTCCTGCTGGTAGTGCGCACCGCGCGCCGTGCGCGGTGCCTGGCCCGTGATCGCGAGCACCGGCATGTGGTCGAGCTTGGCGTCGTACAGCCCGGTGATCAGGTGCGAAGCGCCCGGGCCACCGGTCGACAGACACACGCCGAGCTCGCCTGTGAACTTCGCGTAGGCCGAGGCCATGAAGGCCGCCATCTCCTCGTGGCGGACCTGGATGAACTCGATCTCGCCGTTCGCCCGGTTGAGGGCGCCGAGAACCCCGTTGATGCCGTCTCCCGGATACCCGAAGATGCGGCGGACACCCCAGGCATGCAGGCGTTCGACGAAGAAGTCTGCGACTGTCTTGCTCATGCAGTACTCCTCGGAGTGGGCGGCACATAGGGGCTCGGCACGAGGCCCGGGACGGGGGCTTCGAGGGCGAACAGGGCGCCTTCGAGCGGGCGACGGCGACGCTCGTCCGCATCGAGCGGGAATGACGCCGACGTCACGAACAGGGTCTTGCTGTCGACGCCGCCGAAGGCAGGCATCGTCACGTACTGCGCGGGCATGGCGAGCCGGCGCTCGAGCCTGCCGTTCGGGTCGAACCGCAACAGGCACCCGGCGCCGAAGACCGCGCACGTGTAGAAGCCATCCCAGTCGACACACGCGCCGTCGGGGCCGCCGATGTCACCACCTTCGTCGATCCGGGCGAAGACGCGCCGCTCGCCGACGCTGGCGGTCTCCGGGTCGTACTCGCACGCCCAGATCGTCTTTTGCGCCGTGTCGCTGTGATAGAGGGTGCGGCCGTCGGGGCTGAAGGCGAGGCCATTCGATATCCGCACCGGCGGGCTCACCGGCTCCCACTCGCCATCGCCGTCGTAGCGCCACAAGGGAGCGCGCTGGCGGTCGATCCCGGGCTCGTCGCGCGAATCCAAGGGGCTGTACATCGGCCCGACGAAAAAGCGTCCCTGCCGATCGCAGTGCCCGTCGTTGAAGGCAAAGCGGCGGCAATCGTACGGCGGCGGGGCAACGGGCTCGAGCGAGCCGGTCGGGCAATCGAGCTCGAAGATGCCTGTCCGCAGCGCGACCAGGGCGCCTCGCGCGCTCGGCGCGCAGCAGCCGATCCAGGCTGGCATCTGCCAGCACTCGTCCGTCCCGGTTGCGGGATCGAACAGGTGCAGCGCCGCGCCCTTGACGTCCACCCAGAACAGCCTCGCCTTGGCGAAGCTCCAGACCGGGCTTTCTCCGTTCAGGGCGGCACAGCGTAGGACGCACTCAACAGAGACGCTGACCATGCGACTCTTATATATCACGGCGCGATGTATTCTGCCGGTGTGGCTTCTCAGTAGCGACAGGACCGGGAAAAGCCACGTCACATTGAACGCGCGCTGTTCGCGAGACTCCATCAAGTGCGCATTCACAAGGAGCCATCGTGATTCCTCCATTCATGTTCGCAACGGGCATCGAGAACAGCTATCCGACGCTGGAAGGGGGAAGAGTGCGGGTCGACGAGATGGAGAAATGCGGCCACTATGCGAAGTGGCGTACCGACTTCGATTGCGTCGAGGATCTCGGGCTGCGCGTGCTGCGCTACGGACCGCCTCTGCATCGGACGTGGACCGCTCCTGGTCGGTACGACTGGGATTTCTCGGACGAAACCTTTTCGGAGCTGCTGAGGCGCGACATCACGCCGATAGCGGACTTGTGCCATTTCGGTGTGCCTGACTGGATCGGGAACTTCCAGAATCCCGACTTTCCCCGCCTGTTCGCCGACTACGCGCGGGCGTTCGCGAGTCGCTTCGACTGGGTGCAGCTCTACACGCCGGTTAACGAGATGTTCGTGTGCGCGGCCTTCTCGGCGGCCTACGGGTGGTGGAACGAGCAGCTTTCGAGCGACCGGGCGTTCGTCAACGCACTCAAGAATCTGGTCAAGGCCAACGTCCTGGCCATGCAGGCGATCCTCGAGATGCGACCCGACGCCATCTTCGTCCAGAGCGAAGCAACCGAGTACTTCCACGCCGACAGCCCGAAGGCGATCAAGTCAGCCGAGATCTCGAATGTCAAGCGCTTCCTGTCGCTCGACCTGAACTACGGGCATCGAGTCGATTCCGAGATGTACGAATACCTTATGGACAACGGGCTTACCCGCGAGGACTACCACTTCTTCCTCGGCAACGGGCTGAAGCAGCACTGCGTGATGGGTAACGACTACTACGTGTCCAACGAGCATCGCGTTTTCGACGACGGCAACACCATCGGCTCCGGCGAAGTGTTTGGCTACAACGAGCTCACCTGGCACTACTACCGCCGCTACGGCCTGCCGGTAATGCACACGGAAACCAACTACCCTCAAGGACCAAAAGGTGACGAGGCCGTGTTCTGGCTCTGGAAGGAGTGGGCAAACGTCCTGCGCGTTCGAAATGACGGCATACCGATTGTCGGCTTCACCTGGTATTCCCTGACGGACCAAGTCGACTGGGACACTGCCTTGCGACAGATGACCGGCAACGTCAATCCGCTCGGTCTCTATGACCTCGACCGCAAGGTCAGGCCGGTCGGCGAGGCGTACAAGAAGATCGTTCGAGAGTGGGAAGACGTTCTGCCGACGCAAAGCGTGTGTCTGCGGCTCCCAGTCTCTCCGCCAAACCAGCGAAAGCGGGAAGTCAGAGACTCCAGGATGACAGCAGGCGTCTAGCCTCGGCTCACCCGTCCGGGCGTTCGGGCGTTGATCGACGCCGTTGTTGAATTCGGCAGTCGTGGCGAGCGCGGGGTCGCGTCCCTGCCGCGATCCCAAGCGCCATCGGCCGAGCCCGAAGAGTCCAGCCGACGGCTGTGGAACTTGTGCAGCGTGATCCGGTGGCCGACGCCGACAATCGCGCAGCGAGGCATCTCCTCGCGAACAGCCGATAGAGCGCCAGCTCGAGACCTTCGTCCATTGCGGAGCTCGCTCCGTCGAGAAAGACATTTTGCGGCCGTGCCGCATGCGCGCGAAGGTTAGCCCTTGCCTTCGCCGACCGACAGCACCAGACCATCAGCTTCGTCGTCGAGCCGGTCGTTCAATGCTCGAGTTCCACCTAGCGGAGCGGCGAGCACAGCATCGCGATGTCGGCGACGGCAGCCGGAATACCGGACCGCAGCGCACAGGGCTGCCGAGACCGACTCGAGCCGCCGCTGTCCAGAAGCTGCTCCGGGCAATGGCGGGGGGCGGTGGACGCCGGCTCTCAGCCAGCCCTCGTCCTCTCCTCCCGCCAGCGCGTCAGGAGCAATTCATCTTCATGGACCTGAAGTCGTCGAAGAAGCCCATCTTTTTGCTCAAGTCGGCTACCTTCGTCCCAGCGGGGATCGCCTTGTCCTGGTCACGGAAGTTGCGGTTGTCGTAGATCGTGAGGGACGTCTTGGGCCCGGTCTCAAGGCTATGGACCTTGTTCTCCCAGTTGAAGCCGAAGGGCCCCTTCATCTGGGCGAGATCGATCGGCCCGCCCAAGGTGAAGCTGTCGCCCTGGAAGTTTTTCCGGTCGTAGAGGCGGACCCAACAGCCGTTCTTCGTGGCGTCTTCGACGGTGACCTTCGTGGGCACCAGCAACATGATCGGCTCGAACACCGTCAATGTATTCGCGCCGTTCGCTGTCCCGGCGATGGCCTTTGAGGAACTTTGTGTGGAACCCGTCGGGCTGCTTGCCGCCTTTTCCTCGGCCGCCGCGGAACCCGCGAGCGCCAAGGCAATTGCGCCGGCCACGATCGCAGCTCTGTGTTTCGCTTCGCATCGGTTCATGTCTGTCTCCGAGAAGTGCATGGAAAAGGTTTCGACTCTTCTTGGAAACAGAGTTCCGCGCTCGCCGCAAAGACCATGGCTGCAGAAGCTCTAATACATCACAATATGATGTTTCCGACGTCCACAAGCGCTCGCTTTCGTCGACTTCCCAGCTCAAGAAGCACATGCGATCTTCTACGCCCACGCCGACGCGCTTCGGACGTCATCTGGCCTGCCCGCCGCGAGCCGCCCTACGACACGCTGCAGTCACTTGCGTGGCGGTATGCGCGTCAGTCGGTGCCGCCGCTTCGGCGCGGACGGTAAACGACTGCCGAATCGCCCCCGGGACGGTATGCGCGAAGGCGCTCCTGGCCGGCGCGGATCTGCGGCGTGCTGATCTGGACCACGCTAATCTGGTTCACGCAGATCTCCGAGGCGCCCGCTTGAACGGAGCGGACTTGACGGAGGCGTTGTTGCGCGGCGCCGACCTGCGCGGCGCTGAGCTCCCCGACGCCATCCTGCCGCGTGCAAAGCTGCCCGACGCTTTCTTGCAGCGCGCGCACCTCGAACGCAGCGACCTATCCGAAGCAAACCTAGCAGACGCGAACATGGAACTCGCGCGGGTCGCGGGTGCGAATCTGCGTGGCGCCCGGATGAGCGGTGGACGCCTGAGTGGCATCGAATTGCGTGGCGCCGACCTGCGACGAGCCCAGCTGGATTCCGCGGAGCTGAAACGCGCAGACCTCCGCAACGCCGATCTTCGCGGCGCGACGTTCGAGAATGCCGATCTTCGCGCCGCTGACCTGCGGGGTACCAGGGTTGATGCGGGCACCAATTTCCGAGGCGCGGACATGAGCGGTTGCCTCGGTTGTCCAACTCAGCGCTGAGCCCGTTCGGACTGGGCTGCAAGAAGACCGCTGCGATGATCGCCGTCGAGCTCGAACACACGGACGTCTGAGGTTCTTCGTATCACCGTGGTCGGAGACACACTCTACAAACGTCGTCCACCAGGCCGCATTTCCGAGCGTTCGTAGCCACTTGTGGAACCAGCGTCGCGCGACATTTCTTACGGTTGCGGGTGCGCCGCTACCGCTGAGGCAATTCAGGTTCCGCGAGCCGCAGTGCGGCAAGATCGGTTATGTAAACCGGGTAGTCGACGCGGATAAGTCCGCTTTGGGGCGGTGAGGTCGGCCGGCGCTGGACAGCGGGCACGCGGCTGCGAATTTTGATCAGCCGCCTCCAGCGAGACCAGGTAGCGCAAGACGTCCTCGGTGCGGCCCTCGCAGACGAGCTGCTCGGCGGTCTTGAATGCGAACGCAGGCAGGGGCACGTTTTTATATTAAGAGCTGGCCCGATGCACGTCTCCGCTCAGGTCGGTCGCTGCCCTAATCACGCGCGGTGCGTCGGATGAAGCCGCTCGTGACGAAGGTGTGCCACTCGCCGCGCTGCGCGAGCCCGTACGGCTGCAGCAAGTTGCGTTCGATCAATGACGGCCAGCGGGTCAGGGTGAAAAAGCCTACCGCCGCGAGCGGTGCCAGCAGAGCGCCGGCAACGGGCGCGCCGGCGCTTTGAAGGGCTTCCATCGACGTCGTTATAGCGGCCCGACATAGATGGTGGGCCGGCGGATACCGCCGCTAGCAGGTCGCTCGAAGGACGGCTCGGCGTGGCGTCGAACTCGGGGGGCAACCCTCATGCCTAGCGGCGATCGGGTCTTCTACTGAATCGAATCGGTCCAATAGTGCGAACAATTGCCAGGGGCTGCTCGCCGTATGTGTTAAGCCGCAATGACCGGCCCGCGACCTGTTGGGCGGAGGAGATGCGTTGAATACCCTTGGACTCTTTGATTATTCCGCCGACCTGCAAGATGTCCGGCCCTTGTCGGCTCGCTGGAGGCGGTTCACAACCCGTCACATTTCCGGAGTGACCGTACATGCTCGCGGATGCGTTCTCGATCGCATTGCCCATCTGACCGTCACGCTAATGGCAGCCTTCCTGCCTGCGATCGCAGGCGCTTGCCCGGACGGTCAGTATGATGTTTGTGTCGGGTTCTGCGCGTGCGTGCCGAACTCCGGCCAGATCCTTCCTGGCGATCCACGTAAAGATGCCGCCAAGGCACTCGATGCGCTCGCTAAAGGCGACCGCACAATGTTCGCTCAAGCTATCGGCAGGTTGGCAATTCGGGGCCAGTGGGGTGGCCCCCTCGTCAACGACATGCTCAAGGGGTCGTTGTCACCTGAAGCGAAGGCGTTCTTGGATGAAGTCATCGGTGAAGGCGTCATTTTGGTGATCACCAAGGCACCTAGCGGTGAATCTCCCAGCGTGATGTTGGGCGATCTAAAGTACGCTGCCGGCTATCGCATTCCGCTGGTCCAATCGAAGGCAACGCCCCACCCTGGCGGTGCCCCGGCGCGCGGTCGAAGGGTCTTCCACGCCACGGGTGCAGCATGCATCTCGACCGCAGGGAACGACGTAGCTGCTGGCTGGGTGGACGAGCCCGAGCTAATTGACAAAAAGACGCTTAAGCGGACGAAGTTTATCAATGCGAGTGTTCAGGCTGGCGACATCGTAGAGATCACGGCCAACAAGATCTGCAAAGTCCCGAGCGGAGCTCCATTCAAAGCGACTGACACGTTCAGAATGGTCTTCAGCCACGCAGACCAAGTATCTTCCGACGTGGCCACACAGATGAAGCACTTTTTGATAGGGAGAAGATCGACCGAAAAGGCGGTGCGTGCGGTAGCAAAGAGCGGAGACGCATTTCCGAGTGCAAAGGTGCCAGTGGCAAACACAGAGTTGGCCTCGGGACACTTTGCCCAGTGGGGCGTCAGACAGCACAGCGACGCTAACCCCGGAGTGAGTGACTTCTCAGTCCCCCGTGGCGCGAGGTCTTTCGGTGTCTACGTTGGATACGCAAAGCAGGCCACGTGCTCTGGCGACGCCGGCGTGGACCACGGTAGGAAAGTGGAAGTGCTCGTCGACGGCAAACAATTGGACCACGTCGACAAGTTGACCTATGGGGCGGGACCCGCGTTTCTATATGGTGACCTGCCTCCAGGTGCAACCAAGTTGGCCCTGAGGAACTCGGAGGTGACCGGAGGCCACTGGTGCGCCGAAATTATTTGGAAAGAGCCCACCTTCTTCATGCCAGGCTAGAGAGTACAACGTACAGGCAGGCCGGACGCTTAGGAGAGAATTGTCATGGCTCGCACAGTAATCGTTCGCCTGAATTTCTACGGCAATGGCACCGCGGGAATTCAAATGGAAGCAAACAGAACATACCAGGTCAAATCCGACCCGCAAAGCTTGTTCGTGCAAGATGATGGGAACTGGTCAGGTGGCGACGGGAGCACCACTCTAGGGGGCGTGGATTCTTGTGACCTCGCCAATTTCGTTTTCGCGTCCGTCGGCGCTACAGACCTGGGAACCGCGAATCACACGACTCGGGGCTTTTTGGGTGAGTGGTCCGTGACCTCTGTCGTAGGCAGTTGAAGGTCGAGCCATTCGCGCAATTGGAAGAATGGCCGTCCAACCCTGCAGCTGCAAACGAGCTTCGCGAGCGCAATTGCGCGCAACGCGCTCAACAGGCCTTATGTGACCCGTGAGGCGCAGCGCGCCGGATGGGCGGCGAGCGCCAGTGCTAAAACCGTCATGACCAGAAGCTGGAGCACGCCGTGCGGCCGGACGGTGCTACGCGCCGTTCGTGCCCATCGCCCACACTCGGGTCGGCGCTTCGCGAGCAACAGTGCGCACCAGGGGTGGCGCTGGCAAGGCGCGGACCGCGAACTCAGCAGTCCCAACCTTGAGGGTCAGCCCGCAGCGCCGGCTTTGAGCGCGTGCAAGTATGCCAAGAGATCATCGGCTCGGCCCTCGCGCACGAGCTGCTCGGCGGTCTTGAACGCGAACGCAGCCAGGTTCTCGTTCTCGAACCAGAGAGAGGCCTTGTCCGCCGCCCCGCTCAGGTCGGTCGCCGCCTCGATCACGCGCAATGCGTCGCGTGATCCGTTCTCGCTCGGGACGCTCAAGGGAGTCATAGGAGCCTCTTAGACGGGGAGCCAGTCGCCATCAGACTGCCTCCAAGAGTGTGCGGTCGCGCGGCGAAGCGGGATCCAGCCCGGCTGGGCGCGGAATCACAGGCTCATCGCAGCAGCGCGGACCATGGCCTCGGTCAAATTGAGAAGGTCAGTGCGGAGGAAATCGCTCCAGGCCGCGGTAAGCGCAGCGGCCTTGTGCTCATCGTCCATAGTTTTCGCGGCGGTGCCGGAAAGTAGCTCGCGAGCGTAGATGGTTACCCACGACTGACCGATCACCTTGCCTGCGCCCACGAATGTCTCGGGCTCAGCCCGCGCACGGTCGAACAGACGCTGGCGCAGGCTGCCCTCGGACGGACCAAGAATGAGCGACAGCAGAATGCGGTCACTGACTTGTTCGCTTCGCTCCGGAAGGACTTCATCTCGAAAATCACGTTGCGGCCGGACTTGGTCCATAGGTCCTTCGGGCAAGCGTTCAGGGCGGGCACTCCCGTCCATGCGACGGGGACGAAGCGCAGCATCGCGGCGGTGTGCCTATCGGCAACCAAGTTCGTTTGTGCCTCCAACAGTGGCCGGATGACGCTGAGGAGGCTGATCTCGGGGCGGCATTCGAAAATGAAGTCCAGTGCTTCGCGGTGCCGCTGATAGATCTGGAGCGCCAGCTCCTTCAATTCGTCATCTGGCACGATGTGCCTCCTCAACATTTCGACGTAGTGCCGGAGAACAAGCGCCACCTCGGTCGGCAGGGACGAGGTCTCGTCGGCGGCAAGAGTGTCGATAATCCGTGCCGAGTCGACGTAGCTGTAGGCCACCCACCCATCTTCTTCTGGGGGAACGCCCTCAGGTGTTAAGAAGACCAGCAGTTGTCGCCAGCCCGGATATCTAGCCTTGATGATTTCCTTGTAGCCGGCGAGCTGGCCCTCTCCGGCCTTAGCGTCAACCTTGTTCTCGACCGCGACGACTAGCTTGAGCTCCGCGATCTCAATCAGCAGATCGATGTTGTCCCGCTCGCGAAACACTAACGCCCCGTCCAGATCGCCCACTGCGATCTTGAGGCTGCCGATGGGTCGGGCCTCGCGGGGGCACTGGGCAACAAAGCCGCGCAGGATGCGCTGCAGGGGCTCGCTGCCCAGCCCATGGGATGCGTGAGGCGAAAGCAGAAAGGCCAAGAAGTTCGAGTGGCGTAGCTTTCCGCGAACGGCGCCGACGGCCTCAAACAGGTTGAAACCGCCGAAGCGGCCGTCCAAGGATTGGAAGCCCCGGTCGTCAATCAGGTTTGTCAGCTGGTCCTCGGTCTCGGACATCTGCTTCCTTCGCACGCCCACTGCATGCGCCGTGTGGCACCCTTCCGCGGCTCGCCTCGACGACACCCGAAATCGATTATCCGGACCCGGAGTTGCTATGAGGAGGCCCCATGTTCAAGTTCAGTGCCAGCGCATCCTCCTGATAGTTGACTCGAGCTCACCCGACGGGGGCGCCTGAGCTCGGCCTCTAAGTCGCTACCAATCCGTTCCTCAGGCACTCGGAGCGCCCGCGGTTCCCGACCCGCAGCGCGGCTATGCTGGTGCGTGGCCGCAGCGGAAGGACCTTTCATGGCGTCTGGCAATCAGAGAAGTGGCACTGTCAGTTTCGAGGGCCTGCTCGACCGGTACCAGGCCGAGCCAGAAATGCGCCATTTCGTGGAGCACAACGCCGGAATCCTGAAATGCATCCGCGGTGGGCGCCGAATGGCCGAGGCCCATCGCATCTCGTTCGATCCGCGAGTTGACTACTGGCATCCTCCAGAGCGACGGATCGCGATCGCCTACTTGGCAGATCAGTGGAGCGGCCGGGTGGCGCCAGCACGCGCCGTTCGGAGCCTTGCGTTTCGTATCGTTCAACACTGCGAGCGCGGGCGGATCGATGGCCTGGTCTCGTACCGCGGCGTTGAACGCGACGAGGTCCTGAAGGTCTGCGCGACACTTGCTGAGCACGCTCAGCGGCTCGGCCCGGTCCCAGAGTGGTCGCAGCTGCGCGAGGTGTGGCCGCAACTCCCACCCACAGTTGCCGAGCACCTGATCGCGTTTCTGGAGTCGATACCATCGTCTGACAAGTGGGAACAAGGGCTGAAGCGGCGCTTTCCTTGGTTCGCGTATCTCGGAGTCTCGTCAGTAGAGGAGGCTCTCAGTCGACAACCGTTCTTCTATGGCTACGCGAACCTCTGGACGACGAGCAACGCGTACGTCCACGCGGGTGCGCAGTCCTTCGCATCGGTCCTACAGAACACCAAGGTTACGGAGGTTCTCGACTACGTCCACCGTTGGGCGCGAGGCGAGAGTCCGATGCAGACCGGATTCAACACGCTAGGCAGAGACGACGTACAGCCACAAAACAGGGCGGAGTATTCGACGGTCATCGAGGTCCACGGGTTCCTTAATTTGGAAAGGCAGCCCTTCTACAACAAGCTTGCAGAGACGTATCGTGACTGGTTCGGGATCGGCAAGACTTCGAATGCTTACGAACTAGTAAGCGCCGTCGGCCAGCGCACAACGAGGTGGCTTGATGATCATCCGGCGGAGGCTGCTCGATTCGCCACGCTATTTCGCGCGCTTGCGGCGTCCCCGCCGAAGGCGATCGTCGAATTTGAAACCATCTCTAGTCCGAAGGTCGAGCGGCTATGGGCTAACGAGGGTGCCCTTCGCGATAGCGGACTACTCGCGGAGCTGGATCGCGAGGCACGTGCCGACCTAGACAGCCTGTCGGCCCGCGATGCAGCCCTCTGCGCGCTACACCTCCTGATCGATAGCGAGCTGTACCGTTCTTCGCTAGTCGCACCAGAACCGCCAACGCCGCCTACCCTGCCGGTAGGGCCACCTCCCCCGGTGCCCATACTGGCGCGCGAGCCGACGCGGCCTCTTGCTACGCCGAGCGCGGGGAAAAGGCGCCTTCCGGAGAGTTTGCGCTCTCTTGGAGAACGGGCGCTGGCTTATCTTAGAGCCGACCTGCATGTGCTCTTTGCTGGAGCTCCCGGCACTGGCAAGACGACGCTTGCCCAGTTTGTCGGCTTTGCGTGGAATCAAGGTCTCGACTCGCTTCCGTTGGAGATGCCGATCGACCACGCTCCCCTGACCACGGTTGGAAACTCCGCCTGGTCGCCGTTCCACACCATCGGGGGCTTGGTAACCACGGCGGGGGGAGGATTCGACAAGCATCCAGGCATCTTCATCGACCCGGCGAGCGCGTCGGCCAATCCCTGGCGACTTCGGAACGAAGCGGTCGTTCTCGACGAAATGAACCGAGCCGATCTCGACCGTTGCATTGGAGAGCTATACCCCCTCCTCAGCGGGAGTGTCCTAAAGGTCGCTCCGGCAGGCTTGCCAGGAGTGGGCTCCATCGAGATGAGCCCTCGGTTCCGTGTCATCGCTACGGTGAACGATGCGACCATCGATGACATCGTGTTCCCGATCAGTGAGGGGCTCGCGCGACGTTTCCAGCGCCTCCAGCTGCGAGGCGGGTCACAAGACGATGTGCTCGAGTACCTCGGGGTCGATCTCGCGAACGCAACGTCGGACAAGGACGCCGTCACCGCAGAAGCCATACGGAGCTTCTTCGACCTCGCTCGCGAGCGCGACCTTCTCGAGAGGTTCGAAGAGGACGATCGCCTCCCCTTCGGCGTCGCTTACTTTGCGCTCCTCCGATCGTGGTTCCGCGGCGACTTCGAGCTATCGACGACTCAAACGGACGCGACACTTCGTGAACAGGCACGCGACCTTCTTGCCGGCTCGCTCGGTACGCTTAGGCGCAATCCGAAATGGGAGGAGACGCTGCGGAAATTCGAGAGCTCAGCGTGAGTGGCGACGTTGAATCGGACTGGCGCGGCGAAATCAGTGACTACCTCCTCGGCCGACTCTCAAAGGCCCGCGAGTCGGTTCGGCTCCCAAGGTCGCAGAGTCAGCAGCTGCTGCACCCGCCGATACTCAGATGGTGGATCTTCGAAGGTAAGCGATACAGCAGCATCGGCGGGGTGCTGGCAGCGAACTGGGTCGAAGTCTCGCGCGCAGTTAGGCAACTCGAGCGAGCGTTCAACCCCCGGTTGAGGATCAGCGAACGGCCTGACGGCGATGTCGATTGGGGACGAACCCTGTCGCGCGGCGTGGTGGGTCCGACTGCCGAATACGTTCTGCGCTCGTCCGCGATCGGTCTGGGAGAGGAAGAGCACGCGGCTCTACGGGGGTGGACACACTGGATTGCTTCTGAGTGGACTTCCTACGCAGCGCGATTCGGAATCACGCTCCTTCCTCTGGCCCAAGGGTCATTCGATGCTTTAAAGGCGAGGGGGCGTGAGACAGCAGCGACTCTCGAACAGCTCCGGCGGTGGGTCCACGTTGCCCGTCGCTCACGCTGGCCGCTTCTGCGGGATCTGATCGCTGAGACATTGCGGCCTGCTGTCGAGGCCGATGCGCTCAACAACATTCCCCTGCCTTCCGATCGGGCGAGTCTGTTCGAACTGCTATGTCTCGTCCGCATCGCCCGGCGGATAGCGCCGCTCCCTGACGAGCTCCGGTGGCTGGACAGGGAATTGGCCTTGAACACGCTCTCCCTGAATGGCGCTACTTGCTCGTACCAACAAGCGGTAGAACAGGAAGAAGTTTTGGGCACCCCCGAATTCGGGCATGGCTTGGCCGAAGCGGTCCCGGTGTTCGGCCTGCGGATACCTCGGCACATCGATATCGCTATCGACCTGGACCCCGCGCGTCATGGCATCAGCGGCATCATCGTCGAAGCAAAGAGCGGAACACAGGGATTCGATGCAGCGGTTTCGCAGCTGCGGGTGTATCGCCGCGCACGCCGTAGACAACCCGGGGCGCGCTATCTCGTGTGGGGAATCGTTGAGAAGAGCGAGCAGGGTCTGATCTCTGAGGCGCAGCTCGAGTGGGTGCGCCACGATATCGCGCACGGGACCGGCGATGTGTGGGTGTTCTCGTCAGTCGACACCATTGATAGAGTGCTTGAACTGCTCGGCTTCCGGCAAGGCAGCGAGTGATCTGCGAAAGGGGGCAGCGATATGGACGACCGGGTCAAATGGCTTTTCTCAAAAGCGCGCAATAAATCAGAGCTGCACGTACGCGGGGGGTACACCGCTCCAAGAAGCTGGGGGTGTGTACGAGGTTGACCCGCGCGAGCAGGTAGCAACGAAGCGCTTTCGCATCGGAAACCACCCGGTGAGGGAGCGAGAGCTTGAAAGAGAGTTCGGCAAGGTCAAGACGATCGCAGTGTTCACTGCACGCTCCTTGGCCGAAGAGCTCTCCGCCGTCCTGAATGCTCAGCGGGCGCGCTAGGATCTGCTGAGCGAGACGTGCCGAGCAGGCTTGCCTTTTCAGGGCTTGCGGAAGCGGTTGAGCGAGCGGCTGAGCTTCAGCGCAGCGAAGTCCTTCGAAGGTAGGACGTGGGTGCCCTTGTAGGCTATGTAAACCGGATTCCCAGAGCGTCAGTTCGGCCTCGGGCCATGCCCGATCGCAGCCCGATCCGACCTCGATCGCGTGGATGCCAGCTTCGGGCTTTCGCGGGTATGCGGCTCTACATCGGCACGCCGAATGCTCCTTACGACATGGAAGTGCAGGTCGTCGCGGCCGGTCACGCTGAGGGTTGGGCGATGTGGATCGAACGCGCCGGCCCAATGCCAGGCATGTGGGTGTGGCCTGCGGCGGTAGAGCGCGGCCGCTAGCGAGCCGCTGTAAGCGGCGACATAGGCCGCTCGGTCATTGCCAAATGGCGGAAGGCCACCACTCGGGCAGGAGCGCGCGCACGGCGGGACGGGCGAAGCGGTCGTCGATTAGATACACGACGCCCTTGTCCTCCGGTGTCCGGATCACTCGCCCCGCGGCTTGAACTACCTTGCGCAGTCCGGGGTACAGGTACGCGTAGTCATAGCCCGATCCGAACGCGGCCTCTAGTCGACTGCGCATTGCGTCATTCACCGGATTGGTCTGCGGCAGCCCGAGCGTCGCAATGAAGGCGCCCACTAGCCTGGACCCCGGCAGGTTGATGCCTTCCCCAAACGATCCGCCGAGCACAGCAAAGCCGATCCCTCGTCCCTCGACGGCGAACCGCTCGAGGAAGCCCGCGCGGTCCTTCTCGAGCTGGCGTCGCGCCTGCGTCCAGTGCGGAATGTGAGGGTAGGTTGCGGCGAAGGCCGCCGCCGCGCGCTCCAGGTAGTCGAAGCTGCTGAAGAACGCGAGATAGTTCCCCGGCTGCTGGTCGTACTGCTCCGCCATGAGGCGCGCGATGGGATCAACCGACGCTTCCCGATCCGCGAAGCGCGTTGAAATCGAGCTCACGACATGCACTGTCAGCTGCGATGGCGCGAAGGGCGCCTCGATGTCGAGCCACGCCGTGTCTGCCGGCAGGCCGAGCATGTCGGCATAGAAATGCTGCGGAGTCAGCGTTGCCGAGAACATGACGGTGGTCGCCGCGGCCGCGTAGCGCGGACGCAAGAACGTCGCCGGCACGACGTTTCGGATGCAGAGCTTGGTCGATCTCGCTGCGCGAGCGGAATGCTGGGGCTCCAGACTCGAGTCGCACAGCGAGTGAGCAGGAGCGTAAGACTCGGCGAGCCGATGAAACTGGAGCGCGTCGAAGTAGAACCGCAGCAGCTGCTGGTCCACTCCAGCCGGCGACTCGGCAAGCAGCTCGTTGACGGCGCCCACAACCTCGGTAAGCACGGCGGTCAACTGTTCGGGCAACGCGTCCATGACGACGTAGGAAGCGCTCTGCGCCTTGGAGATCGCAGCCCAGCGCCGGGCGAGGCGCCCGAGAGGTCGCTTGAGCGCCGGTGGCGCCGTGCGTCGCACGACTTGGAGCTCCGCCTGCGACAACTCGGCCGTGTACATCGACCGTGCCCGATCGACCAGGTTGTGTGCCTCGTCGACGAGGAGGGCGACCTTCCACTCGTTGGCGAGTGTCAACAGGTGCAGCGCCGCGGTGCTGTCGAACATGTAGTTGTAGTCGGCGACGACGACGTCAGCCCACCGGACGAGCTCCTGCGTCAGGTAGTAGGCGCAGACCTCGTGCTTGCGGGCGATGTCCCCAACCGCTGAGCAGCTCAGTGGAGCCGCGCCGGCGGTCGCGTCCTGGCGAGCGGAAGGGAGGCCGTCGTAGAAGCCGCGGGCGAGGGGACAGGACTCGCCGTGGCAGGCTTTGTCCGGGTGCTCGCAGGACTTCTCGCGCGAGATCAGCTCGATGACCCGCAGCGGCAGCCCTGGGCTCGCGGCCCGCAGGGCGTCGATCGCTTCGGTCGCGAGGCCTTGGCCAGACCCCTTGGCGCTCAGGAAAAGATCTTGTCCAGGCCCTCGGCAGCGCAGGCCTTCAGCAGCGGGAAGATCGTCGCCATCGTCTTGCCGATGCCGGTGGGCGCCTGTGCCACGAGGCACCGGCGAAGCCGCGCTGCCCTGAACGCGTTCTCGGCCACCTTGCGCTGACCGGACCGGTAGGTGCTGTGCGGGAAGCTGAGCCCCGAGAGCGCCGCGTCCCGCCGGGCGCGGTGCGCAATCTCCTGAATGGCCCAGCCGAGAAACGAGTCGCACAACTGCTCGAAGAAGAACCTCAGCTCGGCGGCGGTGAAGCGCTCCACGAGGACGGTCTCCTCCTGGCTCTTGACCTCGAAGTAGACGAGCGAGATCTTCAGTTCGGGCAGTTCGCGCTCGGCGCAGAGGAGGGCGCCGTACACCTTGGCCTGCGCCCAATGCAACGCTCGGTGATTCGCCGGCATGCGCTCGAGCTCGCCGCGATAGGTCTTCACCTCCTCCAGCAGACCGGCTTCTGCGTCGAAGCCGTCGGCCCTGCCGCGAACGAGCAGTTCCTTGTGCTGTCCGGAGACGACGACTTCGCTGCGCCATGTCGACCCTCTGCGCGCGGCCACGATCTTGTGGCCGGCGATCCCCTCCTGAGCAGAAGGTGAGGGCGTGAAGCGGTAGTCGAGATCACCGCGTTTGGCAGCGAACTCGCACAGCTCTCGCACGCCTAGGCGGTAGCTGTGGGCGGACACGTCGCGGACTGCGCTGTCACTGGCGCCACTGGGCAAGAGGGGCACCGCCCCATGGGCTGTACATCTGTACAGTATACGACTGCGAGGCGAGGCAGGCAGTCGCAGCAGAGGCCCCTGACACGTGTCAGCGAAAAGTAATGACGTACCTGTTGACAGGGGTACGTCATTAATTTATATTGCAGGCTCTAACCGGAGCGCGGCAATGCACAGCACTCATCACTTCAAGGCTCGGATGTCCCAGCGCGGCATCACCGAAGACATGGTCGATCTGGCGCTCGAGTACGGCCAAGAAGACCCGGAGAGGGTCGACCGCATGGTGTTCGGCCGTCGGCGAGCCACCGAGCTGATCGAAGAAAAGCAGCGGACGGTGCGCGCGAAGGAGCGGGCACTTTGCGAAGAGCGGCGTGAGCTCAAGCTCCTCAAAAAGCTAGCGGACAAGGGCGGCATCGTCGTCGTGACGGCGGACTCCACCCTGATTACGACCTACAACCTGGTCGCCTGACATGTCGGATCGTTCCTCCAGCCGAAGCCTGTTGCGCCTGCTGCAGCCTTTGAGGGCTACGACTCTCGCCCCTGAGCAGCAGATCATTCTTGCTGCGCAGTTCGCTGCTTGGGCACGGCTAGCGGCCATGCAGAGCATCCCAGCGTCACTTGCCCCGCACAAACATCAGCCACTGACAGCTGATGCAGTTGGGCGCGTCTTCAGAGAACTGCGTAGCGAGCCGGCGCTCGGCGCCAGCGGCGATGCCTTCATCTCGAACGACGGCCAGATTCATGGAATTCCTGAAGTAGTGCTAGGGCAGCTTGTGCAGGAGGCTGGTCATCTGGTCGCCGCCGGCTTCATCGGCTCCGAATTCGTTGATGAGCTCCTGCTAGCCCTGGGCTCTGACGGCGGCCGGGCTGGCGTGTTCACCATGCCGGGCGAGCTGGTCCAGTTGCTGGTCGGCCTGTCCGAGATCCAGCCAGGCGATGAGGTTTACACACCCTTTGACGGCACGCTGCAACTTTCACTGGCAGCTGCGCAGGCAGGCGCGCACGTCTCCACGGAAATGCCGCGCCACTCCCCGCTGCCCTATTTGATCAACCTGCTGACCGAGCAGCAGATCAACATCAAATTTGGCAACCCGATCACGCATCCCAGCTTCGTCGATGGCCAGCGACTGCGTACATTCGCGAAAACGGTGTCGTTCCCGCCGATAAATGCGCGTCTTCCGCTGGAAACAAGCGAGCGCGATCTTTACGGGCGTTTCCCGGAGCGCACAACCTCCAGCAACGTGCTTGCAGCTCGCCATGCCCTTGCACAAACCGCGCAGCGCGCGGTTTTTCTGGCGCCCAACAGCCTGCTGTTCGGCGCCGGCGCGGAACGATCGCTGCGAAGTGACCTGGTGCAGGGCGGCCTCGAAGCTGTCATCGCCCTGCCTCCGGCGACGCTGTTCGGCACCGCCACTCCGCTGGCAATTCTGGTGATGAACCTCCAGCACGCCACGCCAGGTCCAGAGGTTCTCTTCGTTGATGGTAGTGCCGAGCGCTTTCACAAGCGCGACGGCAAGGGGCGCACGACACTGACCGGCTGGCGCGAGCTGTTGCAGACCGTCCAGCAGCGCCTAACTGGCGATCACGTCACGTCCGTGACATCGAAGGCCATTGAGGAGAACGACTATCTGCTCATGGTGTCGCGCTATGCGCGCTCTCACCTGATCGATGCAGTAGACGAGGCGCTACGCGATGGCCAAGCGGTGCCTCTTGAGGACCTGGTCGAGTTCATCCGGCCATTGCCGATCAGCCCCGGCGGCGACGAGCCGGACCCGCCGGCCGAAGCGATCGAGGTGGGCGTCGCTGACCTTCCGGACTACGGCTACATCAGCGGACCACGGAAGCGGGTCCGCCTCGCAGCACTCAAGAACGAACTTCGTCCCCTCGACATCCTGATCGCGGTGAAGGGCAGCGTGGGCAAGGTGGGAATCGTTCCACCTGATCTCGCCGAACCCTGGGTGGCAGGGCAGTCCTGCCTGATCCTGCGCATCAGGGAAGGCAGTCAGGCGCGCCGGTTTCACTCCGCCCATTCGCTGCTGCTCTATCTGCGTTCGGCCGTCGGCAGGGCCTGCCTCGGGCGGATCACTTCGGGGACCACGGTGCCTCTCATTCAGCTTCGTGAACTGCGCAAGCTCGCGGTGCTGGTTCCCACGAGGCAGGAACAGGCGGCCGCGGAGCAAGCCTTCGGCCAACTGGTGACGCTGCAACAGCAAATCGAGGACATGCGTGAGCAGCAGCACCGACTGGCGGCCCGGTTCTGGCCGCTTCATGTCTCCACCACCAATGAGGCGCCGTTGGGCAGCGTGGCGGTAGTACCGCGCGGGAAAAATCAGCGGGTAGGGAACGAAACCAATGTTTGAACAGACCTTCAAAAACATCGACGACATCCTGCACAAGGATGCTGGCTGCACCAGCGAGCTTGATTACACCGAGCAGTCATCCTGGTTGCTCTTTCTCAAGTACCTCGACGCCCTCGAGCAGGACAAGGCCTCGGAGGCGGACCTCGAGGGCAAGCGCTACAGCTACATCCTCGAGCTGATCTATCGCTGGGAGAGTTGGGCCGCGCCGAAAGACGCTTCCGGCAAGATCGACCACAACGCGGCGAAGACGGGTGACGACCTGCGTGACTTCGTCAACGGCCAGCTCTTTCCCTACCTGGCCGGCTTCAAGCAACGCGCCAGCGGCCCCAACACCATCGAATACAAGATCGGTGAGGTCTTCAGCGAGATCAAGAACAAGATCCAGAGCGGCTACAACCTGCGCGACGTGATCGACTTGGTAGACGAGCTGCGCTTCGGCTCACAGACCGAGAAACACGAGCTTTCGCACCTGTACGAAGCCAAGATCAGGAACATGGGTAACGCCGGCCGCAACGGCGGTGAGTACTACACGCCGCGCCCGCTCATCCGCGCCATGATCAAGGTGATCGGTCCAAAGATCGGCGAGCGCATCTACGACGGCGCCTGCGGCTCGGCCGGTTTCCTGTGCGAAGCCTTCGAATACCTGAGCCATCAACCTGGCCTGACCACGGCCGACCTGAAAACCTTGCAGACGCGGACCTTCTACGGCAAGGAAAAGAAAAGCCTCGCCTATGTCATCGCAATCATGAACATGATCCTGCACGGCATCGAAGCTCCGAACGTCGTGCATGCAAACACCCTGGCCGACAACATCAGCGACCTGCAGGACCGTGACCGCTACGACGTGATCCTGGCCAATCCGCCTTTCGGCGGCAAGGAACGCAACGAGGTCCAGCAGAACTTTCCGATCAAGACCGGCGAGACCGCCTTCCTGTTCCTGCAGCACTTCGTCAAGACGCTCAAGGCTGGCGGCCGGGCAGCGATCGTCATCAAGAACACGTTTCTGTCGAACACCGACAACGCGTCGACCAGCATCCGCAAACTGCTGCTGCAGAGCTGCAACTTGCACACCGTGCTCGACATGCCCGGTGGGACATTCCAGGGCGCCGGCGTGAAAACTGTCGTGCTGTTTTTCGAGAAGGGCGCGCCGACGCGAAAGGTCTGGTTCTACAAGCTGAACCCGGGCCGCAACATGGGTAAGACCAACGCTCTTAATGACACCGACCTGATCGACTTCATCGCCCAGCAAAAGGCTTTTGCCGATTCACCGCAAAGCTGGTCTGTCGACGTGGCCAGCTTGAACACCACCACATTCGACCTATCCGTCGAAAATCCGAACGGCGGTGGTGAGGTTGCGCTCCGCACACCGCAGGAGATCCTCGACGAGATCGCAGCCCTCGATGCCGAGAGCGCCGAAGTGCTGGCAACGATCAGAGGGCTGGTGGCGTGATGGCGGACTGGAAAGTCAAGCCGCTCGGTGAGGTCTGCACGATCAAGCCGCCCAAGGCTGAAGCAAGGGTGAAGCTCGCCGACGGTGACGAGGTTTCCTTCGTCCCCATGGAAGACCTGGGCATTGGCGTGAAGTACCTGCAACCGCTTCGCACGCGTCGCCTGGGCGAGGTGAGCGGAAGCTATACGTACTTCGCCGATGGCGACGTATTGCTGGCGAAAATCACGCCCTGCTTCGAGAACGGCAAGCTGGGCGTCGCGCGCGGGCTGACAAATGGCGTTGGCTTCGGCTCCAGCGAGTACATCGTGTTGCGGCCAACCCCAGCGCTGAACGCCGAATTCCTCTACTACTACCTCGCGCGCCCGATGTTTTTGGAAGAGGGCGCTCGAACGATGACCGGCGCGGTAGGCCACAAGCGGGTCACCAAGGAGTTTGTCGAGAGCTACCGGATTCCGATGCCAGCGCCACCCGAACAGCGGCGCATCGTCGCAATCCTCGACGAGGCGTTCGACGGCATTTCCTCTGCCAAGGCCAACGCCGAGAGAAACGTGCAAAACACGCGCGAGTTGGCGGACGCGCTTGGCGAAGAATGCTTTGATCAGCACATCGACAATAGTTTCTTGCCTCGCGAGCTGTCTACCCTCTGCGAGCTCATTGTCGACTGCGAACACAAGACGGCGCCGACGCAGGAAACCGGCTACCCGTCCATCAGAACACCGAACATCGGCAAGGGGCGTTTGATCCTCGACGAGGTGAACCGCGTCTCCGAAGAGACATATCAGGCGTGGACTCGGCGAGCCACACCGATGTCCGGCGATCTGATTCTTGCGCGGGAGGCGCCAGCAGGAAACGTGGCAGTCGTGCCGGAGGGGATGCAGGTGTGCCTTGGCCAGCGCACGGTTCTCATTCGGCCTCGGCGCGAGGTGCTTGAGCCTGAGTATTTGGCCCACCTGTTGCTGCAACGAAGTAGTCAGCGGCGGCTGCTCGCTCATTCACGCGGTGCCACGGTTCAGCACGTAAACATGAAGGACATCCGGGCGTTCATGATCGCTTCGGTGCCATCGCTGAGCACGCAGCGGGAAGTTGTTGGCAAGCTGGCGGAAGTCGACCAAACATGCGAGTTGCTGGAGACCGCGCAGAGGCAGAAGCTCGCCTTCCTCGAGGAGCTAAAGAGATCCTTGCTGCAGCAGGCCTTCAGTGGCGCACTGACGGCGAAGTCCAGAGACCTGCAATTGGAAGCGGTCGCATGAACGAAGCCGAAACTCGGGCCGAGCACATCGACCCCGCCCTAAAGGCCGCCGGATGGGGTGTCATTGAAGGCAGCCGCGTGCTTCGCGAGCACCGGATCACCCTCGGCCGTCTGCAAGGCGCAGGCATGCGGGCAAAGGCCGACATCGCCGATTACGTTCTGGTGTATCGGAACACCAAGCTGGCCGTGGTCGAGGCGAAGGCCTGGGATGAGGCCTATACCGAGGGCGTCGGTCAGGCGAAGAGCTATGCCGGGAAGCTTGCCGTGCGGCACACCTACAGCACCAACGGTCAGGCCATCTACGGCATCGACATGGCGACCGGGGCCGAAGGCGACGTGGCCGCCTTCCCGAGCCCTGACGAGCTGTGGGGCTTGACATTTGCGCAAGCCAATATCTGGCGTGACCGGTTCGCCACTGTTCCCGCCGAAGACAAGGGCGGCTCGTGGACGTTGCGTTACTACCAGGAGATTGCCGTCAATCGAGTGCTCGAGCGCGTCGCCGTCGGGACCGATCGGATTCTGCTGACGCTGGCCACTGGCACGGGCAAGACGTCGATCGCCTTCCAGATCGCTTGGAAGCTGTTCAAAGCGCGTTGGACGCCCGCACGAGACGGCAGTCGACAGCCGCGCATCCTCTTCCTTGCCGACCGAAACACGCTCGCCAATCAGGCGTTCAACGACTTCAACGCCTTCGCAGCATTCGAAGAGCGCGCCCTCGTACGCATTGCGCCAGAGGAAATCAGGAAGAAGGGACAGGTGCCGAAAAACGGCGCGGTTTTCTTCACCATCTTCCAGACGTTCATGAGCGGTCCGGGGGACACGCCTTACTTCGGCGACTATGCGCCTGATTTTTTCGACTTCATCGTCATCGACGAGTGTCACCGCGGCGGCGCGAACGACGAGGGCACTTGGCGAGCCATCCTGGAGTACTTCGCTCCGGCCGTGCAGCTGGGCCTGACGGCCACGCCAAAGCGCACCTTCAATGCCGACACCTATGCCTACTTCGGCGAACCGGTGTTCACGTACTCACTGAAGGAAGGCATCAACGACGGTTTCCTGACGCCCTTCAAGGTCAAGCAAATCGCCACGACACTCGATGAGTACGTTTACACACCAGACGACCAGGTGGTCGAGGGTTCCGTAGAGGCCGGCAGGCGGTACGAAGAGAAGGATTTCAACCGCATCATCGAGATCAAGGAGCGTGAGGCCTACCGGGTCAGCGTTCTGATGGGAATGATCGTTCAGCGCGAAAAGACGATCGTCTTCTGTGCCTCCCAGCTTCACGCGTTGGCGATCCGCGACCTGATCAACCAAATGAAGACCAGCACTGACCCGCTCTACTGCGTGAGGGTCACCGCCAACGACGGCGCGCTGGGCGATCAGTACCTCGAAGACTTCAAGGACAACGAGAAGACGATACCGACCGTCCTGACCACCTCGCAAAAGCTTTCCACCGGCGTCGACGCCCGCAACGTGCGCAACATTGTTCTGCTGCGACCGATCAACTCGATGATCGAGTTCAAGCAGATCATCGGACGCGGCACCCGTCTCTACGACGGCAAGGACTACTTCACGATCTTTGACTTCGTGAAGGCGCATCAGCACTTCAATGATCCGGAGTGGGACGGCGAGCCGATCGAGCCCGAGCCGCCTCGAGGCGGCAAGGGTGGCGATGCCCCTCCGCCCGAAAGACCAGAAGTCGAACCAGACCCCCCTCGCCGGCGGATCAAGGTGAAGCTGGCGGACGGGAAGTCACGGAACATCCAGCACATGACGGCGACGACGTTTTGGAGCGCCGACGGCCGCCCGATGTCGGCCGTCCAGTTCCTGGAGGTCTTGTTCGGCACGCTGCCTGAGTTCTTCAAGGACGAGGACGAGCTGCGTCGCCTTTGGAGCCTGCCAGATACTCGCAAGGTGCTCTTGGCTGGCCTTGCCGACAAGGGCTTCGGTCGTGAGCAGCTCGCCGAGATGCAACGGGTCATCGAAGCCGAGAACAGCGACCTCTTCGACGTGCTGGCATATGTCGCGTTCGCGGCCGAGCCGCAAACGCGCGCAACGCGTGCGGCGGCAGCTGCCGCGGCATCAGCGGCAGAGGTCACGGACAAGCAGCAGACCTTCGTCGATTTCGTGCTGGCGCAATACGTCAAGCAGGGTGTGGACGAGCTCGACCAGGAAAAGCTTTCGCCGCTACTCCGGCTACGGTATCGAGCGCTCAACGATGCGTTTGCCGAACTCGGCAAGCCGGACGAGGTACGGCGGGTGTTTGTCGGAATGCAGAAGCATCTCTATGGCGCAACTCTCGGACGGCCGGTCAGCCGTTGATGCGGCTGGATGAGCGGCTCTCAAACACCCGGCATGCCCTCGGCCGCCAGTTGCGGCGACCGGACGAATCGCAGCGGCATCTCGCAAAGTCGACAGACGAGACCGGCGCAAATCTCGTCACCATCACGGTCGCATCCTGATGTCCAGACCCATCCTCGCCTTCGGAACAGCTTGCGGGCCTTCCGGCCGGCACTCGCCGTCTGCCGGACCCCCAACGGAAGCTTGCGCCCATAGACTGTCGTCACTGTGCGCTAGTCTTGCGCGGGCGAGTCTTCAATGAACCCTTCGCGCGGGGGCTGCATCAGCGTCTGTGTCGCGATCGGAGCGTTCAGCGCACGCAGCGTCGCAGCAAACTAATTTCGGAGTTTTCCAGCACAGTGGGATCCGAAGCTTGGAATTCACGTGACTTGAAGTCGCGGC
>JADMIO010888838.1_pt1 | contig 118514 bp, 111 predicted proteins | sample 8958161 | NCBI WGS metagenome assembly JADMIO01 (sample SAMN16585339, study PRJNA669376) | soil metagenome | isolation source: Crop rotation soil | place: USA: Cullars Rotation, Alabama | collected 2011
GCCGCGACTTCAAGTCACGTGAATTCCAAGCTTCGGATCCCACTGTGCTGGAAAGTCGTCGTTGGCTCCGCCGCCCTGTATGAGCCGGGCCGAGCGCCGGCCTTCGTCGATGTACTCCGTGATCTTCGTGAACGCCTTCCGATCGATGACCGCGGCCATGAAATTCCGGAAATCACGCGGATCGCCAAGCGTGATCTCACGCATCATGGCCACAACCCGGTCCCGAACGAGAGGCCACAACGATTGCGATACGTAGATGCGGCTTGACGCCGAGCATTTCTGACCCTGGTATTCAAATCCACCGCGGGCGATGGCAACGGCCAGCTCGTCAACGTCGGCTGAAGGGTGGGCAACGATGAAATTCTTGCCGCCCGTCTCGCCGACCAGTCGCGGGTACGAGTTGTAGCGCGCAATGTTGTCGCCAACCTTCTTCCACATTCCCTGGAAGACCGGTGTGCTCCCCGTGAAGTGAATCCCTCCAAGATCGGGTGAATCCAGCAGGATGCTCGAAATCTCCGCCGCGTCTCCCGGAACGAAGTTGATGACGCCGGGCGGGAGTCCTGCAGCCTCGAGGAGGCGCAGTATGTAGTAGCTGCTCAACACGGCCGTCGATGCCGGCTTCCAGATGACCGTGTTGCCCATCAGCGCGGGAGCGGTGGGAAGGTTGCCGCCAATGGAGGTGAAATTGAAGGGCGTCACCGCATAGACAAACCCCTCGAGCGCGCGGTACTCCATCCGGTTCCAGATGCCGTGGCTGCTCAGCGGCTGTTCGGCAAAGAGCTCCTGTGCGTAGTGGGGATTGAAACGCCAGAAATCAATCAACTCGGACGCTGAATCGATCTCGGCCTGAAACACCGTCTTCGACTGTCCAAGCATGGTCGCGGCATTCAGTGTGGCGCGCCACGAAGTGGTCAGTAACTCCGCAGCGCGGAGAAACACCGCTGCCCGATCTTCGAATGGCCAGGTCGACCACTCGCGTCTCACTTCCAACGCCGTGGCAACTGCCTCCTCGACGTGCCGAGGCTCTGCCTGGTGCCACTCAGCGAGGACATGCCTGTGGTCGTGCGGCATGACCGTGCGCTGCAGCCGGCCTGTTCGAATGTCACGGCCCCCAATAACGAGTGGAATGTCCACCTTCTCTCCGGCCATCGACGACAGGCGCGCCTTCAGCGTTTCGCGCTCCGTCGAGCCTGGCAGATAGGCGAGATTGGGTTCGTTAACGGGAACTGGAACCCTGGACACAGTTCGATCCTAGCGTGGCGATGCGATGTCGCGCGCTTCGTGCATGGGGATGTGGGGCTCAGCGCCTGGAAGCTCCGCCTCGGCCGTGACGAGTGTCGGCCTGGGCGGCTCGAGATCGACGTCGATGTTGCGCCAGTGACCCTGACGGAAACGCGCGTAACTAAGCCCGCACCGCGTCATGTGTCCCAGGAGAATTGCCATCCAGATGCGGCCTGGCGTCAGCGCTCCGGCGGCCTGGAAGAACGTGCAGAGGCCGAGAGGAACGATGATCTGCGAAAGAACCGATATGTAAAGCGGGCTGCGTGTGTCACCGGTGCCCTGCAGTGCGCCTGTATAGCTGAGCGCGACGGTGATGAACAACCCCGAGATGCTGAGATACCGCAGCAGCTCGTTGGCGATATCGAGCACCACCGGATCGTTCATGCCGAAAATCGCGAGGAGGTAGCGGGGAATCAGGATGAACAGCACGCCGACGACAGCGGCGACGGCGAGTCCAATATGAGAGGCGACCTGCACGCCTTCTATGGCTCGTTCCGGCTTTCGCGCCCCGAGGTTCTGTCCTGCAATGGTCGCTGAGGCGCCCATAAGACCGACCGACGTCCAGGTAATCAATGAAAACAGTTCCGTATAGCCGACGGAATACGCAGCCTGGGCCTCCGCACTCGATCCCAGTGATCCAATGAAGCGCAGCAGAAGGACTCCGGCCACATTCATGGCGATGCCCTGCACGCCGGTCGGCAGGCCAAATCGGAACAGCGAGCGCATGACCCCAAAATCTACCTTGAGCTCCATCCCAGGCTCGAAATGGATGACGGAGTCGGGGCGCGAAAGCCGCCAGATGCCATAGGCCGACACGAGGGTGCTGCTGGCGACGGTGCCGTAGGCCGCACCAACGGTTCCGAGCATCGGAATCAGCGTCAGGTTGAACGCGATGGTCAGTACCGTCATCGCCACACCAAGACGCAGCGGCGTATGCGGATCTCCGGCGGCTCGGAACGCGCCGCTGAGCATGAAGAACATCATCATGCCGATGATGCCGACGAACATCGTCCGAAGAAACGGAAGCGCCTCCGCGTGCACCTGCGGCGCTGCGTTCACAAGGTTGAGCAGACTCGGCGCTGCAAACCAGCCCATGGCACCGAGCACGATCGCCATGCCTGCCGCCGTCAGGAAAGCCTGATAGACGACCCGATTCACCTTGTCGGGTTCGTTCGCACCTGCAAAACGCGACACCAGGACGCCCATGCCCGTGAAGACCGACGTCGCAAACACGATGACGACGATGATGATCTGCCAGCTCACGCCGATGGCGGCATTGCCGGTGTAGCCGACGAAATGGCCAACCATCGCATGATCGATAATCCCCTGCAGCCCTGCGATCAGGTTCTGCAGCATCGTCGGCCAGGCCAGACGCCAGACGGCTGGTCTGATCGGGCCTTCAATGATCGAGCGGTCAAACGATCTTCGCTGTGGGGACGAGGGCCTGGCCATTCGAGATAGAATCCGAGTCTACTACGACAAACTTGGAGCAACCGGCCGATTCCAGCCCGCCATCGAGGCGGATCAAGGAGTTGGAGGTAATGGTCGCCGATGCGATCGTCGAAACCTCCGACACCACCACACTCGTTCTTTTCACAGGCAACGATCGCCTCGACTACAGCGCGGGACATTTCCTGACCATCGATCCGCACCAGTTCGAGGCACTCGACCGCTTCACTGCGTTTCTCGAGCACCTCAAGGGCCGCAAGGAACCGCCACGCGCCTATTCGATGTGCTCAGCCCCGCACGAGAAGTACCTTGCGGTGACCGTCAAGGAAGAGCGCTTCGTCCCGAACGTCACGAAATACCCTCCGCTGTTGTCGCCGATGCTGGTGAAGCGCACGGTCCGGGGAATGGGTCTGTCGGTCACGGGCTTTACGGGGCCTTATACGCTGCCGCCAGACATTGCATCAAAGACCGATCACATCGTTCACGTGTGCGCAGGTTCCGGAAGCGTCCCGAATTTTTCGATTCTCAAGTTCGCGCTCGATCACTATCCAAACATCCGCCATACGTTCGTTTACTCGAACAAGACCTGGGACGACGTGATCTTCCGGGACGCTCTGACGGAACTGGCGTCACGGCACAAGGATCGGCTGCGAGTGGTACATACGCTGACGCGGGAAGTGGACGTGTCGCTGTTCGGACCTTCGGTCAGACAAGGGCGCGTCAACCAGGCGCTCCTCAAAGAGGTCATCCCTGATCCAACGGCCTGCTACGTTTATCTGTGCGGGCCCGGCATTTCGAAATGGGATAAGGAAGCCGCGAAAGAGAAAGGTGTCGCGGTTCAGCCGAAATTCATTGAATCGGTACTTGAGGACCTGAAGGCAATCGGCGTCCCTGACGCCCGGATCAAGCGCGAATCGTACGGCTAGACGTCCAGTTCCCGGGCTTCTTCGGCGCGCTCCATGATGAAACGGAACCGTGCCGATGCGTCCTTTCCCATCAGCTCATTGATCACGCGGTCAGTCACGATCTGATCGGAGACTTCGACCCGCAGCAGCCTCCTGGTCTTCGGGTTGAGGGTCGTTTCCCACAGCACCTTCGGCATCATCTCTCCAAGTCCCTTGAACCGCGTGATCTCTGGATTCCCGCGGCCGTTTCCATGCGCCTTCAGGATCTTGTCGCGATGTGCGTCGTCCAGGGCCCAGTGTGTCTCCTTGCCGACGTCGATGCGGTAGAGCGGCGGCTGCGCGATGAACACGTTGCCGTTTGCAATGAGCTGTGGAATATGGCGATAGAGAAACGTCAGAAGAAGAGTGGCGATGTGGTGACCGTCGGAGTCTGCATCGGCAAGAATGATGACCTTGCCGTAGCGAAGCCTATCGAGATCGAAATTCTTGCCCATGCCGCAACCGAGCGCGGTCACGAGGTCGGCCAGCTCCCTGTTCTCCAACACTTTGGCGAGCGCGAGGCCCTCAGTGTTCAAGACCTTCCCGCGGAGCGGCAGAATCGCCTGCCGCGTACGATCGCGCCCCTGCTTGGCAGAGCCGCCCGCAGAATCACCTTCCACGATGAACAGTTCGCTGTCGTCGCGGCCCGATCCGGTGCAGTCGCTCAGTTTGCCTGGGAGATTCAGTCGTCCCGACGTCGCAGTCTTTCGCGAGACCTCCGCCTGTGCGGCTCGGCTCGCTTCGCGCGCCCGCGCGGCGAGAATGATTCTCGCGACGATTCCTTCCGCAACCGTCGGGTTGTGATTGAGCCAGTGCTCGAGTGCCGGCCGTACCACCGAATCAACGCCAGACGTGATTTCCGGGTTGTTGAGACGGTCCTTCGTCTGCCCCTGGAACTGAGGATCGGCGATGAAGAGGCTCAGGACTCCGGTAAGACCCTCGCGAAGGTCTTCCGCCGCCAGCGTGACGCCCTTCGGCGACAAATGATGGGTGTCGATGTAGTTCCGCAGCGCCTTGCCGAGGCCTGCCCGCAGACCGTTTTCGTGCGTCCCTCCTGATCCGGTGGGGATTCCGTTGACGTAGCTGCGCACGTGCTCGTCGGTCGCTTCGGTCCATTGCAGCACGAGATCCAGCCGCGGACCGCTCTCACGGGTGTGGACGAACGGAACGTCGTGCACTGGTTTCTCACCCCGCTCGGCCACGATCTTCTTCAGGTAATCGGGCAATCCTTCTTCGTGTTGAAAGACCTCCTTGGTCTTCTCCGCCTCGTTCTCGAACGTCACCCGCACACCCTTGTGGATATAGCTGATAACTTCGAGGCGGTCCCGAATCAGTGCCGCGTCGAACTCGACTTTCGGAAAAATAGTCGGGTCTGGATGGAAATAGACCGTTGTGCCGGTGCCGCGTGCGACGCCGGTCTTTTTCAGCGCGGTCACCGGCTTGCCGCGCTTGAAGACCATTTCCCACGTCGAGCCGTCGCGCTTGACTGTTGCACGCAGCTCGGTCGACAGCGCATTCACGACGCTCGCGCCGACACCATGAAGACCGCCCGCGGTCTTGTAACTTCCATGCTCGAACTTGCCGCCTGCATGCAGCATGGTAAAGATCACTTCGAGCGCGCTCTTCTTCGTCGAAGGATGCTTGTCGATTGGTATGCCACGCCCATCGTCCGAAACGGTGATCGAGCTGCCGTCATCGTGCAGGGTCAGGACAATATTGGAGGCGAAGCCGTTCATGGCTTCGTCAACGGCGTTGTCGAGCAGCTCCCACGCGAGATGATGCAGACCGGTGGTCCCGACGCCGCCGATGTACATCCCGGGGCGCTTGCGGACAGGCTCGAGCCCCTCGAGCACCGTGATGTCTTTTGCGGTGTAGTTCGCCAAGGCCAGAAGCTAGAGTAGCATTCCGCGAACGGAGTTCACGTGCGGATCAGGCTGCTTGCCTTTGGTGCAGCGCTCCTCTTTGTCACGGCGACGGTGCTGTTGATGCGGCAGCTTGCCTCTGCTCCGGGCCAAATGGTGCAGGCATCCGACGCAGAGCCCGACTGGAAAGTCACGAGGGCCAACTCGGCGCACAACGCGTTCGTTGTGGAGGTGGAAGCCGAGCACCTCGAGCGTGCCAGGCAGATAGCAGATGAGATCGTCAATCCGGTGCGATCGAAGGGCTACGAAGAGATCCTGATTTACATCCGTCCGCTAGGACAGCCCGACGGTCCGACTCGCCGCTTTCAATGGACGCCCGACCACGGATTCGTGGAAAGCGGCTATTAAGGCTGAGGGTTCTCGACTTCCTGCGGGATAACGCGCGTGAACTGGCCGCGCTGAAGAAGCTCGCGGCCCTTGCCTCCGCGGCCCGTGACTTCATATTTCACGGTACTGATTGTCTGCTCGCTGCCCCGGCTGGTTTCCACGCGCATCAGGTCACGATCGCCGGTCGATGCGATAAATCCGAGCACACGGTCTTCCTTGACGGTGAGCTTGATGAGAATCACGCCCTTACCCGGCCCTGAAAGGTAGTTCACCTCGTCGGCGCGGCAGAGAATCGCGCGCGCCTCCTGAGTTGCCGCAATGACAACTTCGTCACCGGTAATCTTCGAAACGCCAACCACTTCCACACCCTGAGACGGACGGGCGAATCGGCGGCCGGAGCGTGTGCTCGCTTCAACAAACGGCTCGAAACTGAAACGAAGACTGTAGCCGTCACTCGTCACGGCGATGGCGTGGACGGGCGGCGCGACACCTTCCTTGCGCGACGCTGTGTCGCCGGCGACGCGCGGGTCGAGGCTGAAGGCGGCGATCACCTTTTCGCCGTCGCGCAGCTTGAAAAGCTTCTGTACAGGCTCGCCGTATCCGGTCGACGCGGGGACATCGATAATCCGGGCCGTGTATGCCGTTCCAAAGTTCGTGAAGAACGCTATCGTTGCACGCGTACTTCCCGGCTGAACAGCCAGCACGGAATCGCCTTCGCGCAATCTGGTCGTCGCGAGATCCCGTACCTCCTTCTGACGCTTGACCCAGCCATCGCGGGACACGATCACTACGTTGTCTTCCTCGACGATGAAGTCATCCGCAGTGAAGGCCACTTCCTCGACCGATTCGATCAGGGTTCGGCGCTTATCCGATTTGCCGCCATATTTCGTCTGAATATCCTCGAGCTCGCTTTGAACAACCTTCCATCGCGCGTCTTCGTCCTTGAGCAGTCCCGAAATCTGGCGCGCGCGTTTGCGCTTGTCGGCAAGCTCGTTCTGGATGACCAGAATCTCGAGCCGCGCCAGGCGGTACAGTTTCAGTTCGAGGATTGCGTCGGCCTGCTCCTCGTCGAGCCCGAACCGCTTGATGATCTTCGCCGCCGCGTCAGCCTTTCCGTCCGACTTGCGAATCAACTTCAGGATTTCGTCGAGCGCATCGAAAACCTTTTCAAACCCCTCGAGAATGTGGATGCGCTTGCGGAGCGCAATCAGCTCGTACTCGAGCCGGTTGGTGACGACTTGAAGCCGGAAGTGCAGAAAGTGCCAGAGGATTGCTTTGAGGTCGAGCCGTTCCGGCCGCCCGACTTCCTCGTTTTCCGTCGGAATGAGGCATGTCAGGTTGACGATGAAGCTGGATTGAAGCGGAGTGTTCTTGAACAAGTACGCCATGACGAGCTGCGGATCTGCGTCGCGCTTGATCTCGAGCTCAATCCTGACGTCGTCGGTCGAGATGTCCTTGACGTCAAGCAGCGGCGGTAGCTTGCGCGAAAGTGCCACTTCCGCGATCCGCTCCACGACGGCGGACTTGTTCGCAGCGTATGGGATGCTCGTGATGAACAGCTTCCGCCCGCCACGTGAACTCGGCCCCTCTTCCCATGTGGACCGTATACGCACAGTGCCGGCGCCCGTCTTGTAAATATCCCGAAGTTCTTCCGGCGAATTGAGAATCTGCCCGCCCGTTGGAAAATCCGGGCCCTTGATGTAACGGCACAACTGCGCGCTGCTGAGGTCTGGATTGTCGAGCAGCTTCAGCAGCGCCGCGCAGACTTCGGTCAGGTTGTGCGGGGGAACGTTCGTCGCCATTCCCACCGCGATGCCCGTCGTTCCATTAATGAGCAGATTCGGAATTCGGGCAGGCAAGACGACGGGCTCAGTCTTGGTCCCGTCGTAGTTCGGCTTGAATGGAACGGTGTTCTGATCGATTTCCGACAGCATTTCGTCGGAGATCCGCGCCAAACGGCATTCTGTGTAGCGCATTGCGGCTGCGCTGTCGCCGTCAAGCGAACCGAAATTTCCCGAGCCGTCCACCAGCGGATAGCGAAGTGCAAAGGGCTGCGCCATCCTGACGAGCGTCTCGTACAACGCCGCGTCGCCATGCGGGTGAAAGCTGCCCATCACATCGCCGACCACCTTCGCGCACTTGCGATGCTTCGCATCGGCCGTAAGGTTCTGCTGCCACATCGTGTAGAGGATGCGGCGCTGGACAGGCTTCAGACCGTCGCGGACATCGGGCAGCGCTCGTGAGGTAATGACCGACAGCGCGTAGTTGAGGTAGCGGGTCTGCGCTTCCTCATGGAGGGCAACAGCGTCGAGAAAACCGCCTGGAGGTCCGCCCGCTCGCGATGATTCGGTTGTATCTGGAAGATCGAATAACGAAGGAGTGGCTCGACGTGCCTTTGCCATCTACAGGTTGGTAAACATCTTACCCGGGTTCATCAGGTTGCCGGGATCGAGCGCCAGCTTGATTGACTTCATCACATCGAGCGCGGCACCCAGTTCGTCGCGGAGGTATTCCATCTTGCCGATTCCGATGCCGTGCTCTCCGGTGCAGGTACCACCCATGGCCTGCGCCCTTTGCACCATCTTCGTATTGATGCGCTCTGCTTCCGCCAGTTCGGACGGATTGTCAGGATCGATGACGAATACCACATGGAAGTTGCCGTCGCCGACATGACCCATGAGAGGCGCCACGAGATGTGACTGCTGGATTTCACGTCTCGTCTCGAGCACACATTCCGCGAGCCTTGAGATTGGCACGCACACGTCCGTCGTGAGCGGCTTGTGCCCCGGTCTCAACGCGAGGGCCGCGTAGAACGCGTTGTGCCTGGCCTGCCAGAGGCGTGCGCGATCCTCTGCGGTTGTCGCCCACTGAAAATCATGTCCGCTGTTGTCTGCCGCCAGTCCCTGCACTTCCTGCGCGTGCTCGGCAACGGCGGTCGCGCTCGTCCCGTGGAACTCGAAAAACAGCGTCGGCTTGAGCGGATAGTTGAGGCGGGAATACCGATTGACGGCGTCAACCTGCACTTCATCGAGAAGCTCTATCCGGGCGACAGGGATTCCAAGCTGAATCGTCGTGATGACTGTCTGGACCGCTCCTTCCATCGTGTCGAAAGGACACACCGCGGCAGATACGCCTTCCGGCAACCCATGCAGGCGAAGCGTGAGTTCGGTAATGATGCCGAGCGTTCCCTCCGATCCGATAAAGAGCCGCGTCAGGTCGTAGCCTGCCGATGACTTTCGGGCCCGCCCGCCGGTCTTGATCACGGCGCCACTCGCAAGAACGACCGTCAGGCCAAGAACGGACTCGCGCATCGTGCCGTAGCGAACTGCCGTTGTCCCCGACGCCCGCGTGGCCGCCATGCCGCCGAGGCTGGCATCTGCACCAGGGTCAACCCAGAAGTGGACACCCGTATTCGCCAGCGCCTTGTTGAGTTGCCGGTGGGTCACGCCCGCTTCGACGTCGCAGTCGAGGTCCTCCGCACTTACGCGAAGAACCTTGTTCATCCGTGAAAAGTCGATGGAAATCCCGCCGCGAATCGCGTTGACATGCCCTTCGAGCGACGAGCCGACTCCGAATGGAATCATCGGTGCCTGGTGCCGCGAGGCAAGGATGGCGATCGCACTGACTTCGTCCGTCGTCGCGGGAAAGACGACCACATCAGGATCGCCTGATGGATGCCAGGACTCGCCGTGACTGTGGTGCTCGATCTGCGCGGGATTCGTCGTCGCCCGATCGCCCAGCAACTGCTGGAGATCGGTTACTAGCGCCGCGCGCGCGTCCTGTGAAAGGATCGAAGCCACGTCACCAGTATGGGGTCGCTTTGAAGTCACCGTTTACCCGCAAAACGCTTTCCTTTCTTCGAGCACTCAAACGTCACAACGATCGCGAGTGGTTTCGTGAGCGAAAGCCGGACTACGAGCAGCACGTTCGGGCGCCAATGATCGACCTTCTCGCGCAACTTGCCGCCGATCTGCCACAGTTTGCACCTGAGCTCGTCTCGGACCCTCGTGTGTCGTTGTACCGGATCTATCGCGATACGCGTTTTTCGGCAGACAAGACACCGCTGAAGACGCATATCGCCGCGCATTTTCCGCCGCGTGGTTTCGCGCGCGGTGAAGGGTCCGGGCTGTATTTCGAGATTACCCCGGCATGGGTGTGGATTGGCGGCGGTCTTTACATGCCGTCATCATCCGACCTGCGGCTGCTTCGGACCCACATTGCCTCTCATCATCGAACGCTTCAGAGGATTGTCACCGGGCCATCGTTCCGGCGCGCGGTCGGCACGCTCGAGGGCGAACGGCTCACACGCGTCCCTCGCGGGTATGAAGCAGAGCACCCGGCCGCCGATTATCTGCGCTACAAGCAGTTTCTCGCGGGGCGTGAGTTCGACGCCAATCTGGCCATCTCGCCCCGGTTCTATCCCGAGCTCTTGAAGGTCTTCCGTGCCGTGTCTCCGCTGGTCCGTTTTCTCAACGCAGGCCTCGGGCATCCGAAAGTCAGGCAAAGTGCGTCGCCGCCGGCCGCAGCACGTCCGCTAGATCGTCTGCAAGCCGACCCGCGTCTGACATCTCGAGCGCCGCAGTGGTGATTCGGATCCCCCGGCCGTTCTGAAGCCTGAAGCGCTCGCCCGGCGCCACTGCCCAACCGCATTCAGCCAGCAGTTGGACCGACCGAGTCTCATCGGGCACGGGAATCCATGCGTTGAAGCCGGAGTTTCCGTACGCGTCGATGCCTCGCGCCCGCAGGACACTGAGGAGGGCCTCGCGGCGCTGAGCATAGATCTCGCCTGCACGGGCCAACCGCCGCCCACTCGAGGGGTCAGACCAGAGCGCAAAGACCAGTTCCTGCAGGATCAGGCTCACCCACCTGGCCCCGAGCGCCTGTCTTCCGCGGATCCGGGCAATCGTCACATGGTCGCCGGCGATGACGGCGAGCCGCAGGTCCGGACCAAGAAACTTCGATGTCGATCGGATCGCTACCCAGTACTTTTGAGCGTTCGTCCGCAACGTAAACGCAGGCACTCCTGCAATCGGCGCCATGTAGTCGTTTTCGATGAGCACGGCGTCGGGAAACGACTTCAGTACCCGCTGTAGCTCGGCGGCTCGATCACGGGTAAGTGCGGCACCGGTCGGGTTCTGGGCGCGCGGAGTGACCACCAGCGCGCGGCAACCACGTTTCAGTGCGTCCGCCAGCGACCCCGGCAGCGGGCCTTCGCCGTCAATGGCGACCGGCACAGGTACGCATGCGGAAGAGGACAGAAGATCGACGAGTCCCGGATATGACGGATCTTCCACAGCGATTCGATCACCGTGCCGCAGATGCTCGCGGAGAACTCGCTCAATCGCATCGAGAGCGCCACTCGTGACCGCCATCGCGGCCGACGGAACTCCGTCTGCCTCGAATTCGCCGGCAGCGAAGGCAGCCAGGCCGGTATGGATCGACGGAGAGCCGTACAAAGGTCGCACTCTGGCGACAGCTTGCAACGCGCGGTCAAGCGGGGGCAGAAGCAACGGGTCGGGGTTCCCTGTCGAGAGATCGACGAGACCGGCAGGGGGAACCAGCCGCACCGCGACATGAGGCGTCGACGCCGGAACCGCGACACGGGTTCCTCGTCGGCCGTCGCCAGCCACCAGTCCCCGCGATCGCAGTAAGCCATAGGCCGCGGCGACGGTCGCCGGGCTGACCCGCAGCCGGACGGCGAGCTCGCGGACCGTGGGCAGCCGCTCACCGCGATCTGCCTCGCCCGTATGAAGCTGACGCTCGATGGAGGCGGCAATCGCCGGGGCCGTCCGTCCTGAAATCTTCGTTTGTTCCAATACGTTATATATTTTGTACTAGAACATAATACGCCTGATCGGGAGACACAATTACCTGTGGTCTCATCGCCGGCAGACGAATACACCGCGCGCCTGCTCCAAAACTCGGCCACCCGCGATCGGCTCGAGCGTCAGGATCGCCACTTCAGTACAGCTAGGCTGGCTACGTTCGGCCTTCTCGCGGCCCTGGGTCTGTTCTGGTGGCTGAGCCTCATCGACGTATGGTGGGTGATCGTTCCGCTTGCCACCTTCCTCATCCTCGTCAGGCGCCATGACGACGTGCTGAATGCGCTCCAGAGGGCGAGGCGATGCACGGCCTTCTACGAACGGGGGCTTGCGCGGATCGAAGACCGATGGATGGGAACGGGTGAACCTGGCCATCGGTTTCGCGACGAAGACCATTTGTACGCGAACGATCTGGATCTCTTTGGTCCCGGCTCCCTTTTCGAGCTGCTCTCGATTGCCCGGACACGGGCAGGCGAAGAAACGCTCTCGGATTGGCTGAAAGGTCCGGCCGCCCCGCAGGATGTCCGGACTCGCCAGGAGGCAGTTGCCGAGCTCGCCCCGGCACTCGATGGCCGGGAGGAACTGGCGCTCGCCGGCGCCGATGTACGTGCAGGCGTTGACACCGGCGCGCTTGTGAGCTGGGCGGAAAGTGGGCCCATCCTGTACAGAGCCTCAGTGCACCGGGTCGCGGTGGTGTTGACGATACTGGCAGTCGGGTCCTCGATCTACTGGGGCGTTACGGGCGACCCGACTCCATTTCTGGTAGTCACCGGCACGGAAGTCGGTTATTCAATTCCGCTTCGTCGCCGCGTGCAGCGTGCATTGCACGCCGCCGAGGGACCCGCGCGGGACCTGGACATCCTCGCCCATATACTCAACCGGCTCGAGAAAGAGGACTTCCGGAGCGAACGCCTGCTTGCACTTCGGCGCACGCTCGACGCGTCTGGTGTATCCGGGTCGGCGGCCATCCGCCGCCTGCACCGCCTCGTCGAACTCCACGACTGGCAGCACAATCAGTTCTTCGCGCCAATCGGCGCCGCGCTGCTCTGGGGCACTCACATTGCGTGGGCGATCGAATCCTGGAGACGGACACATGGTCCACGCGTGCGCAGGTGGTTGCACACGGTAGGCGAGTTCGAGGCGCTGAGCTCGCTCTCCGCGTACCGGTACGAACATCCCGCGGATGTATGGCCGCAGATCATCGACGGAGACGCCGTCTTTGAGGGAACGGCCGTCGGTCATCCTCTGATTCCGACTGCGCGCATGGTCTCGAATGACGTGTTGCTTTCGAGCGAAACGGCGTTGCTGGTCGTGAGCGGCTCGAACATGTCTGGCAAAAGCACGCTGCTGCGTACCGTTGGAATCAACGCGGTGCTGGCGTTCGCGGGCGCGCCGGTGCGCGCCGGTGCGCTCCGACTGACGCCGTTGGCGATCGGCGCCACGCTTCGCATCCAGGACTCCCTGCAGGAAGGGCGGTCCCGCTTCTACGCGGAAATTACGCGCATTCGCGAACTCTCGGATGCTGCCGGCGGAAAACTCCCGCTGCTGTTTCTGCTCGACGAACTGTTCCAGGGGACCAACTCCCACGATCGGCTGGTTGGCGCGCGGGGTCTGCTGCGGAACTTCGTGGAGCGCGGCGCGATCGGCCTGATTACGACGCACGACCTGGCGTTGACGGCGGTGTCGGACGAGCTCTCGCCCCGTGCGATGAACGTGCATTTCGAAGATCGCTTCGAGGGCGGAGAGATCTCCTTCGACTACAGAATGCGGCCCGGCCCGGTCCAGCGGAGCAATGCCATCGCGCTGATGCGTATGGTGGGTCTGGATGTCTAAGAAGGAGGGGTCTCCGTTTTTCTTGGAGGATTGAAGAAGGGCGTGCGGACGACCGTCGCTGGAACGAAGTGCCGCCTGGCCTCAACGGTGACCTCAAATTCGACCGTGGTCCCCGCGGCAAAAAATGGCGCGTCGATCGTGGCAAGAGCGACCAGCCGCTTCAACGTCGGGGACCACGCCGTTGTCGTGGCCTTGCCGACTTGCTGGCCGCCATGCATGACCGGCACAGGGACTCGCGATGTCCCTACGGGCGCCAGCGGAGGAAGGGCGGTCCGTTCGTAGAGTGCTTCGATCTCTGTCCAATCCACCTCGAGCCCGACGATCATTCGCGCCGGGCCGCGTTTCTGTTCTTCAGCAAGCGGGCCGCGGCCCACGAACGGTCCCTTGTCGAGGGTGACCAGCCGGCCAAGTCCCATTTCGAACGGCGTGTACTTCTGTTGCTCGATCAGCGCCTTTCGGCTGCTGTTGAAGTCGACATCGATCAGCAACAGCCCCGCCTCGACGCGGGCGACGTCGAGCGCCAGCATTCCAGCAGGCTTCACGTCGTAGGGGCGTCCGGCGGCAATCACCCGGTCCCACACGTTGAGCGCGGCATCCGCGGGCATCCACAGTTCGTAACCGAGATCCCCCGTGTAACCGGTGCGTGAGATGTCCACCGGCACGCCGCCGATGTGTCCGGAGATGACGCGGAAGTATCGCAGCGAATCGACGTCAGCATCGGCGGCCGCCCGGAGCACACGGGCCGACGTGGGTCCCTGCAGGGCAAGCGCAGCAATCGACTCCGACACGTCTTCAATCTGAACGCGGAGGCCGGCGGCGTTCTGGTGAAACCAACGCAGGGAAGGATCCGCAGCGGTCCAGCGGTACAGGTCATCTGCGAGACGCACCACCGTGCCGTCGTCGATCACCTTGCCGTCTTCGTCGCACCACGTGGTGTACCAGACCTGTCCAACGGACATGCGCCGTACGTCGCGCGTGATGATGCGATCGACCAGCCGTGACGCATCGGGGCCAGTGACCCGGTACTTGTAAAGAGGCGAAATATCGATCAAGGCCGCCGCATTCCGGATGGCGTTGTATTCGTGCTCGTGATGTGTCTCGAACGTGCTGACGGCGTAGTAGCCGGACCAATCCCGGAAGTTCAGCGATTCGCAGAGCGCAAGGGTCCGCTGGTGAAATGGCGATCCGACCGGCATGCCGGTTATCTTATGTCGCGCGAAGGCAGAGAGACTTGTGCACGACGTCGTCATCATCGGAGGCGGACATAACGGGCTGACAGCCGCGGCGTACCTCGCGCGCGCCGGACGCAAGGTCCTCGTCCTCGAGCGCCGTCACGTCATCGGCGGTGCCGCTGTAACGGAGGAAGTCATACAAGGCTTCAAATTCTCCGTCTGCTCCTACGTCGTTTCCCTGCTTCGACCGGAAATCATTCGCGAGCTCGACCTCCCGCGCCACGGTCTCGAGATTCTTCCACTCGACGGCACGTTCACGCCGATGCCGGACGGCGATTACCTGTGGCGAATGAACGATCACGCCAGGACACGCCGCGAGATAGCACGCCATTCCCGTCTCGACGCCGAGGCTTACGACGAGTACGCACGCGCGATGGTGCAGATGGGGCGGTTCGTCAAGCCGATCCTGACGATGTTGCCGCCAGACCCGCTGTCGCTTTCCCCGCGCGAGCTGCTGAAGCTGCTCGTCCTGGGCCGACGGTTCCGCGATTTGCCGCCAAACGACCAGTACAACCAGATTCAGTTGATGACGATGAGCGCCATCGACTTCCTGGACCAGTGGTTCGAGACCGACGTGCTCAAGGCAACGATGGCCGCGTCGGGAATCATCGGAACATTTCTCGGTGTCCGATCGCCCGGTACGGCGTATGTCCTCTTGCATCACTACATGGGGGAAATCGATGGCGCATTCCGCGCATGGGGGCTGGCGCGTGGCGGGACAGGGGCTATTTCACACGCGATCGCGATGGCCGCGCGCGAGGCGGGCGTAGAGATTCGCACTCAGGCTGGTGTCGCCGGAATCCTCGTACGCGATAACCGCGCCCACGGCGTCGTGCTTGAAAACGGCGACGAAATCCGCGCAAAGGTCGTCGCGTCAAGCGTGGATCCGAGGCTGACGTTCGTGAAATTCATTGATCGCTCGCTGCTGCCAGCGGAGTTCCTCGAGGACGTCGAGCGGTACAAATTCCGCGGCTCTTCGGGGAAAGTCAATCTCGCACTCGACGGCCTCCCGGACTTCACGTGTCTTCCTGGAGAGGGCCCCCACTTGCGCGGGGCCATTTCGATTTCCCCGAGCGTCGACTACATGGAGCGTGCGTACGACGAAGCGAAGTACGGACGCTTCTCGAGACGTCCGTATATCGACATCGTCATTCCATCGCTGACGGATCCTGCAGTGGCGCCTCCAGGCAAGCACGTCATGTCGTGTTTCGTGCAGTACGCGCCGTACCACCTGACGGAGGGCACGTGGGACCAGAAGCGCGAGGAGTTCGGCAACACGGTCATCGACACGCTGTCGGCGTTCGCCCCGAACCTTCGCGACATCATCGTTGGGCGACAGGTGGTCACGCCACTCGATCTTGAACGCGAGTGGGGGCTGTCTGAAGGCAACATCTTCCAGGGGGAGCTGACGCTGGAACAGTTGTTTTTCCTGCGTCCCGCGCCGGGCTGGGCGCAGTACAAGACACCTGTCGACAATCTCTACATGTGCGGGTCCGCCACGCATCCCGGCGGCGGCATCATGGGAGCCCCTGGTCGCAACGCCGCGATGAAAATTCTGACGGACTCGCCCTCATGAGCACTGCCGTCGTCATCGGAGGTGGTCATAACGGTCTAACCGCCGCCTTCTATCTCGCAAAGGCCGGTATGGCGACAACGGTCCTTGAGGCGCGCGATCATGTGGGCGGAGGTGCCGTGACCTCCGAGATTCACCCCGGGTTTCACGTTCCGCTGTTGTCACACCACGTCTCGCTCCGGAGCGATATTTTTCGCGATATGGATCTTGCGAGACGCGGCGTCGACATGCTGGCTTCGGCAGTTGACGTTGTGGCGCCTGCATCAGACGGCGCTTCTCTCGTCCTTTACCAGAATGCCGCGCGAAACGGGGATGGCTATGCCGGATACCGCGCTGCGATGGATCAGATCTCGTCTGTCGTTGCGTCGCTGCTGAGCGCACCGGCTCCACGGCTCGAGAGTCTTGACGCGGGCGATCTCGTCGCACTTCTCGCCGCGGGACGCCGTTTTCGCGGGCTGGAGAAGCGAAACTCGTTCAGGCTCCTGCGGTACGTCTCGATGCCCGTCGCCGACCTGGTGCGTGAATGGTTCCGGTCAGAGTTGACAGGTGCCGCAGTTGCAGCGCGCGGTCTCACTGGAACGATGCTGGGGCCTCGATCGGCGGGCTCCGGGCTGGTGCTTCTCCTCAATGACGCAACGAGACGACTTTCAATACCGGGCACACAAGTCCGCGGCGGGCCCGGAACGTTGACGCGTGCGATGGCCGAAGCTGCGCGGCATGCCGGGGCGGACGTCCAGACGGGCGTTCGCGTCGAGCACATCCGGGTCGAGGATGACGCCGCGGCCGGCGTCGTGGTCGACGGGCGCGAGATGAGAGCAGACGTCGTGATCTCGGCGATCGATCCGAAGACCACGTTTCTCCGCCTCATTGATCCCGTCAATCTGACTCCGGATTTTTTGACGAAGATGCGCAATTACCGTTCGGCAGGGACGGTCGCCAAGATCAACCTCGCTCTCAGTTCCCTGCCACGCCTGGGTGCGGAAGAAGTTCTTTCGGGGCGTATTCATCTCGGACCCGATCTGGACTATCTGGAGCGCGCGTTTGACAGCGCGAAGTATGGGGAGCTGTCCAGCGAACCGTGGCTCGACGCAGCAATCCCGTCGATCCTCGACACGAGCCTGGCGCCGGCCGGCGCGCATGTCATGTCGATCTATGCCCATTACGCACCCTATCGTCTGCGCAGCGGAGACTGGGCATCGCTGAAAGAGACCCTTCTTACACGGGTCCTCTCGGTGCTCGAGCGCTACGCGCCGGGCATTCGATCCCTGGTGATGGCGGTTTCCGTCATTACTCCGCAGGAACTCGAGTCACATTTCGGCTATTTCGGAGGTCATATCTTCCACGGCGAACTGGCGCTCGACCAGCTTGCCAGCATGCGTCCGGTTCTCCAACTTGCGAGATACTCGACCCCAATTCGGCGATTGTTCCTCTGTAGCGGAGGGACGCATCCGGCAGGTTTCATGTCAGGGGCCAACGGCAAGATGGCGGCCCGTGAAGTCATCAAGGCTCTGACGTAAACTGCTAAAGCCAGCGTCTCAGGGGTTTCTATGAGATACGCGCTTCCCGCAGCCATTACGCTTCTCCTTCTTGCTGTCCCTGCGCCATTTTCCGCTCAGGGACCGGCAGGAGGGTTTCCCGCGCCCCAGGGGCGCGGAGGCGTCGCGGTTCGAGGCCCCTTGCGAGACAACGCACCGAGGCCCACGGGCACGGCGATCATTCGAGGCCGCGTGGTGTCCGCCGATACCGGGGCGGCTGTGAGGCGGGCCCAGGTTCGCGCGACCTCGTCGGTGACCCGAGACAACCGGATCGTCAGCACGGATTCGCAAGGCAACTTCGAATTCCGCGATCTGCCGGCGGGCCGGTGGGATGTCAGCGCCTCGAAGGCTGGATTCGTCACGATGCGATTCGGACAACGAAGGCCGTTCGAGGCGGGGCGTCCGCTCGAGGTTGCCGACGCGCAGGTCGTCGATAAGGTGACGCTGGCCCTGCCGCGTGGCGCAGCCATCACTGGCCGCGTTGTCGATGAGTTTGGCGATCCCGTAGCGACCGCACGAGTGCAGGCGCTCCGGTATCAACTCGTACAGGGAACCCGGCGACTTCAGCCGGTCGGCGTCAACTCGCAGACTGACGACACCGGAACGTTCCGCTTGTACGGCCTGATGCCCGGCGAGTACTACGTCAGCGCGACACTTCGTGCATTTCCCGGCAACGAGACAGACGACCCGACTGGATATGCACCGACCTACTATCCGGGGACAGGCAGCATCACCGAGGCTCAGCGCGTTTCTCTGAACGTTGGCGAGGAAGCCAGCATCAGCTTCGGTCTCATGGCGGTGCGCACCGCGCGCGTTTCGGGGCTGGTCCTGAGCTCACAGGGAACTGCGCTGTCGGGCGGAATCATCGCTTTGATTGCTGCGGATTCAGCAGGTCCTCTTCAAATTGCGTTCGGCGGCAACAACAGAATCAGGCCTGATGGCAGTTTCACGCTGACGAACGTCGCGCCCGGCTCTTACACGCTCATGGCCAGCAACGGCGGACCTGGCGCTGGCTTCGCGGGACGCGGCGGCGTGGCGCTGACCGACATCGAGCTCGGAACCATGCCGGTGACGATCGCCAACGAGGATTTGGCCGGTATCACGCTCGTCACGGGCCCCGGCGCATCCCTGTCAGGCACGATCATCGCCGCACAAGGGTCGGGAACACTCAATCCGGATGGCATACAGGTGATGACGCAGGCGGTGCCTTTCGACGCAGGATTCGGCCCGCTTGGAGGGCGGCCGGCGCGAGTGACTGCGGACGGAGCCTTTGCAGCAAGCGGACTGTTTGGATCGCGGCTCGTTCGCGTCGCAGGGCTGCCACAGGGATGGATTCTCGAGTCTGTGACGATTGGCGGCATTGACGTCACGGATACTCCGTTCGATTTCGGAACCAACCAGGAAATCAGAAACGCCCGGATCGTCGTCACCGACAAGATGACGCAGGTTGCCGGCGCGGTATCCGACAGGGACGGCAAGAGCCTGCGGGACTTCACGGTCGTTGTCTTTCCGGAGGATTCCGACAAGTGGACTTCGCCGTCGCGCTATCTGCAATCGGCCCGGCCGGATCAGCAGGGACTCTTCAAACTACGCGGTCTCCCGCCAAACGATCGGTATCTTGCGGTTGCCGTCGATTACCTCGAAGAAGGTGAGGGCACCGACCCGGAATTCCTCGAGGCCATGAAGGGGAGCGCGACCAGATTCAGGCTGGGACGCGGCGAGTCAGCGACCGTCGATTTGAAGCTGATCGAACGATGACCGCCGACTTGCGGTATCCGGTCGGCACGTTCGACTGGGCCGCTCGAGTCGACCCCTCGTTGCGCGAGCCCGCTATCGCGACGCTTGCTGCACTCCCAGCGCGAATGCGCGAAGCAATTGACAGGCTCAATGATCGCCAGCTCGATACTCCGTACCGGCCTGATGGATGGACCGTGCGTCAGGTCGTGCATCACGTCGCCGACAGCCACGCCAACGCCTTCATTCGGATGAAGCTGGGCCTGACCGAGAACAACCCGACCATCAAGCCGTACGATCAAGACAGGTGGGCTGCACTATCCGATATGCAGCTTCCAGTGGAAGTCTCGCTGAGCATCATCGACGGCCTGCACGCGCGATGGGTCGCCGTCTGCCGCCAGATGTCTGCCACGGACTTTGCCCGAACCTTCAAGCATCCTGAAATCGGGGTCGTAAGTCTCGATACGCTGGTCCAGGGCTACGCATGGCATTCCAGGCACCATGTCGCCCACATCACCGCACTCAGACAGCACGAAGGCTGGTAGGATAGGGTCCACCTCAATGGCAGCCTCCAAACAGGACGGCAAGACCGACGTGGGCGACGCGCTCGGCATGATTGAAACACGCGGCCTCGTCGGCATGATTGAAGCGGCTGATGCCATGCTCAAGACGGCGAATGTCGTGCTCGTCAGCTGGCAGAAGGTCGATGCGGGACTCGTGACCGCCCTGATCCGTGGAGACGTAGGGTCAGTCAAGGCGGCAACAGACGCGGGAGCAGCCGCTGCACGCCGCGTGGGCGAGCTGATTGGCGTTCACGTCATTGCTCGGCCGGCCGACGACCTCGAGAAAGTCTTTCCGATCCGGTAGTCCGGCGCTTTCGCTCGCGCGCGGTCAGCGGACGAATCGATAAATCCTCCCCCACCATCAGCAGCGGTTGCGTCGGCTGTTCCAGGTTGAAGAACTGTCCATCCTGAGTACGGGCGTAGATCTGGTCTCCGCCGATGAAGAGAGTCATCGGGCCGCCGTCTCCAATCGCTTCGTACAGTCGGACGCTGAAAACCTCACGCAGCGTGGCAAGTAAGCGTCGCAGGCGGGGAATGGAAAACCCGCGCCGGCGCAGATCCCCCAGCACCTGGAGTTCGAGGACGTCGAGCGGTGTGTAGCGGCGCTCGGTAAAACCGCCGGCCTCGGTCCGGTAGGGGGCGACGGCAGGCTTGAACAGACGTCGCGCATCCCACCATTGCAGCTGCCGCGCGGTCAGTCCCGTCAGCCCCGCGACTTCCCGCGACGTGTAGTACTTCTTGAGCCTCACAGGCCGAACCGTGCCGGACTGACCAGTGAAATCTCGCCTGGCTCTCTGCCGTCGAGCACCAGGTCGGCGATGATCGACGCCGTCAGCGGCGCGAGGAGAACGCCGTTTCTGTAATGACCGGTCGCATAGAACACGCCGGGCATTGTCGACGAAGCACCGATAATCGGCAACTCGTCTCGGGTTTTCGGCCTCAGACCTGCGCGGGCCTCTTCGAGCGTCGCCGACCGCACCGCCGGAAGCAGCTCCGCTCCGTGCTCGCGCAGATACTGCACACCCGCTTCTGTGACGCGATCGTCGAACCCGGCATCCTCGACGGTGGCGCCCACGAGAAGACGGCCGTCGGTCCACGGCACGAGATAGCCCGCTGCGCCCCAGACCACACGCGAGACTGGCGGCGCCGGAAAGCGCAGTTGAAGCAGTTGCCCTCTAATCGGTTGTACTGGCGGCGAAGCCGCGGGAGCCATGGGGATGGTGCCTGACCAGCTGCCAGCGGCAATAACCACCGCATCGACTTCGAGCGAGCCGTCTGACGTATCGATACGAACTCCCCTCGGAGAGCCCGCGCTGATCCGCTCGACTCGGCGAGTCGAGAGCGAAGCACCTCTTGATGCCGCCGCCTCCGCGAGCGCTGCCATCAACGTGGCGACTCCTACATAACCCTGCAGGGGCGTCAGGAGCCCGGACTTGAGCGGCGCGAGCGCCGGTTCGAGCGTTGCGATCTGTCCGCTGGTCACGAGCTCGTGAGCGATGCCGCGGCGGGCGAGCTCCTGTGCAAGGCGCTCGAGCTCCGATGCCTCGGTGGTGTTCCTCGCAACCTGCAATGTTCCGGTGCGGCGATATTCGATAGGCACGCGGCTGTCGATGGCGACGCGTTCAATGAACCGATCGTACTGTTCGAGACTGCGGACCCCCAGCGTAAGAAGTGGTTCGAAATGGCCTTCGATGTAGGGCGCAAGGACACCCGCGGAGGCACGTGTCGCTCCCAGACCCGGTCCACGCTCGTCGAAGAGGCCAACCGACGCTCCCCGCGATGCCAGCTCGTAGGCGACGGCATATCCGGCGATACCGGCTCCGATAACGGCGACTCTCACGACACGATTCTAGTGGCTGCGAATGATGACACCCGGGGTGGAGGTGTTCAGGCCTGGATCGGGAAACTGGCGAGTGCTGCGTGTGCGTCCATTGGCATTCCCGTTGCTCGCCCGATGTAGAATCCGCAGAAAGCCACGATGCACCCGCTGAATTCCCGGCCCCGGTTCCGGAACCTGAGCACCATTGCGGTCGCTCTCTTGATGTCGTCCTGCGTTGGCCAATACGAGTCCGATTTTCCGGTAATCGTGGTGAATCGGACCCTCAACCCGATTCAGGCGATGGCTGATGGCAAGGCAATGGGTGATATCGCCGCCGGCCAGACCGGGTCGTTCAGCATCAAGCTGCCCGAATCGAATGCGAACGTCTACGCCAACGGCACCGCTCCGACTCCGCGGGCCGACGTGACGTTTACGGCGCGTGACACCCGCAGCGGGGCACTCTCATCGGAAAAGAACATGACGATCCTGGCGGACTCGCCGACTTATGTGTCGTTCACCGCCGAGGACTTTCCCGCGACGGCGCCAACTGTGGCGCGGTTCACGTTCTCGCCCACCAACCCGACGATCAACCAGGACGTCACGTTCAACGGCTCCTCGTCGACGGCGACCAACGGCACGTACGCGTGGGACTTTGGTGACGGCCAAACAGGCACCGGCGTCATGACGACACATCGGTATGCGCGGGGCGGCACGCTCACAGTTACCCTCACGGTGACAAGCGACAACCGGCAGACGTCGACGTCGTCGCGAACGATCAACATCTCAACGACTCTTCCTGGAACCGCAGCGAACTTTACGTTCTCGCCGACAAATCCCGCCATCAATCAGGATGTGTCGTTCACTGCCAGCACCACGGTGCAGGGCCCCGGAGGGGTGTTCCCTGGAATTCCCGTTCCTCAGCCCGGTGGCGGCGCCGCTCCTGTACAGGGAACCACATATGTATGGGATTTTGGGGACGGGACGAGTGGAACAGGGACAACGATCACGCATCGGTATACGCGCGGAGGGTCGTTCACAATCAGGCTCACGGTGACGAGTGAAGCCGGAATATCGGCGACGACAACCCGTCAGATCACGGTCTCCACGACCCTCCCTGCCACCTCCGCGAACTTTGTGTTTTCACCCACCGATCCCCACACGAATGACACGATCTTCTTCAATGCCACGTTGTCCACAGTTGCGAATGGTTCGTTTACGTGGGATTTCGGAGACGGGACCAGCGGTTCGGGGGTTACCACGACGCACACCTACGATCGCGAGCGGACGTACACGGTGACGCTGACCGTGAGAAACGATCTGGGTCAGACGGCGTCGACCTCCAAGACCGTCACGGTCAGCAACACCACCAGCAGCGGCAGCTAGACGCTAGTTCGTACCGTTTCGTGCCTGGAGCGCCTTCAGCCGCGACTCCGCAGGAGCCCAGCCCGGATTGCCCTTCAGCGCTTCCGCATAAAACTGGCTCGCCTGATCAAGCCGCCCTGCTGCCTCTTCGATCAGGCCGAGGTGATAGGCAATCCGCCATCGGGGCGCGCCAAGCGCTCCTGCCACAGTGAGTTCGGTCCGGGCTTCCGGCAGCCGGTTATCCAGGTACAGCGCCGCACCATAGGTTTCATGCAGGCCTGCATGATCGGGCGCGAGCTTGATCTGCTGCTCGAGCAGCCGCCGCGCGAACGGGATGTTGCCTTCTTCGATTGCGATGCGCGCGCGCAGGACGGCAGCGTCGGGGTAGGCCCGCGGCTGCGAGAGGATGATGTCGAGAAGGGCCTGCGAATCAGCGGGCCGCTGTTTGTCGTAGGCAATCACTGCGTTGGCCATCAGTGTCGGCGCGTGCGCAGGACAAACGATCGCAAGCCGTGCTATCTCCTGCTCTAATCGATCGCATTCGGAAGTCAACGTTTGCGTTGCAAGAGGGTCACATCCCTTCGCCCTGGCCTCGTCGAGCGGCTTCATCAGCTCTGCAAGCTGGGCGTCAGGATTGAAGCACTGCTGTCTGACAAGCGGTGAACGCTGGGCGCAGGCGGTGGAGATAAAGAGAAACACCGCCGCCACGATCCGCTTTGGTCGATTCGAAGTCATCACATCCTTTACGGTGCGGAGCGCACGACGCTGTTGGCGACCTCGATCATCTGGAAGAGGACCGGAGCCAGCGTTGATACGAAGATGCCCGGCAGAAAACAGACCACCAGCGGAAACACGAGTTTGACGGGCAGCGCCTGCGCCTGCAACAGGGCATTTTCACGCCGTCGCTGACGAAGGTCCACGGCCTGATGCTGGAGTGTCTCGGCCATGCTCGCGCCTACCTGCTCCGCCTGGATCAGTGCGGACGTGAAGCCGGTCAGCGACGGCACATCGACGCGGCGCGCGAGCTGCCGCAGCGCCTGTGTCCGTGACAACCCAGCGAGCATGTCGTGCTGGAAGTTGATGAACTCGGAGAAGAGCGGCCGTTTGGTTTCCTGCGCACGCACGATCTTCGCGAGCGCCGCATCGAAACCGAGTCCCGCCTCAGCCATCGTGGCAAAGAGCTCGAGGGCCAAAGGGAGATCCTGTTCGACCGCCTGCACACGTGCCCGTCGCGCCGCACGAACAAGAAGAGTCGGCGTGAAGCACGCAAGTACAAAGAGAATCCACGGACCTCCCTGAAGCACCAGCGCGAGCATGTCACCGGCGTTGCCCGGAACATTCGATACCGCGTCAACCAGGGGACGGAAGAGGATCGCCCTGTAGATCTGACTCAGGACGAGGCCGACGACGACAGACGCCGCGGTCGCCGAGACGAAGATGAGTTGAGCGTTCGGTTTCCGGTAGCCGGCACGAGCCAACCATCGTGCAAGTGCGGTGTCCCGTGACGATGAATCGAACGCGCCGATCGCACCACCGTCGCCGTCTCCGTACGTGCGAAGCAGCGCGCGCCGTCTGACGCTCCAGCTCCACGCAGTCCGGTACGCAAGAGCGGTGAATCCGACGACGATAAGCAGTGCAAGTAGGGTCAACATCGTGGGCGCTTCAGAACGTGCTCCGATTGAGCCGCGACATCCAGACGAGGCCGACGGCCTGAAGCACGATGACAGCCGCCACAATGAGCGTCCCGACGCTGCTGCTGACAAACGCTTCGAGGCGGCCAGGATTTGTTCGCCACATCAGAAACGCCAGCACATACGCAATCGCGAGTACGACGACAACCGACGCGTGGGACTCGACGGCCTGCGCGCGAACCCTCCGGGACAATTCGATGCGATCTCGTACCGTCTGGCCGACGGTCGACAGCGTCGTCGCCAGGCTTCCGCCGACCTCCCAATGAATCGCGAGCGATGTGGCAAACAGCCGGAACGTTTCAAGCGGGACATGTCCCTGTAGATCGCTGACAGCCGAGCGCGGATCATCTCCAAGGCGGATACGTCCCGCGACCTCCTGAAAGTACGGACGCAACGGCGGTCCAACCTCTTCGAGCGCCGAATCAAACGCCGCGAGCAGGCTTGCCCCGGCCCGCAGCGATCCAACCATGAGGTAGATCGCAGCGGCCAGCTGCGCTTCAATCAAGGCCGCCTGCTGTTCGCCGCGATAGTCCTCTATGAGATGGGTGACTACTCCGGCGAGGCCCCCTACGGCCGCGGCAACTTCGAACGGGAACCCTGCAAGCAGCCAGAGAAGGCCACCGGCTGCCACTCCCACCGCCGGCGGCGCTAAACGGTAGCGCGTCGGAAACGACTGGATTTTCCGCCTGGGTTCATCGCGGGTTTGCTCAACGGCGCCGCGAGGGTCGATCAGGACCGCCAGTCGCGCGTCGGCAAGGCGTCGCAGCCGGTAGCCGTACCAGATGTAGGTGACGCCTGTAATAAAGATGGCACCGAGAAGCGCGCCGGTCACAGTTCCGACTCCTCGGTCTTATGGAAGAGCACGGGCGGTATGTGGACGCCCTCCTCCCGAAGGTCATCGACCATCCGCGGTATGACGCCTGTGGCCGTGAAATAACCGGCAACGCGTCGGCCTTGCCGCCCCTTGCGCCGGAAGACAAACAGTTCCTGCATCTGAGGTGTCAGACCCTCGAGCCCCGTAATTTCCGCCACTGACTCGATTCGCCTGACGCCGTCGTCGTAACGGCGAACCTGCACGAGGAGGTGAATGGCAGACACGATCTGTTCCCGCACGGCGCGGGAGGGCAGTTCTGTTCCGGCCATCAAGACCATCGTCTCGAGGCGAGACAGCGCATCCCGAGTCGAATTCGCGTGAATCGTGCCGATGCCGCCGTCATGGCCGGTATTGAGCGCCTGCAGCATGTCGAGCGCTTCGGCGCCACGGACCTCGCCGACGATGATTCGATCGGGGCGCATGCGTAGCGCATTGATAAGAAGGTCGCGAGCGCTGATGCGTCCGCGGCCTTCGATGTTCACTGGGCGCGTCTCCATGCGGACCACGTGCTCCTGGTCGAGACTCAATTCGGCCGTGTCCTCGATCGTCACGATGCGCTCGCTGTCCGGGATGGCTTCGGCGAGCACGCCCAGCAGCGTCGACTTGCCCGCTCCCGTGCCTCCGGAGATCAGGATGTTTTTCCTCGCACGCACGGCAAAGACAAGAAATTCAAGGATCTCCGGCGTGAGCGTGCCGATGTTGAGCAGGTCGTCGCGGCGCAGTCGACGACGGCCAAATCGGCGGATGGAAATGGTCGGACCGTCAATCGTGACAGGCGGCAACGTCGCGTTGACGCGGCTCCCGTCGGGCAGACGGAGATCTGCCATCGGTGATGCCGTGTCAATCCTGCGGCCAACACGCGCGGCAATCCGCTCGATCACGCGCACGATGTGATCGGCGTCGCGGAAGCGCACGTTCGTTCGTTCGAGCCGCCCGAAGCGCTCCACGTAAACGCGATCTGGCGCGTTGACCAGAATGTCGCTGACGGCCGGATCAGCCAGGAGCGGTGCCAACGGGCCCATCCCGATGGTTTCGTCCGTCAGTTCCTCGGCCAGCCGAACGCGCTCTGCTTCGTTGAGTGCGACTTCGTCAGTGGCGAGCGCCCGGGCCGCGAAATCCTGGACCGCGGCGGCAACGTCGGCCCCCTCGTGCTCCAGAAGACCGCGTTCACCGATTTCGTCGAGGAGCCGCTCCTGGAGCGCAGCCTTCACGGTCAGGTAATCGGCGCGTCCCGGTTTGTTCGGCTGAGCGGGCGCGCTGGCGTCTTCGCCGGAAATCACGCGCCCCGCCCTCGCCGCGACCGTTTTCAGTCTTGCGGCGGCATCGGACGACACACGGGCAAGCCGGCGTCGATCAATCTCGCTCATACCCTCTCCTGAACGACGTTTTCAAGGCCACCATCCACCTGCCAGCCATCGAGATCCTCCACCACCTGATTGATGGTCCTCCCGAAGCGCTCCCAGCGACGCGCGTTGAGAATGTGCGGCACGCCCGTATTCGTCGATGTCAGCACTCGCCTTTCGTAAGGCACGACATAGTCAACCGTGCGTTGCAGACGATTCGCGATGTCCGACGGCTGCAGATTTCCTAGAAACGGCTTGTAGTTGTAATTCAGGACGAGGCGCTGGCGTGACGCCGGCAGACCGAGGCCCTCGAGGACTGGAAGAAGCCGCGCGATCCCGGCCACACCGGGCGCCATCCCCTGCACGATCACGTAGGCCGCATCCGTGACGTCGAGGATCGTCATCAACACGCTGTCCAGCATGGGGAATGTATCCACGACAACGTACTTGAACGAGCGGCGGGCCATGTTGACGATGCGGGAGACGGCCTCGTCGTCCACTTCCGCGCCTTCGAGGGCGTCGGGGGGTGCAGCCAGAAGACGCAGGCCGCTTCCGTGTCGGATGGTCAGATGCCGCAGGAGCGTCTTGTCCAGCCGGTCCCGCTCTCGAACTGCATCGACAACGCTTGTGGTGGGCTTGAGGTCGAGCAACATCGCACACGCTCCGATCTGCAGCGACGCGTCGATGAGCAGCACTTCGTCGGGATGCCTGAGCGCCAGGCCGCAGGCGACATTCACTGACAACGTCGACTTCCCGACGCCACCCTTGTTGCTCACGAACGCAGCGACGCGCCCCTGAGCGATGTGAGCCGCGCTGGGTGCACGCACGAGCAATCGGTCAAGCACGGCCCGAACCTCTGGTGCCGCAAGCGGTCGACGGAGGAAGTCCCGGACATGGGAGCGAAGCAGCTCGATGATCGTCGCTCCCTCCGAGTGGCCCCGCTCGAGGCGATCAGGCGAAAAGGCGCCAGCTATCGCCGAGTCTGGGACCTGGGCCTGCAGATCCTTTGACAGCGCGGCTATATCGGCGACATCGCGATCGATGTCGATGACGATCAGGTTCGGCTGGCGCCGCCTGGCGACGTCGACGGCATCGCGATACGTGTCGACATAGTGCAGCGTGCTTTGACGATCGGGTAGGCGCGAGAGAGCGCCGCGGAACTCCTCTTCGAGCGCACGATCGGCACCGATGATCAGCACGCGCAGCGTCTTGTCGGTGTCCCTGGATTGATCCTGCCACATGATGTCGGAGGAACTCACCGCGCAAGGGCTGCGACGAGTACGGGGCCGTAATTCAGGCGGCCCTCCGCAACCTGGTTCTTCTCGATCAGCTCCCGGACGACGGCGGGCGTCGCTGTAATGGGAAGTGGAAGAGCGCCTGTCACGTGGGCGCTGGCATTTGACGAGGCGACGAGAGGCGCCGTGCGAGTGATCGTCGCGGTGAACGGAGCGTTGCCCGGAGGACACACCGGGGCGCGGGTGAAGTTCACCCTCGCGAAGCCGATGATGCGCGCACCACCCCCTGACGCCATCATCGAGTACACCGGCCCGTACTGACCGGTCACCGACGTGGCACCCTGGCAGGCAGTCGGAACGGGCAGGCCAGGAAGCGCGCTGCCGATCGTCGTGATCGCCGCCGGGTTCGCGACGAATCGTCCGACAACCGATCCTGTCGCACATCCCGGAGCTCCGGCCCCTGTTCGCGTGGCCACCCCGGTCGCAGGATTGATCGTGACCGTGATTGTCACGGCTGCCCCCGTCGGCGATTGCACACAGGTATCGACGAGGGCAAAACGTGTCACGCCAGCCTGAGAGAGGCCCGCCAGCGGAAGACCAATATGCATCGCCGGTCTGATCGTCGCAATTGCGGTCGCGCGAACCGTCAGCCCGTCGCGGCGCACCGAGTAGTCGGAACCAGGGTCGTCTCCATGAATCGTTGTCCCCTTCCCGAACGTCAACGGAAGTGACGGACCGCTCGACGCGACGTTCAACTCGGTCTGCCCCTGCTGATCGGCAAACTCGGTCGATCGGCGCAAACGCACAAGAAAAGCGCCGTTGTCGACTGTCGAGATTGATCCTCTCCCACCAAGTGGCCACGGGTTCGGCGCATCATCGTCTGGTGCCGGACAATCGCTGAGTCCTGCCGGAGGCGTCGGAGACAAGAGGCTGGGGTTGAAGTCATTGCGGGCATAGGTGCCGCTGGCGTTCTGGGGCTCCTCGCAGACCAGCTCCTGCACTTCGTACGTACGACCCTCCGACGGAGCCGGATCCGCAACGTAGCAGAACCGTCCGCTGACCATGTCGCCGTAGACCTGGTTCTGCTGATTGAGCTGAGGATCCGGCTTGTAGACATGCGTTTCAGGTACGCTGACCGTCTGCAGCGCATGAGCGCTGGTCACACCCTCGGTGAAATCCAGGATCGGGCCGGCACCGAACTGATAATCCGGATCGCCGTTGGCCGGCGTGAAGTCGTCATCAAACGTCCACCGTACGAGACGGTTTGCCGAGGCGCGTCGAATGCAGTCGCTCGCGAAGGGGTCGTTGACGATTGCCCCGGCAGGATTCCGAACGCCCACGTCGCGCTTCCGAAGGCCCTCGAGCGCGGCCGTGTCGGCCGCATTCTGCATCTGGCTCTGGCTCAAACGGGCGTAGCCGATATCGATGATCAGCGACAGCATCCCGCACAAGGCGAAAACGAGCAGCGCAACTTGAACGAGCACGTCAGGGTTTGGGAACAGCGGTGAGTGCCCGCTTCTGCCCCATGATGGTTTCGACGACGGCAAACGAGTCCTCGCCGTCATCGGCGGCGCCGCTGAATGGACTTACCGGCCGCAGGTCTGGTGTGGTGGTGTTGGCAGGATCGTCAGGACGCCCTGAACGCGGAATGCTGGTCAACGATGCATTGACCGCCATCGCCTCGGTGAGCAGGGCCACTTCGTTCGGGCTAATCGCGATGACCGCTTCCTGCACCGGCCGCGCCCGTGTGGCCGCCCCCTCGGTGATTGACGTCTGCAAAGTGGGGACGGCACGCGTCGTCATAGGCTCCACGATGACGGCGCTCTGAACAATCACGCGAACGGTCGCCTGTTTGTCCCAGTTCGACAACTGAGCCTGGAGTGCCATCTCCTGCTTGTAGGGCCCCGCAAGGGTATTGAAGGCTTGGTCGCCCCCGTTCGCATCAATCGGCAGCGTGGCCATGATGTCGAATCGATCGCCAGCGTGCAGACCGTACAGGCCGTCTACCTTGTCAGCGGAAATTCGGATGGCGCGCTTCCCCGCCGGGATGCCGGCAACGAGCCCTTCGCGGGTACCCTTCGGGAGGAAATCCGCTTCTGTGAACACGTAGCCGGGCTCTTTGTTGGACTCGAGGACCCTGCCGATGATGTCGGAAATGTTCACGAGCATCTCCGGCGTGACTGCATTCGGCGGCAGGTAGATGACCGCCAGGCGTCCATTGCGGACGTCCCAGAGATGATCGCGCCGCACGCGCGTGTATGCGGGAATCTGCCCTGCCGGGGTCGGAACGGCAATCAAACCCTCGGTTGAAGGCTCGCTCGATCTCAAACCGGGAATCAGCCTCGGCGCCGCGACCAGGGCCAGGATTACGACGATCGCTGCCACGCCTGCGAATGCGATCGTCTGCGTGTTCATGCTCGAAAAGCTTCCGGGCCGTCGAGGATTTACCGGACTCATTGCACCACCTCACGCCGATAAATAGCCTGCGCCGAGATCAGCTTTCGAAACGGCCGGACAGTCCTGCCCGCAAACGCAAACTGACGGCCGAGACCATACGCTCCGGTATACGGCCCCACCTCACCGTCGTCGAACACGCCGCCCGGGGCGACGTTGTTCTGCTGCACGCTTCCATCGTCTGCCGCGATGACGTTCGCGACATTCGGCGGGAGCGGATCGATGGCGGTCGGCGGCGCTGGCTGAAAACCACTGAGCGTAGCCGCCTGATAGGGATAGTTCACCCGTATCGCCGCCAGACCGCGGTCGGGCAGCGGATCTGCATCGAGCGGTCCGCACTCGTCTTCGCCTGCCAGATAGATCAGGCTGAATGGTCCCCGCGCCGGGCACAGCGCGTCCTGCGCGGCACGAATCTCCTCGAGCACGGGAACCCACGTAATCGATTCCGCTCCGTTGAAATCGCGGGAGGTCACCATGGGAATGCCGACCGTCAGCCCGGTCGGCGAGGCCTGACCGAACGGTCCTATCGCGCTGCATGCCGCACCACTGCCGTCGCTCAACAGCGCGCCTGCATACCGCAGAAGAGTGGGACGTGACGGTTCGGTAATCATCAACGTTCTCAAAGCCCTGTTCACGACCGGCATCGCTGCGAAATACCCGTCGGGATCCGGCGCCACGGCTGGGTCGCTCAAATCGACCACGAGACAGGCGGGATCGAAGACACGGGCTTTCAGATCGACGAGACAGTCCGCGTCGTTCGCGGCGTCGCACGTGAGCGCGTAGTCGAACGTGGCATCCGCCCTGACGGGCGCAAGCGCCAGTTCGCGCGCGGCAACCCGCGCGACATCCTGCAGCGCATTGGCGTCGAACATCAGCCGCCCGAACTCGATCGCGCCTGCCAGCAGCAGGTACAACACGACCGACACGAGCGCGAATTCGACCAGCGCGCCCCCGCGTTCACCCATGGCGACGTGGTGGCTTACCGGTTTTTCGTTTCGAGTACGAGCGACGAGAGCGAGCCGTCACCGCCAACGTTGTCACCCAGGCGGCGCTGCCCGTTCGACTGCGTGATGGCGTTCACATCGATGCCGATCCCTGTCGCCGAATTTCCTTCATCAAAACCCGGCGCGTTGGGCGAGGTCTCGATAATCTTCCCGCTGACGATCGGGGCGTTCGAGTCGGCGTGCGCACCCGGCAGGATGGCAGCAGCCGTGGCGAGCATGTCCGTGACCTTGTTACCGAAAATCGAGACTGCCGCCGCGCCGATGAGGGCGACACCCGCGATGATGAGTGCGTATTCGACGAGCGCCGCTCCCCGGTTACTCCGCCGCAAACGTTGTACGACTGTCATTGCATCCTCCTGACCACGTTTACTGCCTGGGCGCCCCGGCCACCACCGAACGTAGCAGTTCGTCCCGGCCTGGGAACGTCCACAGGGCGACATCGGGAACGGGCGTCCGCAGAATAGCCGGGTTCACGACCACGATCAACTCGGTTTCCTGGTCGTTTCTATTGAAACTCTGGAAAAGTCTTCCGAGAATCGGCGTGCTCCGCAGCCCGGGGGTGGACGCCGTATTCGTGGAGGTGCTGTTGGAGAGCAGGCCCCCAATGAGCAGCGCCTGGCCGTCCTGAAGCCGGGAGCTCGTCCGGAGCGCCCTCGTCTGGAACGCCGTCGTCGCCACGGCGGTGCCGGTCGACTGACGGATGGCGTCTGTCAGGACGGCATCGGGCGTCACCACGAGGGGCTGGACGTCGAGCGTAATGGTGTCGTCCTCCCCGACGAGAGGACGGATCTGCAACTGCACGCCGAAGGGCACAAACTCGACGGAGCTGAAGACGCCCGGCGTGGTCGCCCCGGCGCCGGGGGTTCCGGCAGCCGCTGCGACATTGCCGAACGCGGGAGCGAACGCGGTCGGCACCGGCACTTCCCCGCCAATCTGCACCTGGGCCAGCTCACCTGACAGCACCGTCAGCGACGGCGACGAGAGACTCTGCGCAATTCCCTCGCGCTCGAGCAGCGCGATAGCCCCGTCGATGGCAACGCCGCCCCCGGCGTACTGGAGCTCGTTCAGCAGGCCTCCGTTCAAGAACGACAGCACGTTCTGAATAGCCGCACCGCGGGCGCCGACGCGCGCAGCCTGTTCGCCCTGAACAGCGACGGCGGACTGCGCTGGATTCAACGAGGGTTGACGGAAATCGGAGAGCGCGAGAACGGTATTGGGATCGAATGCGCGTAGCTTCGAACGATTCACTTCCACGAGACGGATGTCGACACGGATCTGAGGCAAATCGCTCACTTCGATGAACGACAGGATTCGGCCGCCAGCCGCCTGTATGGCCTTCGCTCGTCCGATGTTCGTGCGCACCTCGTTGCTCAGCCGGTTCCCCCGCGCTCCGCCGAACAAGGAAGACGTCGCGCCGCCACCGAGCTGGGTCTGCGTTGTCTGGGTCTGCATCTGACCCGCAAGCCCTCCCGCCTCGTCTGCGATCACGCGGATATCAGCGTCGGTGATGGTTTCGCCCGCAAAAAGCTGGGCCGCCAGCACAAGAACGCGGACGAGGGCGGTCTGATTCGGTACGCGCCCCTCGAGCACGAGCGTGTCCATCAAATCATCGCGCACGTTGCCGTGCAGGACACGCCTGACGGTCACGTCCTGTCCCCCCACCGCGGCAATCGCTTCGAGGATCTTTTCCTCGGGGAGAAGAGGAAGCCTGTCGATTTGAATCAAGTTGATGACGGCGCCCGATGATTGAAGGGCACCCTGGAGCTGTGAACGCGGCGCAGCTGGGGCGGCTGGTTGCGCGGCGGGCTGAGGCTGTGCCCCTGCGGGGGCGTTCGGCGGTGGTGCCGTTGACACGAGCGGCTGCGCGGCGCCGCGGGCGTTGCTGCCTGCATCGAGATAGTTCCGGGCAATCGCTTCAGCGGTGAGCGAGGCATTGAGATCGGGCACCACGCCTGTAAGGACGAGGGCGTCGCGGTCCGGCGCACTTTCGACTTCGATAGAAGGGTTGACGCTCTTGAGCGCTCGCTCCAGAACCGATAGATCCCGTTCGACCGCAAAGCGGTACTCATTCGACGAACCATTGGTAAACCAGACGATGAGCGTCGTCCGGCCGGTCTCGCGTCCGAGGACGAGCACCTCGCGGCTGGTGATCAGCTCCGCGGTGATGATTTCGGTGTCGGCAACCGCGAGACGCTGGATGTCCTGGCTAAACAACAGCCGACGGTACTGAGACTTGATGACGACGTTTGGCGCGTCGGCCGCGGCCGGCGCCGCCTGGCGGGCAAACGCGACCCCGGCGAGCGAGCTCGCGGCAACGGCCAGTGCGATAACACTGGCCATCCGGAAGGAGGCCGGAAATGTCATGAAGTCACGAATCAGTTGTTCAACGAGCCGTCGGATTATATGCCGCTGTACCCTCGGGGGTACGGTCTTATCCCCAGAAGCGCAGAAACGGGGGCGACTCGCAATAACACGGCCAGGACACAGATCGAGCCGGCGCGCTAAAAACGAAATTGCATGCCGACTTCGATGCGCCGCGCCTGCGCGGCGGACGTCGGATTCGCGAAGAAGGGCGAGAGCTGATTGCCGCTGAAATTCAGGAAATTCGTTCGATTCAGTACGTTGAACGCCTGGACGTAGACCTCCAGCGAGAAACGGTCGTTTCCAGCGCCCGGAGGTCCACCAGCGATGACCGGCCCGCCGCCGCCGGGGGGCGGACCCTGCGCGCCACCGTCGGGCGCGACGGCAATGACGACTCCCGGGCCGGGACCACCACCCTGCTGGTTCGCACGCGATCCGAACCCGAAGGCACGAGTGAGCCGCACATTCATCTCATAGCGTGGCGCGCCACGGGCTGAGTTCCTGCCACCGCCAGCCGGTCGGTCGTTCGAGACCCCGTCACGATTGTCGTCGCGCCCGGTCGTGATGGTGTAGGGCGCTGCCGACTGTGCCGAGCCGCTGACATTCGAGCGGAGGCCGAAGGGAAGACCAAAGTTGAACATCGCGTTGATGCGATGGCGTACATCCTGCGACGAAGGACCCCATTCCGCATCAGGGTTGCGGCTGTCGGCGGGCAATGACAGCGGATTGTCGGCGTGGTTTCTCACCATCGACCAGGTGTAGTTGGCGTTGATGAACATTCGAGTCTGCGGAACGCGGTAGTTGAATCCGACATTGAGTCGATCGGTGGCGGACCGGCCGGTGGATTCAATCTGCGTGACCGTGCCGACACCGGGCTCGGGCCGGATGCCAAATTCGTCTGGCGCGTTTACGTTCCGCGAGCGTAGTTGATTGCGTCCTCGCATACGCGCGTAAAACGCGTTGAGCAGCATGTTCGGGGCGAGCTGACGCTCGATACCGATAGATGCCTGGTGCACATACGGCAGGCGCAAGTCTGGATCGGACTGCACGCGCCCGCTGCCAAGTACAGTCGATGCCACGCCACCTGCTGGGTCCGGATATCCCGGATTCAGGATGAGGATGTCGCGTTGACCGGTCGCCGTGCCGGTCACACGCAGCGTCTGGTCGTAAAGATTCGAGTCGAACCAGTCGTGGAAGACTCCGTAGCCTCCCCGGATCGTCGTCCGTGTCCGCGGACGGGCAAACGTGAACCCAAAGCGCGGCATCACATTCATCGCATCGCCGAGATGTGTCTGAGCCTCTTCGCGCAGACCAACGCTCATCGACAGGCTGCGGCTGACGCGGAAGTCGTCTTGCCAGTAAACGCCCACCTGGTACAGCGAGAACGCCGTTTCGAGGCTCCCAAGCCGCTGAGTGAAGGTATTCGGCGTGCCCGCCAGGAATTGATCGAGACTGCCGAACGTGAAGGTACCGGCAGCGTTCCGCTGATCCGCATTCCGGTAACGACCTGCTTCGAGCAGGACGCCGACTCGCATCGCCTGTCTTCCGACGGCGAAGTCAAAGTTGTCTGTGACTTCGAAGGTCCGTGTCGACCCCTGGCTCGAGACACCGGCGCCGCCCCGGCTGAAGGCGTCAATCACGATCACGGCCGGCTCAGTCGACAGGGAAACAGACTCGTTGTCCTGATGGTTGTACTGAAGACGAAACTCATTCAGCGACGATCGGCCAAGGATTGTCTGTACCGATGCACGGAATTGCTGCTCGCTCGATATGCGGCTGTACGCGCGCTCCAGCAGACTGAAATCGCCAACCCCGAGATTTCGACGATTGTCTTCGCTTTGGCGGTACTCCAGCCGCAGCGTCTGATTGGCGCTGAACCCGTGCTCGATACCGACGGTCGCGTTCGTCGAATCGAAGGGACGCTTCACGACGTCACCGATCCGCCCTTCCGGCGTCAGGGCAACGATCGTTCCCGAGTCGAACGAACGGTTCCCGTCCACGTTGATGCGCAACGAGGTCTTGTTTCTGATGAGGGGGCCGCGAATTCCTCCATTGAACCGGCGGAACTGCTCGGGAGTCTCGGTGCGTGAGAAGGCGTTTCTTGCATTGAGCACATCGGTTCGAAGACCAACATTCGCGTTCCCGCTCCAGGCTGTAAGACCCGGCCTCGTGATGATCTCGACCTGCACCCGGCCCGCGTCATGGTTATCAGCTGAAAAGGAATTGGTCCTGAAGCGAATTTGACGGATCTCGTCCTTGCTGGGCAGTCGTCCGCCTCGAAAACCATTCACTTGAAAGACTGCGCCTGCCCCTCCAGTGAGCGCTTCGAGCTGTGCCTGTAATTCGTCCGGGTCGTCTGACAACTCTGCGATGTCATCCTCGTTCAACGTCGTTGTCTGCGCATTCCCACGGGTGTCATCGGCACCCGCGTCGCTCACCACGACCTCCTCCTGGAGGCCTGCAATGGCAAGCGTGATTGTCTGGTTGTTACCGCCCCGGCGTAGGGTGAGGGCCCGGTCGGCGGGCGCAAACCCGTCCGCCTCGACGTGCAGCTGAACAGGGCCCACCGGCAGCCCGCCAAGCGTGATCTGTCCGCGCTCACTGACGTTTCCCTCAACGGGATTGGCGGAAGCGACGGTGACGCGCACGTGCGCGGTTGGGATGGATGCCCCCGTTTGGTCGATCACCGTGATAGTGAGCTGCGCCTGCTGCTGGTTAGGCTGGACCGGGACTGGCCGAGTGGCCTGCGCGTACATGATTGGAGTCGCGGCAAAACACCACGCAAGCGCGGCGGCGAAAAGACGCTTCGTCATTTCACGAAGACGTCATTCTTGAACGATGGGTTGATCCGGTAGCTGTCGACCGTCCACTCTTCGATCGTCATGTCGTTGGCGCCTCTCGTGATGAGGTGCGGCAACTTGATTCCGTTGACAGCCTTGTATTCGCCGAGAGTGATTCGCAGCGTCGCCTGCGGGGGCGGTCCACCGCGGCCTGGAGGCACTGGAGCGGGAGCCGTCCCATTTCCTTCAGGTGGGCCAGCGGCACCGCGGCCGCGCCGTCCGACAAACACCATCTGCGGAGCGGCTCCCTGCCAGGTGATCATCAGCGGCAGATGCGAGGTCTGATCGAGAAACAGCCGCGTAGGCGGAAGCGATCCGCCGGTGATCTCGAGAACGTCGGCCTTTCCATCAGGCGATTCCGCTGTGCCGACCCAGGCAACCTGTCCTTCAGCGGTCAGCAACCACGCCAGCGCGAACCGCGCGAGGTCCGCCTGACGGATGCGGCGTAGAGCCTCTTCAACCTGGGCCGGATCTGGAGCAGCGCGACCGCCCCCGGCGCCATTCGCGCCCGCATCACGGCCACCGGTGCGGTCGCCATCACGCCCGAATCCCCCGCGGCCACCGCCGGGTCCGATGAAGATCGCACCGCCACCGGCGCTGTTGTCGTCCCAGACTGACGTTCCGTTAAGGACCTCCGTGCGGACGAGCGAAGGGCCGCCGCCGGGAAGGCTGGTGTCCTCGTCCCGACGAAGTTTGTCGGGAAGCTGCATTCGTATCTGGAGGTCGCCCTCGAGCGTCACCTGTCCAGCGGAGCGCTTGAAATCGCCCCGTACGTCCATCGTTTTGACACCACGAAGCCGCTCCTCCCCCCCAACCGCCGCGCGTGCCGTCGAAAGAAGATCTGCACCCTTACCCGCATCTTGCGCCTGAACGGTCCAAACGGAACCGCATAAGGCAGCCACTAAGACGAGGCGCGCCGGGCACTTACGAGGAAGGTTCAGGGTCATTGCCTATTAGACGCATCTGGGCAGCAAAAGTACTTACGTCTCTGACACGCATTTCGTTACCGGCCAATGCGACAGCCCGGCAAGGGGTTTGCTCTCGGCAGAGCCGTGGACAGCGAGGCGATTGACCCGGGCGAACTGGAGCCCCTCCTTCCAGACATCGATGCGTTCCTGGAACGGATGCGGGAACTCACCGGTGAGCATCGAAGACGCATAACCGCCCGTCAGCCTAAGGGCACCTCCGATAAACGAAATGCGTCAGACCGGCGGTTCGCCAATGAACCGAAGATCGACCTCGTGCTCTATACGAGTTCGGCCTCTGAACAATCCACGAGGGCCCTTCGGGCCATCCAGCGCGTGCTCCGTGGCTACGACTCGGCACAGGTCCGTTTTTCCACGTGTGACCTGTCGAAGCAGCCGCTCGACGGTGAGGTCCATTCGGTCGTTTTCACACCGACGCTTGTGAAGCAGGGGCCTGGGCCGCGTACCTCGATCGTTGGCAATCTGGAAAATACCGACGCGCTGCGCGACTTGCTCGACGCGAGCGGCGTGGATCGGCGATGGGTCGACTGAACGATTAGTGCGGCTGAATAGCCGCGTCGATTTGCGTGACGACTTCCTTTAAGAGACTCACTTCATCGACGGGCTCCGTCAAATAGGCGTTCGCCCCGCTCGCAAGCCCCAGCTGCCGGGCATCCTCGGACAACCAGGCGCCAGTAATCTGAATCACCGGGATATGCGCGGTCGATGGATTGCTCTTGAGCCGCTTGCAGACCTCGGTGCCACTGAGGTCTGGGAGATTCACGTCAAGGAGCACCAGCGCGGGTCGGCAATCGCCGGCTATGCGCAGCGCTTCTTCTCCGGTTGCTGCCTCCAGCACCTCGTATCCGGCGTCGCTGAGAATCCGGCTGCGGAGGTAGCGGGCACCAGCGTAGTCGTCGACGATCAGGACTTGACGCCGCTCCACTCCTCCTCCTGTCTGGCCGTGTACCGGTCCTTGCTTTTCCAGCGCTCCACTCGCAACCCGCCCGCAGCGATTTCCAGCTTGTAGGGATGCGTAGCATGCGGTGACCCACGCATCTTCAGTACCCGCATCGTCCGGTTCAACTCGTAGCCCGACGGCGAATAGTCGAGAGTCAGGATGGCATCGGCAATCGTTGAGAGATATGGAGCCGTGTGCTCGGCCGCCGCGCCGGCGAGAACGGTTTGCGTGAGCAGAGCGCTGCGGCCGTGGCCCCGGAGAATCGAGGCCACTCCAATCATGAATTGCCGGAATCCTTTTTCCGACGAGGAATGTTCGATCGACGAGATGCTGTCCATCACGACGAGCGAGGGCTGAAACTCTTCCAGACCCAGGCGCAAATCGACCAGCAGGTCTTCGAGGCTCGTCGCTTCGGGATAGCGGCACACCAGCTTGAAGTTGCCTGAGCGCACGAGATCGCCGATCCCTAACCCTACTTCCTCGAAGTTCCGGATCAGGGTTGGCCGCGGCTCCTCGAACCCGTAATAGACGACGCGTTCGCCGCGCAACGCACCCGCACGGGCAAAGGCGCCAGCAAGCATTGTCTTGCCGCTTCCCGTCGGACCGCGCACGAGCATGATCGAGTTGCGGACGAACCCTCCCGTCGTCATCTCATCGAGGCCGCTGATGCCGCTCGGGTACCGTTCGACACGCTCGATGTCGGGACGATCGGGCGCGTCGAGCGGAAAGATGGCGAGCCCCCTGGTAGTGATCGTGCAGGGGAATTCGCCCTTGTAATGTGGACTCCTTCGGTACTTGTTGATCTCGATCGATCGGCGACGCCGCTCGCCGTCGTGCGCAAGCCGCATGATGACGACCATGTCGCAGACGTAATCTTCCACGCCGAGCGTGGTCAGCTGCGTATAGTCGCCAGGCGATTCGGCGAGGATGATGGCGGTCAACCCGAGACGGCGAAAACTGTGAACGAGCTGGAAGAAGTGATTACGCAGCAGGTCCTGCGGGGGCCGTGGACTGAAGAGTGCGGTCGCCGAGTCGAGGACGATCGCCTGAGCGCCTGTCTTCTTGACCAGATGCTCGACTCGGTGAATGAGTCCGTACATGTCATAGTCGCCGCTGACGATCATCGGTTCCTCGAGCGGCCTGATCATTTCGGCGATGTGTATCTGACCGCTCGCAAAGAGTCCGCTCAGATTGAAGCCGAGCGAGTCGCCTGTGGCGAGCAAGTCGTCCGCCGTCTCTTCGATGCCGATGACGATGGTCTTGATGCCGCTGCGCGCCATGTTCGCGGCGGCCTGCAGCGCGAAGATTGTCTTCCCCGTTCCGCTGCGGCCGACGATCAGCGTTGCCCGTCCAAGCGGAAGCCCGCCAGCGCTAAGAACATCGAAGCCTGGCACGCCAGTCTTGATCTTGGTCATCATGATCATCGAAGAAGACTCAATCCGCAGGACTCGAGGAGACCGACGAGCGGTTCAGTGTTGGACAGATCGCCGAGCAGATACGTACGCGGCAGTGGATGGCGCTTCACAAGCATCGGCGTGAAACACACCGAATCTTCCTCGGCGCGCTCAGGATGCGAACGCACGTCGCAGACCTCGAATCGAACGCGTGATTGATCGAGCCGGCCGAGTACCTGCTTGCAGTTCCGCTCCGCAACGAGCGCGTAACGGGAACTGGCGCTGACATAGAGGACGAGTTCGACGAGGGAGGGGATCCCTGCGCTCCGCGCGGTGGCGGGTGCGCGGGTGCGCGGGGAGCGCGACATCCAAGGGAGTATTGACGACTCCGAATCATTCAAGCAAGCTGAGCCGTGAATGAGGACTCAGCTGAAACGCGTATGCGTTTTCTGCGGATCAAGTGCCGGCGCGAGATCGGAATACCGCTCCGCCGCGGAATCGCTCGCGAGTGAACTCCTGGCGCGGAAGATCGGCTTGGTGTACGGCGGAGGCGACGTCGGACTCATGGGGTACCTTGCGGACGCGATGCTCGCAGGCGGCGGCGACGTGATTGGCGTGATCCCTCAGGCGCTCGTTGCGCGGGAGGTCGCTCATCACGGACTCCCCGATCTTCGCATCGTGCAATCAATGCACGAACGCAAGGCCCTGATGGCCGAACTCGCTGATGCGTTCGTCGCGCTCCCCGGCGGCTTCGGGACCTTTGAGGAATTCTGCGAGGCGATCACGTGGACGCAGCTTGGGCTCCACCAGAAACGCTGCGGGCTCCTTAACGTGTCCGGCTTCTATGACCCCCTCCTTGAGATGTTCGATCGGGCGACGGTCGAGGGATTTATCACGCCGGCGGGCCGCCAGATTGTCACGGCGGCTGTGACTCCGTCGGCCCTTTTGGACCTGCTCACGGCTCCCGGCACCCCCGAGGGACAATGGCTGGGGTCACCTGATGAGACCTGACGGGGGCAGTCTCCACGAACGGGGACGGTGCGATGCACGCGTTGTCGTGAATTTTCTGGCGTGATTTCGCTATTTTTGCCGGTACAGCCCTTGCTCGGTCGCCCACGAGGAGCAAATTCCGATGGAGTTGAATAAGGCGGCAATTGGCATCGTCGCGGCAGTCTGTGTGGTGGCCGGCATTGGGGGGGCATACCTGGCGAACTACAACAGCGCTCCGACAGACACTTCAGCCGCCCTCGAGAACCCGGCGCCCGACCCGGTTAACGCGGTTGAGCAATCTGAGGCGCTCATCACTGACGACGCTGCGGCGGCGCCACAACAGCCCGCTTCCAGCCGGCCGAGGGCATCGGAGCCCCGCCCGGCGCCCCGACCAGCCGTGGCTGAGCGGCCGTCACGGCCTTCAACCCCCGCGGCAGGCGCTGCGCCTGTTGCCGCCCCGGTTGCGCCAGCAGCGCCGACGCCGGAGACGAGAACGGCCGATGCCGCCGTCACAGAACCGCCGCGGCCTGCTGAACCCCCGGCCCAGCCTGCAGCAGCACCCGAACCACCGCAACCTCAGTTCGAAGATCTGATCGTCTCAGCGGACTCGGTGATCGGTCTCGAGGTGGAAACGTCGCTCACGAGCGAAAAGGCGCGTGTCGAAGACGAAGTCCTGGCGCATGTGACCCGTGACGTCCGGGTCGGCGATCGCGTCGCGATTCCTGCCGGATCGAAAGCGCGTGGTGAAGTGACGCTCGTGGAACGTGGTGGCCGGTTGCGCGATCGCGCGCGCCTTGGAATCCGTTTCACATCGGTCGTGCTCGCCGACGGCACCCGCGTCCCGCTCGAAACAGAGACGATCTATCGTGAAGGGGAAGCGCCTGGTGGCGAGAGCGCCGCGAAGATCGGAGGCGGCGCTATTGGCGGCGCGATCATCGGCGGCATCCTGGGCGGCGCCAAGGGGGCGGCCATCGGCGGTTCGATCGGCGCCGGCGCCGGAACATCCGCTGTCCTTGCCGGCGGGCGCAACGCCGCCACGCTGCCGGCAGGCACACCGGTCACCGTGCGGATGTCCAAGCCCGCGACCGTGACCGTGGAAAAATAAATGTAAAATCGGCCGCGTTGGACCCGACAGAGTTCCGGCGCCACGGCCACGAGCTTGTGGAGTGGATTGCCGACTACCTGGCCGGATCCGAAAAGTACCCCGTCCTGTCGCGTATCTCGCCGGGTGACGTCCGCAACGCGCTCCCCGGCGCCGCACCTCCCCACGGCGAGTCCTTCGACGCCATTTTTGCCGACTTCGAGCGCGTCCTCGTTCCAGCGCTGACGCACTGGAATCATCCGGGGTTCTTCGGATACTTCGCGATTTCCTCGAGCGCCCCGGCCGTACTCGGGGAATTTCTTGCCGCGGCCATCAATCAGCAGGCCATGCTCTGGCGGACATCCCCGGCGGCCACCGAGCTCGAGGAGGTGTCCCTCGGCTGGCTGCGCGAACTACTTGGGTTGCCGCCCTCATTCGAGGGGGTCATCTATGACACGGCGTCCATTGCAAGCCTGCACGCGCTCGCGGCGGCGCGCGACATCAGTGTTCCGGACATCCGGAACCGCGGAATGGCTGGACGGAGCGACCTGGGCAGGTTTCGCGTCTACTGTTCGGAGCACGCGCATTCGTCGATCGACAAAGCGGTGATCCTTCTTGGATTTGGTCATCAGTCGTTGCGACACATTCCGCCAGACGCCGAATTCCGCATGCGTATGGACCTGCTGCGCAACGCGATCGCCGAAGACCGAGCAGCCGGCATCACGCCGATAGCTGTCGTAGCTACCGCCGGAACGACTTCAACGACGAGTGTCGATCCGCTGCGTGAAGCCTCTGATATCTGCCGCCGCGAAAAGATCTGGCTGCACGTCGATGCAGCTTATGCCGGAGCAGCCGCAGTCATTCCGGAGTATCGCAAGCGATTCGAGGGGTGGCAGGACGCCGATTCGATTGTCATGAATCCGCACAAGTGGCTGTTCACACCGGTTGATCTCAGCGCGTTTTTCTGCCGGCGCATGGACGTCGTCCGCAAGGCCTTCTCGTTGGTCCCTGAGTACCTGAAAACCGGTGAAAGTGCCCAAGGCGTCAAGAACCTCATGGATACGGGCATTCAGCTCGGCCGCCGATTCCGATCTCTGAAACTTTGGATGGTCCTCCGGGACTTTGGTGCCGACGGCATTCAGAAGGTTCTTGTCGAGCACATCCGTCTTGCTCAGCTCTTCAGCAACTGGGTCGACAACGATGCGCAATTCGAGCGTCTTGCACCCGTGCCTTTTAGTGTCGTCTGTTTCCGAGCACGGCCGAGCCACCTGAAAGAAGACGCCGCCGCGCTCGACGCGTTTAATGAACAGTTGCTCGACGCAGTCAATGCCACAGGCGAGGTCTTTCTCTCGCACACCAGACTCAATGGCGTGTTCACACTGCGTCTGGCGATCGGAAATCTCCGCACTGAAGAGCTGCATGTAGCTCGGGCATGGCAGCTTCTTCATTCGCGTATGGAACAGCTCTCGAACTCTTTTCAATAGGTTTCACATCCATTTCCGCCAAGATATTTCTTTTCAGCAATTTAGTTCAGCTTCCTTGACCGGTTCGGGTATGTCGCTTGCAGCGGCAGGCGGCCAGGTAGAGGCAACTTGTCGAGGAGGATCTCAATGTTGAAAAAGTGCGCGATGGCGGCAGCGCTGGTGCTGCTGCTGATGCCCGCAACCGCTGGAGCCGACTGGCTCTTTACACCGAATATCGGTGGCACCTTCGGCGGCAATGCGAGCGGCAATGAGCATATGAGCTGGGGCGCCTCCATCGGGTGGATGGGAGCAGGCGTCTTCGGCTGGGAGGCCGATCTGTCCTACACCCCGGAGTTCTTCGAACCGGGCGACGGTGATGTGGATGTTGTTGACAACAGCAACGTGACGGCGTGGATGGCGAACGTGCTCATCGGGATTCCATTCGGCGGACAACGCGGCGGCGGGTTCCGTCCGTACCTGTCAGGCGGTGCCGGTGTGCTGCAGACCAACGTCGAGGATGCTGAACAGCTCTTTACGATCGACAACAGTGAGTTCGGTGTGAACATCGGTGCAGGGGCCATGGGCTTCGCCACTGATCACGTCGGCTTCCGCGGCGATCTTCGGTACTATCGGCAGTTGAGCGACCCCACCGAGGACAACGAGTTCGACATCGATTTCGGCAACTTGGATTTCTGGCGAGGGACAGTCGGACTGACGTTCCGCTGGTAGATTCTCGAAGCGTTCGAGTCGTGTGAAGCGCTTGAATCGTTCGGTTTTCCGAACGGTTCGGGCGCTTTCCTTCCAGTCTTTCCCTAAGCTATACTGAACCGTTTCGGGAGCGCGGCGATTTCACCGACTTGATGGGCCGCGCAGCTGTTGGTTGTCTGACAGCACTCCCTTTTACTATCTAAGTCGCGCACGAGCCCGCGACATTGAGTCGGCGGGCTTTTGTGTTTTACAGCCTGCTAAAGGAGCACCATGTCTCGTTACACGTTCACGTCTGAATCGGTTTCCGAGGGACATCCGGATAAAGTGTGCGACTACATCTCCGATTCGGTTCTCGATGCGTGCCTCGAGCAGGATAAGAACAGCCGTGTGGCCTGCGAGACGTTGTGCAAAAGCGACACGGTGGTGCTGGCGGGTGAGATCACGACAAACGCAAAGCTCGACTTCGACAAGATCGTCCGGCAGGCAGTCCGTGAAATCGGCTATACCGACGCCGCAGAACCCTTCTGCGACACCACACTCAAACTGGTCTCGCTGATCACGCGGCAATCGAATGAAATCGATCAAGGCGTGACCGCCGCAACAAGCCAGAGCGGCGATCAGGGCGCCGGCGACCAGGGCATCATGTTCGGTTTTGCCACCGACGAATCTCCCGAGCTCATGCCACTGCCGCTCTTACTTGCTCATAAGCTGACCAAAGGCCTCACGGACGACAGGAAGAGCGGCAAGGTAAATTGGCTGCGGCCCGACAGCAAGTCGCAGGTTTCGGTGCTCTACGAAAACAACATGCCCAAGGAAGTCACGGCCGTCGTTGTCTCCACACAACACTCGCCACTGGCGGACCAGAAGAAAATCACGGAATACGTTCGCGAAGAGCTCGGACCGCGGGTGCTCGGCGAGTGGTGGAAGAAGGGCGTCGCACTGTTCGTCAATCCGACGGGCAGCTTCACCCACGGCGGACCGTCAGCGGACGCCGGCGTGACCGGACGCAAGATCATCGTCGACAGCTACGGCGGCGCAGGACGCCACGGTGGCGGTGCCTTCAGCGGAAAGGATCCATCGAAAGTCGATCGCAGCAGCGCGTACTTCTGCCGCTATGTCGCCAAGCAGGTGGTCGGATCGGGTTTCGCGAGAAAGGCGGAGATTCAGGTGGGCTATGCCATCGGCATGGCGAAGCCCGTCTCAGTGAAAGTCGATACGTTTGGAACCGGCGATGAACGGGCGGCTGAGGAATTCGTCACGAACGCGTTCGACTTCCGTCCACGAGCCATCATCGATCGGCTCGATCTTCTGCGGCCGATTTACCGGACGACGACGAACTACGGCCATTTCGGGCGGCCCGGGTTACCGTGGGAGGTCGTGGAGAAGACGGCGGCGGTGACGCGCTAGAAGAGCTCGTACCAGCGCCGCTGGCGCGTCGTCACCAGCTTCTGGATTTCACTCACCTGCGCGGCGACCTGCCGCGCGTTCTCTTCCGTCACGCCGGTCGAGGTGAGGAGCGATTGCGTGTCGCCCGCAAGCGTCTCAATCTGACGCTCGCTGAGGTCGTGCGCGTTGATGGTCACCCAGAAATTTGTCGCCAGACGCTGCGCCGTCTGATCGCCGAGCGTAATACCCTTCACCGCCTGCGCGGTGCGCTGTGTGAGCTCGTTGACGGCTGCGGCCGTTGACGGGGTTTCTTCCACGTACTTCACAAGGTCCGACTGCAGATCCTGCGGCGCGGCGGGGTCCGATCCACCTGCGATGTTCTGCAGATCCCGGCCGACATCCCGTAAGTCATCCTGCACGCCTGGGCCGGGCGCCGGGACGGGTCCGTCCGCCTGGCGGCATCCTGCCGCTGACACCGCGAGAAGAAAAACGAGTAGGGAAACAGCGCGTAATCTCATGGATTCAGCGTGACTGACGGGAGTGATACGTGTCAAGGCACGTGCAAACTAATTTCGTGGAAGCGAACGAATCGTCGCAGCCTTGACGAGCGCCCACACCTCGTCTTTCGTGTCGAGGCCAAGCCGGTTCCAGGTGTCTCGTGTCACGAGCGCCGACAGCCGAAATCCGCAATCGAGCCCGACCCGTACGAAGGGACCTTCCTGAATGTGGGATTGAACGACGGCACGCCAGCGATTAATCGCGCTCAGGTCCTCTGATTCATGAAGGGCCAATGTGACGTCTTCCGCGCGGATGCATAACGCCGCGTCGTGTCCTGCAGGGGCGGGTGCCTCTGCCCGCACCTCCTGATTGCCCACGACAACCCGCGCAAGACCGTCCATGACTTCGGCAATCCGGCCCACAAGGATCGTGTCAACGCCGACCAGGCGCGCCGCGGCAGGCGTCTTCGGGTTATTGAACACCTCCTGCGTCGGACCGCTCTGGATGATGCGACCCCCGTCGAGCAGTACGGTCCTATCGGCGAGCGTCAACGCATCGGATCGATCGTGACTGACGACGTAAGCGGGAATCGCCAGCGTGCGGATCAGGCTGCGGAGTTCTTCGCGAACCTCGTCGCCTGTCGGTCGATCGAGCGCCGACAAAGGCTCGTCGAGGAGCAGCAGCCTCGGCCGGCGAAAAACCGCACGCGCCAGCGCCACGCGCTGCTGCTGACCGCCCGACAACTGCCGTGGAAGGCGCCCCTCGAGACCGCGCAGACGGAAAACGTCGAACAGCTCCCACATCCTCTCTGCTGCATCGGCCTCGGCTCCGAAAGCGATGTTCCGTTCGACAGAGAGATGCGGAAAGAGTGCATAGTCCTGAAAGAGCACTCCCACGTGTCGCCGATCGGGCGGCAGAAACACTTTCTGAGCGCCATCAAACCAGACGGTGTCGCCGAAACGAATGTACCCGCGCTGCGGCCGCTCGAGTCCGGCAAGGCAGCGAAGCACCGTCGTCTTCCCGGAACCTGATGCACCAAGGAACACTGTGATGGTCGGGTCGCCCATCGGGTCCTGCCACTGGCAGTCGATGCCCGCACCGCTGGCGTATTTGAAGGTGATGTCGACGTCGAGAAGAGTCACAGCGCGAGGGGTCGGCGCTGCAGCGAATAGGTGACGGCGAGAACTGAAACAGCGAATAGAAGCAACAACGCCGATGCCTGGTTTGCGGAGGCATAGTTCAGCGCCTGCACATCGTCGTAAATCGCCAGGGCAATGGTGCGCGTCAGGCCAGGAATATTACCGCCGACCATAAGAACCACACCGAATTCGCCCACGGTGTGTGCGAAAGCGAGCACCAGGCCGGCGAAGACGGAAGACCATGACAGGGGAAGTACGACGCGCGTGAATGTCCGTGGCGCAGACACGCCCAGGCACTGTGCCGCTTCGATCAGCCGACGATCGACGGCCGCAAAGCCCGCCGTGAAGGGACGCACCGCAAACGGAAGGTTGTACAGCACGGACGCCATCAGAAGTCCGGTGAACGAAAACGGGATCGTGCCATTGAAGAAACGGCTGTACAGCCTGCCCACGAAACTGTCAGGGCCGGTCGACATCAGGAAATAGAAACCAAGGACCGTTGGCGGAAGAAGAAGAGGCACAGCAACCGCCGCATCGACGAGAGGGCGCCAGGCGCGGCGCGTCGTTGCAAGCCAGTACGCCAGTGGCAGCCCAACGATGGCGAGGACCGCCGTCGTCAGTGACGCCAGTTTCAAGGTGAGCAGAACGGCGTTCCAGTCCATTAGCTATTTCGATGCAGCGCCAAACCCGGAGGAGGACAGCAGCTCGCGCCCCTCATCGCTGCCAAGAAAATCACGCAGGCGGATCGCCGCCTCGCGTGAAGAAGCCCAGGGCAGAATGAGTCCCCCCTGCACGATGGGAGGATGCGCTGACTCAGGCACGTCCACGAATCGACCGGCAGCACTTAACGCTGCCGTGAGGGCCAGCGACTTCGCGATGACACCCGCATCAGCCGCGCCACTCTGCACGAATTGCGCGGCCTGGGCCACACTTTCTCCGAGCACCACCCGCGACTGCAGACCATTCCAGATGCCCGCCTGCCGCATCGCCGCTTCGGCGGCCCTGCCGTACGGCGCGTGAAGCGGATTGGCGATCGCGATGCGCGACGCTTTCTCGAGCGCGCGCAGCCCGTCCCGCTCTATCGGAAGCGTCGACGCGCGTGGCACCCAAAGAACGATGCGGCCAACGGCGTAGGTAAAGAGGTCGCCTTTTGCCCCGATGCCCTGCGCCACGAGATCGCGGGGGTATTCGATATCGGCTGACAGGAACACATCAAACGGTGCGCGCTGGCGCAGCTGGGCGTGCATGTTGCCTGATGACCCGTAGGTGGGTTCAATCGCAATTGCCGGCTGCCGCGACGCCAGCCGCCGCGCTGCTTCATCGAGAACCGGCTTCAGGTCGGCGGCTGCCGCAACCCGGACGATCAACCGTTGCGAGCGTACTGCTTGCCGCTGCGTCAGCGGCGCAGCGGCCTGGACGACGGTCGCCAGCACCAGGACCGCGAGGGTTATGCGAAACATACGGTTATTTAGTATGATTCAAGCCGATCTCAAATGCGAATTTGTTCTATTCTCTCGAGAACGGCTGACCCATGCTGACAGTGCGCGCGGCCGCAAAACGCCTCGGGGTGAGCTATTCGACGTTCAAGCAGTGGATCTACAAGGGATCCGTCCGATCCGTGCGGACGAGCGGAGGGCACCATCGAATCGCCGAAGGCGAAATCGATCGCCTCCTCGCCGCACAGGGCCGGATGCCGGCTCCGGAGCGGAAACCGAGACGTTCGACGGCCGTGGTCGTGTCCATCAGCGGACGGAACCAGCTGCGCGGGGTGGTCGAAGAGGTGCGGGTTGAGGGACTTCTGGCGCAGGTTCGACTCCGAATCGGCGAACAGCGCCTGACGGCCGTCATCACGCGGGATGCCGTCGACGAGCTGAAGCTGAAACGGGGGAACCCCGCACTGGCCATCATCAAGTCGACCGAAGTGATGATTGCCCGGGAGCGGGCCTAGTCCAGCGTTGCGGAAAGGCCGAGAGTTCTGATAACGTGTTGCCTTCGATGGTCAACGTCCACCGCGCGCATCATCACCACCGCCACGGCCATATCGGCCGGCCGGCCGGACTGCGCGCGCTGAACGCCTGAATACCCGATAGCACCAGCGCCATCATGTGCAGCCCCGCCGGAGGATTGGCGGGGTTTTTTGTTGTACGCGGCCGTTGAACCGGCCCTTCTGAAACTGACGGACACGATATGGATTTCTCGAAACTGGATGGATTGATTCCCGCGGTCGTGCAGGATCACGCGAGCGGTGAAGTGCTGATGGTCGGCTTCATGAATGAGGAGGCGTGGAACATTACGAAGAAAACCGGCTACGTCACCTTCTACAGCCGCACGCGAAACACGTTGTGGACCAAGGGTGAAACATCGGGCAACCGCCTCGCCGTCCGCGACATTCTCGTCGATTGCGATGACGACACGGTGCTCGTCAAGGCCGAGCGGCTCGGTGACGGGAATGTGTGTCACACCGGCGAGCGAACATGCTTCTTTCAGCGTGCGGAGGGCGTCACGATCCCATGACACTCAAACTGGGCATCCCCAAAGGTTCTTTGCAGGATTCCACGATCCAGCTCTTCGGCCGAGCCGGCTTCAATATCTACGTGAGCAGCCGGTCGTACTTTCCAACGGTCGACGATCCGGAGATCGAGTGCATGCTGATCCGCGCGCAGGAAATGGCGCGATACGTCTGCGACGGCGTGCTCGACGCAGGTCTCACGGGACAGGATTGGATTGCCGAGCACAAGCTCGGCGGCGAGAGCAAGCATTCCATCACGAGCATCGCGGATCTGGTGTACTCGAAGCAGAGCTTTGGCAAGGTGCGCTGGGTACTTGCGGCGCCAGAAGATTCACGATTCAAGTCGCCGAAGGATTTCGCCGACGCCACGATAGCCACTGAGCTCGTGCGGGTGACGAAGAACTACTTCGACAAGCTTGGCATCAACGTCAACGTCGAGTTCTCCTGGGGCGCGACCGAAGTCAAGCCGCCTGTGCTCGCCGATGCCATCGTCGAGGCGACCGAGACCGGATCGACACTGCGCGCGAATCGCCTGCGCATTCTCGACACTGTGATGGAATCCAACACCCAGCTCATCGCCAACGACGTCGCGCTGGCCGATGCCTGGAAGCGAACCAAGATCGAGAACATCGCGCTGCTCCTGCGCGCGGCCATCGAAGCGCAGGGCCGAGTCGGGTTGATGCTCAATGTCCTCCGGGCAGATCTCGACAAAGTGCTCGCGCTGCTGCCGGCTCTCCAGCGCCCGACAATTTCTTCGCTGAGCGACGCGGACTGGGTGGCTGTGAACACCATCATCGAGGAAAAGACCGTCCGCGACCTGATCCCGAAAGTGAAAGCCGCGGGTGGACAGGGCATCGTTGAATATCCGCTGAATAAGATCGTGTTGTAGCTGGGTAGCGTGGGTACTCGTATGAAGATCGTGGAATCGACCAATCGGACCGCCGTTTACGCGCTCCTGGCGCCTGAGCGGAGCCGTGACAGGGCGACCGAACGTCGCGTCGCGGCCATCGTGTCGGACGTCCGACGTCATGGAGACCGCGCTCTCCTGAAGTACGCCCGCCGCTTCGACGGGCTCGAGGAGGCAATCGAGGTCACGCCGGCCGAAATGCGCCGGGCCGCGGCGCGCGTTCCGCGCGACGTCCGCGCCGCGATTGCTGCGGCCGCGCGGAACATCCGCGCGGTTGCCAGCCGGCAGGTGCCGAAAGGATGGCGCGCGCGCATTGCGCCCGGCATTACAGTCGAGCAGCGTGTGGTTCCCCTGGATCGGGTTGGCTGTTACGTTCCAGGCGGACGGTATCCGCTTCCTTCAACGCTGCTGATGACCGCCATCCCGGCATCGGCTGCCGGAGTTCGAGCGATCATCGCTGCCTGTCCGCGCCCGGCGCCTGCCGTGATGGCCGCTGCGATCGAAGCAGACGTCTCATCGCTGTTTCGCGTCGGAGGGGCCCACGCCATCGCCGCACTCGCGTACGGAACACGTACCATTCCGCGCGTCGACAAGATTGTGGGCCCCGGCAACCGCTATGTGGCGGCGGCAAAAGCGGTGGTCGCCGGTGACTGCGGCATTGATTTCTACGCTGGACCGACCGAAATCGTCATCGTGTCGTCCCGCGGCTCTGCCGAATGGATCGCTGCCGATCTCATCGCGCAGGCCGAACATGATCCCGACGCGCGCGCCATCCTGATTACGCCGAGCAGAGCGCTCGCCACGCAGGTCGCCCGCGAACTCGCCGCCCAGGTGCCTCGATCGGGTCCCGCAAAGGCGTCGCTCCGCGCGCATGGTGGAATCATCGTGACGCCGTCGATGAAGGCAGCGATGACGCTGGCAAACGAAGCCGCTCCCGAGCACCTGGTCGTGGATGACGAGAGGACGGCGAAGCTGGCCAGATGTGCGGGCTCGATCTTCATCGGCCCCTGGTCGGCTCAGGTAGCCGGCGACTATGCCATCGGCTCGAACCATGTGCTGCCGACCTCGGGCGCTGCCCGCGTGCGAGGCGGTCTCTCAGCCGCCGATTTCGTTCGGCAGATTACCGTCCAGCGTGTGTCACGCAGCGGCCTCAAAGGCATCGGCGAGACGGTGATGACGCTTGCAGCTGCCGAGGGCCTTCAGGCGCACGCGGCCTCGATCGGAGTACGGGTCCGGTAATGGTCATACAGGGATATCCCGATCCGGGCGCAGGGCTTCGATTGCACCTGAATGAGAACACGGGGGGATGTTCTGCCCGCGTGCTCGAAGCCATTCGCTGCGTCAAGCCGTCTGATGTTTCGACCTATCCCTCGTACCCCGACGTCGTGCGCGCCACGGCGCGGCATTTCGACGTTGACCCGGATTGGGTGCTCCTCACCAACGGTCTCGATGAAGGCATCCTCATGGCGGCGGTTGCGCATATCGCCCGTGCCAGACGTCACGATGCCGAGACGATCATTCCGTTGCCGGCGTTCGACCCTTACCCGAATTCGACTGCCGCCGTCGGCGCAACCGCCGTGCGGGTGCCCCCGGACGCCGACTACGCCTTCCCGACCCGCGCCGTCATCGACGCCATCACGCCGCGTACGCGAATGATCTTTCTCAACACGCCGAACAATCCGACCGGCCAGTTGATTGCTCCCCTGGATCTCGAGGCCATCGCCGCGGCAGCTCCTGACGCGGTCGTCCTGATTGACGAGGCGTATATCGAGTTCGGCGGAACCACGTTCCTTCCCCACATGGCGAAGTTCCCCAATGTCCTGCTTGGACGAACCTTCTCGAAAGCGTACGGGCTGGCGGGTCTCCGTGTCGGCGTCGTCATCGGACAACCGAAGGTGCTGGATCCGGTCAGGGCCGTCACGTTGCCCTTCAACATCAACGGTGTCGCACTCGCCGCGGTCCCGGCTGCGCTCAGCGACTCGGAATTCCTGCCCCGTTATGCCGCCCAGGTGCAGGAGTCGCGTGAGCTGCTGTACGCGGCATGTCGTCGCCTCGGACTGCAGTACTGGGAGAGCGCAGCGAATTACGTCATGGTGCGAGTCGGCGACACCGCCCCGTTTGTTGAAGCGCTTGCCGCCCGGAAGATACACGTCCGTGATCGCTCGAAGGATCCCGTGACTCCCGGATGTATTCGCATCACCGCCGGAATGGTGGAGCACACACGCGCAGCCATCGACGCGCTCGAGCTTGTGAGGCAGACACAATGAAAGCCGCGGCGCGCAGCGCCAGTTTCGACCGCCGCACCACCGAGACACAGATCCGCGGCAAGCTGACGCTTGACGGGCAGGGCCGGTACGACATCAGGACCGGAATCCGCTTCCTCGATCACATGCTGGAGCTGTTCACGAGGCATGGAGGATTCGACCTGAAGCTGCGCGCGAAGGGCGACCTCGATGTAGATCAGCATCATACGGTCGAAGACATCGGCATCGCTCTTGGCGAGGCAGTGCTGGCGGCTCTGGGCGACCGAAAAGGAATCAATCGTGCCGGCTACTTCGTGATGCCGATGGACGAGACCCTTGCGGTTGCGGCTATCGACCTTGGTGGCCGGCCGCACGCCGTCATCGATTTGAAACTTCGCGTCGAGAGGGTTGGGGATCTGCAGGCGGAACTCGTGCACGACTTCTTCGAGGGCTTCGCCTCGGCAGCGCGGGCCAATGTGCACGCGAAAGTGCTGTACGGGCGCTCGAGCCACCACCACATCGAAGCGGTGTTCAAGGCGTTTGCACGAGCGCTTCGCGTGGCTTGTGCACGGGACGCGCGTCTGGCCAGGATGCTGCCGAGCACGAAGGGACTCCTGTGATCGCTCTCATCGACTATGGAGCGGGCAACCTGACGTCGGTGAAGAAGGCATTTTCGTCTCTCGGCATCGACTACGTGGTTCCATCCGAACCGGCTGAGTGCGCCGATGCCAAAGGACTCGTCGTCCCCGGTGTGGGCCACTTTTCGGCGACGAAGGCGCTGGATTCTTCCTGGCGGCAGGCCATTTCAGATTGTGTGCAATCGGGCACGCCACTGCTCGGCATTTGCGTTGGCATGCAGTGGCTGTTTGAAGGAAGTGAGGAGGCGCCAGATGTTCCCGGGCTCGGAGTGCTCGCCGGGCGCTGTCAGCTCCTGAGAGGCGACGCCGAGCGCAGGCTGAAGGTTCCCCACGTCGGATGGAACGCGCTGCAGCCGCCGAGAACCAGCGCCGGAACAAGTGATGCGTTCAGGGGACGGCTGCTGGACGGACTCGCGGCTGAGACCTACGTCTACTTCACTCACTCATATGCGGCGCCTGTCACACCCGACTGCACGGCCTGTTCGACGCATGCGGACTGCTTTTCCGCGGTGGTCGAGCGTGACAACGTCTTCGGGGTGCAGTTTCATCCGGAGAAATCGGGCGACGCCGGCCTGCAGCTGCTTCGCAATTTCCTGAAACTATGCTGACGAAGCGAATCATCGCGTGCATGGACGTGCGGGACGGCCAGGTCGTCAAGGGAGTGCAGTTCCAACAGCTGCGGCACGCTGGCGATCCGGCGGAGCTCGCCCGCCGCTACAACGTGGAGGGGATCGACGAGGTTGTCGTCCTCGACGTCACGGCCACGCTCGAAACCCGTCGTGCGCTCGCGCGGACCATTAGGGCCGTCGCTGGCGAAATCTTCCTGCCGTTGACCGTCGGCGGCGGCATCAGATCGGAAGACGACGCCGCGGCCGCAGTTGAAGCGGGTGCCGACAAGGTCAGCCTGAACACCGCAGCCCTTCGGAATCCGGGACTGATCACGACGCTCGCGAACAGGTACGGAAGCCAGGCCGTGATCATCGCGATTGACGCCAAACGGAAGGACGGAGGATTCGGAGTATTTGTCCGTAGCGGAACGACCGATGCCGCGCGCGACGCGGTGGAATGGGCGCGTGAGGCAGAAGGCCGCGGGGCCGGCGAGATCCTGCTGACGTCGATGGATCGCGACGGTACGCGTGCCGGCTTCGACTGTGAGATGACCGCCGCAGTTTCGGACGCGGTCAACATCCCCGTCATTGCCTCCGGGGGCGCTGGCACCCTCGAACATTTTGCCGAGGTCTTCACTGGGGGACACGCGGACGCGGCGCTGGCTGCGTCGATCTTCCATTACGCCGACACGGGCGTCGCCGACTTGAAGCGTTATCTCAGAGACGAAGGCATCCCCGTCCGCTTGTAGCGTGCTGATTCCATCCATCGATCTCCAGGGCGGCCGCATCGTCCAACTCGTGCAGGGCGAGAAGCTCGCCATAGAAACGACCGACCCCGAGCCTTGGATTGAACGCTTCTCGCGGTTCCCGCGCGTGCAGCTCATTGATCTCGATGCCGCGAAGGGCCACGGCGACAACCGTTCGCTCGTCACGATGATCTGCGGACGGCTTCCCTGCCGCGTTGGCGGCGGGATCCGCTCGGTCGAGCGCGCCGCAGCAGTACTGGCGGACGGGGCGCACGCGGTGATCGTGAGCTCTGCTCTCTTCCGGGACGGCAGAGTGGACCTGGCCTTCGCTCAGAGCCTGGCCACGGCGATTGGCCCCGAACGCGTGATTGCCGCCGTCGACAGCCGCGGGGGACATGTCGTGATCCACGGCTGGAGGACACCTCTTCCCCTTACGCCGGTCGAGGCTGTTCGAGCGCTGGAGCCGTACTGCAGCGAGTTCCTCTACACCCACGTCGATACGGAGGGATTGATGGCGGGTACCGATATCGAGGCCATCCTGGCGGTGCGCCGCGCCACAGGTCGCCGCGTGACGGCGGCCGGGGGCATTACGACGCACGGTGAAATTAATCTCCTCGACGCCGAGCAGGTCGACGCAGTCGTCGGGATGGCCATCTATACCGGCCAGCTTCCGCTCGACGACCCTTCCGTGTTACGGTAAACACCGTAACGGTTACGCTGTTTACCGTAACCCAGGCGCTACATGGACAACCCGTTCATTTACGGCGAGATAGTCCCTCGGTACGCATTCGCCGACCGCGAAGCCGAGCTCGACCGGCTGGTGGCAGACCTCTCGGACGCCCAGAAGGTCTTTCTGATCTCGCCGCGGCGCTATGGCAAGTCGTCGCTGGTTCGCCGGGCGCTCGACGCGCTGGCACGGCGCGGCGCCCTGACCGCGGAAATGACGGTCAGCAGCTACAGCTCGTATCTCTCTTTCCTGGAAGGGTACGCGCGCGCCCTGGCATCAGTGGAAACGCGGTGGGACCGCGCTCGCGCGTGGCTCACCGACGTCATCACCACGACCAGACCGGAACTGCGCTACGAGCCGGAAGCAACCGGCGCGGCCCGTCTGTCGGTCGCCTTCCCGGCGGTACGCACCGAACGCGACGTCAACCGGCTCGCAAACGAGATCTTCGCGCTGCCGGGCAAGCTCGCAACCGACCGGAAGCGCACCGTTATCGTCGCGCTCGACGAGTTTCAGCAGATAGACGCGTTCAACGGCGGCTCTGTCGAACATGCCTTGAGAGCGGCGACGCAGCAGCAGCGTAAGGTCGGATACGTCTTCGCGGGATCTGAACCGACCCTGATGGACAAAATGATTGGCCCAAAGCGGCCGTTCTACAAAGCGGGGCCTGTCATGCGCCTCGAGAAAATCGCCCCCGATCTCTTTGCCGAGTTCATCGAGACCCGCTTTGCAAAAACGGGCATCAAGCCCGATGAGGGACTCGGCATGGCGATCGTTGACCTCGCGGGAAATCTTCCCTACGACGTGCAGCGGCTCGCGCATGAAACCTGGGACGACGTCAAAGCGGCGGGGGGACGGAAGGCGGGACTCGAGGCGCTGCATGCAACGCTGACGCGCCTGCTCGCCGAACAGGACACGCTGTTCGAAGCGATCTGGCAGCGGCTGACACTGCCGCAGCGCGGGGCCCTTCGCGCTGTCGTGGTACAGGGCGGGCGAGAGCTCCTGTCAGCCGATACCCGAAACCGCCACCGTCTTGGTGGGCCTTCGAGCATTCAGCATTCCCTCACCGCCCTGATGAAGCAGGACCTGCTGCTCAAGGAGGGCCAGCAGTACGTCGTCGTCGATTCGCTGTTCCGAGAATGGATCGCCCGCAAAACCTACTGAGCCGCCTGGGCCTGCACCGTCCCGAGCTTCGTGCCTGGGCGATGTACGACTGGGCGAACTCCGCGTTTCAGTCGACGGTCATTACCGCAGTCTTTCCGGACTTCTTCTCCTCGTATGCGTCCGCCGATCTCCCGCCCGCCGTCGCGACGGCACGTTTTGCATGGGCGACAACGATCGCGGTCGCGGTGATCGCGGTGCTTGGTCCGATTCTCGGTGCCATCGCGGACTACCGGGGCCGGAAGAAACCGATGCTCGCTGCGTTCATGGCCATTGGAGTTGCGGCAACGCTGTTGATGGCCGCAATCGGGCGGAACGAATGGCTCTACGCGGCGATCGTCTTCGTTGTGGCGAACATCGGTATCTCGGGAAGTTTCGTCTTCTACGATTCGCTTCTGCCCCACATTGCAGCGCCGGACGAGATGGACAGAGTGTCGACTGGCGCCTACGCGCTGGGATACCTCGGCGGCGGAATCCTCCTGGTCATCAACCTGCTCTGGATCCTGATGCCTGCAACCTTTGGCATTCCCGATGCGGTGGCGGCGATCAAACTGTCTTTCATCAGCGTCGCCGTCTGGTGGCTGATCTTTTCCATTCCGCTGTTCCGGCGGGTTCCTGAGCCGCGCCGTGTGCTCGAGTCCGACGAGACCGCCTCGGAGAGCTCCGTTCGCGCCGGTTTTACGCGTGTGGTCGAAGCCTTCCACGAGCTGAGGGGATATCGCCAGGCGTTCCTGATGCTGGTGGCGTTCCTCCTCTACAACGACGGCATCCAGACAATCATCCGCATGGCCACGATCTACGGAGCCGAGATCGGGATCGATCGAAACGCACGCATTGCGGCGTTCGTGCTCGTGCAGTTCGTGGGCGTCCCGTTTTCCTTCCTGTTTGGTGCGCTGGCTGGCCGCATCGGGGCGAAGACGGCAATCTTCATCGCCCTTGGCGTCTACACGGGCATCAGCGTGCTCGGCTATTTCATGACGACGGCGTGGCAGTTCTTCGCGCTGGCATTTCTGGTAGCCACGGTGCAGGGCGGGAGTCAGGCGCTCAGCCGATCGCTCTTTGCGCGAATGATCCCCAAGCACAAGTCATCCGAATACTTCGGGTTCTTTTCCGTGTTTGAAAAGTTTGCAGGCATTGCCGGTCCGGCGCTCTTTGCGGTGTCTGTTACGTTGTTCGGGTCGAGCCGCGCCGCGGTACTCTCGGTGATCCTGTTCTTCGTGTTGGGCTTTGCGATACTGACACGCGTGAACGTGGCCGAGGGCGAAGCTCAGGCTGCGGCTGCGGGCGTAGAATAAGCCCACGTACTTTCTCCGCCTCGCGAACGCCACAGGATTTCTGGCGCTGCTTCTGTTGCAGACCGCGAGCACCCGTGCCTGTCCACCGGACGAGGCCCAGACACCTCAGACTCCCCCTGCTGTTTCAACCAGTGATGTCTTCACCACGGCGGACGGCGTCAGGTTCAGCGTCGAAACGGTCGTCACCAACCTGGATGTTCCGTGGTCAATGTCATTTGCGCCTGACGGCCGCCTGTTCGTCACAGAGCGGCCTGGACGCGTCCGCATCTTCGATTTCACGGCCCGCAGCTCAGAAGTCGCCCTCACCCTGGACGACGTCTATACCGAGAGTGAAGCCGGAGTACTCGGGCTGGCGCTCGATCCGTCGTTTGCGGAATCACACCTCGTGTATCTGTACTATTCAGCGCGCGTCTCGGGTCGTGCCGTCAACCGCGTGGTCCGCTACCGCGAGGCGGGCAATCGTCTGGCTCAGCGCGTCGTTCTGCTTGACGACATTCCCGCAAGTCCCATCCACGATGGCGGACGCATCAAGTTTGGAGCCGACGGCTTGCTTTACATCACTGCTGGTGATGCATCACAGGCGAATCTTGCGCAGGACGTCGCCTCGCTCGCAGGCAAGATTCTGCGACTCAATTCCGACGGCACGACCCCGCGCGGGAATCCGTTCGGTTCGCCCGTCTATTCGTACGGCCATCGCAATCCGCAGGGCTTCGACTGGCATCCTGCCACGGGCGACATGTGGGCGGTCGAGCACGGCAACGTCGGCAACGATGAAATCAACGTGATCGATGCGGGCGCAAATTACGGATGGCCGAGAATCGAGGGCAATGACACGATGGCAGGCATGCGCACGCCAATTACCTTTTACAACCCGGCGATAGCGCCCTCCGGCGCGTCGTTCTACAGAGGCACACGCATTCCAAGATTCACGAACAACTTCTTCGCGGGTACTCTGCGCGGGACTCACCTGCTGCGTCTTGTGATTGGGCCTGGTTCTCAACGGAGCATCGCGGCACAGGAGCGCCTGCTCGAGGGACGCTTCGGACGGATTCGAGACGTCGTGTCAGGACCCGATGGTTACCTGTACTTCTGTACAAACAATCGCGATGGTCGCGGAACCCCCATCTCCACGGACGATCGTATCCTCCGGCTCATCCCGGCTTCCTGACGAGTCTCGCTTCATCCAAGCCGCTTCGCTGAACGAAGCGTGGCCAGCGCCAGAATGACCAGTCCCCACGCCAGAAGTGCCGCGGCCTGCGGCCAGAGAACGTCGAGGCCGATGCCCTTGAGGAAGATGCCGCGAAGAATCACGAGAAAGTAGCGCAGCGGCAGCAGGTATGTGATCTTCTGCACGATCTCCGGCATGTTCTCGATCGGGAAAATGAATCCGGACAGAAACACCATCGGCAGCAGGAAGAAGAACGACGTGGTCATCATCGCCTGCTGCTGGGTCGATGAAATCGTGGAGACGAAAAGCCCCAGGCCCAGCGTCGAGAGGAGATAGATCAGGCACATCCCGAGAAGGAGCGCGAAGCTCCCGCGAAGCGGAATTTCGAACCATCCAATCGCTACCGCAACGACGAGAAAGACATCCACCATTCCGATGACTGCGTAGGGGAGGAGCTTTCCGACGATCAGCTCCCATCGCGCCAGCGGGGTCACATTCAACTGCTCGAGCGTGCCGAGCTCCTTCTCACGCACGATGGCCATCGACGAGAGGTTGGTGCTCACCACAAGGAGAAGCAGCGCAAGAATGCCCGGGATCATGAACACGCGACTTTCGAGCGACGGGTTGAACCACACACGCACGGCTGGGGTCACGAGCGGCACACCGCTGGAGCGGCCGCTCCTGGCCGCGAGCTCCCGGCCGTACCCGATGATCAGCATCTGTGCATAGCTGACGGCGACATTCGTTGAGTTTGCGTCCGTGCCGTCTGCCACAATTTGCACGACAGCGGGTTGGTTGTCGCGGACGCGGCGACCGTATTGTGCCGGGATCGACAGCGCGATCCAGGCACGGCCGCCGTCGAGATAGCTATCTATCTCGTGCTCGGAGGACACGTCGTCCACAATCGCGAAGCTGGGAGACGCGGAAAAACGTGAGATGAGCTCGCGGCTCGCGTCCGACCGATCCTGATCGACCACAACCATGGGAACGTTGCGGACATCGGTCGTGGCCGCGTAGCCGAGCATCGTCAGCTGAATGAGCGGAGCCATGATGACAATGGCAAAGAGCCGCGGATCCTGCCGAAGCTCGAGGAACTCCTTCCGCACAAGATGACGGATCCGCTTCATCGGCCAACCGCCCATTCGCGCCGGAGGCGCAGCGATGCCAGCGAAAGGATCACAAGCGCGAAGATGGCAAGCGCCACGAGCTCCTGCCAGAAATAGGCAACGCCGACGCCCTTCAGCACGATCGCCCGCAGCACGCGCAGGAAATACCGCGCCGGAACACCGTACGTGATCGCTCTCAGCACCACCGGCATGCTTGAGATTGGAAAGATGAATCCCGACAGCATCAACGTCGGCAGGTACGACGTCAGCAGTGCCATCTGGAAGGCCACCTGCTGAGTCTCAGCCAGAGTAGAGATGAGTACGCCAAACGCCAGGGCCCCGACGAGGAATAGCGAAATCGCGGCAAGCAGCATCAGCCATGAACCACGCATCGGTAAGCCAAACAGGACCATCGCCAGGGCAACGATCGCGCCCGCCGATGCGAGCGACACGAAGAAGTACGGCAGGGTCTTCCCGATGACGTACGAGAAGGGTCCAATCGGCGACATCCTCACCTGCTCCATCGTCCCGACCTCCTTTTCTTTGACGATCGAGAGGGATGTCGACACGACGGCGGTCAGCATGGCGATGTACGCAATGAGCCCTGGGACGAGAAAGAGCGTGCTGCGAAGCTCCGGGTTGTACCAGATGCGCGTCTCGGCGGTCAGAAGGGGTCCTGACGGCGACCCGAGACGCGCCTGAAGTTCATAGCGCGCGGACAGCGCGCTCAGGAGTCCCAGCCCGTAGCCGACGACGGTCGTGGCCGTGTTGGCGTTGTCGCCGTTCACAATCAGCTGGACGCTCGTCGAATGGCCAGTCCGCGTGTCGCGCCCGAATTCCGGAGGAATGATGAGAACCGCGCGGGCATCGCCCCGATCGATGACCTCCACGACATCCTGCTGACCGGGCACATCCGCGACCAGATCGAAATACCCTGAATTGACGAACGCCGATATCAATTCACGGCTTGCGCTCGTTCGATCGTTGTCCTGAACGGCCAGCGGCACGTGCCGAATGTCGAAGCTGAGCGCGTAGCCGTACAGGAGCAGGAAGAACGCGGGCACGAAGAGCAGGATCAGCAGCGTGCGTCTGTCGCGCCCTATCTGGCGGAACTCCTTCACGGCCACCGCCGTGATCTTCACGGCTGCGCTCCGCGCTCCGCGACGTCGAGGAACACATCCTCGAGCGACGGATCGACAACGGCGCAGGCGGCGTTCAGTCCTGAGCCTGTCAAACGCTCTGCGATGATGCGGGGCAAAGCCCCATTTGATCGGAGTACCGCATGGACGGACGTGCCGAAGATGCTGGTCTTCTCGACCTCAGGCATCTGGTCGAGGCTGCGCATGGCCTCGACCGGTCGATCCGCACGAACCTCGAGGATCGGCCTTCCCTGGAAAATCTGCTTCAGCTCAGCCACCGTTCCAAGCGCCGCGAGCCGTCCCGCCTGGATGATCGCCACGCGATGGCAGTGCTCTGCTTCGTCCATGTAATGGGTCGTGACAAGAACCGTGGTTCCACCCCGTGCGAGCCCATTGATCAGATCCCAGAACCGCCGGCGCGACAGCGGATCGACGCCGCCAGTCGGCTCGTCGAGGAACACTATTGGCGGCTCGTGGAGGATGGCGCAGCCGAGTGCGAGGCGTTGGCGCCAGCCGGCGGACAGTGATCCTGTCAGCATCGATTCGCGGCCGCGAAGACCTGCCATCTCGAGTACGAAGTCACGCCGGGCCTCGAGGCGCTTTCCGGACAGGCCATAGATTCCGCCGAAGAAGGCGATGTTCTGATCGACGGTCAGCTTCTCGTAGAGCGAGAAGCGTTGCGACATGTAGCCGATGCGCTCTTTGACGGCTTCCGGGCTGCGTCCGACGTCGATGCCGCCGACCGTCGCTGTGCCGGCTGAAGGGCGCAGCAGTCCACAGAGCATCCGAATCGTGGTCGACTTGCCGGCGCCGTTGCTCCCGAGAAACCCGAAGATTTCCCCTTGCCGCACATCGAAGGTCAGGTCGTTGACTGCGACAAACGACCCGAAACGGCGAACAAGGTTACGGACCTCGATGGCATTCATCGTCCCAGCGCCCTGTTGAGTCGAGCCTCCGCCAGCCGCACGTCGGCACGCGCCCGCGTCTCATCCAGTTCGGCCTGGAGGAGCACGACGTCGGCGTCGAGCACTTCGCTCTGGACGATCACTCCCGCCTGGTAGCGTTCGTTGACGACCCGTAGCGCTTCAGTGGCTGCGCGGATGGCGTCGCCTGCCGCGGCGACCGAGGCGAGGCCCGAATCGATGTCGAGCAGCCGCTGCTGGACTTCGAGCGAAAGCATCGAATCGAACTCGGCGAGCCGCTGGCGTGCGGCATCGGCCATCCCTGCCGCCTGAAGTACTTCGCCCCGCGACCTGCCGCCGTCCCATAGCGACCATGCCGCCGTCACTCCCGCCTGCCATGAATCGTCCCATCGATCCGTGCGCGGAATGAAGAGTGGATTCGGACGCGCATAGTCGACGGCGCTCGTGATCGAAATCGTCGGTCGCGTGCTGCCTTCCGCCGCGGCGCGTTGCTCCTCTGCGGATTGAATGCGCTGCTCGAGAGCGCGACGATCGTGGCGCGCCGTCTTTGCCTCCGTGACAAGTCCCTGGACTGCACTCGAAGGTGGCGCCGCAAGCGCGAGCGTGGCCTGTGGCAGGATCGGCTGCGTCAGGTCAAGTCCGGTCAGGCGGGCAAGCGTCGCAGATGCAAGCGACTGGCGGTTTCTCGCTTCAATCAACAGCATTCGCTCTCGGGACTCGGCGGCTTCCGCCGAAAACACTTCATTCGGAGGCGTCAACCCCGCGTTCACACGCTCACGCGCATCCTGAAGATGGGCCTGAGCTCGCGTGAGTCCGCGATCGAGGACGTCGATCGTGGCTCTCGCCGTGACGAGGGCCCAGAACGCCTGGGCCACTTCAAGGCGCAAGTCCGCCTGGGCGGCAGCTGAGTCGGCCGCGGCGGCCGACGCGTCCGCTCGCGCCGCCCGCTCCAGCGCGTCGCTTCTGCCTCCGTTGTAGATCGGCCACTGCAACTGCAGCCTCGTGTCGTAGTAGTCCGGAAGATCCGGGAAAAGCACCCGCCGCACGCCTGTCGGCTCCGGAAGCCCGAATTCGGGGATGTGGTTCGTGCGGGTATACGCAGCCCCGACGCCGACAATCGGGCGATCGGCTGCTTCGCGCGCTGTCACCACGCCTGCCGCCGCAGCCTCACGCGCACGCGCCTCGGCGAGGCGATGACTGGCGCTTATGGCTCGTGCCTGCGCGTCTTCCAGCGATAACTGAATGGCTGCCGGCCCCTGCGCGTATGCGCTGCTGCCAATGACACAGGCGGCAAGGAACACGAGTCTTTTCATGGCGTCGCTTTCGTCGTGAGTCGTGAAATGAAGACGTCTTCGAGAGAGGGAGTGCCGGGCATCGACGCGCGAAGCCGTCCAGGCTCATCGGCGGCGAGCAGCCGTCCCTCGTGAAGCAGGGCAACGTGGGTGCATCGCTCCGCCTCGTCGAGGTATGGCGTCGACATCAGAATCGTGACGCCGTGCGAAAGGAACTCCGACAGCAATTTCCAGAATTCCCGGCGCGAGACGGGATCGACACCTGTCGTCGGCTCATCGAGCAAGAGCAGCTCGGGTTCGTGAATCAGCGTGCAGATCAGCGCGAGTTTCTGTTTCATACCGCCCGACAGTCTTCCAGCCAGGCGATCGCGAAACGGCGTGAGCTGCGTCATGTCGAGGAGCTGCATGCGGCGCTCGGCGAAGCGTCGCAGTCCGTGAATTTCGGAGAAGAACGCGATGTTCTCGTCGATTGTCAGATCGCCATACAGGCTGAACCTTTGTGACAGATATCCAATCTTTTCCGTAATCAACCGGTGCTGGCGTACGGGATCGACGCCGAGGACCCGAACCTCACCCCCATCCGCACGCAGGAGTCCGCAGATCAGTCGAATCGTCGTGGTCTTTCCGGCCCCGTCGGAACCAATCAGGCCGTACATTTCACCGCGCTGAACGGTCAGCGAAACGCCGTTGAGCGCTTCGGTTGTTCCGTAGCGCTTCTTCACACCGTTGAACTCGATGATCGGCGTCACGGCAGCGTCAGATCCGCGTCCACCGGCATTCCCTGCTTCAGGACACCGCCGGAGTTGTCGACCGAGACTTTGATCCGGTACACGAGCTTCGACCGTTCGTCAGCCGTCTGGACGTTGCGCGGGGTGAACTCGGCCTGCGGCGAAATGTACGTGACGGTCCCTTCGATCGTTGAACCGGCATCGGTGATGACCGTCGCCTTCTGCCCCAGCTTGAGCCTGGGCATCTGAGGCTCCGGCACGAACAGATTCGCCCAGGCATGATCGAGATCGGTCGCAACGACGATCGGCATCCGTGGTCCGACGACTTCTCCTGTGTCCGCCAGTTTCTGAGTGACGACTCCGGCGACGGGTGAGGTCACGGTGGCATCGGCCAGCGATTTTTCCAGGATCGGAATCTGGGCGTCGATGGCGGCAACACGTGCGATGGCTGCCTGCCGTTCTTCTGCTGTGGCACCTCTCTGGAGACGCTCGACGGCCTCACGCGACGCCTGTTCTCGCTCCTCCGCGCTCCGCTGCCGTTCCCGCGCCACGTCCACTCTCGCCTGGGCGTCGTCGCGCTGCTTGCGTGAGCCTGCGTTGGCTTTGAGCAGTTGCTCGAAGCGCTGAAGGTCGAGTTGCGCGGACTCGACCTCCGCACGGGCGGCAGCCGCGTCCGCTCCCGCGGCTTGCACCTGCGCCTGCGCCTGACGGATTTCCTCGGGCGGACGGGGGGCCGCGACAACCCGCGCCTGCGCGGCTGCCGCTGCGCGCTCGGCGCGCACGCGGGCAATTTGCAGTTCGACGTCCCGGGAGTCCAGCCGCGCCACGACGTCGCCGGCTGCAAGGCGATCGCCTTCATCGACGCGAACCTCGAGCAGCCTGCCTCCCACCTCCGGAGCAATCTGTACTTCGGTGGCTTCGACCTGCCCGGACACGCGGATGGTGTTCGATGGTTCCTCCGAACGACATCCGGAGAGGCCCAGGACAAGAATCAGGGTGACGGCCGAATGCGGACGGTGTGTCATGTGTCTCTCCGGAGCATCAGACGCGCCGTCGACCGCATGTGCTGCAGAAAGTCGTCGACGCTTCGAGCGGCGCCCGCGGGCAGCCGCTGGACCTTTCTTCGCTTGGACAGCACACGCTGGCGCGCAAAGAAGATCAGGATCGAAGGGAGAATCGTGAAGTAGGTCAGCAGCGGGTCGGCCTCGCGAAACAGGCCTTCCTGCCGGCCCTGAAGAAAGATGGAGTGGAACGCGAGGAACACGGTGTTCATCATCGCGAACGTGTCGGCGTCGATATGCTCGGCGCCCGAGGCCAGCTCGCGAAGCATGATGGGTGGGAACCAGGGACGCGCCGCCGCCTCCTCGACAATGACCAGGATCCAGGCATCAAGTTTGGCGTCGGCCCCCACCGGTCCCTCGGCGATGGCGCGAGCCCGGACGCTGACCGCGCGGAGCATGTCGCGGACCACTTCGAGGTACAAGCTCGGCTTGCTGCCGTAGTGGTAGTAGATCATCGCCTTGTTCACCCGGGCTCGGGCGGCGATGCGGTCGACGCGCGCGGCGTCGTAGCCAAACTGGGCGAATTCCAGCACGGCGGCGCGGAAGACCGCCGCCTGCGAGTCGCGGCGCCGGCGTGTCGAATTAACCAACCGGTTAGTTAATAGCTCCGGTCGAAGGGGCGTGTCAAGGCCAGCTCCGGCGTACCATCTCAGCATGCGGATCGTCATCGCCGGTGGAACCGGATTCCTGGGCTCTGTGCTGACGACCGCGCTGCAGAAAAAAGGGCACGCCGTCACCGTCCTGACGCGACATCCCAGTGCCGCGCATCACGCCCAATGGGATCCCGATGGGCCGCTCGAAGACTGGGCGCCGCGCCTCGAAGGCGTCGACGCGGTGGTCAATCTTGCCGGCGCCTCTCTCGCCAGACGGTGGACGCCCTCCTACAAGCGGTTGATCTGGAAGAGCCGGGTCACACTGACCAGAACACTGGTCGCGGCGATACGGAGTGTTCGAAGAACCCCGAAGACGCTCATCAGTGCGTCAGCCATCGGCATCTACGGGTCCAGGGGCGATGAGCCACTGACCGAGGCAAGCGCGCCGGGGTCGGGGTTCCTGGCGGCGCTCTGCCAGGAGTGGGAGCGCGAGGCACTGGTCGCAACCTCGCACTCTCGCGTCATTTTTCTGCGGAACGGACTTGTGCTCGACCGCGACAGGGGTGCCCTGCCGCAGATGGCCTTGCCGTTCTATCTCTTTGCCGGAGGCCCAATCGGGAGCGGCCGTCAGGTCGTCTCGTGGATTCACCGGGAGGATTGGGTCGCACTCGCGTGCTGGGCACTTGAGCACAACGCCGTGTCTGGCCCGGTTAACGCGACGACGGAGAATCCGGTCACAAATCTCGAGCTCGCTCGAACGCTTGGGCGGGTACTCAGGCGGCCTTCGGTGATGCCGGCCCCGGCGCTCGCCGTCAGGCTGCTCCTCGGCGAAATGGCCGATGTTGTGCTGACGGGACAGCGGGTGATACCGGCAAAAGCGCGCGAAGGAGGGTTCGAATTCAGGTTTCCTCTGATCGAGGATGCCCTGCGCGCCGAGTACGAAAACGCTTAGAGGATCTCTGGCGCGGAGCCGCGGAAACTTCCGCCGAGGATCGCCACGGAATCGGTGCCCAGCCAGTTATCGAGCACCTTCGAGTAGACCGCCCGGAAGTCGGTTTCGTATTTCACGTCACCACCCGTGTTCTCGAGCGTCGGGTTGGCGGGGTTGGGATCGAGGGAAGCCGCGGTTCCGTAGATGCCGCCGCGGACAGCACCGCCGAGCGCCATCATGATCCCGGCTGCGCCGTGATCGGTGCCCTGGCTGCCGTTCTCGGTGATCCGTCGCCCGAACTCTGAAAACTGCAGCACGAGCGTGTCGTTTAGCAGCCCCTGGTTCCGAAGGTCCTGGTAAAACGCGTACAGGCTGTCGCCGACCGTTGCCATCAGGTTGGCGTAGCCACCGCCTCCGGCATTCCCCTGATTCGCGTGGGTATCGAAGCCGCCGGTCTGAACCCAGTAGATGCGCGTGCCGATTCCGCGCACCATCGATCCCGCCACCGTTCGCAGCGCGAGCGCAAAGCCATTGTTCGGATAGGCGACCGAGGACGCGTAGCTGTTGACCGTGTTGACGCGATCGAGCGTGTCGAGCGCCTCATGCACCGAGCCGTTGACGAAGGAAAGATGAGGCCGGCCCGAAGGCGCAAACGAGGCCATCCGGGTCGCTGCGAGCCGCTCGTTCAACGCTTCAGCACCGCTGTTCGGACTCGAGAGGCTGTAGGTGCGTGAGTCTGGAATCGCCGGAACGGCCACCGTACGCGCCATCAATGCGCGTGGCGTTTCGCGCGTCGCGTTCCAGCCGACAAGGGCATCGACTGGGGACGGAAGTGTGTCGAGATAACGACCCAGCCACCCGAGGCTCGTCGGAGAGTTCGGATCTGCGCTTCCCCAGATGTCCGTTCCCTGGAAATGAGAACGGCTCGAGTTCAGATATCCCGTCCGCTGAACGATCGCCAGGCGCCCTTCGTTGAAGATCGTCCGCAGCCCTCCGAGGCGCGGATGGAGACCGATCGCCTTGCCGCTCGCATCGCTTCCAATCTGGAGCACCGAGCCGGCCGGAATCGCAATGCTCGGTCTGCGACTGAAATAAAACGGGTCGGTGTACGGAATCACCGTGCTGAGCGCGTCGTTGCCTCCACCGAGATAGACCACGACCAGGCTACGGCCGCGCGCGCCCTGTGCCTGAGCGATGTCGCTCAGAAAGGCTGGCGCCGCAAAGCTGACGGTAAACGCCGCGATGCCGTCGCGAATGAAATCACGCCGGGTGATCGCGTGCTTAGACAAACTGATACTCCGACGAGCCCACGATAAGGCGCGTCAACCCGGGAACCTTGGTGTTGAGCTGCGCCTCGGCGCCGGTCCATGTCACGCCTGCCCGCAGATACGTGAGCAACGCCCCATACGGACCGTTCTCGTACGGGGCGGGCGAGAACTTCTCAGCGAGGAAGTAGTCGAGCAACGCTTCAGGCGACGCACCGAACGGCACCGCCGACTTCGCCAGGTTGAAGCGCTGATTCGCGGCAAGCGTCGACGCGAAATTCATCCGGGCCAGCATCGACCCGGTCCCAATCCAGCCAGGGCCAAGCTCCCAGCCGGCAACATCGGGCGGCTCGAACAGCGTCTGGCCCATGTTCGTCAGCGGCGTGCGCGCAGAGTCGACCGAGAAGCCGTTCCATCCGACCTCACGAATCGAGCGGGCCACGAACTCCGCTGGCCACGAATAGCGCGTGTACCACCGGTCCGGGTTATTGAACCAGGGCGACTCGAGAATGAAGCGGACGACGGGCTTCATCTCCGTGTTGCTCTGGCGATACTCGCTGGCGACCGCTTCGACAAACGCGGGATCCGGCGCTTCGAGCTCGCTCACAAAAAAGCCCCACAGCTTCCTGGCGAACCTGCGCGCCGTTTCCGGATGCCGTGCCAGAGCCGTGATGAAGTCGAGGCCGTCCTGCATCCCGTCGGCCGCCGCGCGGGCAGGAATCGTATTGCTCCCGTTGCTGTAGATCGGGAACGTAAAGACCTTGGCGGTCGTATCGTGCTGGTTGCCGTTGTAGATGAACTCGTAGTACGTCGCGGGATTGTCGTTGCCGCCGGCAGTCGCGTTACGCAGGTTCCAGCCGGTGAACACGCGAGCGGCAGCGTATACGTCTTGCTCCACGTAGTTGCCGACGCCCCACGTGAAGAGCTCCATGATCTCGCGTCCGAAATTTTCCTGCGGCCTCGTCCGGACATTGTTTCGTCCGTCCAGCCAGATGAGCATGGCGGGATCCTTCGCCATCTCCGTCAGCAGCGTCGTAAAGTTGCCGAGCGCGTACCGGCGAAAAAGCTCGATCTGCCCCGGCGGCCCGGGCAAGTCACCGGGCTTCACCGCCATCATCTTTGTGGCCTGCACGGCGCCGACGGCACCGGCGATCTTCGTGTAGCCGGTGGCAAAGTGGTTGTGCCAGAAGAGCGCCATCTTCTCTTCCAGCTGCCGCTGTGAGTGCACCATCCGGAACAGCCACCGCTGCCGCGCGTCGTCGATGTTGGTGTTTGGGGAAAACGGCCGTCCCGCAGCGGTGACACCGACGTAGGCCGACTGGCCAATCTTCGAATCGACGTCGTCAGGAATCCGTTCGTAGTCGACGAGATAACTGACGACTGAAGACGGTGAGGCGTCGGCAAAGCGGGCAAGGTCGTCCGCCGAAGGACCGAACGCCGCTCGCCGGAACAGGTGTTCTACCTGCCAGTTGCCTCTTGCCATGAACGTGCTTACCGCAGGGCCATCGATTGTAGGCCTGTCAGGGGTTCGACGAACAGCGCCAATTTCCCGACACAGAATTACACTTCTGTGTTTGGGTCCTCGACTAGAATCAACGCGATTTGAGAAAACCCGCCAAACGCAAGCGGCGCGTGGCTCCGAGACGCCGCCCGACGCAATCCACACCCATTCGGCGTGCCAGCACCGGAGAAAGCGGGCTCGCGCCGGGCATGCAGCCGATCAACAGCTACCTGGCCGTCACCAACGTCGCCGCCTCGATGGAGTTCCTCGAGCGAGTGTTCGGCTTCTCCCGGGGCGTGGTCCTATCCGGTGCTAACGGCCAGCTGCGCTACGCAGAAATGCGTCACGGCAGTTCGGTCGTCATGCTCATTCCAAAAGGAGATCCCACGACGCCTACGGCGGGCACGGCGGCCTTGTACGCCTACGTCGAGGATGTTGATCGCGCGATCGTCGAAGCGCGGCAGGCAGGCGCGGGAGTCGGCGAAGCTGAAGACAAACCCTGGGGAGACCGGGTGGCCCTCGTCACTGATCCAGACGGCTACCGATGGGTCATGGCCACTTTTAAGAAGCTCGCGCCTTTTTCGTGAGCATCGACTCGTAGCAACTCTCGTACACAGGAACGATCAAATCCGAGCAGAAATGCAGCCGCACGCGCTGGCAGGCTGCCCTGGCCATGGCGCGATGCCGCTCCGGATCGGCCAAGAGATCGATCGCGCTCGCCGCCATGTCGTCCAGCGCATCGGGCGGGTGCAGAAAGCCGCTGATCCCGTGCTCGATGACTTCCGGGAGTCCTCCTACGCGCGAGGCGATCACCGGCACCTCACACGCCATCGCCTCGAGCGCCGCAAGTCCGAAGCTTTCCTGAGCCGAGGGCAGAAGGAACAGATCGCTCACTGAGAGAAGCGGCACAACTTCTTCCTGCGCGCCGACGCTGTGAATCAGCTCCGAAATGCCGAGCTCCCGCCCCACGCGGTACGCGGTGCTCAGCTCCGGGCCATCGCCCACGAGCAGCAAGCGAGCCGGTACTTTTTTCCTGATGCGGTCGAAAATATGGAGCACCGCCTCGATGCGTTTGACCGGCCTGAAATTGGAGACGTGGGTCACAATTTTTGTCGCAGGATCGTCTCCCGCAAACCTGATTCTCAGCTCAGGGACACTGAGACGGCGGTGAATTCCGCAGTCCAGAAAGTTCGGAATGACCTGGATCTCACGAGTCACGCCGAGCTGTGCGCAGGTCGACACGCGGAGGCTCTCCGACACCGCGGTCACCTTGTCTGATTCTTCAATCGAGAAGGCGACGATTTGCGAGTACGAAGGATCGCTTCCAACCAGTGTGATGTCGGTGCCATGCAGCGTCGTGACAACCTTCGGCGCGTTGCCGCCATCCCTGGATGCCAACACCTGGCGCGAGAGAAATGCCGCGGTCGCGTGAGGGACCGCGTAATGTGCGTGAATGATGTCGAGCCGGAACTCGCGAGCGACCTGCACGATTCTGTTCGACAACGACAGCAGGTACTGCGGCTCCCGGAAGAGAGGATAGGTCGGCGTCAGAACCTGGTGAAAAGACAGTCCGGCCTGGAACTCGCCGAGCCTGAAGGGTGTCTCCGTGCTGATGAAGTGCACCTGGTGGCCACGGCGCGCGAGCGCCTTGCCGAGCTCGGTGGCCACGATGCCGCTGCCGCCGACAGATGCATAGCACACCATTCCGATGTTCATCGGCCTTCGCCCTCGCGGAAAAGATGCGCGCGGACGACAGGCTGCCGCACGACGAAACCTTCGGCGAACGCGGCGCTCACCTGCGCGCCAAACAACGCATCACGGCTCTGAATCATCTGGGGAAAGTGCGACGAGGTGAGCCGCGTTCGCACAGCGTCCGCGGAAATCGGATTGAACTGACTGACATAACACGCCAGCGCTTGCCGCTTCGTTTCATACTGATCGCTGACATCCACGACAAACGAAGGCGCTGCAATCTCGTTGATGAAGTAGTAGCAGACCGATTCAGGCTTCCACGCCTCTCCCTTCATCGGATACCGGCGAAGCCCAGCATCGAACACCGCCTCTGTCAGCATCTTGCTGGCGGAGACGTGATCGGGATGCCGATCGGACCAGTACGGCACCAGGACGACGCGGGGGCGGACGTACCGAACAAGTTCAGCGGCCGCACGGGCATGATCAGGGCTGCTGCCGATCGCACGATCGGGCAAGTGGAGATTCGTTCTCCACGCTGCGCCCAGGACTGCGCGGGCAGCCTCGGCTTCTTTCGCGCGCTCCTCAACCGTGCCATTGCTTCCCATTTCACCGGCACTGAGGTCGCACAGGCCGACTGTGAAGCCAAGCGCCGCATGTTTGGCTACGGTGCCGCCGATGCCGATTTCGATGTCATCCGGATGCGGACCGAAGGCGAGAAGGTCGACCGGGGTGAGCGACTCGTTCATCGCGTCCAGCCAAACACCTCGTCACCCTTCGCCGGCGTCTTTTGCACGGCGCGCAGGAGAATGCGGGCCGCAACGAAAGACCCGGTCAGGCTGTCGGGTTGTCCACCGAGGGCGAACAGGTGATGAGGATAGTTTCTGTGAGCACCGATGTACATGAGTCGATCCACGGCTTCCCCGTACGTCGCCTCCCACCCGAACGCCGGCTGCGTTCCCGAGATGGCGGGATAAATCGTCGACAACTCGTACATCAGTTGACCGGTGCGCTGGACCAGAACTGCGCTTCGATTTCGCTCAGATGTCTCATCCTGATCCGCGCCCTCAACGAGGAGACAGTCGTCCGGTGCCCAGCAGACCCGATGCGGCGGCGTCACCATGTCGGTCAGCACCACCTGCCGACCGCCGAGCTGGCGCCGGATTGGGCCTGGAATTCGTTCGGTCACTGCGAAATACCTTTCCCGCCGTTTCAAATGTCGCCGAAGCGGGCTGAAGAGCGGTGTCGCAATGCCTGTTGCGATGATCACGGCCGTCGTCCGAATCGTTCCGCCATCCGCGAGGACGTCGGCGTGCTTCCGAGTGAACTTGATTTTCCTGACCGTTGAATGCTCGAACAGTGCCGCGCCCCGCTTGCCGGCGGTGGAGGCAAAACCGATGCAGGCGCGAAAGGGATCGATCGCAAAGCCATCGCGAAGGCGTATGCCGCCGGAACCCTCGATCTTCATCAGTGATTGCAGCTGCCGCTGATTGAGCGACGACACGTCCAGGCCGGCTTCTTTTCGAGTAGAGGTGTCGCGTCCCAACTCCTTCAGGTCGTCGAGGCGCCCGGCAAGGATGACGTCACGCGGCTCGAGCTGGCATCTGATACCGAGACGCCGGACGAGCGCTGCGCCATCGAGAGCTCCCCTGCGCCACGATTCAAAGACATGACGCGCGGAACGGACGCCATGCGCGCCGGCGACGTCTCGAAACGACGGGCCAGGCTCCGGGATCAGCAGGCCGGCGCTTCGGATCGTCGTTCCTCCCCCAATGCGATCGCGCTCCAGGAGCACGGTCGTGAATCCTGCGGCGGCGCATGCATGCGCCGTCACACAACCGGTCAGTCCTCCTCCCACGATGACGACGTCTGCCGTGCGGTCGCCGCGATACCGGGGAAATGAGGGAGCGCGTGACGTAGAGTGATGTGCCCAGACGGAAGTGCCGTAACGGGTCGGCATAAGATCAATCGTCATTATGCGTCGGCTGCGCTGGATCCTGGTTGCCGTGCTCATCGTGCTCGTCGCGGGGGCGGCGGTCGCTGCGCTGTGGGGCCGTGCGGCGCTGCGTGGGAGTCTCGCGCAGCTCGATGGACAGACCTCGATTCACGGGCTCGCGTCGCCGGTTGAAGTGACCCGTGACGCACTTGGCATTCCGACCATCCGCGGCGCCAATCGGCTCGACGTCGCACGGGCGACTGGATTCCTCCACGCACAGGAACGGTTCTTTCAGATGGATCTCGCGCGGCGACGCGCGGCGGGTGAACTGGCGGCGCTCGTCGGTCCGCGGGCAGTGATCGTTGACCGCCAGATTCGGATCCACCGCTTTCGAGCCGAGGCGCAGCGGGCCGTCAGTCTCATGAGCGCCGACACTCGGGCCATCGTCGGCGCGTACACGGAGGGCGTGAATGCGGGCCTCAACTCGTTGAGCGCTCCGCCGGGCGAATACCTCGTGCTGCGGCAAACTCCACAGCCCTGGAAAGCCGAAGACACGATCCTCGTTGTTCTTTCGATGTTCGTGACGCTGCAGGACACCGACGGCGAATACGAGTCGACGCTCGCAACGATGCACGAGGTCTTGCCACCGGCGGTCTCCGCGTTCCTGACGCCGCGCGGATCGGAATGGGACGCGCCGATTGTCGGACCGCAATTCGAAGCACCGCCAATCCCCGGCCCCGAGGTTTACAACCTGCGTGAGAAGCGGGCTGGTAAACCGGAGCTTGCGGTACCTGAGTCACTGCGTCCGACATTCGAGCGTGTCACGTTGGGTTTTGGGATTCGGGATTTGGGATTTGACGGCGCGCACGCCGGAGATGACGCTCTCGGGAGCAACAACTTCGCCGTTTCAGGCCGGCTGACTGCCAATGGCGGCGCGCTCGTGGCCAACGACATGCACCTGGCGATTCGCGTGCCGAACACCTGGTACCGCGCATCACTCGAGTGGTCCGACCCTTCGGCGACCTCAACGCCGCATCGCGTGACCGGCGTCACGCTGCCGGGCGTACCGGCGGTCGTTGCCGGCAGCAATACCCTCGTGGCGTGGGGATTCACAAACACCTACGCCGACTGGAGCGACATCGTCCTCCTGGATGTCGACCCTTCGAATCCGAATCGGTACATGACGCCGGGCGGCTGGCAGGAGTTCGAGCGCCATGATGAAGTCATCGAGGTCGCCGGCGGCCCCAGTGAGACCGAAACGGTCGTGTGGACCACCTGGGGTCCGGTGTTGCCCCCCGACTACCGCGGCCGCGCGAGGGCTTACCGCTGGGTGGCGCACGGTGCCGGCATGCTCGCGCTCTCCGCCACGCCGCTCGAATCCGCGACAACGCTCGAAGAGGCGATGGACGAAGCAAATGGTCTCGGCGTTCCTGGACAGAACATCGTCATCGCGGATCGATCCGGACGTGTAGGCTGGAGCATCTACGGCTCTATTCCGAGGCGGCGTGGTTTCGACGGGCAGCTTCCGGTGTCGTGGTCGTCCGGCACCACCGGATGGGACGGATGGCTCAGCGACCCGGAGTATCCGCGCATCGTCGACCCGCCCGGAGGACGGGTGTGGTCAGCGAATGCGCGGGTCGTCGACGGCGATATGCTGGCAAAACTCGGCGATGGCAGCTACGAGATCGGGTCGCGCGCGACGATCATCCGCGATCGGCTCGCGGCACAGGAGCGTTTTGCACCGCGTGACCTGTTGTCGATTCAGCTCGATGCGAATGCCGAATTCCTCTCGAGGTGGCGCGACCTGCTGCTTCGCGCGCTGACACCAGAGGCCATCAACGGCAGGCCGCAGCGGCGGGCGCTGCGAGAGATCCTTGATCACGACTGGTCAGGGGCTGCCGCTCCTGACTCCGCCGCGTACCGGTTGACACGATCGTTCAGGGAACAGCTCTCGTTGCACGTCATCACCTTTGTGCTGGCCGAATGCTATGAGGCTGATCCGGCGTTCGACTATACGACCGTCCGAAGACGGGAGGCGGCCATCTGGAAACTCGTGACAGAGCAACCCCAACACCTGCTGGCTCCGCAATATGCCACCTGGTCTGAACTTATCCTGTCGACCGTTGATGAAACGATCGAACAGGCGATGCGAAACCGGAGCGGAGATTTGCGGAACCGGACATGGTCTGAGTACAACGCCATCACCTATCGCCATCCACTGTCGGCTGCAATTCCATTCGGCTCGCGTTGGCTGGACATGCCGTCGGTTCCACTCGCCGGCGATCTCTACACGCCGCAGGTGCATTGGGGAATGGTTGGCGCCTCAGAGCGGATGATTGTCTCGCCCGGCCGGGAATCCGAGGGCATCATGCACATGCCGACCGGCCAGAGCGGGCATCCGCTGTCGCCGTTCTATGCCAACTCACATGCGGCGTGGGTCAACGGCGAGCCGACGCCGTTTCTCCCGGGACCCACGATTCACACGCTGAGGTTGGTCCCTTGAACCTATGCGGTTCTGAGTTCTTGGGTGCTCGGGTGCTCAGATTCTGGTTCATGGGTTCAATGGTTCATGGTTCATAGGTTGGTTCATGGGTTCAGAACCAAAGAACCAGCCCGTGAACCCGAGGACCCATGAACCCATGCACGGAACCAAAGCACCTGAGCACCTGAGCACCCAAGAACCCTAAATCAGAAGTGCGTCGCGCGCCGCGATGACGCGTTCCTGGGCCTCCTCCACTGTGCGTGCAACGGCTGTGAGGTGTCCCATTTTTCTGCCGGGACGCGGTGCCGTTTTCCCGTAGAGATGGAGCTTCACATCACCGAACCGGCAGGCAGCAGCCCAGTTTGGTTCGCCATCTGCCCACAGCTCGCCGAGCAGATTGGCCATAGCGGCGGGACGCGGAATGTCGGGTGAGCCGAGAGGCAGTGCGCAGATTGCGCGTACTTGCTGTTCGAACTGGCTCGTGACCGCGGCATCGAACGTGAGGTGGCCTGAGTTGTGCGGCCGCGGCGCGAGTTCATTCACCATCAGCTTCCCGTCAGTACTGAGAAAGAACTCGATGCAGAGCACCCCGACATACTGGAGCTCTTCGAGCACGGTCCGGGTGATATCCACCGCTTGCTTGGCGACTGTGGGAGGCACGGCAGCCGGCACGGTGGTGAGGTCGAGAATGTGATGGCGATGCCGGTTTTCAAATGGAGGATAGGCAGCCACCTCGCCTCCGATTCCACGCGCCGCCACGACTGAAATCTCGGCCTGCAGATTGATGAACTTCTCAACGACCGCTTCCTGGCTTCCGATCGCCTTCCAGATATGCTCCACATCCGCAGGCGTCGCCGCCTTGTGCTGGCCCTTCCCGTCGTAGCCGAACGCGGCCGTCTTGATCACCGCAGGCGTGCCGACACGCGTCACAGCGTCCCATAACTCATCAAGCGTGACCGCCGCCGCAAATGGCACCGTGGGGATTCCCCGGTCGGCAAGGAAGGTTTTTTCACGGGCGCGCTGCTGCGTCGTGTGAAGCGCCACACCCGACGGACGCACAGGCGCAAATTCCTCGACCGCGTCGATCGCTTCGATGGGCACGTTCTCGAACTCGAACGTCACCACGTCAACGCCGCGCGCGAATGTGCGAAGCGCCTCGAGATCTTCGTACGACGCCGTGACCTCGAGGTCGGCGACCTGCCCGGTCGGCGAATCGTCGTCGGGGGAAAACGTGTGAATGCGGTAACCCATCCGCCGGGCCGCGATGGCAAACATCCGTCCAAGTTGCCCGCCGCCCAGCACTCCAAGCGCGGCGCCCGGAGCGATCACCTTCACGGCAGCTGTTCCTGCCTGACTTTCTCTGTTTGATCCTGTCGGAACTGGCGCAGCTTGGCCCGTAGCTCGGGTCGGGAGTTCGAAAGAATGGAAACTGCAAGCAGGCCCGCGTTGGTCGCGCCCGGCTTGCCGATCGCCAGCGTACCCACCGGCACGCCGCCCGGCATCTGCGCGATCGACAGCAGCGAATCGAGACCCTGCAGTGCGGCGCTCTGAACAGGTACGCCGAGTACAGGCACGACGGTATGTGCCGCGACCATGCCTGGAAGATGCGCGGCGCCGCCGGCGCCAGCAATGATGACCTCGATGCCCCGCTCTTCGGCGCCGCCGGCAAACTCGGCCATCCACATCGGTGTACGGTGGGCGGACACAATATGCCGTTCATGCGGCACGCCGAATCGATCGAGCATCTCCGAGGCGTGTCTCATCGTCTCCCAGTCGGATGATGAGCCCATCACTACGGCAACGAGAGGACGATCCATGTGAGAGGAGCCGATCTTAATGTATTACACTCACGAAGAGGGCATGTTCATGCGTGTTCGCATCGTTCTGCTCATCCTTGCGCTCGTCCCGCTCTCTCTGAACGGCCAGACGCAATCGGTGTCCTTCCCGCGTCTCGAAGTTCCGTACAGGCTGTTCACGTTGAACAACGGCCTGACGGTCATCCTGCATCGCGACGCGTCCGTGCCAATCGTTGCAGTGAATCTCTGGTATCACGTGGGATCCGCAAACGAGAAGCCGGGGCGAACGGGATTCGCGCACCTCTTCGAGCATCTGATGTTCGAAGGCTCGAAGGACGTCCCGGAAGGAGAGTTCGACACGCTCCTCGAGGCGGCCGGCGGCAGCAGCAACGGCTCCACCGAAAACGATCGCACAAACTACGTGATCGACGTACCGTCGAACGCGTTGGAGCTCGCCCTCTTTCTCGAGTCGGATCGGATGGGATATCTGCTCGAGACGATGTCACCTGAGCGCGTCAACGGACAGCGCGATGTCGTGAAGAATGAGCGGCGGCAAAGCTTCGAGAACCGGCCGTACGGAATGGCGTCCATTGAGCTCGACAAGATGCTCTGGCCTCCTGGCCATCCGTACAGCTGGCCGGTCATCGGCTACATGGAGGACCTCACCGCCGCGAGCTACGAGGACGTTGTCGAATTCTTCAAGACGTATTACGCGCCCAATAACGCGAGCCTCGTCATTGCGGGCGACATCGACATCGACACGACGCAGGCGCTCGTCGAAAAGTGGTTCAAGGACATTCCAGGCGGCCAGGTAGTCGCGCCTGTATCCGCTCCGCCCGCGGTGCTGACGACGGTGAAGCGTCAGACGATCACAGACAAGGTGCAGTTGCCCCGTCTGTATCTTGGCTGGCTGACACCGCGGCAGTACGCGCCTGGCGATGCGGCGCTGGACCTTACATCATCGGTACTGGCCGGCGGCAAGAACTCGCGCCTCTATACCCGCCTCGTCTACGAGTTGCAGATTGCCCAGGACGTCTCGGCTTTCCAGCAGAGCCTTGCTCTGGGCAGTTCGTTTCTCATCGTCGCGACTGCACGGCCCGGACACGACATCGCTGAAATTCAGAAAGTGATCGACGAGGAACTCGAGCGTCTTCGCCGCGAACCTCCACAGCCACGTGAAATCGACCGCGCGCTCAATCAGATTGAAGCCTCGTTCTACCGTCAGATGGAACGCGTGGGAGGGTTTGGCGGCAAGGCTGACGAGTTGAACGCGTACTACGTTGCAGGTGGCTCGCCCGACTACTTTTCGGAAGATCTCGCGCGGTATACGTCGCTGTCGCCATCCGACGTGCAGGCGGCCGTCCTGCGCTGGCTCCCCTCCGATCGGCGGGTTGAACTGATCGTTCAGCCGGAATCGAAATGAAGCCACGAAACCTTCTCGTTTTCTGCGCTCTTGTCGCTGTTTGCGGACCGGCTGCCGTCGGGGTGACGGCACGTCAGGCAGCCGACCGATCACGTCCTCCTGCGATCGGCGCAGCCCCTCAGCTGAGACCTCCGGCGGTCACGAAAGAGACGCTGTCGAACGGCCTTCCGGTCTGGCTGATCGAGACGCACGAAGTACCGCTCGTACAGGTCAACGTTGTGCTGCGAGCCGGCGCTGGAGAGGATCCTCCCGTGAAAGCCGGGGTCGCCAGCATGGTGGCCGCCATGCTGGACGAGGGCGCTGGGGGAAAGACAGCGCTCGAACTTGCCGACGCGATTGAATACCTTGGCGCGTCGGTTACGACGACGAGCTCCTTCGACGCCGCATCAGTCCGTCTGAACACGCCTGTCGCGCATTTCCAGGAGGCATTAGCGCTCCTTGCGGATGTGTCCCTGCGCCCGGGGTTCCTTGAAGCCGACCTCAATCGTCTGAGACAGGAACGGCTGACGGCCCTGCTCCAGGCACGCGACGATCCTTCGTCGATCGCAAACATGTCATTTACGCGGCTCGTGTTCGGCTCTGCGCACCGGTACGGACTACCAACCGCCGGCACTGAAACAACGCTGAAGGCGATGACCGTTGCAGACCTCAAGGCGTTCCACTCGGCGTATTACCTGCCGTCGAACGCGGTCCTTGTCGTTGTCGGCGACGTCAAGGCTGCGGATGCGATGCCTGCGCTCGAAAAGCAGTTTGGCGGTTGGAAGTCGACGTCGGCGCCGCATCACGCGACGGTCCCGTCCGCTCCTGCGCTGCAAAAGAGGCAAATCTACATCGTCGACAAGCCGGGAGCAGCACAATCACAGATTCGAATTGGCGGGCCTGGCGTTCCCCGGTCGACACCCGATTACTTTCCACTGCTCGTCCTGAACACCATCCTGGGTGGCTCGTTCACCTCGCGCCTGAATCAGAACCTGCGCGAGGAGCACGGCTACGCCTACGGCGCGGGCTCAGACTTCGATATGCGGCTTGCCCCGGGTCCATTCCTCGCGGCAGCGGGAGTGCAGACCGACAAGACCGCTGCCTCGCTGACGGAGTTCTTCAAGGAGCTCGATGCGATTCGGCGTCCTGTGAGCGCAGATGAGCTGTCGCGTGCAAAGAACTACATTGCCTTGAGCTTCCCGGGAGAGTTCGAGACTTCTTCGGACCTGGCGCGGAGGCTCGAAGAGCTGATCGTGTATGGCCTCCCGGAGGATTACTTCCAGAAGTACGTAGCTGACGTACAGTCGGTCACTATCGACGCCGTGCAGAAAGCGGCGATGAAGTACATCGCGCCAGATCGCTTCATCGTCGTCATTGCGGGAGATCGTGCGGCTATCGAGCCTGGCATCCGGGCTCTCAACCTGGCACCGGTCGCATCGATGACCGTCGACGAAGCGCTGGCGCGCTGAATGGGGCCGCTGCGAGCGCCTAGTTGGCCATCCTCCGCTTCAGCTCCTCGTCGATCGCATTCATGAAATCGTCGGTTGTCAGGAACGGGTGATCGGGTCTGATCAGGATCGCAAGATCCTTGGTCATCCTGCCTGACTCGACGACGTCGACGCAGACCTTCTCGAGCGTTTCGGCGAACTCCACAACGTCAGGTGTGTTGTCGAACCGTCCCCGGTACTGGAGCCCGCGCGTCCAGGCGTAAATCGACGCGATTGGATTGGTGGACGTCGGCTTGCCCTGCTGATGCATGCGGTAGTGACGGGTCACCGTTCCATGCGCGGCTTCTGCTTCGACCGCCTTTCCGTCTGGCGACATCAACACAGACGTCATCAAGCCGAGCGACCCGTAACCCTGTGCGACTGTGTCCGACTGCACGTCTCCGTCGTAGTTCTTGCACGCCCAGAGATAGCCGCCATTCCACTTCAGGTTCGACGCGACCATGTCGTCAATCAGGCGATGCTCGTACGTCAGCCCCTGAGCGTCGAACGCCGCCTTGAAATCTTCGTCGAACACGCGCTGGAACGTCGTCTTGAATGTTCCGTCATACACCTTGAGAATCGTGTTCTTCGAGGAGAGGTAGACCGGATAGTTCCGGCCGAGGGCGTAGGTGAAGCAGGCGCGGGCAAAGCCTTCAATCGAGGCATCCAGGTTGAACATGCCCATCGCAACGCCGCCGCCTTTTGTCTTGATGACTTCCCGTTCGATCGGATCGCCGCCGCCTCCGTCTGGAGTCCAGCTGATTTTGATCGTTCCCGCACCTGGAAAATGAAAGTCCTGCGCACGGTACTGATCACCGAAACCGTGACGGGCGACGACCACCGGCTTGTCCCAATGCGGAACGATGCGCGGGACATTCCGGCAGATGATCGGCTCGCGGAAAATCGTGCCGTCGAGGATGTTGCGGATCGTGCCGTTCGGCGACCGCCACATCTGCTTCAAATTGAATTCCTTGACGCGCGCTTCGTCCGGAGTAATGGTGGCGCACTTCACGCCGACGCCGAACTGCCGCGTGGCGTTCGCCGCATCGATCGTGATCTGATCGCCGGTCCTGTCGCGCGATTCGATTCCGAGGTCGAAATATTTCAAGTCGACGTCGAGATACGGCAATATCAGCGTTTCCCGGATCTTGTGCCAGATGATCCGGGTCATTTCGTCACCATCCATTTCCACGAGCGGGGTCTTTACCCTGATCTTTCCCATTCACTCTCCTGCTGATTCAAAAACACCTGTCTCCCGGTTCTTTCGAACTTTATCCCACTTGAAGTGCTGACCATTCATCGCGATGTACACACCTGGCGGCAGGACTTCGGCGAACGAGAGCGCGCTGCCAAGGTTGAAGAGGCCATCAGAGCTGCCAAATGCGTACGGTACCAGCGCTCCTGTCAGTACGATCGTCTTGCCATTGATACCGTTCGCCAGCGCCGCGGCCGTTTCGACCATCGTGTCGGTCCCGTGCGTCACGACAATGCGTGAATCTCCGCAGGCCGAGCAGGCCGCCACTATCACCTGGCGATGCTCGTCGGTCATGTTGAGACTGTCAATCATCATGAGCGTTCGAACTGAGACCTCCACGCGGGATCGGCCCAGGCGCAGCATCTCCGGCAAATGCGTTTCACCAAATGTGAGCGTCCCTCGAATCTCGTCGTATGTCTTGTCGAACGTGCCGCCGGTGACGAAGATGCAGATCATTTTCTGGCGACGGCACTGACAGCCATTCCGACGACGACCACCACGACCGCGCCGATGACGTTGTGCCAGAGGAACGCAACTCTCGTGAAGCTCGCGGCCCAGGCTACGGACGCCATGCCGGCAATCAGCCCGACAAACGCGCCGTTGGCAGTGGCGTTCTTGAATGCCACGCCCAGGATGAAGACGCCGAGGATGGATCCATAGAAAAAGGACCCGAAGCGATTCACGACTTCTATGAGGGAGCCGAGCTCCGCTGCCCAGATGGCCACGACGCTCGCGAAAATTCCCCAGAATCCCGTGGCAATCCTCGACACCATCAGGTAGTGGCGGTCGGGAGCTTCATGCCGAACAAAGCGGCGGTAGAAGTCGATGACGGTTACCGTGGACAGGGACGCCATTTCCGCAGAAATCGTCGACATCGCGGCCGCGAAGATGGCAGCGATCAGCAGACCGATGAGGCCAACGGGCAGTGCAGTGACGATGAAGGTGGGAAAAACAAAATTGACGTCATTGTACGCAGTGTCACCGGTCGATTCCCGGACAAGCGCCACAGCATCATTGCGGATACGCCGCATGTCGCCGTCGCGAGCCTCGAATGCCTCACGGGCGGAGGTCACCGCAGCCGAATCCTCGGAGTTCGTCTGAACAAAGGCGAGTGCGGATTCGCGGCGGGCCACAGCGGCGGAGGCAAACCGCTGCTCAAGACTCCGGTAGTCGGCCGCGCGCGCACCGCCGCGAACTTGGCCTTCATGGACCTGGTTGAACAGCATCGGGCTGGGATTGAACACGTAGAACACGAACACGAAGACGCCAACGAGCAGGACGAGCGCCTGGAGCGGAATCTTCCAATAGGCGCTCATCAGCAGGGATTCACGGCCCTCGTCAACCGACCGTGCCGTCAGAAACCGTTGGACCTGGCTCTGGTCCGTACCGAAGTAGGAACAGAACAGGAACAACGCCGCAATCGTTCCTGACCAGAACGTGTACTGATTCGTCAGGTCGAATGTGAAGTCGAAGGTCTGCAGGCGCCCTGACGCCCCTGCGATTCGGAGTCCGTCGAGGATTCCGACCTCTGGCGGCAACGCGAGCAATAGCACGGTGAAGGCGGCCACAAGACCCACGACGATGAGCACCATCTGTTTGACGTCGGTCCAGGTGACCGCTTGTACCCCGCCGAACATGGTGTAGACCGCGGTCGGCAGGGCGATCAGCAGAACGGTGTTCGTGACGCTTATCCCCATCACCACCGACAAAACCACCGCCGGCGCTGAAATCACCACGCCCAGCGACATGCTGCGGGAAAGGAGGAACAACAGGCTCGTAAACGCGCGCGTCTTCGCGTCAAATCGCTGTTCCAGATATTCGTAGGCGGTGAAGACCCTTGCGTTGTGGAAGAAAGGAACAAGCGTGATCGAGAGCACGATCATCGCCAGTGGAAGCGCGTAGTAAAACTGCAGGAAGCGCATCCCGTCGGCGTATCCCTGGCCGGTCGTCCCGATCATGGTGATCGCACTGAGCTGAGTGGCCATCACCGACAACCCGACGGCCCACCAGGGGAGGCTGCGGCTCGCGAGAAAGTACCCCTCCAGCTCGTGGCTGCGCTTCGTCAGGCGCAGGCCGTCCCAGACGATCCACACCAGATAGACCGCGATGATCGTCCAGTCAATCCAATGCATCTACGCCGAAGGTCATGAAAAGTATTGCTGGAATGCGAAGAGGGCGATCAGAACAGCCACCCAGATGAGAAGCACCCTTCGATAGCTCCGCCGAATGTCGGTCATAGCGCTTGGGCGCGGCGCCGCAGCTCCGCACGTGCGGCAGCCAACCTGTCGGTTGTCGCGTTCAGCCAGGCACGATCGGACTCTGACGCTGAGCGCGACCGCTCGAGCGCCCGGGCTGTTTCTGCTGGCGCCGGCCCGCCTGGCGTCCGGCGGACATCTACAAAGTGCCGGGGACTGAGAATGGCCGCAATCTGCGAATCCGAGTACTGCAGCGGAACGCCAAGCAGATCGCCCGAGATCGTCGCGAGCATCGCGCCGAGCGGCGTTTCCGGTCGGGAATGATGGGCCTGCAGCAGCTTCGCCGCGATCGTATGCGCAGTCCGGAAGGGCACCCGATGCTCGCGGACGAGATGATCGGCCAGTTCGGTCAGGGTGGTCCCGCCCTCAGCGGCCCGCGACTCCAGCCTCGCCACATCGAACTCGGCGCCACGCATCACCGCATCGACCAGCAGCACCGCACGGCGTGCGTCGCGAAACATCGTCGCAACCAACGGCTGCAGGTCGTCCTCGGTGTCGACGATGTCGCCGAAGGGAGTGTTGTGGACGGCCACCGCGATCGCGCCCGCCTGTCCGACGGCTTTGCTGCCAATCGCACGCGCGTGTTCGAGCGCAACCGGATTCCTCTTTTGCGGCATGATGCTGCTCGACTGCACGAATCCATCCGCCAGCCTCAGATATCCGAATTCCATCGTGGTCCAGAGCAAGAGATCCTGCACAACGCGGCCGAGGCCGGTCAGGAGCACCGACGATGCCGAAACACTTTCGAGAAGGTAATCGACCGTCGCGATGCTGCCGTAGGTATTTCCGGTCGGCCCGTCGAACCCGAGCAGCTCGCTGGTCAGCTGGCGATCAATGTGAAAACCGGTGCCGGTAATCGCACAGGAGCCGAGGGGGCTCCGGTTCGTCGACGCAAACGCGGCGCGCAGGCGGACCGCGTCGCGCTCGAGCTGTTCGATCACTGCGAGAAGGTAATGAGCCAGCGTCGATACCTGCGCCGGCTGCGTATGCGTGAGCGCGGCCATCAGCGTCCGCCGGTGGCGATCCGCCAGCTCCGTGAGTCCTTCGCGTAATTCGAGCGTCGCATCCAGCAGGCCGAGCACGAACTCGCGTTGCCGGAGCCGGTACATCGTCATGTCGATGTCATTCCGGCTCCGCGCGGTGTGCAGGCGGCCGGCCGTGTCCTCGCCGCAGGCGTTTACGAGCAGCCGCTCGACATAGAAGAACAGGTCCTCGACCGTGGCATCGTACGGGGTGACCTTCAGCTCCCGCACAGAGATGGAATCAAGAGCTTCGCGGAGCGTGTGCGCCTCCTCCCCAGTGAGAATGGCGCGATCGGCGAGCATGACCAGGTGGGCATAGTGCACCGCCATCAGCGGTGCCACGAACAGCGTCTTGGCATCCTCGAAGTTCTCGCTGAGGACGTGGTCGATGTACTGCGGATCGAACTTCATGTGCGCGGCTGCAGCCACGCCGCACGTTGGCGCTGTTGCGTTTCACTGGAGGCCGGGCTGACCTCGAGTCGCCACTCGTGCGGAGGCTCTGTGCCCAGCTTCACCTCGATGCGGCGCAATTGCTGACGCCGCGCCACGAGGATCATGACCGTATCGCCGGGCCTGTACTGATCGAGCCGCGCGTTCAGCTGATCGGTGCGAACCCGGAAGTCGTCGATGGCAAGAATCTCGTCGTCGACGTTCACGCCAGCCGCGTACGCGGGTGTGTCGCGCCGCACTTGTGACACCACAAGACGGCCCGCATCATTACGAGTCGTCAGCCCAAGCCAGGCCTTCCCCGTGGGTGCGGTAGATCGAAATCGCAGCCCAAAGACGTCCAGCGCTTCCTGATAGTCGAGCTCGGCCGTCCCCTCGATCGCCGAGTTCCAGAATGACTGCAGATTGAGACCGGAGACCTGCTCTGCCACCGCGCGAAACTCTTCCGGGGTATAACCGCGCGGGCCTGAAAACTTCGTGTACGCCGCGCGCATTACGTCGTCGAGGCTCTTTGCGCCGCTCGTGGCCTTACGAATCTTCGCGTCGAGCAGGAGCCCGAGGACAACGCCTTTCGTGTAGTAGCTGATTGACACGTTGACCGAGTTCTCATCCGGCCGGTAGTACTTGATCCAGGCGTCGAACGACGCGAGCGCCGCCGACTGCACCTGCCGTCCCGGCGTCGTCTGTAAGTCCTCAATCTCGTCAGACAAATCGCCCAGCACGTCGTCACGCGACGCCAGCCCCGCGCGCCCCAATGTCACCCAGCCGTAGTACTCGGTGATCCCTTCCGCAATCCAGAGGCTGCGCGTGTAGGCTTCGTTGCCATAGTCGAACGGCCCCAGCTCGACCGGCCGCAGGCGCTTTACGTTCCACGCGTGGAAATGCTCATGGCTCACGTATGAGAGCCATTGAAGATACGCGGCGGGTGTTCGGGAGCTCCAGCGATTCATGACGAGCACCGCAGAGTTGTTGTGCTCGAGCCCCCCCGTCGCCACCTCCGTCAGGATATTGAAGAACACGTACTTGTCGTACGGCAGCATTCCCCAGAGGCTGCGGTGTTCCTCCACAATCCGCGCGGTGTCGCGTGCCGCCCGGTCACCGTCGAAGATTCCCGCCTCACCGACGTCGACGAGGTAATGAGGCGTGCCGCCGACATCGAACTCGTGGATCGCAGGATTGCCCACCAGGATCGGCGAATCGGCCAGCGTGTCGAAGTCAGGCGCCCGGTACCGGTGCTCGCCGCCCATGGACTGAAGGGTTGTCACCGACCGCATCCATCCGCGGGCGGGATTGATCACGACCTCGTGCGGGCGCCGCATCTGGTCCGCAAGCGTCATGTAGGTCGGCGGCCCGTTCAGCAGCGCGAATTCCTCGTCGACCCAGTTTGTGCGCATCGTCAATTCACGACTGTAGACGCGATACCTGACCGTGATTGACGGAGCGCCACCGGTCGAAACACGCCAGTGATTCTTCTCCGACTTCGACACCGTCAACGCGCGCCCATCGGGACTGGTGGCCGTCACGGCTTCAACGTTGCGCTCGAATTCGCGAACGAGGTACGACCCCGGAGACCAGACCGGCATCATGAGATCGACGTCTGCGCGTCCGGCCGCGGGGATGACTGCGGCAACCTCCACGTAGTGCGTCTGCGGCGCAGGAAAGCTGAGCGTGTACCGGATTGGCTCGACCGCCGTTTGTGCTGCGGCCGGAACAGCGACCATGACGAGCACGGCCGCCGCGAGTGCGGGAAATCTTGCGACCATGTTGGGCATTCTATAGAATCCAGCCAAGGTCGCGGTTCCTCTGTTCTTCAAACATTTTTTCTCGACCGACCACAAGGTCATCGGCCTTCTCTACGGGTTTACCAGCCTGTTTTTCCTGCTGGTTGGCTTCACGCTGGTCATCATCATTCGCTGGCAGCTCGCGTACCCAGGCCAGCCTGTCCCCCATATCGCCGCGCTGTTCGGTGAAGCCAACGCGCCAGGCGGCATCATCCTTCCGGAGTTCTACAACCAGCTGGGCGCCATGCACGGGACGATCATGGTCTTCCTCGGCGTGGTGCCTCTCGCCGTGGGCGCGTTCGGCAACTATCTGATCCCGCTGCAGATCGGCGCGCACGACATGGCGTTTCCGCGCCTCAATCTGGCGAGCTACTGGTTCTACCTTTTCGGCGGCGCCGTCATGCTCGTCAGCTTCTTTCTCCCAGGCGGCGCCGCCAACAACGGCTGGACGTCCTATCCACCGCTGGCCGATATCGCGCCGTCGAGCGGCCAGACCATGTGGCTTCTGGGAATGCTGTTCATCATCATTTCGTCGCTGCTCGGAGCGTTGAATTCCATCACGACGATCGTGCAGCTGCGCGCGCCCGGCCTTACCTGGTTCCGGCTGCCATTCTTCATCTGGTCGCAGCTCGTCACAGCTTTTCTGCTTCTCCTGGCCTTTCCGGCTCTTCAGGCAGCGGCCATTCTCCAGGGAATGGACAGGGTCGCCTCGACGAGCTTTTTCCTGCCGACGGGGCTCGCTATCAGCGGACAGCCGCTGGCGGTTGCCGGCGGCGGCAATCCACTGCTCTGGCAGCACCTTTTCTGGTTCCTCGCTCACCCAGAGGTGTATGTGTTGATTCTGCCGGCGATGGGTATCGTGGCGGAAATTATCGCGAACAACACGAGGAAGCCGCTCTGGGGCTACCGGATCATGGTCTACTCGGTGTTCGTTCTCGGCTTCCTGTCATTCATCGTCTGGGCCCATCACATGTTCCTGACCGGGATGGGCACCACGATCAGCGCGTTCTTCCAGGCAACGACGCTTATCATCTCGATTCCCTCGGTCGTAGTCCTCAGCTCGATGATCCTCTCGCTTCATGGGGGATCCATTCGCTTCACGACGCCGATGCTCTTTGCTCTGGCTTTTCTACCGATGTTCGGGATCGGCGGATTGGCCGGCCTGCCGCTGGGACTCGCTGCGACGGACATCCCTCTTCATGACACCAACTATGTTGTCGGTCATTTTCACTACCTGGTCGCACCGGGAACGCTTTTCGCGCTGTTTGGGGGGATCTATTACTGGTACCCGAGGGTCACGGGTCGATTGCTGAACGACACACTCGGACGGGTTCACTTCGTGGGGTCGCTCATCTGCATGAATGTCATCTTTTTCCCGATGCTCATTCAGGGACTCGCAGGTGTGAACCGCCGACTCTGGGACGGCGGCGCGCAGTACGCGCACGCGCAGGGCGTTCTGTTTCTGAATGTCCCGATGTCCATCGCCGCGTTCGGTCTTGCCTTCTTTCAACTGTTCTTTATCGTCAACCTGTTCCTCAGCCTGAAAACCGGTAAGGTGGCGGGCCCAAACCCCTGGCAGGCGACAACGCTCGAGTGGAATCCATCGTCTGAGCCGCTTACCGTGTATCGCGAAGCGTACGAGTACAGCGTGCCTGGCGCGCCTGCTGATTTTCTGCCGCAGCATCAACGGGCTGACGTATGACCACGATTCCTTACACGACCGAGGTCCGACCCGACACAGGCGTGACGAACCCGCGGCTCGGGATCTGGTTGTTTCTGGCATCTGAAGTCATGCTCTTTGGATCGTTGTTTTCGGCATATGCGCTGCTGAGAACTGCCGACCCCAATTGGCCGGATCAGTCGACGCTCCTGAATGTTCCCCTCGCCACGCTGAATACCGTCATGCTCCTGTCGTCATCGGTCACAACCATGCTGGGTATAGCGGCGCTGAGAGGAGGGCACTTCACCCGCTTCAGGAGGTACCTGTTAACCACGCTCTTGCTGGGAACAGCTTTCCTCGGCGTCAAGGCAGTCGAGTACAGCGGCGAGCTCTCCGAAGGGCTGAGACCCTCCTCGAACAACTTTCTTGGTTTGTATTTCACGATGACCGGGCTGCATGCGCTGCACGTCCTTGGCGGAATTGCCGTCTTCGCGTTTCTGCTTGCGCCCGGGTCACGCATGTGGAATTCCGATCCGAAGCGCTTCATCGGGCGCATCGAGGTGACGGGCATATACTGGCAGTTCGTAGACGTGGTCTGGTTGTGCATTTTTCCGGTGCTCTATCTGCTGTGATGGCTTGTCCTGTCTGCTTCGGGAACGCGGCGCCGGAAATCAGAGAGAGCATCAACGCCGGCATCTTCGTGTTGCTCGGCGTCACTGCCGTCGTTCTGGCAGGCTTTCTGCGCTTTTTCATTCAGATCGCGAGGCGGTCGGGATGAACATGCTCGAATGGCTTGGCCTGCCGCCGGCGGCGTCAGCGCACGCCGCTGACATCGACGAAGTGATGTCGCTCGTGCACTGGCTGATGCTGGTGCTCTTCGTCGGCTGGGGCCTCTTTTTCACCTACGTGCTCATCCGGTTCCGCAGGAAGGCGAATCCCCTGGCGAACTACCACGGCGTGCGCGGCCGCTGGTCGACCTGGGTCGAGGGAGGTGTGCTGGCCGCGGAAATCGCGCTGCTCGTCTTCTTCTCCATTCCAATCTGGAGCGCGCGGGTCGATGCGTTTCCGAGTGAGACCGAAAGCACCGTCGTTCGCGTCGTGGCGGAGCAGTTTGCCTGGAACGTGCACTACCCTGGAGCGGACGGGCGCTTTGGTCGGAGCGAGCTCGCGCTCATTGGACCTGACAACCCCCTCGGCCTCGATCGCAACGACCCTGCGGGCAAGGACGACATCACGACCATCAATCAGCTGAACCTGCCGGTCGGCAGGCCGGTCATCGTGTACCTCTCGAGCAAAGACGTGGTGCACAGCTTCGGTCTGCCGCAGATGCGCGTCAAACAGGACGCCATTCCCGGGATTGAACAGGCAGTCTGGTTCACGCCCACGCACACGGGCGAATGGGAGATTGCATGCTCCCAGCTCTGTGGACTGGGGCACTATCGCATGCGCGGCTTCTATACGATCCAGACACAAGCCGACTTTGACGGCTGGCTCGCGAGCGAAGCACAGCTCTTATCTCCTCAGTAGAAACCCCACAATTCCTTCGCCGCGAATTCGCGTGGCCCACGCCTTGCTCCCACTTTCCGGTGCGGGCAACTGGGCCCGGGGAGGAGGGACGTGGCCAACAATGGCAAGGTGCTTCGCGCCAGACGGCCGCGAGTGCAGTCGCGCGAGGAGTCGTTGCTGCTGCGGTCTGCCGAGTCGTTAGGCCGCCTGATTGGTGCGTTACAGCGACAGCTTGACGAGGCCTCCAGGCATCTGACGAGACGGTCAAGCGGTACGCAGACAAGAAAGCCGAAACGGAAGGTAAAGAAGGGATAATCGGCATTCGCAAGGAGTGCCGTTCACGCCGCAGATCGAGACCCATCCCGATATCCTTCAATCGTTCCTGAGCGATGCCGCCCATGTGCCGGGGGGCTTTGCGACGGGCATCGCTTTTCCCCGGACCGCACAGGAAGTGGTGGAGCTCGTGGCCGGTGCGGCCAGGGTGCTGCCGATTGGGGCGCAGTCGTCGCTCACTGGTGGCGCGACACCGCGTGGCGACCTTCTTCTGAGCACGCGCGGCCTGACTGCAATCGACCTGCTGAAGGACGGCCGCGTGCGCGTTGGAGCCGGCGTGCCGCTCACGGCCCTCCGGCAGGCGTTGTCCGCCCAGAGACGCTATTACCCACCGGTGCCGACCTTCGAAGGCGCGTTCGTGGGAGGCACGATTGCTACGAATGCAGCCGGCGCGGCGACGTTCAAATACGGCAGCGCGCGCCAATGGGTTGACGCGCTCAAAGTTGTGCTCGCTGACGGTTCGATTCTCGATCTCCGCCGCGGTCAAGTGATGGCGTCAACCGAAGGCGTGATTGAGCTCGATCTGCCCGCCGGTCGCCCTCTCCGCGTCCCGGTCCCGACCTACACGATGCCGGAAGTTGCGAAGTTATCGGCCGGCTATTTCGCCAAGCCTGGAATGGATCTCCTCGACCTTTTCATAGGCTCGGAGGGCACACTGGGCATCGTCGTCGAAGCGACGTTGCGAACCATTTCGATTCCGCGTCGCCTGGTGGCACTGTTGACCTGCGACAGCGACGCGCAGGCGATTGCGCTGACAAGAAGGCTTCGCGAGGACGCGCAACGCAGCTGGCGCGGCGCGGGACCGCTCGATGTCTCGGCGATCGAGTACATGGACGGCCGCGCCCGCGGCGGCGGTGCCGATGATCCGGTTCTTCTGCTCGTCCAGGTGGAAGTCACTTCTGGAAGTGATGATGAGGTGATCGGCGCGCTGCAGGAGGCGATGGATGCGTGTGGGGTTGAGACTGACGCCGATGTGGCGATGCCGGGCGACGAACGGGGCGCCGCGCGGTTCTTCGAGCTGCGCGAATCAGCACCGTCCGGCGTCAACGCGCGGATTGCTGCGACAAAGGCGCGGTTGAACATCGACGTCGAGAAGACGGCGGGCGACTTCATCGTGCCGTTCGACCGGCTGGAAGAGTCGCTGCGCATGTACCGCAACACGTTCGAGCGACTCGGGTTGAACTATGCGATCTGGGGACATGTATCGGACGGCAACCTCCATCCCAACGTCGTTCCGGAATCTCTTGAAGAGATGCGGCGTGGCCGGGAGGCGATTCTCGAGATGGGACGCCGGGTGATTGAGATGGGAGGCGCGCCGCTTGCCGAACATGGCGTCGGCCGCAGCGCGCTCAAGCAGCAGCTCCTGGTCGAACTCTACGGCCAGGGAGGGATCAACCAGATGCGCGCCGTCAAACGCGCGTTCGACCCAACGGCAAAACTGGGGGCTGGAATTCTGTTTCCGGCGCCCTGAACCTATTGAACCCTTGAACCCTTTGAACCCCCCTTTGCCCTCTGCCCTTTGACCTTTGACCTGCGAGGGCCCCCAGCACCGTGCCCCACAGAATGTGTCCGCCAATCATCATTCTCGTTCGGGCGGAGGGATCGTACCTGGGGTGCTGGCGGACACCAGCAGCAGGCAGCCATCCCAGATAGCTCGCTGCCCAGACACCGAGGCCAAACGCCATGCCCGCGCCGAGTGCAGCCGCGCCACGCCTCGGCGCAAGAAGTCCGAACAGCGCTCCCGTCAGCGCTCCGTATCCAAAGTGGGTGGCAAGCGCGAGATTCTGAATATCGCGCTCCGACATCTGGCGGCTGACTCCGGCCTTGACCGCAAGCGCCTCGGCAATTTCACGCGGCGGCAGCGGACGTGGTGCCTCACCATCGAGATGCGTGTGCATGTATTCCAAATATGCGGTCATCGGTACGGCTGCGACGGTACCGGCTGCCGCTCCAGCAATCATGCGCGAAAGCATAACGATCCTCACAACAGCAGGCTGATGGCCGTAGCCGCCAGTCCGCAGACTAAGAGCCACATGGGCGTGGCATTGACGACGTCCGGTGCATCTGCGATGTCGTTCGCGCTTCGGCCGACCTGAGCCTGTGCGAGGAACGCGGTGGCCAGCGCCGCCAGCAGCAACAGCCAGCCCGCGCCAAGTGCGATTCGCGATGCCAGAGAGCTTCCGATGATTCCTGCGGCGGTCAGACCGACCGACGCAATCCAGCCGACCATCGCGGCGCCTCCAAGCCAGCGCAATCGAACCAGTTCGCGCTCCGTCGCCTGGCGCCGCAGTTCCAGACGCAGGGCGGCCTCTGCTCGCCGGCGCTCCTCATCAAGACGGGCGCGTTCGAGCTCGAGCCGCGCATGATCGCGGTCAAAGGCTTCCTTGAGCGCGGCCACGACCACGCCAGTCAGACGGGCCTCGACATGTCCCGCGATGCTTTGAGCGGTGGCCTGGCTCTGAGCGGGTGCGACATCACGCGAAGCTGAGGCCTTAAATTGCCGTGCCGCGTCGCGAAGGGCCATCGCGGTATTGAAGGCCCGGAAGAGACCGCCGAGGTTCACGGGCGGAACGGGTTCAAATCCCGTTCCCTGTGGAGCTCAACCATAGGTCGCGAAACATTTTTTCCGCTGGAGTCACCGCCCGGCCGGATTCCTCGACCCGCACGACCTCAATACGGGGATCTTCGATGATTTTTATCGACCCGCTCACGCGCTCACCGCGGCGCTCGAAAGTGATGGGCAGCGTTTCGCCCGGTTTCCGCTCGCGAATCAGGCGATCGAATTCTGCGCTGCTGGACAAATCCTTTCCACCAGCGGAAAGAATCACGTCATCTCGATCCAGGCCTGCCTCGTATGCCGGCGAGCCGAATGGTGCAGCCGCGGTGAGCCGGACACGGCCCTGCATATCCTGGAGCCGCAATTGTCCGGCAAAGCCCTGCCCCGGCGCCGCCGGGCGGACGACGAAGCCAGCGCGCGCGAGGAGCGCCTGGTAGTTCATGAGATCGTGACCCTGGATGAACCGCGTAAAAACGTCCGCCGCGAATGCTGTGTCTCCGGACACCGTTCCGAGCACCTGCCGCGCATCTTCGATGGTGTACGGATGGTCGACGTAGCCAGGCGCCCTGCCGCCAGGCTTCCCGAACTCCAGCCACATTGCACGCATGAAGTCGTCGAGCGTGATGCGGCCATCGGTACGTTCACGCAGCGAGAGATCGAGTCCAAGCGCGATACCTTCCCCCCACGTGTAGTACGACACGAACGTGTTGTCGAAGCTCGTGCGGTCGACTGAGGTCGCGGCGTCGACAAAGGGCGCGAGACGGCTCATCTCCTCTGCCGTCCGCAGCTGACGTCCCGGACTGAGCATCAGGGTGTTGATGACGCCAGACATTTCGGCGGCGAAGTCATCGACGCTCGCCAAGCCGGCACGGAGAAGCATCAGCGGCCCGTAGTAATTCGTGAAGCCCTCGGCGAGCCACAGCTCGCCCGACATGTTCACGTCGTCGAGATTGAAAGGCTCGAGCGATTTCGGCCGGATCCGCTCGACGTTCCAGGAGTGAAAGAACTCATGGGCGATGGTGTCGAGCAGGTCGGGTGCGGACAGTCGAATCGAACCGGTGCTCGTCACGATTGTGCTATTGCGATGTTCCATCCCGTCGCCGCTCGCCCATGGCAGGTAGTCTGCAATGAACGTATACGTGTTGTTCTCGTAGGCCGGATATTCCCGGAACACGTTTCGTTCTTCCCTGACAATCCGTGCGACGCCGCCCGCAAAGGCATCGAGCTCTGCATCGGTTCCGGTGTGATGGACTGCGAGACGGAACGTTGGTGACGACGGCAGGCCGGGGATCGTGAAAGACCTGAGGCTGAAATCGCTGAACTCAGTGGGACTGTCCATCAGGTATTGAAGGTTGGGCGCGGTAAACGTCGACGGATCGGCTGTTGGAAAGAGTTGCGTGCCCACGTGCCATGTGCGCCCACGAGGCGCTTGAAACGTGACGGTAGCAGCGCGATCTTCCAGCCCTTGTGCCCACATCAGCACCGCCGGCATATTGAGATGCGCATGCGTGCTGTCAATGCCCAGATAGGTTCCATCGGTGCGATCGCCGTAGACCCGGTAGCTCACTCGCACCGAGTCGGGGTGCTGCGCGACGACCCAATGATCAGGACTCGGCTGTTCTGCAGTCAGAGCAGAACCGGACGACTCGGTGAACTGCATGTCGAACACGTTCTTGGCGAACTGATGAATCGCGTAGCGTCCCGGTGATGACCGGCTCATGTGCAGCTCGAATGGACCCGCTGGAAGGTCGCGAAACATCGCCTCCACCTGCACCCACTTGTGTTCAGGTTCGGGAAAGGACAGTCGGTACTCAATGGGTGCCTGAGCGAACGACGCCGCTGGTCCGACGAGCGAAAAGACGGCTATCAGCGTGAGTCTTGTGCCTGAGGACATCGGCCGGATGCTAACACGATGGTACGATCTCAGACGTGAGGCTCCTCGCGCTCGACATCGCACTGCTCCTACCGCCTGACATCCGGGAGCGTGCCGTACGTCTCAGCGCCGATCTCCGAACGACGAACGAGGATCACCTCGTGCTGGACGCCGACCATCATCCTCACATCACGTTGTCCCAGCAGTTCATCCGGCTTGAGGAGCTGGATCAAGTAGGTGACCGTATCGATGAATTGATGCGGGGGCGGATCCCGATGGAGCTTCACGTCAAGGGCATCGAGAAATCAGGACACACTGTGTGGATGGCTGTCGAACAGAATCAGGCACTCGCGCAGTTGCACGAAGGTGTGATGGATGTCATGCGCGGCTTCGAGCGTCCCGGCGGAGGTCCTGCGGCGTTCTTCAATGAAGAGGCTCGCGTAGGCGACATCGTGTGGGTCACCGGGTATCGACTGAAATCGAGCCTGGCGTCATACAGGCCGCATATCACCCTGGGTCACAGCGACGAGCCGCCGTCAATCGACCCTTTGGAGTTCACTGCCGACACTGTCGCGGCATGCCACCTGGGTCGCTTCTGCTCCTGCCGCAGAGTACTCCGCAGCTGGGAACTTATTGTCTGACGACAGGGAGAGGACGGCCGCCTTCGAAGCGGCGAATCGTTCGGAGCACGACGTCAGCCATCATGTCGAGGAACACGGGATCGTCGTTGGCGGTCTTGGCGCGGGCCATCGGCAGTCCGATATCCCTGCAGACGTCGGTCGCTTCGCGATCAAGGTCGTACAGAACTTCAATGTGATCGCACACAAAACCAATGGGACTGATGACGACGGCTTCGAGTCCGCGCGTGCGTTCGTCCCGCAGGTATGTACAGATGTCGGGCTCGAGCCACGGATCGGATGGCCGGCCGCTTCTGCTCTGATAGACAACTTCCCAACGCGACATTCCAGCCTGTTCGGCCACGAGGCGGCCGGTTTCCCGCAGCTGTTCCCGATACCGTGACGACTCCGCCATCCCGAGCGGAATGCTGTGCGCCGTGAACACAAGACGCGCGGCGTCACGCACGCGTTCAGGAAGACGTTCCCTGGCGGCACGCACGTTCCTCGCGTTGACTTCGATGAACAACCGGTGGTCGAACCAGCTGTCCACATACGTCACATCGACGTCTGCGCCCGATGCCTGTCGCAACTCGGTGCGTGCAGCAGTCACGTTGCCGCGATACTGCTCGCAGCTCGAGTAGCTGTGGTGCGCGGCCGCAATGAATCCGACCGCGTGGCGCGCACCGTCCTGATACATCTTCCTCAGCGTATCGGGCAGAAGCGGGTGCCAGTTCCGCATGCCGACATAGACGGGCAGCGGACGGCCCGCCGCGGCCAAGCGCTGCCGCAACCCCTCCGCCTGCCGCATCGTCAGATCGGTGATCGGGGAAACGCCGCCAAACAACTCGTAGTGATGGGCGACTTCTTCGACGCGCTCAGGCGTCACGCGCCGGCCGTGAAGGACACGCTGAAGAAACGGCCTGACGTCGGCAGGACCTTGGGGGCCCCCAAAAGAAATCACCAGAACGGAGTCGAACATCCTCAATCCATTTTCCCCTACTAAAGTCGCGGCCCAGGCGGACCACGTCGCGCGTCTTCACGTCAAATCTGCGATCACATTCCGATAAAGCCGCGTTCACAATTTGGCGCATGACTTGCTGTTTTTTCACGAATCCAGCCAGGAGGTCTCATGAGTCTCCACGTTCGTCTCTGTGGCGTCGCGGTTGCCCTGGTCCTTCTCTGCGCCCTGCCGGGATCCGCATCGGCGGCGATCATCAGTTACTCGGATTTCTCGACGTTCGTCGGAGTAACGGGGGCGACGAGTGCCACCGGCCCGTTGCCGTGTGCACCGAGCTCCGGTATCAGCAAGACGGTCGGCAGCGTCACATTCGGCCTCGGTCCTGGCGCGACCGGCCTCGAGTTCGGCGCCGCGGGCTGTAGTCCCGATTTCTGGTCGACCCTCATTCCCGGTCAGGATCTCGCAATCGACGCTGTGGAGAGCATCACGGCGACCTTCTCCTCCCTGGTGTACTCGGCGGGCTTTCGCTTCCATGAACCCAGCCATGGCGGGTCGTCTTCGGACACGTGCTTCGTTGGCACCTGCACCGACTCAACTTTCACCGTGGCACTCTTTAATGGCGCTACCAACGTCGGCGTCTTCCCATTCAACGCGACGGACGACGTGCTCGCGTTTGTTGGCGTCACATCGACCCTTGCATTCGACAGGCTGGAGATCACCGAGCTGACCGCGTCGATCGACGATGAGTTCTACGGCGAGTTCTACACGAGCGCACGCCGGGTCGTGGCCCCAGAGCCGGCGACGCTCACGCTGCTGGCTACGGGGTTGATTGGCCTCGGTACTCGCCGTCGGCAGATGAAAAACTAGAGACGGAGGCTCAGATGCCATTGCGTACGTTCACAGTGCCGACACTATTCGCGATTTTCCTAACGGTTTCACCAGCTCACGCGGCGCCGATCTTCACACAGAACGTACGCAACACGGGATTCCCGTCGGAACGCGAGTTCGATACCCTGATTGCCGACGACTTCTCTATCGCGGGAAACGATACGGCCCGATCTGTCGAATGGTTGGGCGTCTATGCCTTCGACAACACAGCGCCGGCGGCGGACGATTTCGAAATTCGCTTTTACGCTGACGCCGCCGGAGCGCCCGGGGCGCTGTTGCAGACCTTTGCCGTTGGCAACGCCGTGGCGCGAGCCGCGGTTGGCACACTGGATATTTTCACTGAATATCGCTATACGGCCGATCTCGGCGCGGGTTTCGGAATCAATGCCGGAACGACGTACTGGCTGGTCATTGCGAACGACACCACCGGCGACAGCGATAATTGGTACTGGTCGACGCAAGCGCCTGGCGGGAACACCCAGCTGTCGGTGAACGATGGCGCCTCATGGGTGCCAACCACCACGCCAGGGGCGACCTACTTCACCCTCGACAATGCGAACGTCGCGGTGCCCGAGCCGGCATCAGTCCTTCTCGTCGGCACGGCTTTCGCCGCGGCAGTACGACGGAGACGTCAGACACGCTGAGCAGGTGCGCACGCTGGTGTTCTGAATGTTGAATGGGTCTTACCATTCAACCGAAATGGACGTGTAGATGTGGCGGTGAGGCAGGGATTCGAACCCTGGGTAGAGGTTTAAGCCCCTACAACGGTTTAGCAAACCGCCGCCTTCAGCCTCTCGGCCACCTCACCGCAGCGGGAAATCTGAGTATACGCCACAGGATCGACTCGATAAGGAAACAGACCCGCCCCGCGTTGCGCAATCGTGTGCGTGAATTCCGACTGCCGGTCTGGGTCGTTCATGCATGCTATCGGGCCAGCGGATCCCTATAAACCGACGCGTGACTGGGGCTTGCCGCCCGAGACCCCTTCGGTGCTCATCTCAGGAAGTCTGCGTGTCAGAAGACTTTTGGAAATAGCGTCTCTTATTTACTGAAGAGTACTTTTCAGTACTGACAACAAGCTCATCCGTTGATAGGCTACCGGCCGCCCAAAAACAGGATTTCCACTGTGAGGCCGAGATGCGACTACGCCACTGCTCCCTGCTCCTACTTGCTCTCTTCGTAGTTTTCGGATCCAACGCTCGTCCACGTGCCGTCGGGCCAGCCGCAGCCTTGTACGGCATCGGCCAGCTGACGGGCCTGCGAGAGACTCCAGCGAGCCTAGTCCGAGACGCAACTCAAGTTGGCGGCGTCATCTATGCCGTCGGCGGCGCGACGACGCGGTTGTGTACCGCGACTTCGGGACTATGCGGGGATACGGACACCGCCGTTCTCTGGCAGTTTGACGGGACGAACCCCGCGACGTTGCAGGCCCTGCCGAACATCTTTCCCAATTTGTTGTCCACGACGCCGGTGACCGCCTACGCCATCACACCCGACAAGGCTTTCATTGCAAGCCAGGCACGAACGAATGCCGCCAACGGACGTCAGGCCGTCCGCGTGGCCACCAGCTCTCTGACGAACCTGAATCTCAACGCCTTGTTTCCCGCGCTCGGGGGCACTCTCACTGCGGCTACGGCCACCTCCAGCAACGGAGCCATTCTCTACGGTTCAACCAACGAGGGGACCTTCAACCCGCTTTTTCCGCATCGCGGCGTTCGATTGGACGCGACCGGTGCAACGAGCCAATTCATTCCGTTCTTATTTCCCACCGACACATGGAACCCGGTCGCGGAGCGTGGAACCTCCGCTGACGGAAGCGTGGCCGTCGGCTCCAGCTTCGACGTCAGTCCACTAGGCGTCATAACCAACCACAGAGCCTATCGCTATGTGTACGGTTCGAGCCTCACTGCCATCCCTCTTCTCAGTGGCGGTACGTTCAACGACGCGGTCGCGGTGTCGGCGGACGGCAACGTGGTTCTCGTCACCGGCAACAGCACAGCGAACCCGAAGGGCGAAGCGTATCTCTGGAGGGCGAGCGACAACACGAAAACACCACTCGGATCGCCGAACAGCGGACTTTTCCCAGGCGCGAAAATCGCCTCGGAGACAAGCTGCCTCGGCGGTCCCGTATTCTCCGGCGGGATGACAGCCGACTTGTCTGTCGTCGCCATGTCGTTTTTCGGCGGCGCCTGCGGTGGCACAACCGGGTACTTCCGCAACGCCCATGGCTGGTTCCATCTGACGAGCGTGCTTGTTGCAAACGGAGTCGACTTGCTCGCTGACGGGTGGGACTCTGAGAAGGGTCTCGAGATCCACGGCATCTCCCCCGATGGCACCCTCGTCTTCGGGGCCGGCGTGCGCAACGGCAACATAGAGGGATTCGTGGCCACATTTGGAGCCGGCGTTCTCGCCTCGTTCAATCCGCAACCCGCAGCGCCGGGGGACACCTCACTTGTGGGAGCGTGGACCTGCGGCCCCGACGCCAGCGCTCCGAAATGCGTCCTTGTCTTTACCGCGGACGGCGCCTACTACCACATCGAAGGGAGTCCTACCAATCCATCGAGCGGTTTCGAGCGCGGCTACTACACGTTCGGCAGCCCGTTGACGTTCACGACATTGGTCGATACCAACGGATCCACCGGGGTGTCGAGCGCGAACGGGTTCAACATCCCGGCCACCGTCGTTGATGACACGCTGATCTTGGGAGGCGATCATGCGGCGCTTCGGATTCCCGGCAGCGCGGGAACCCTCGTTGGTGCCTGGATGCTCGGCGACCCAACGCAGCCTGACAATTCGGTGGTGATCGTCTTCACATCGGGGGGCAAGTTCGTGTTCGCACAGGACGGCTCAGGGACAGGGAGCAGCCGTGACAGCATCGAAATCGGCACGTTCACCTGGGACGCGGGCTCGGGCCTGCTGGTACCGGACGTTTCAGGAGGCGTTGACCAGAACGGCGACGGCGGCCTTGCTTCTTCTGGTCTGACCATTACGGCGAATCTCACCGCAAACGGGCTCGGCCTCGTGCTCGCGGCGGGGTCCGAGACATTTCAATTCACACGCGTGATCGACCCGGCCACGATTCCGGTGATCGCCAATACACCACTCTCAGCGAACGGTGTCGAAGGACAGGCGTTCAGCTACGACGTTGACGCAACCAACACCGTGACGTTCACCGCCACAGGGCTGCCCGACGGGCTCTCCATTGACTCGGTCACCGGCCAAATCAGCGGTACGCCGACTGTCGGCGGGCAGTTCGCAGTCGACGTCTTTGCCACAAATGCAGCAGGTGTTTCAGATATCGAGACGCTCACGTTGACGATCGCGATACCCACTCCGGTCGGCAGCAACGTGGTCGTCGAACCGGAGGTGCCGGAAGGCCAGGGTCCCATAACGTTGACGTTTGACGAGATTACGACTGAAGGCACCACGACCGTCAAAGTCGTCGATCTTGAAGAAAGTGGAATACCGCTACCGGGCAACGTCGAAGTCGGCGGCGTGGTGTACGAGATCACCACAACGGCCACGTTCCAGGGGCTGATCAACCTCTGCTTCAGCTATGCCGGCATTGATTTCGGTGACGCTTCGCCGCGACTATTCCACTTCGAGGACGGGGTGTGGGTTGACATAACGACAAGCGTCGATCCGGTCACGCAGACGATCTGCGGCGCCACCACCAGTCTGTCGCCCTTTGCCGTCCTCGTGTCGGATGTCGTTCGCAAAGGGTTCCACGCACCGGTGAATCCGCTTGCCGGCTATCTCAACATTGCCAAGGGGGGCTCGACCGTGCCTCTCAAGTTCAACGTCTATGTGAACGGCGTTGAGAAGACCACGACTACTGGACTCGATATGACCATTCAGCAGATCAACTGCGACTCGAGCGCACCGGAGGATGATGTCGAGCCAGCCGCGGTCACGGGAGGAACGGGCCTCCGGTACGCTGGCGGCAGCTTCATTTTCAACTGGAAGATCCCGAATACACCGGGCCGGTGTTACATGGTTCGCATGACGACCACGCAGGACGAACTGGCGCTCACTGCCAGATTCAAAGTGAAGTGAGGGCAGACACCCCACCACCACTCTAAGAGTGCCGAACGCGGGCCGATCATATTTTGGCCCGCGTTCGGTCACGGCATCTCGCGTGAGCTCTCTCCTGCGCACGCCCTGAGCCGCGACCCGCCGCGGCCGCACTCAGTACTTTTTCGATTCATCACGCTCTCGCGCATTCCACCGTGGCGCCCGTCTTGCCTTGCGTGAGCCTCGCATCCCGCCCACGCCCGGAGCATCAGACGTAACAAAAGGCCACACACATGCAACCCGAACTGATCGACGTCATGCAGGATCAGGTGCGCACGATCTACCGCGCGCTCACTGGCACCAACATTCCCGAGTCTGAGTCCTCGAGTTCTCAAGCCGTTGCGCCGGTCGAAGAGGTGACACGCCGCTTCGCGGAGTTGGAATCGCTCGCGAGGGCGGATCCATTCGTGTCGGAGCTGGTGCCTCCTTTCTCATTCACCCCGCCGCTTGACGCGTTCCAGAGCCGGGATCACATCGTGGTCGAGCTGGCTGTACCAGGGGTCGACCGGAGTGATCTCAACGTCGAGTTCTCCGACGGGATGCTCGTCATCTCGGGTTTTCGGCGCCCCTCAACCGCTTCCGGCGAGCGGACGTTCTCCCACGCCGAGATCCCGCGCGGCCCGTTCTATCGCGCGTTCCGCGTTCAGTTGCCGATCGAGCCGGAACCCGACGTGATGCTCGAACGTGGCGTGCTCAGGATTTTGTTGAAGAGAAGGACACCGCAGCCGGAGTCGGAAGGTCACTAACCATCGAGAACGATCACCGCGCGTGGGGATGCTCACGCCGCAGCGCACGTATGGAGGATGAAGGACATGCCACAGACACACATCGAGACCGAGGACATTCAACGCTTGAACCAGGCAATCGACGCCGCAGCGCGGGCAATGCAGACTGGACAGAGCAGCGACGCGCAGGCCGAGCAGATTGGCGAGGTCGCGCGCACACGGATCCGGGAGGGGCTTCGCGATCGTTTGGCCGACGGCCTGCGCGACCGTCTGGCTGAAGGCGTCAGGGAACGCATACGGGACGTGGTGCGGCAGCGACTGGGCCGGGAGATCCGCGCCGCACTCATCGAGGCACAGGGCGGCGACGGCAACTTCGATTTCGAGCGCCTCTCCAACAGGTTGAGCGAACGACTTTCAGACGCAGTCCACGATCGGGTCACCGAAGCGATTAAGGAGCGGGCGGGCGAAGCGCTCAGGGAGCGGCTGCAATCCACGTTGCGCGATGCGCTGGCCGACGGCGCGATTGCCGAACGCATCGGCCGTGGCGAGGAGGAGCGGATTGCGTCCAGGATTCGAGAAAGGATCGAGCCCGAGATCCGCGAGCGCATCGCCACAGCGGCGCGCGAGCGATTGCGTGAAGTCATTCGCGAGCGTGTAAAGCAGGTTACCCGGGAACGGCTGCGCGATGCGGTGCAGGAGGCCCTCATGCAGAAGGGGAACGGCGACCCCGAGCGCATCGTCTCGTTTGTTCGCGACCGGATCGGCGACGCCCTCGAGGAGCGGCTCGCCGATGGGCTGAAAGAGAAGCTCCAAGAAATCGTTCACGAAGGTGTCGAATCGACGTCCCGGGAGCGACTCGGCGAGGCGGTCCGGTCCGCGCTGGCCGAGCGTTTGTCGGCCAGGATGTCACCGGGGCTTCGGCAACGGTCGTTCGGCGGCGGAATGCTTGCGGGCCAGATGAGCGGTGGTCCTGGGCTGGTGATGGACCATCTTCGGGAACGGATCGGCGAGGAGGTTCGCGACCGAGTTGGCGAGGCCCTTCGCGAGCGCGCTGAGCAAGTCATCAAGCAGCGTCTCGAAGACGCCCTTCGGGAACGGCTTGGGGCAGCCTTGCGCGCAGGTCTGGCCGAACAGATGTCACTCGGAGGCGGGTTCGATGCCGAGCAACTTGCCGAGGCCGTTCGTGTGCGGATAGCGGATGCCATCCGTGAGGACATCACCGACGGGATTCGAGAGCGGGTTCGCGAAGCGCTCCGCGAGCGCCTCGGGGAGGCGGTGCGCAATGCCGTTGCACAGCGCCTGACCGGTGCGGAGTCTGGAAGCGGAGCAGGTCCGTTCGCGGGCGTGCACTAAAAGCGAATAACTGACAGATCAGTAATAGAGACACAGGGAGAACATCGCAATTCCCTGTGTCTCTCTCGCCGTTCCACAGTCTTTACGCCGTTGTTTCCGCCCGTTGACAGCGCGTCGCTAGTCTGGACGCGTGGAACGGTCGGACATCATCTACGAATTACAGGCTCACCACACGCGCCGCAATCCGGTCTTCGTGATCGGCCACGCGCGCTCCGGCACGAGCGTCACATGCCGGTTGTTGCGTCGGTACCTGAAGGTCAGCTTCGGAACCGAAAGCCAGTTCATCATTCGTTTCTATCGCGAGCTGCACGTTTACGGCGACCTCACCGTCGACGCCAACGTGCGCGGACTCATCGGCGACATCGCCAGGGAGCGGTTCTTCGAGCGATCACGACGCAACTGGGGATTCGTCCTCAACTGTGAGAAAGCGTTTGTATCGCTTCAGGATCGGACCTACCCCGCGGTGCTTGACGCGATCTTCCGTCAGCTCGCCGAGCACAACCAGATGGTGCGCTGGGGCGATAAGACGCCGGCATACAACCGCGACCTTCAGGTGCTTCGGACGCTGTTTCCAGATGCCCAATTTATTCACGTCGTCAGAGACGGCCGTGATGTGGCCCTTTCGATAGCCAAGACCAACTTCGGGCCGACGAGCGCCTGCGAAGCCGGGGTCGATTGGGCTCGCTCGCTGGCGTTAATCGACGAGTTCTCGCGGCAGCTCCCGCGCGAACAGTTCTTCGAGCTCCGGTACGAGGAACTGCTGGCGCGACCGGTCGCTCGCATGATGGAAGTGGCCGATTTCCTCGGGATCGACGACCAAGATGCGCACTTGCGCGGCTACGTCGACCGTCACCTCTGCGCCGAGGTCACACAGGGCAACTCCGGCAAGTGGCGGCGGGAAATGACGGCACGCAATGTCGAGAGGTTCGAAGGCGTCGCCGGGGTGACCCTGGCGCGCTTCGGATACGAGTTGAAGTTCGAGGGCAATGCGCGTCGGGTGTCCGCAGCCGAACAGCTGTATTGGCGGCTGCGAGGTCGCACTGCACGGCTCATGCTCCCTGCCTCCTGGCCGGACAACTTGTATAAGGCCTCGCTTCGACTGCGCTCGAAGATGCCACGCGTCATAGGGCGCGCGCGGGCGTCATAGCTCTGGAGACCGGACGTGGTGCTGGTCATCGAGTCCGAATCGACGCTGCGTCGACACGTCGTGAAAGAGCTGGAGGTCATCGGCACCACGGTGACCTCGATTTCGCGCGTTTCAGAGCTCGAGCGATGGCCGCACGGCGAGATTGTCATCACTGATTTCAAGCATTTCACGCCGTTCTGGCTGACGGCGGGCGCCACTCACATCATCGTGCTGACAGACTGCGCGGCTGAAGGTGCCGACGCCTGCCGACGCGGCGCTCTGACCTGGGTGCCGCATGCCTCGGCCGCAACCCTCATTGCAACGCTTGGCGAACTCGGTTCCCGACGCGGGATTGCCACCGGCGCGGCTCCTGCGCAACTGGCCCTTACTGCTGGAGCAGAGAATCAGTGAGACCGAAGCGTACGGGGGCAGTGCTGTGGTTCACCGGTCTCTCGGGCTCGGGGAAAACCACCATTGCCTCGAACGTGTATCGCGAGCTGGAGTTCGATGGTGTGCCTGTGGACTATCTCGACGGCGACGCTATTCGCGCAGTCTTCCCAGCCACCGGTTTCAGCCGTGAAGAACGCGACGCCCACGTGCGCCGCGTCGGGTTTCTCGCCAGCCGGCTGGAACGCCACGGCATTGTCGTGCTGACGGCGCTGATTTCACCCTACGCCGCCTCGCGAGCCTTTGCGCGCACGCTCTGTCGCAATTTCATCGAGATCCACGTTTCGACCCCGCTTGCGGTCTGCGAGTCGCGTGACGTGAAGGGGCTCTACGCCAAGGCGCGCCGCGGCGAGCTTCGCAGCTTCACGGGAATCGACGACCCCTATGAGACGCCGAGTAGCGCAGACATCACGATTGATACGTCCGTCACGCCGCTGGAAGACGCCACCAGACGTGTGCTTCACCGGTTACACCGGTCGTACGCACAATTCGAAGAACAAGTGCTCGCGCGCGTGACCGCCGACGCGCACTTCGATCAGAAGTTGAGTTTCAGCCCGAACGTCGCCCACGAACGGTAGTACTCCCCAGTGACTCGGCCGATTCGTAGAGCCCTCGTAATACCGGAGCAATGAAATCGAAGTCGAGCCTGCGGTCACGACATCTCGCGGGCTTCGGGACCGACTAAGGCGCGTTTCGTGCGGTTTGCATGGTTTCGATCTTGAAGTAGTGGCTCCTATGCAGGAGGGAGGAACCATGCGTTTCATTGCGCTCGTCATGTGTGCCGCCGTCACCCTCGCCGGTTGTGGAGGCAAGACGGCACCCGCTCTACCGGATCTCTCTGGTCCGCTCGCCGCAGCCGGCCCGCTCATAAACTCGATCGGGAGCGCTGTGCCGGGTCTGTCGCAGGCGCAGTCGATTCTTGGCGCCGGATCGCTTCTTGGCCTGGCGAAAGGAAAAATGCGACCGAGTCAGTACGCGCAGGTCAGTTCGGCCATGCCGGGCTCTGACGCACTGATAGCCGAGGCGACCAATCATGGGTTGCCCAGTCAGTTGGACAGACTGTCAGACGTGGCCGCATTCCTCGGGAAGTCAGGGATCTCCCCGTCTCAGTTGAACGGGATCGTTCCGGCGATGGGCAACGCGCTCACCGGAAAGGTCAGCCCTGACGTCGCGACGGCTTTCATGTCCGCGCTTCGTTGAGACAGGCTCCTCGCCATAATGGGGGCGTGGCGAGGGGGACCGAAAAGAAGCGACCGCTCAAGACGCTTGAACGGGTGCTCTCCAAAGCGGGACTCGGCTCGCGCGTCGAGGCCCGCCGCTGGATTCACGCGGGCCGCGTGAAGGTCAACGGGAACCTGGTTCGCAATCCCGATCACTGGGTCGATCTTCAACGCGATCGGGTGCGATTCGACGACCAGCCGCTGACCGCTCGCGATCGCGTGTATCTCGTGCTCTACAAGCCAACGGGGTACCTGACCACATACAAGGACCCGGGCGGACGGCCAACCGTCTACGATCTGGTTGACGACGTCGGGACCTTTCTGTCGCCCGTCGGACGGCTGGATCTCGACACGTCTGGTCTTCTGCTCATGACCAACGACAACCAGTTCGCCGAGCACGTCACGAACCCGGGATCGCACGTGCCGAAGACCTACCTCGTGAAAGCGTCGACGGTCCTCCCCGAAACCCAGTTGCAACGGCTGCGAGACGGGATCGACCTGGCGGATGGCCCGACACGGCCGGCGGAGGTGAGACGACTGCGCGACTCAGCCAAGTACACGCACTTTGAAATCACGTTGACCGAAGGTCGGAACCGGCAGGTGCGGAGGATGGTTGAGGCTCTCGATGCCCACGTCCTGAAACTCGTCAGAGTACGCATAGGGTCGATCGGCATCGGCAAGCTGCCGATTGGCAGGTGGAGACTGCTCACTCGAGCGGAGGTGGCGGCGTTCGATTTCAAGCAGGTCCCACGAAATCCCGCGGGCGGTCGTTTGCGATCGATTCCTTTGAGACGGAACAAACAACCGGACGCTTGACGGGCGGTCGTTCGCCGTCGGCGTGGTTTCTGCAGATCTGCGCGCGACGCGATTATGACACGCGCACTGGCAAGCCTCGCCGCATCCCTGTTCTTTGTCGTTGCCGTTTGCGCCTCGAGTCCGCAGTCCCCCAAGGAGAGCACGGCGCCGACCGCGCCCACCACCATCGAGGCGGCGCGCAAGTTTCTCGAAGGGCGCTGGGTCCTGGTTTCGTACACCGTATTCCCCCCCGGCAAGCCTCCCGTTGAACTGACCGGCGGATCCGGGTCGCTCACCTACGACTCGCACGGAAATCTGGAAATGCAGATTCATGTCGCCGACAAGGAAATTGCACGCGACCTCGAGTACGCCGGCATTCCGCTCAGGGAGGGAGTGCTCGAGACAACGGGTCGAACCATCATCAACATGCAGGAGCACACCTTGAGCTTCCTCTTGAGCGGAGAATCGCCGTTGCGGCTCGGTCCTCCATCGGGTCCGCTGGCGCTCAGCCGCCCCAGGCATTGGGGGTTCGATGGCAGCGTGCTCACGCTGACAACCAAGGGGGATGACGGCAAGCCCGTTTCGATTGGTCGGTGGCGGAAGGAGAAGTAAATGCAGTACCTCCTGAGGGGTGCCGTTGCCGGATTCATCCTCGCGTGGATGATCGAGCTTGTGCTCGCCCAGGCGATCAAGCCTCCTGAAACATTCATTGCCAACGCGCAGGTGCAGGGACAGGACACCGGCGCATCGGCCAAGGTGACCATTCACATCGAGAAATACACGGACGAGCGCGACCGCAACGCCATGACTGAAGCGCTGAGGCTCGGCGGATATCCAGGCTTCCTCCCGGTGCTCCGGAAGGCGCCGGAGGTCGGCTATGTCGAAATGAGCGGCCGCAAGGTGCCAGTTCGATGGGCCCGCCAGCAACCGACAGACAAGGGACGTTCGATCTCAGTCGTGACGGATGGCCCTCTTCTTTTCGTCGGCGGCGGCAGCGTGAACGCCAAACCCCGAGAGGGATTTGAGCTCGCAATCATCCAGATGGACGTCGATTCCATCGGGCTGGGGTCCGGCACCATGGCCGCGGCGGCGCGAGTCAAGCCCGGAGGACCAACCGGCGTGCAGATCGACGACTACTCCGAGCAACCGGTCAAGCTGGCAACGGTGAGGAAATCCTACTCCCCCAAGTGATCCTTCCTCATGCGGCTCGCTGAGCGCGCACTCTCGAAGAGATTGTCGCGGCAATGTAGTCCGCGTCTCTACCGACGCCGTGAATCATGACTGATGAAGCGGCATACAGGAACAACAACCCCACAAAGTAGAGGCCCTGCTCATTCGCGACAACACCACGTTCCTGGTGGGGCCGGCCGTTCTCTCCGAAGACGGGCAGGTCAATCCAGGAGAATCCGGGATGGAAACCGGTGCACCAGACGACGTTCGTCACGTCGAGGACCCGGGAATCGGCGAGCAAGGGACGACCATTCTGAGCGCCAACCGTTCGCGGCACTCGTTCGACGCCAGCCGTCTGAAAGTCCTTCGGCTTGACGCGTATCAGCGGACCACCCATCGAGAGCATCTTGTTGCGGATGGTGCGGCCAACTGGCGTTCTGACTGTAAACAGCCGATGAAAGACCCCACGCAGCACCAGGCGGTCGAGAAACATCAGTCCTGCAGATCCATCGATACGGAAGGGAACGTGTCCGACATCCCGGCCTGACATCCACGTCTGGTGGCCACCGCGTGCCGCCTCGAGCGCGATGTCCGCCCCTGAATTACCGGCCCCGACAACGAGCACGCCTCCGGGTTTCAACTGGGATAGGTTTCGGTACTCGGCGGAGTGCAGCTGTGCGATGGCGGGATCGAGCTCGCGCGCAAATGGCGGAGTTCGCCATTTCTGGTAATCCGACATGGCCACCACGACGTGGTCTGCCTCGAATTGCCTGTCACCGGCGATTACCGTGTACCCGCCTTTTCGTTTCGACAGGCTTTCCACTTTCATGCCTGTCTGCACAGGAAGCTTGAACCGCGTCGCGTAGGCCTCGAGATAGTCGGCCATCTGGTCCTTGGTTGGAAATGAGTCGGGGTGTGCAGGAAACGGCATGCCTGCAAGCCCGTCGAATTTCGCCGGCGTGAACAGCCGGAGCGAATCCCATCGCTGGCGCCAGCTGTCGCCGATTCGCTGGTGCGACTCGAGAATGACGAACTCGAGGCCGCGCCGTGCCAGGTGGTAACCGACCGAGAGGCCTGCCTGGCCGGCCCCGATGACAACGGTCTGTACGCGGTATGCGGTTTGAAGGGCAGTCATACACGCCTTCCTATGCCGATGTGGACCGGATTCGTCAGCACTGCCGGCGCGCCGTGGACAGAACGTTCGCGCAACATACCATCGAGTACTCGGCGAACATCGACTTTCTGCGAGACGCTGAGGGGGGCAGTCAGCATACCTGCGATCGGGTTGCTGTGGAGCACCCAGTTCCAGAACTCCTCGCCGGATCGGAACTCAAGTTTCTCGACGACGGTATCGACGGTCACCGATGCGAGGCCGGCGTCTGCCAGTCGTGAACGCAGGACATGCGGATCGGATACCTGAAATTCGAGAGGGGGCGCCGACTCGGGAATCCCGGAAAATGCTGGGTCGACCGCCTGAATGGCGCCGATGAAGAAATGCAGGAACTCAATTTCATCCGGTGCGCCGTACGCAATGAGCAGGACTCGCCCGCCCGGCCTGGTCACCCGCGCCATTTCCCGAAGCGCAAGCGGCTGATCGGGCACGAGCATCACCCCGAACTGCGATGCCGTCAGGTCGAATGTGTGATCCCCGAACTCGAGCGCGTGGCAGTCCATGACATGACCCGTCACGTCCCCCAGCCCCTCCAATCGGGCTCGTTGCTGGAGGCACTCGATCATTCCAGGAGACCAGTCGGTCGCGGTGACCTTTGCGCCAAGTCGCGCCGCAGGGAGGCTCAGTCCGCCCGTTCCAGCGGCCACGTCGAGAAATCGCTCGCCGGCCTTCAAGCCTGCGCGCTTCAGTGCGTCATTCGCCAGCCATACTTCGGTGGGTGCCACGAATTGGTCGTAGCCGGCGGCGATCGTGCTCCACGAGTCGCGACCGGATTGCATTTGCACGATTGTCATCGCTCTCTCCTTTCCTGCCTCAGGTTCTCAGGACTGTTGGCTCGATCGCGGCCAGGAAGTGTTCGGGCTGCTCCATATGCGGAACGTGACCTGCACCGTCTATGACATGTAGCGGCCAACCGAACTTCGCGCTCGCAGCTTCGGCGAGCTGGAGTGGTGCCATCCGGTCATGCCTGCCCCACAGAAGTTCAGTCGGCGTCTTGATGCGAGCGAGCGTCGCGTCAGGGATTCGCCTTGTGCCTGCTTTAATTACTTGCCGCATCGTCCGTTTTACGTGCGGCACCATCGCGCGGGATAGGGAGTAGGAACTGAAGGCCTTGAACCATTCGGGATCACGCGCGCAGGTGTGCTCGCGATCACGTAACGCCCACCGTTCGAACCGCTCGTGGTTGCGCTCCGAAGGCCGCAACTCGAACCGTATGGCTGTGACAAGAAGGCCCAAAGGCATCTTGTAGTTGCCGATGCCGGGTGCGCCGTAGATGACCAGGCGCCGGAGAAGATGACCGTGCTCCGCCGCGAAGATGGCTGCGAAGCTCCCGAGAAGGGAATGGTCAATCAGCGTCGGCTTCTCATCGCATGTCAGCTGCAGGAGTGCCACAAACCAGTCTGCGAATGTTGCGGGATCCAACCGTTCGAGCGGGGCGGACGCTCCCAGGCCAGGCACGTCGGGCACGATGACACGGCAGCGTTCGGCGAGCCTCGAAATGACAGGGGCCCAGTACACCCCTCCGCACTCGATTCCGCCATGCAACAGGATGAGTGGTGGACCTTGGCCGGCTTCGAGAATTGACGTGTCGATAGCATTGACGCAAAGGCGCTTCTCCACGACGTCAGTGTCTTTCAACAGCCGTCGACGCAATGCGGCGACCGTGGAATCAGGATTTTGCTGCTGGCCCATCGCTCGCTCCTTTCTCTAATGCTGTTGATCACGATAGGAGGAGCAGCCGTCCCGGCGCATCCGGAGAACGACCCAATTTCAGGAGGGGCGCAAAATGGGTAGATCTATGTAGCGATCAAACGAGGCGGTGCTCGTAGGCGTATGCGATGGCGGCTGCCCGGCTTGAAAGGCCAAGCTTGTTGAAAATATTGCTGACGTGGCGGGCGACGGTTTTCTCGCTGATAAATAGCTCGTCCGCGATGGCGCGATTGGTCTTCCCGGTCACGAGGCATCGAAGCACCTGCAGCTCGCGCGCGCTCAAATTGCCTGGTAATGAGGCACTCCGCGTCGCGGTTCCAGCGACCATGGCAGCGAGATCAGGCGCCGCGCCGAGCCGCTCGAATACCTCACGAGCGGCACCGTACTCGATGCTCGCGCCGTCTGCATCGCCCAGCTGCTCGCAGGCACGGGCAACGAGGGTCTGGGTTCGCGCAGCCTCGTACGGCGCTTCGACGCTATCCCACTCCGTCACAGCCTGTCGCAGCAAAGAGAGCGCTCCGCGCGCATCGCCACTCGCAAGGAGCGTAGCGCCGCGAGCGTGCAGCGAGACCGCACGGAGGAACGGTGCGTCGAGCGTGGACGCGATGTCGCCCAGTTCGTTGGCCCCCGCGCGCGCCGCATCGAGATCCTGAGCCGCCAGCATGATCTGGACGTGCGCTGACAGGAGCCGCGATCGAAGGCCTCGCTCCTTTGCCTCCTCAAGAGCGTTCCGGATTGCGTTCGCTGCTGTCTCAATTTCTCCTTGCGCAAGCCGCAGCAGCGACAATCCCGGTTGCGGGCTTCGTCCCGACTGTCCGGCCTGCCGATACATCTCCTCCGATTTCGAAAAGTCCCCGCGAAGCCGAAGGATCTCGGCCCATTGGTAGAGGGCGGCCCCTCTTGCCCGCTGGGGAGGCTGGGAGAGGCGTTCACACGCGCGTTGCGCTTCGTCGATGGCGTCGGGCCAGGCCCCGTGCAGCTGGAGGATCTCGGCGCGGCGCACCAGGCATTGGCCGCGGAACCGGACGAGGCCTGACTGCAACTGGCACCACCGGTCCAATGCCGTCGTCCAGTCGCCGGCGCGACGCAGATCGAAGATTTCGTGGCACGCCTCTATGACGCTGCAGTAGATATCGCCTGCCGGAATGGGCGACACATCGCCTGCGGTGACCGCCACCATCGCTTCGTCCAGGAGCGCGACGCCTTCGGCCACGCGTTCGAGGCGAATGAGCGCCCGGCCGCGCCCGTGTAGCGCCATCGCGATCAGGTCGGCATCGCCAAATCGCTTGCCGATCTCCACCGCCTGAGAAAACAGCGTGACGGCGGCGGCCGGATCCCCCTCCATGATGCGGCGGACGCCTGCCGGCATGAGGAGGAAGCCGTGGACGACGCATTCTGCGGTTTCGCCGAGCACGCGCTGGGCACGAGCGACCCAACCACCCCCCCGCGCCACGTCGCCGTTGTTGAACAGTTCAAAGGCAATCCAGAACCCGCAGCGGGCAGCGCTTTCGATCTCGTTCCGTGCGAGATAGGACTGATGTGCCCGGGTGAGCACGGTTTCGCTGTCAGCGTCGTAGCCCGCGAGGTAGGCCGCAAACGCCAGGTGCTCGAGATCTTCGGCTTCGAGCGGCGCTTGACGATCGGCCTCAAACAGCAACGTGTACGATTCGTCCCACGCATGGCGTGCGAACGACTCGCGGCCACGAAGAAGGGCTTCTAATGCCACTGGATAGATCTTCCGCCAATTTGAGCGGAACACGATAACGGATCTGGCTTTCTGTGAACGGACCCGGCGGGATGAAATAATCTCGGCGTGGGTCTGCGGGTTCGATTCGCTCCTTCTCCAACCGGGTATCTCCACGTCGGCGGTGCGCGTACGGCACTTTTCAACTGGCTGTATGCCCGCCGCCATGGCGGGACGTTCGTGCTCCGCATCGAGGACACCGATGTCGAGCGATCGTCGACCGACATGGTCGAGGGGATCCTCGACGGACTCCGCTGGCTTGGATTGACATGGGACGAAGGCCCTGGGACAGAGGGCGAGCACGGGCCCTATTTCCAATCACAACGTCTGGAGCGATATCGCGAAGCCGCCGCTCGCCTCGTCGCCGAAGATCGCGCGTACTACTGCTACTGCACGACGGAACGGCTTCGCGAGCAGCGCGAGAAGGCTGAAAGAGAAGGCCAGGCATGGCAGTACGATCGAACGTGCCTGAACCTTGCGCCTGAACGCCGCGCCGAGCTCGAAAGAGCTGGCGCCCCTCGAGCCGTTCGCTTCATGGTCCCGCCTGCAGTCGCTGCGTTTGACGATGTGGTGCATGGCCGGATTGCGTTCGATTCACGGAGTATCGAAGACTTCGTGATCCTGCGATCCGATCAGCATCCGACGTATCACCTCTCGGTGGTGGTCGACGACATCGACATGGCGATCTCGCACGTCATCCGCGGCGACGACCACATTTCGAATACCCCGAAGCATCTGTTGCTCTTCAACGCGTTCGGCGCCGCACCGCCTGTATTTGCTCACGTGCCGCTCATCCTCGGCGCCGACAAGAAGCGTCTCAGCAAACGGCATGGCGCAACATCGGTCACGGAATACCGCAGGCAAGGCTACCTTCCGGAAGCGATGGTGAATTTTCTGGCGTTGCTCGGCTGGTCGCCGGGCGATGACCGGCAACTGATGTCACCCCACGAGTTGATTCAGAGCTTCACGCTCGAGGGAATCAGCGGGGGCAATGCGGTATTCGATCACGAAAAGCTGGACTGGATGAACGGCCAGTACATTCAGCGGATGCCTGCTGATGCTCTGGCTGCGGCGGTGATGCCGCTGCTGCGAGAGGCGGGTTTGCAGCTTCTGCCCAGCGTCCCGGTTACGGGGTTGCTGGAGCTTCTGCGTCCACGCGCCAAGCGACTCACGGACTTCATCGAGCTCGCCCGCCCCTTTGCCAGCGAGAACGTCGAGTACGATCAGGAGGCGATCAACAAGCATCTGGCCGCCCCCGATCTCGCCTCGCATATGGCTGCGCTTGCCGCTGCCCTTCGGACAGTGGATCCCTTCGATGAGCCACATGTGGAAGCGGCGGTGCGAGGAACGGCAGCTGATCGGGGGATCAAGGCAGGCATGCTCATCCATGCCACGCGCGTCGCCGCGACAGGACGAATGACCAGTCCGGGTCTTTTCGAGGTGCTTGTGCTGTTGGGGCGCGACCGCTCGATCACGCGTCTTGATGGCATCGTCAACTTCCTTGCCACTCATTCGGCGACTAGATTTTCCTGAACAAATTCGGCTGGACCGGGGACAGCTCTGCCCGTCCACATCAGCCGTGCCGTACTTCTGTAACCGCGATTTCCCTGATTAGCCACGCTAACTTCCTTCACTGTTGAGACTTAGCAATAGCCACTAGTTGAGGCGTGGCACCCCCGTTGCAGCCGAAGCGCTGGGAACGGCGGGCCCGGGCACGCGGCATGAGTGCGGTGTCCGGTGCCAGTGGAACGCGGCGGTCGCGGTGCAGGGAGTGCGGCGGGCGCCAACGTGGATGTCGCAGGAGGTCAGAAGTGGCTAAAGAGGATCGCGGATTCGCCTCGATGGACCGCATGAAACAGCGCGAGATTGCCAGCAAGGGGGGCAAAGCCGCCCACCAGAAGGGCACGGCCCACGAGTGGACCAGCGAGGAAGCGCGCGAGGCCGGCCGCAAGGGTGGAATGGCTAGCCATCGTCGGCGCAAGGAACTGTCGGATGAGCCGATGGGCGGACCAGGAGATATGGGATCGTCCGATATGTCGCCAGAACGAGGCGGCGGGGACGATCAGAGCGAACTGATTCGCTAGACCTGGCGCTTCGGCGCGCGGCTGAATTCAAGCGGCCGATGTACACGCGTTCGCGCGTTGCATCGTGCCGCTTCTTGTTTGTACAATCCGAGGTTCCTGCCCGAGCGAAAGTTCTACATCTAGCACTGGGAGGTCGTTCAACGGTAGGACACGGCGCTCTGGACGCCGTTATCGGGGTTCGAATCCCTGCCTCCCAGCCACTTCGCTCGAACAAAACCTCGCTCGTAGCTGCTCGGCCAGCCTTCAGGCACATCGCAACTCGCTTCGCTCGTTGCGAATGGGCACGTCATTCCGCCGAGATCTGTGTGACCCTTCCGCGTGACATTCGCGCGACTCAAGTCGCCGCCATCACGAAGGGTTCAGAGTGCTCGCCGCCAGGCTGCGTCGCGCGCGTCACCGTTTCTGGGGCGCCGGTGCACGACGCTGGCGACCCCGGCCACGCCGTTCCCCGGTACTTACCCAACGCAGTCCCTAGCAGCAGAATCAAAGGAAATACGATCCGTTGAACGGCCTTGGGCGGTAGCGCGACCGACTGCGTGCGCCGATGTCGCCACAGCACGTGGGCGAGATAGAAGATCGGTGGTCTACCTGACGAACTCGCGTTGACCACGGCCCACAGGGCCTGGATGAAGCGATCCGTGTCACTCGCTGGCACCGCCCTCCCACTCAGCTCCAACGGTTCATCACCCGCGTTCCACCAGGTGTGCAAGACGCCTGCGGGAACGGCAGCGGTCTTTCCGGGTGGTACATCAAACTTCTCACGTCCCATCCGGACTCCGAGCAATCCCGATTTCACGAGGATCGTTTCGCGAGAATCAACATGTACGTGGAGCGGCGGGCCGCTCGTGCCAGGCGGCAGCGAACCTTCGAGGACGAGCACCGTATGCCCATCGACGCCGCGGACGCGCCGCATCCGGAGGATCTCGCCGGTGTGACGATGTTCCAAGATCAGGAAGCGTTCGGATAACTGCGGCTGGACGGACATAGTCTGCCTCCACCACCGTGGGTTGTTGACGCGCTACAATTGACACCGTGTCAATCGTACGCTCGATAACCAATACGCCAGGACTTGACACGATGTCAAATCCGACCCGGCGCCGCATTTTCGAGGCTGCCTGGAATCTGATCGTGGTGCGCGGCGAAGCTGGTTTCACGATGGCGCACATTGCCAAGAAGGCGAAGATATCGCGTCAGGCGCTCTATCTGCATTTTGCCGACCGGGCCCAGCTGCTGGACGCGCTCGTCAGGTACGCAGACGAAAAACGCGGTCTTGCCGGCGCCATTCAGCACATCGTCGAGGCACCCACGGCTCGTGAGGCCCTCGACCGCATGGTGTCCCTGCAGGCACTTCAGAATCCGCGCATCTGGGCGATCGCGCTGGCATTTGAAGCGGTGCGCCGCACGGACAAGGCGGCTCAGCGCTCATGGCAGTCTCGGCAGACCAGGCGGCTCGACATGTGCCGCACGATCATCGAACGATTGCGGCGCGAAGGCGAGCTTCGACCCACGCTCACAATGGAGGAAGCCGCCGACCTCCTTTACGTGATTACGTCGTTGAGGATGTGGGAGGACCTCGTGCTGGTTCGAGGCTGGACGGCTGACAATTACGAAGAGCGCGTGACGCGACTCCTCACCGAGGCGCTCACGATCAGCGGGGGAAGAGGACTGTCGATCGGCCGGCGGCGCAATCAGGCGCGACGTCTCGACAAGACGACCGGCGCGAGCGCTGGAACGAGTGCACCTCGCTGATTGGCAGGATCAGTAAGACTTGACGAGAATCCGGCCTTGAGCTGTCCAAGCGACCGCGGCGAGCACAACGTGGCTGTGCTAGCATCACGCCATTTCGGCATCGACGGAACCTTTCATCGGGAGGCGGCACCAGTGTCGGCGTTAGAGACGATCAAGGCAGCGTACGCGGCGTTCGGTCGAAACGACCCTTCCGTGCTGTTTGCAGCCATGGACCCCGCCATCCACTGGAACAACGCCGAGGGCAGTCCTTTTGCCGACCGAAACCCCTACGTTGGCCCCCAAGCCGTGGGCGAAGGTGTGTTTGGACGCTTGCTGGCGGTGATCGACAACTTCACCGTTGTGCCCGGCACGTTCATAGACGGCGGTGACCACGTCGTTGTGCTCGGCCGCTATAGCGGCACTATGAAGGACGGCGGCGCGAAGCTCGACTCTCCCTTCTGCCACGTGTTCCGGTTTCACGGCGACAAGATCGTGGCGTTCCAGCAGTACACCGACACTGCGCAGTGGACACGGTTGATGAAATAGTCCACGCCGCGTCGTCCGGCGCCGTCACGCTGCCCGGATGAGCCAGTTGCGGAGATCGTCCCTAACACTCAGCCAGCCTCACTCGCTCACGCTCGCTCGCCGGCCGGTCGGCCAGGTTCGCGCCCTCGTCTATAGTTAGCTTCGCCGTGCAGAATCCGTTCGCCCAGGGCCCCGCATCCCGCCAGGTTCTCCGCGTCTTGTTCATCGGCAACAGTTGCACCTACGTGAACAATCTCGCGGACATTCTTGCAGGCATTGCCACTGCGGCACCAGACGGACCGATCATCGTTGCGGTGTTGGCCTTTCCAGCACATTGGGATCCTAAGCTTAGAATTCCACGTGGACAAGTTGTCGCG